>Ga0307373_10000823_pt1 | contig 59680 bp, 72 predicted proteins | sample OX2MG_FD_202534 | JGI IMG/M metagenome (GOLD analysis project Ga0307373, IMG submission 202534) | Soil microbial communities from Risofladan, Vaasa, Finland - OX-2 | ecosystem: Environmental > Terrestrial > Soil > Coastal area > Acid sulfate soil | place: Finland: Risofladan, Vaasa | collected... | reverse complement strand
ACCCAGCTACGACCATCGTGACATCACCAAAGCCGGCCCGCGAGACGATACCAGCCCGGCCGCCATCAGATCGGAATCGTGGCCGCGATCAAATCGGAATCGGTGGCCGCCTTCGTCGGAATACGCACATTATCCGGCCGGCCCACGGGGCGCAATGCAGGGTCATGGTTTCAGGCACCTGAAGCAGGTTCATGGTTGTGGACACTTGTCGTTCTCCGATGTGGTGAGCTGCGGATTCAGGACTTACTGTGTCCCGGATGTATGATAAACACCGAGAAAACGAACTCACTGTTCTCTCCGTGGTGAACAATACCGGGGTGCGAAAATGCAGAATCTCGAACCCATCCGCCTGTTCATAACGGTCGCGGAAATGGGCAGCTTCACCCGCGCGGCCGAGAGCCTGGGCATCCAGAAGGGGAGGATCTCGACTTCGGTCCGGAAGCTGGAAGAGGATGTCGGTGCCAGGCTCCTGCACCGGACGACGCGCCGCGTGCAGTTGACCGAGGACGGCCGCGCGTTTCATGCCCGCGCCCGCGATCTGCTGGCCGAAGTCGATGACCTGCACTCGATGTTCGCGGGCGATCGCGTGGCATTGCGCGGGCGTCTGCGGGTCGATCTGCCGACCGAGGTGGCGCGCGCGACGATCGTGCCGGCGTTGCCGGATTTCCTGGCGGCCCACCCCGAGCTGGAGCTGGAGGTGTCGAGCACGGATCGGCAGGTCGATCTGGTTCAGGAGGGGTTCGACTGCGTATTGCGGCTTGGTCCGATCCGGGACGAGACGCTGATTGCCCGCCCACTGGGCCTGCTGCGCATGGTCAACGCCGCCAGTCCCGCCTATCTGGCGCGCCATGGCGTCCCTCGATCGCTGGAGGATCTCCGGCGCCAGGGACATCGGACAGTTCATTTTTCGACGATGCTGGGCGCACGGCCCATTGGCTGGGAGTATCCGGACGGCGACGGCTACGCGACGCTGCAGTTGCCGGGTGCGCTGCACGTCAACAGCGCGCAGACCTACGAAGCCGCCGCCCTCGCCGGGCTTGGCGTGATTCAGGCGCCACTATTGGGGATTGGCCGATACCTGGAGAGTGGAGCGCTTGTGGAGATCATACCTGATTTTCGTCGCCGGGCGCTCGCCGTGTCCCTCGTCGTAGCACATCGAAGCAATCTGTCGCGCCGAGTCCGCGCATTCATGAAATGGATCGAAGAAATGCTGACGCCGTATCTGGAATAGCGAGACGAACACCTTCGTCCGGCCCTCGAAATCGACATTCTGAAGTTGTGTCTGTGGGCGGCTGGTTCTGAAGTGCCGTGCCCTGGGTCAGGGATCTCGCGGCCGACGGTGAGCGCCAGCACCAAGGGCCAGCCGGAAATCCGCAGTCACGACACTCCACCAATACGCTTTCGGGGAATGGCGGCTCGGCGTCCGTACGGTTCCGTGCGCTTCCGCTTCGACGCCGATGCGAGACGATCGGACGTGACCGGTCCCGGCCCCGCCCCTCGCTCTGACATCCTGCCGAACCGCCCCCGAATCGGAGGAGTGCGAATGGGCTCTCCGACCCTGAAGTTCACCCAAGGCGTTGCCGCAACGGCGTTGATCGAGGCAAAGACGACTATTATAGTCGTATTTCTGGTGCGCGCAGGTCGTCTGTCGGAGGTGATCATGGATGATCACCGGCCGACAAGTTCGGGCCGCGCGGGCATTGCTGAATTGGAAGCAGGAAATGCTCGCAGAGAAAGCCCTCGTGGCGCTGACCGCGCTGAAACGCCTGGAGTCCGAACGCGGCCTCCCGGTGCAGGAGGGCACACGCGATCAAGTGCTTCGTGCGCTGGAGGCCGCCGGCGTTCTGTTCGTCGACTCCGATCGCGGTCGCGGTGTCATGCTCCTGAACGAGGCGTCGCCTCAGCCAGCCCGGCGTCGTTCACGCATCCCGGCTTGAACGTGGGCATCCATACGCAACGGAAAGGTAGTGGATTTCGTAAGGACCGACGCATGCAGACGCCACCGCTTGACCCACCTGTTTCCGACGCCGCTCCCAGCGCCGGCGTTCTCACGAGCTACGACGAACAGCACCTCGTGACGTATCTGCGTCTGCTCGATGCGGACGCGGAAGGGGCGGACTGGCGTGAGGTTGCCCTAATCGTCCTCCATATCGATCCGGCACGCGAGCCCGATCGAGCGCGCCGCGCCTAGGACTCTCACCTGGCCCGAGCCCGTTGGATGACCGAGAACGGCTACCGGCACCTGCTGCGCGGGGGCGCGCCACACTAGCCGCGATCCCGTTCCTTGCCGCCACGGCAACACGCGTTGCGGCGCCGGGGCGTACTGAGCCGCCGCCCTCGCGCTTATCATCCCCACAGGCCGACTGATCGGCCACTTGCCAGTGGAGACGACGCCGATGAGCCGCGCCGACTGGCGGCCTCCGGGCGCGTATGAGGAACTTCGGTCGCTCGACGCGCCCGGCTTCGCCTGGGAATATCTTCGTCGCAATTCGGATTTCCAGCAGGATCGCAGGAAGCTCGAACGAGCCGCCCGCCGGGGCGTCCTGAACCAAGCCGAGGCGGACGCGTTCGCCCGGCGCTGGGGGGTGCGATTTCGCAAGCGCCACCGAGACAAGCAGCTCCAACTCGGTTCTATGGACGGCGCACGCTCTGCCAAGCGTAATCGCCCTGACGGCGCTTCCGGCTGACCTTGTCGATTCAGGCCTCCAGCACCCACCGCTCCCCGTCGAATCTGGCGTCGCAGCAGAAGCTGCTGAACAACTCATTGAATGTCGTGGCACCGTGTTTCGTGTCCACATGCACGAGGCCGGCATTCAGGCGCCCGCCGTCCTCCTGCCGCTCGACCAGTTCTTCGAGATCCGTGCCACTGCCGCGATCCGTCTCTGGCGAGCATTGACCGGCCGCAATCCTGGTCCCAATCCGGCCGCGCTGTCCAAGGCTCGCCGAGACCGGCTCGTCCTGGCCCTGCGCGCCCTTGACGGGTGGCAGGAGCGCGCAAGCTATCGCGAAATCGCTGGCGTTCTATTTGGTTTCGACAACGTGCCCCAACGCGGCTGGAAAAGCGACGATCTGCGTGATCGCACGATCCGCCTGGTGCGTTTCGGGCTCGGCATGATGCGTACCGGCTATCGGCGTCTGCTCCTCTGTCCATATCGCCGCCGATCGTAGACCTTCGTCTCATTCCGATTTACCAACACATGCAGACTATCCCTCCAAAATCGCTACGCCGGGACTGCCGCATGTTGGAAGACCTGCGTTTCGAAGTCTGTGCCGCGGTGGCAGGTAAGCAAATTGCGGCCGACGCCGCCTGCGTTCGTCGCCCATACATGCTGAGCGACGGCTTGATATGCCAAGATCGCGGCACCATGCGGATGATCGTATTGGCTTTCAACCCCGGCGCTCACCAGCACGGTATTTGGACTGATGTCCAGCAAAGCCCTGGAATACACGCCCGAGATCGATCCGTGATGAGAGGCCGCCATGACATCGGCCGCAAGTTTGTCGCCGAAGAGTCGGCTGATTGTCTCCCAGCGGTCGATCTCGGTGTCGCCGGTCGCCAGATAACGAAACCCGCCAGGGTCGTACCCGATGATCTTGGCAACGATGCTGCAATTGTTGGACGTGTCCATGTCTTCGAAGTGGGGTGAGAAGAGCTCGACAGTGAAGTTTTTGCCGAGGCCACCAATGACACGCGACGCCATTTTGTCGATGCGGATCGAATGCCGGATTAACGGCCGGGCCGTCGCAGCGCGGCGCCGTTCGTGCTTGTTGATGGAATTGAAGACCGCGGTGGCACAGTCTGTATCCTTGTAATACTTCGGGTACATAATCCACGACGGCTGAAAGGTCGAAAGGATCCATTCGACACCCAGGTCGTGCGCGTGATCAGAGTCGAAGCCAGTGAGGATGAGACCTCTAACATCGACGCCCCTGAAATATAGGGACAGGCTCTGCTGGATCTCTTTCGGGTTCACGTTTTCGCTTTCCGGCATGTGGGCGTCGACGATGATTCCTTCGCCGCCAACCCGAACTCCGGCGAGCGCGCCTTGATCGACAAACAGCGTCAGAACATCCATAGCCGCCCCCGCCTTTTCCTGGGTGATATCGCCGATAGGAGTTGCGCGTTGCAGGCCCGCTCCGCAGCGATCAGAGCGGCACGGCCGTTCGGGAACGTGGCCTTGCCAAGAGACTTGACCACCGGCCCTAATACTTCCAGGGAGTCTCGGAGAGTCACGCTGCACGCAAAAGGTGCCTCAGTGTCGCGCACAACTACGACCTCCAGCTCTGAACCATCGGCCAGGGTGATGTGACCGCGCCAGTAAACTCCCAACTCCTTAGACTGGAGCATCTTTACCTTCGGATAGAACTGCGAGACGACGTCCTGATCTTGGATGAGATCGGATTTTGCAACGCCGTCAAAGACCCGCGCACAAGACTCACCGGATCGAGTGGCCTTTTGAGCCGACGGGTGCGTATCCGACGATGGCCACAGCAACGGAGAATCGACGAGCGTCACGGCGCTGACGGGAATCTCGTAGACCTTATCGTCATTGCGACGCATGACATAGTTCTTGAAAACGTAGCGTTGGAGCCCAGTTTGGCCCGGCTTTTTCTCGACGACAAGCAATGCGTAGAAGAAGTCAGTGTTGTGCTTTGCGTGTTCGACGGTGCGCCGATATGTCTCGATGTCGCCACCACTCAAGTGGCGCAACCCATTGACATGATGTGTGTGCCAATTTCCCAGGTGCTCAATAGAAGGGACGCGCTCCTCAATCTCACGAAAAATCTTCTCCTGGTATTCGCCATCTTGCTTGAAGTAAGTCTGTGTTCTCTGAGCGTTTGGACCCGGCTCGATAACGCCGCTCACTGAAATCCCGAGTATTCTACCTGAGTTCCCGTAGGTGCCGAGAATACGACCGCCAGTCTCATCCACGTTGTAGCGATCACATTCGTCAAAGATCGCTTCAACTGCGGCGCGCGGAATCTCTAGCGTGATATCGTGCGCCTTTGTGAAAATCATACGAGCTGCTCCTCGCAAATCTTGCAGCCATTGAGTGCTGGCAAGAACCATTTTTCGATCTGAAAATGCTTCTCGAATGGATGCACAGGTCGATTTCCCCATGCGACGTAGTTCGGCTCAATCGGCTCCATGTTCTTCGGCCGCTCGGGCAAGCGCCGAGCGATAGCGTCTAAAGCAAGGCGTGTGTGAAAATTGGTGATGAACGCGATATCGACATTGAGCCCAGGAGAGTCCTTGATCTCCGCGACCGGCAGTCCGTACATTGCATCCCGTTCTTCCTGGCTGACGAGATCGATTTCCCGCACGCGGTCGCGGAGCGGCTTTCGTTCGAGGAACATCTCCAAGCAACCCAGGCAACCGCTGTCCTTGGGGCGGTACGCATATACCTCGCCACCAATCCCGCGCGTGAAGACCCGGCCAACGACGAACGGCGTGTCCGTGCGCACGCAAGCCTCGTTAAGCCGGTAGCGCGACGGTTCGTTATCCGTTGCAAGGACAACGACATCGGCCGCGCGGACCCGATCCTCGAGATCAGCTACTTCCATCAAATCTTCGTTCCGGAGCTCCAGATTGACCTCGGGATTCCGATCCTTAAGGAGATCGCCAACGGCCTCCGTTTTGTGCCATCCGACATAACGCAGCCCACAGGCGTGGCGGATGACATTTTCCTCCCCCAGGGTTTGATTGTCGTAGAGGACAAAATTGCGGATGCCCGACATGGCGAGCTGAAGGGCAACCTGGCTTCCGCCGGAACCGCACCCGGCGACCAGCACCTTTGCTCGACCGATAAGGCCAACATCATAGAGGCGCTCAATGCGCTCAAAAAGCCTGCTCTTGCTGTCCATCGGTTGTTCCCAATTGCGGCCAGAAGCCGGAGTGCCGCCACGATTCATAGCGGCTGAGCCAATGACGCGCGTTGTCTAATGCGTAGCGGGCCGTGTGCTTGCCGGGGTTCCAGGAACTCATGACACCGAAGATGCAGAGAGCTCCATCCGCGAAACGGTGAGGGGCATTTTGGTCGATGTCGCTGACATAAACCCGCGGGCAGGCATTGGGATAATTGTGAGGCAGCGTGATGATGATCGAATAAGCGCCATCGCTGTGAGGCTGCTTGACGCGAATGGCAACCTCTTTTCCCTCGGTGATTGTCGTGCGCGTCACCTCTCCGGCCGTTTCGAGGTCGTCGAGTTCTCGGGCAATGCGCGCCGGCGAGATGTCCGGCAAAAACACAGAGATTGGAACGAGGCAAGCACGCTGCCGCCCATTCCGTTCGATCAAGAATGACTCGCCGTCCTGGGCGACGCGATCGAGAATTTCCCCGGGGCGCGTGCGCAGCTCCGTCATAGAGAGCGGGATGAAATCGAGTCTCATCCGGTGTACGACAATGAAGGGCCAGGCCACACGCCCTTGGCCATATAAATCTCGTGCTTATTCAGCCACACCGCCGCCTGGGCAAGAACATAGAGGAGATCGTGTCGAGCAGGATTCCAGAAGCTCGGAAGCATGTAGCAGATGTGGCCCTCCCGATACATGTGCATGACATGCTTTACGGCAGGCGTGATCACCGTGACCCTGGGCATGGCCGACGGGTATCCGCTGAACGTGACCATGACGATATAAACCTGACCTACCGACGTCTGGAGCGCAGCCTTGATGTAGATGCCGCCGTCCGTCGTCGTGTAGGACTCCATGTTGGGAAAATGGTCAGACGCCGCCCGGATGTCGGCTCGGACGCGCGGAAGGTTCACGGGATAGCCCCGACGTACTCGCCACCCAGATCTTCACGCATCGTCAGCGGCTTTCTGCCGCCACGTTCGGATGACGTCGTCTGGTTCTTGGCCCGAACCTCTCCATTCGGGAGGATTTCGATCTCCACCTCGTCTTCACGCTGAAGGATCGCTTCGAGTTCGGCGATCGACGGCCTGGCCATTGATCATGTTCCTCTTTTGATCTAAATCGCACGATCGCGCGACCACACGATATCTGTTGGCAGACTCGTCCGGGCCTGTCAAGGTTTAGTTGTCCGTCGCTGGTCGGCAACAGGATGTAGGGGCTCAGGTGGAAGCAGCGAGCAGCGTGAACAGCGGGATCGATGCGTCGACCGGTTTGCGGAATTTGGGCCTCGCCCTATCGGGTGGTGGCGTTCGCGCTGCGGTCTTTCATCTCGGAGTTCTGCGTTACCTCGCCGAACGTGGGGTAATGGAGCGGGTCACCCATCTGTCAACGGTTTTGGGCGGGAGCCTGATTGTCGCCGCAGTAATCACAACGAGCGGAATGAAATGGCCTGGCTCTCCGTGCTATTTGGAGAGCGTCTATCCGGCGCTCAGGCAGCTACTGACGACACGTGACCTATTCAGCCTTGGGGCGCTCGGGATCGGGGGCATGATCCGCCAAAATTTCCGGCTGCTCAGTAGGCGCGCCGATATTCTCGTCGATCCGCTCCGGCAACAGTGGAAGATCAGCGGCAGCCTGATGGATCTTCCGGAGACGCCGGTGTGGTGGATCAATGCTACCTGTTTGGAGACCGGGAAGAATTGGCGATTTTCGAAGCGGGAGATGGGAGACTGGCAGTTCGGGCGCCACTACGAACCGCCGTTCGGGCTTGCTTCTGCGGTCGTCGCGTCTGCCGCGGTTCCTTATGCGATCGGGGCCTTGCGCTTCGAGCTTCCGCGAACTGGCTGGTATGCAACCGATCCGGCAACCCGCAAGCCGCTTCATGGCATTAGGCCAACGCTTGATGCAGTCCACCTTTGGGACGGTGGCGCCTACGAGAATTTAGGGTTGGAACCGCTATTCAAGGTAGGCCGGGGATTGGTGGGTTGCGATTTCCTGATCTGCAGCGACGCGTCGGGCCCGCTTTCGACCGGGCTGACTACGGGCCATTTCAGAAACATACTTCGCGGTCGACTTGCGAGTCCCCGTCTGTTCGACATCTCCAGCGATCAGATCCGAGCACTGCGGAGCAGGATGTTCGTCGACGCTCTCATGCGCGGCGAGGTCAAGGGAGTGCTTTTACGTATGGGCAATTCCACACGCCATCTTGATCTCAAGTCTGGTCGTGCCGCGGCGCCGGAGGAATACGATGACTCCCTGTCGGAGGATGATGTTGCCATCGCAGCGACTCATCCGACAGACCTCAGCGCACTCTCTATCGCGGCATTCGACCGGATCGCTCGTCACGGGTCCGAGGTGGCCGAACGAACTCTTGCGACTTACAGCCGTGAATATTTCAAGTAGCCGGGAAAGCGGACAGCGTGTCCGCCTGGCGCTCAGTTGCTGTAGCAGCGTGATCACCTTGACCCCGGGGTGGTGATCTCGCCACCCCGCGACATCACCATCCCCCCGCGCGGCACGTCTCCGCCACCGTGATCCCCGACAGCCGCCGTCGTCCGGCGGCCCTCGACAGGATCACGGAGGTTCCCCATGTCGTCCAATCTCGCCGGCGTGCCGCAGCGTTATCTGCGCACACCCGAGGCCGCCCGGTTCGTCGGCCTTTCCATCCGTACCCTCGAGAAGCACCGGATCTACGGAACCGGCCCGCGCTATTCCAAGCTCGGTGGTCGCGTCGTCTATCGCGTCGAGGACTTGCAGGCCTGGGTGGATCGCGGCGCCAAGGCGTCCACCTCCGACCCCGGCGTCGGTACCGTGCTGCCGGCAAAGCGCCACAGCCCCGACATCCCGGCTCCCGCCGGCCAGGCGCGCCGCTGAACGGCGGCTGGCACTTCCATGCGCCATCGCACCCGCCACGAGCGTGAGCAACTCGAACTCTTCAGGGCGCTCCCTGGCGATCTGGCGCCCAGAGACGCGCAGGACCTGATGGCCTATCCGTTCTTCAGCCTCGCCAAGACCCATCGCACAACGCCGATCGATTTCCGGATGAACGAGATCGCAATCCGTGTCGAGGCGGTCCCTGAGCACGGCATGGCGACCATCTGGGATGCCGACGTGCTGATCTGGGCCGCGAGCCAGATTGTCGAAGCGCGCGACGCCGGGCTGCGCACGTCCCGCCTCATGGTGACGACGCCGCGCGAAATTCTCACCTTCACCCGCCGCGGCACCGGCGCCCGCGATTATCACCGCCTGAAGGCGGCCCTCGATCGGCTCCAATCGACCACCGTGGCGACCTCGCTGCGTCAGACCACCGAGCGGCGCATGCACCGCTTCTCGTGGATCAACGAATGGACCGAGCGCGCTGACGCGCACGGCAACGCCGACGGCATCGATCTCATCATGCCGGACTGGTTCTACCGTGCGGTCCTCGACGACGCGCTGGTGCTCACCATCGACCCTGCCTATTTCGGCCTGACGGGCGGCCTGGAGCGCTGGCTGTACCGTCTGGTCCGCAAGCACGCCGGCCGGCAGCGTGGCGGTTGGCGGTTCGATTTTCGCCATCTCCACGTCAAGTCGGCGAGCCTTTCGCCGTTCAAACGGTTCGCGTTCGAGCTGCGCGACATCGCGCACCGCCAGCCCCTGCCGGGCTACCGGCTGTCCGTCGAGCGCGCGACTGGCGGACGCGAGTTGCTGGCGTTCGCGCCCGCACAGTTATCCACAGGGAGCTGTGGACAATCTGTGGAACCGCACGTGCCATCGGGAACCATTGGGCACGTGCCATCAGGAACCGGACCCACGTGCTATCAGGAACCGGAATCCCGGTTTTCCTCAAGCAGTTCAATCACTTCCGAGCCGCCTAACTTAGACTCTAACCTACAAGAATCTAACCCTTCTGTTGCTGGTGACCACCGCGAACGGTGGAAAACCCCGAGGCGGCCGCGATGATCGTGGCGCTCCTCAACCAAAAGGGCGGTGTCGGCAAGACGACTCTCGCGCTGCATCTCGCCGGCGAATGGGCCCGGGAAGGAAAGCGGGTCGTGCTGATCGACGCGGACCCGCAAGGCTCTGCCCTCGACTGGTCCGAACAGCGCGCGAAGGAAGGGTTTCGCCGGTTGTTCGGCGTCATCGGGCTTGCTCGCGACACGCTGCATCGCGAGGCGCCGGAGTTCGCCCGCGATGCCGATCACGTGGTCATCGACGGCCCGCCGCGCATCGCCGGGCTGATGCGCTCGGCGTTGCTCGCCGCGGACTTGGTGCTGATCCCCGCGCAGCCCTCACCGTTCGACGGCTGAGCGTCGGGCGAGATGCTGAAGCTGATTGACGAGGCGCTCATCTTCCGCCCGCAACTCGTCGCCCGCTTCGTGCTCAACCGCTGCGCCACACGCACGGTGATCGCCCGCGAGACGGCTGAGGCGCTCGCCGAGCACGAGCGGCCGGTACTCGCCGCGGCATCGGTCAGCGCGTCAGCTTTGCCGGTGTCGCGCGGTCCGGCCGGCTCGTCGCCGAGCTCGACCCGGCCAGCCCGGCGGCATGCGAGATCAGCGCGCTCGCCCTCGAAGTGGCTGGCCTGGTGTCATGACGGAGCGGTCGCCGAAGCGCGGGTTCGCGGCTCGTCCTAGCGATCCGGAAGCCTGGGTTCGCGCGCCCCAAACGTCAACCGACCGCACACAGCGCGCCGAGTTCACTGCACGGCTGACGATCGATGTGACGCCGGCGCTGCGCGGCCGGATCAAGATCGCCGCGTTTCAGCGTGGCCTCACCGTGGCCGACATGCTCCGCGCAATGCTTGACCGCGAGTTCCCCGCCGATGGCCGAGCCGCGTCATGACCACGCCCGCTCCTGACACGCTCACCCATGTCGAGTTGATCTGGTTCGAGAGGCGGATCGAGCAGTGGATCCGCTTCGGCCACGATGTCGCCGAGCAGATACTCGACCGTCGGCGTCGTATCTTGAGCTTCGCGCCCGGCAGCATCTTCGCCTATGTCCGGTGGGCGGCGAACGACTTCGGCACGGTGGTCTCGCGAATCGACATCCTGCGCGCTGTCGTGCCCGGCGAAGCCTTCTCGACCGTGCCATTTGTGCGACCGGGCGGCGAGATTTTGCTCCGCCTTTCCGGCTGGCCCAAGGTCGAGCGCGTGCTCCAGGCCATCGACGCCGTCGAGCAGCTCGGCGTCGATCCTGTCGATGCTTGTCCCGATCATTGGCAGCAACTCCACAACCGGCTCGCCGCCGGTGAACCGCCGCGCATCTACACGCTGAACCGCCATCGCGCCTGGCTTCTGCGCCGGGGGATCGACGCATGACGCGCTTCGGCCGAATCACCGCCACCAGCGCCATGGTGCTTGGCGTCGGGTTATCGGTGGTGTTTCGTCCCACGCCCAGGCTGATCTGGAACGCCAGCGCCAGTGTGCCGATCGGTCTCTACGCCGTGCAACCTGCGGGCGCGCTGCATGTCAACGAGCTGCTGGTGGTCATGCCGCCGGAGCCGCTCGCGACGTTTCTCGACGAGCGCCGCTACCTGCCGAAGGGCGTGCCATTGCTGAAGCACGTCCTTGCCCTTCCAGGCCAGACCATCTGCCGGTCGGACCGCACGATCACTGTCGATGGCGTCGCGATGGGCGACGCGCTCGACCGCGATCAACTGAGCCGTCCGCTGCCCGTTTGGCACGGCTGCCGCCTCGTTGCCGGCGGCGATGTCTTCCTCATGAACCGGCAGTCCGGGGATTCCCTCGACGGCCGGTATTTCGGCCCGCTTCCTACCACCGCCGTCGTCGGCCGGGCCGATCCACTCTGGACCGACCAGGAGCACTGACCATGCCGCAATCCTGCTTCCGGCGACCCGCTGCGCCGCAACCACCTCGGCTCCGTTCCTTCTCCTTCCCGGTCCCATCGCCTGCCGCTCGCAATGCAGGGATGCCACGGCGCCGGTGCCGCTCGCGCTCCTTCCTTTGGGTCAGCGTCGCGTCGGTACTGCTGGTCGTCGTCGGCGTTGCTTATGCCGAACCTGTCGCCACCGAGCAGCACAGCGTCGCCACGACGGCCGATCCAATCGCCGCCATCATCACCGAAGCGTCGCAGCGCTTCAGCATTCCGGCGTCGTGGATACGCGCCGTCATGCAGGTCGAGAGCTTCGGCGATGTGCGATCTCTGTCGCCCAAGGGGGCCATGGGCCTGATGCAAATCATGCCGGAAGCGTGGGCTGCTCTGCGTTCCCGCTACGGCCTCGGCGCCGATCCATTTGATGCGCACGACAACATCATTGCCGGTGCTGCTTATCTCCGGGAGCTGTTGGATCGCTACGGGTCTCCCGGCTTTCTGGCTGCCTACAATGCCGGGCCGGCGCGCTACGAAGATCATCTCGCGACGGGTCGCGCGCTGCCTGCGGAGACACAGGCTTACGTGGCCACCCTCGCTCCGATGATCGGTGGGGGGACGATTGACGACGCGACGGTTGTCAATGCAGTCGTGCGTTCGTGGACCGAAGCGCCGCTGTTCGTCATGCCTGCGGAGAGCAGCGCGACGAAGTCATCGACGTCATCCGATCCGCGTTCGGGCCGGCGATCGACCGTCAGTCCAGCGCAGGATTGGACGGGTCTGGCGCCGCAATCGCAGGGCCTGTTCATCGGCATGTCTCATGGAAATCGGCAGCCATGAACCTGGTTGCCCTCGATCGTAGGCTGGCGGGCCATGGCGGACCTTGGAGCGTTGGAAGGTGGGAGACCAGGAACCCGACCAACGGACGGCAAGATAAAAGCGCCGGCCTGCACCGGGCGCATATGGTTGGTTGTGCTGGGGTTTTCGGTCATTTTCGCCAGAGAGCAGCTGGCGCTTTTGGCAATTTCACCTGCAATTTCAAGGCTCCAAGCGCCATCCCTGCCGCCGTTTCCGCAGGAGCGCCGTGATGGCCACGCGTGACGACGAGCTACAGATTCGGCCGGGGCGCATTCAGCATGGCAACCGTGGCGCCAAGCGTCCTAAGACCTTCGTCGGCGAGGTGATGCGGGCCGCGAAGAGGGCGGGGCACACGGGCAAGAGCTTCGGCGGTGCGGGCGGACGCAAGGGACGTTCGACCTTCGGTCGCGGCCGCCGCGCCGCTCTATCACTGTCATCGCGATCGCCTGGGCGGCGGGTTGTCGTCATGACCCGCATCGTCCGCCATCAGGGCAAGCGATTCACCGCCGCGCCGCTCGCCAGACACGTCGCATACCTCAAGCGGGAAGGCGTCACCCGCGACGGCGAGGACGCGCGGATGTTCGACGCTGCATCCGACGATGCGGACAGCAAGGCATTTGCAGGACGGTGTGAGGCTGACAGGCATCACTTCCGCTTCATCGTTTCTCCGGAGGACGCAACGAAGATGGCGGACCTGCGGGCTTTCACGCGGGAGTTGGTGGCGGACGCCGAACGCGACCTCGGCACCAGCCTTGATTGGGTCGCCGTCGATCACTGGAACACCGACAATCCTCACATCCATGTCCTGGTCCGCGGTCGTTCCGACGATGGCAAGGACCTCGTGATCAGCCGGGACTACATCAGTCATGGCTTGCGCCAGCGCGCCGCCGAACGCGTGACGTTGGAGCTCGGTCCTCGGAGCGAACAGGAAATCCGATCCGGCATCGAGAAGAAGGTCGGCGCCGATCGCTGGACGAGCCTCGACCGCTCCTTGCACGACATGGCGGACGAAGGTGGTGGCGTGGTCGACCTGCGTCCTGGTGGACCAGGAGAGGACCCCGAGCTGCGCCGACTTCTGCTCGGCCGCGCCGCCAAGCTGGAACGGCTCGGCTTGGCCGAACCGATCGGCCCGGCACAATGGACGTTGAAGCCCGGCATCGAGCCAACATTGCGCGACCTCGGCATCCGCGGCGACATCATCAAGACCATGCACCGGGCGATGAGCGGGGCCGACCATGACCCCGACATCTCCAGCTTCGCGATTCACGGCGACCAGGCGACCGAGCCCGTCCTGGGCCGATTGGTCGAGCGCGGCCTGCATGACGAGCTGAAGGGCACGGCTTACACCATCGTCCAAGGCGTCGATGGGCGGACACATCATCTCATCTTCTCCGACCTGGAGATGACGGGCGACGCGCGGCTCGGTTCCATCGTGGAAACTCGCGCCTATGACGACGCCAGCGGCCGCAAGCGCCTGTCGCTCGCCACACGGTCCGACCTCTCGATCGAAGCGCAGGTTTCGGCGTCAGGCGCCACCTGGATCGACCGTCAGCTTCTCGCCGAGGAATCCCCGCTCAGCGCCGGCGTCTTCGGCTCCGAGGTCCGGGAGGCGATGGGCCGGCGAGTGGATTACCTGATCGAGGGGGGCTTGGCCCGTCGGCAGGGCCAGAGAGTTATCTTCGCCCGCGACCTCCTCAATACCTTACGCCGACGCGATCTGGACGACGCAGTCGCCAAACTCTCAACCGAGACCGGCCTTGCCCATCATCCCTCCGCCGACGGCGAACACGTTGCCGGCACCTATCGACAGCGGGTTACGCTGGCATCTGGCCGGTTCGCCATGATCGACGATGGTCTCGGCTTCCAATTGGTGCCATGGCGACCCGCGCTCGAGCAGAAGCTCGGGCAGCACGTAGCGGGCACGATGTCACCGGGAGGTGGCATCGATTGGAACTTCGGACGCAAGTGGGGACTCGGCATCTGATTGAGGCGGGCCAACGCAACTTCGAAAGAAATGTCCACCGCCGCAGCCAAATGCTGGGGCGATCGTGTTCATGATCGACGCCGCGTGGCGCCGGTGGCAATCGGCTCGGGAAAGGCGCGGGCCAACATCGCCTCCAGTGCGGCGACGCCCGGGCGCGGGGAGTCGGACATGCGGCCGAGAAGATCAAGCCAGACGTCTTCCTCCGCGTAGTCAAGCATTTGGCGGACTGTGCTGGCCACGAATGCCCCGACGCCGACACCTTCCACCGCAGCACCCCGCCGGACGCGCTCCACGACCCCAGGGTCGGCGATCGCGGCCATGGCTTCCTCGGCCGAGGTGGCGTCCGTCAGGGCGCCGAGTATGTTGCCGAGCATGCCCGCCTCCTATTGCACGAGCGGCGAGGTGGCGGCCGGCAGATCAAACCCTTTGATCCGCGACTGCCCCGCCACCAGCGCGACGTATTGCGCGACCGCGCGACGCCATGTGCGCTCTTCGAGATAGCTGGCGATCCGGGTGCGGACGGAGTCGAACGGTAAGGTCTCGCCCGCGATCCTGCGGTCCAGGCGGAGCACGTGCACACCGTAGCGCGTGCGCACCGGTGTTGGGCAGATTTGGCCGGGCTCCATTGCAACCAGAAAAGTCTCGGACTCCGGGGTCGTCTCGCCCAGCACGATCTGTCCGAGCCGCCCGCCTTCCGTCGCGGACGGGCAGTCGGACAGGCTGCGCGCCAGACTGTCGAACCTGTCCGGATGCTGCTGGAGGTTCGCCAGGACCGCGGCAGCCTGGGCCTCGGCTTTGGCGTAGGCATCCGCGTCGTCGCGGCGGGCCTTGAACAGGATGTGCGCCGGTTCGAACAGATCCGGGCTGCGGAAACGCGTCGCGTTGCTATCGTAGTAGCGGCGGCAGACGGCGTCATCGGCCTTTGGCGTGATGATCTCGCGTTCCAGCAGCAATCGAATCAGCGACTCCTCGTCCGTCTCCCGCGCACCGTCCGCGGTCTGTGGATCGGCCACGAGGTCCAGCGCATGTGCGCGCTGGAGCAGCAGTTCACGAATGACCAAAGCGCGAGTTGCCTGTTCCCACGCGACAGCAGGCGATTCCGCCTGGTGGTTCTGCACCTCCCTCGCGATGGTCGCGTGCGGAATGGCGACGTCGTTGACCATGACCGGTTGCATGGCTCAATCCCCCGTGCCGGATTGCGAAAATCTCGCGCCGACCGGCTTTGTCGATCCGGCTCTCGTCACCAGATCGGCCATCGTCAGCGATTGACCCCGGGCCTGATGTCCAACGCTCTGCTGGCTGCGCACGATCTGGAAGCCGGGGCGGCCGAGATACCAGACCGGCGCGCTCCATATATGCACCAGGCGGGTGAACGGAGAGACCAGAAAGACAGAAAAGCCCAGCAGGATATGCATCCGATAGATGATCGGCGTGCCGACCAGCAGATCGGCCACGCCAGGATGCAGCAGCACGATTCCCTTGATGTAGGCGACCAGCGTCAGGAACAGCGCGCCGTCCATGTGTTGTGCGGAGATCGGAACGGTCAGCAGACCGAGGGCAAGCTGCGCCCACAGCATCAGGATGATCGCGATATCCCATCGCCGGCTGGTGACGCGAATGCGCGGGTCGGTCAATCGCCGATGGATCAGCAACGACAGGCCGATGATCGCGATCAGGCCGGCGAGGCCACCCACCACCATGGCAAGCAACTCATGCTGGGCGGGGCTGATCAGCCAGTCCACGGCCCAGTCGGGCATCAGGAAGCCGGCAAAATGGCCGGCGATGACGACCAGGATGCCGACATGAAACAGATTGGAACCCCAGCGGAATTGCCGCTTCCGCAGCAACTGACTCGACCCGCTGCGCCAAGTGTATTGCGCCGTGTCGAAGCGCACGAGGCTGCCAAGGGCGAACACGGTGAGGCACACATACGGGTACCAGCCGTAGAGCGCGTTGTTGATATAATAGCTCATCGTTTCCCCTCCTCAGACGGTCGCGGCGTCGCGGGCGGCGGCACGAAGCCGGGTCCGCAGTCGGTCCGCTCCGCAACTGTCAATCTGTTCGCCCGGCCCAAAATGCACCGCCGCTTCCTCCCACGCCGCGTCGAGCGCCACCAGGTCGTCGGGGTCTTCGGCGCTGGTGTCGGGCAAGTCGATCGCCGGGGCGTTGGCGAGTGTGGCGAGCGCCTGGAACACCGCTGCATAGGCGCTTTTACGTGTGACAAGCCGATCCGCGAGGGTCTGAAGAATGCCGGCCGGTTCCGCCAATAGCGCCTGAGCCTCATGTCCTGGCAGCAATGAGAGGAACTCGAGAAACAGTGGCAGGAAGTCGGGCAATTCGCTGGCTGTCGGTTCGAATCCATGGCCACGATAGAGTTCGATCAAATCGGCCATGGCTTGCCCGCGATCGCGGCTTTCGCCATGTACATGCTCGAACAGATGCAGCGACAGCGTGCGGCTGCGGTCGAACAAGGCGAAGTAACGTTCCTGCAGATCGTAGATGTCGCGATCGGCCAGTTCGATCAGCAGACCGTCAATGGCGGCACGTCGCGGTGCCGGCACCAGGCCTTCCTCGGCCAGGACCGAGGCGATTTCGGCTGTCGCGGCTTGCAACCCCTCCGTGGGATAGGCGATCAGGGCCGCGAGGGCACGATAGGTGCGGGCCATCACACCACCTCCATCGGGGTCTTCGACTTTTTCGAATCAAACAGGCCGAAGCCGGTTTTGCCGGAACAGCCCTCGCCGAAGGAGAAGCCGCAGGACCCACGAATCTGAAAGGTGTCCTCGCCGGTCTCGCGGTGGGCGGTGGGAATGACGAAGCGGTCTTCGTAATTGGCGATGGCCATGAGCTGGTACATGTCCTCGATGTCCTGGCCCGACAGCCCCACGCGCTCCGCGATCGAGTCGATGATCACGCCGTCCACGGTCTTGGCACGCATGTAGGCGCGCATCGCCAGCATCCGTTCCAGCGCGGCCGTGACCGGTTCGGTGCGGCCGGCGGTGAGCAGGTTGGCCAGGTATTCAACCGGGATACGCAACGACTTTACATCCGGCATTCCGCCAATGGTGCCGAGGTCGCCTTTCGCCGCAGCGGCCTGGATCGGCGACAGCGGCGGCACGTACCAGACCATCGGCAACGTGCGGTATTCGGGATGCAGCGGGAAGGCTATCTTCCATTCCATCGCCATTTTCCAGATCGGCGACTTCCGCGCACCCTCCAGCCAGGCCTCCGGAATGCCGTCAAGCCGCGCCTGCGCCTGCACGGCGGGGTCGTGCGGATCGAGGAAAACTTTGAGCTGGGCCTCGTAGAGATCGCCTTCGTCCGGGACGGAGGCGGCTTCCTCGATGCGGTCGGCATCGTAGAGAATGACACCCAGATAGCGGATGCGGCCGACGCACGTCTCCGAACACACGGTCGGCTGCCCCGCTTCGATGCGCGGATAGCAGAAGATGCACTTCTCGGATTTTCCCGAAGACCAGTTGTAGTAGATCTTCTTATAGGGACAGCCGGAAACGCACATGCGCCAGCCACGACACTTGTCCTGATCGATCAGGACGATGCCGTCCTCCTCTCGCTTGTAGATGGCGCCGGACGGACAGACGGCAGCGCAGGCCGGATTGAGGCAGTGTTCGCAGAGGCGCGGCAGATACATCATAAAGGTGTTCTCGAAGGCGCCGTAGATTTCCTTCTGCACGCCCTCGAAGTTGCTGTCCTTGGAACGATTGGCGAATTCGCCGCCGAGGATTTCCTCCCAGTTCGGGCCCCATTCGATCTTTTCCATGCGTTCACCGGTGATCAGTGAACGCGGGCGGGCTGTGGGCATGACCTTGCCCTCGGGCGCGGTTTGCAGGTGTCCGTAGTCGAAGGTAAATGGTTCGTAATAGTCGTCGATTTCAGGCAGGTCCGGGTTGGCGAAGATGTTGGACAGGATGCGCCACTTGCCCCCAATGCGCGGCTCGATCTTGCCGTTCTTCCGACGAGTCCAACCGCCTTTCCAGCGCTTCTGGTTTTCCCAGTCCTTCGGGTAACCGACGCCAGGTTTAGTTTCGACATTGTTGAACCACGCGTATTCCATGCCTTCCCGACTGGTCCACACGTTCTTGCAGGTGACCGAGCAGGTGTGACAGCCAATACATTTGTCGAGGTTCAGCACCATCGCGATCTGTGCGCGGACCTTCATGACACGGTCTCCTTCTGGCGGGTGGCTGCTGTACCGTCCAACCAGTCCACTTTGTCCATGCGACGGATGATGATGAATTCGTCGCGGTTGGAGCCGACCGTGCCGTAGTAGTTCAGGCCATAGCTTTGCTGTGCGTAGCCGCCGATCATGTGCGTGGGTTTCAGCACCACGCGGGTCACCGAGTTGTGGATACCGCCGCGCTGGCCGGTCACTTCGCTGCCCGGTATGTTTACGATCTTCTCCTGCGCATGATACATCATCACCATGCCGGGGTTGACCCGCTGGGACACCACCGCGCGCGCCACCAGCGCACCATTGGTGTTGTAGGCTTCAACCCAGTCGTTATCGACGATGCCGACCGAGTGCGCATCGGTCTCGCTGATCCAGATGCACGGCCCGCCACGGCTCAGCGTCAGCATCAGCAAATTGTCGGTGTAGGTGCTGTGGATGCCCCATTTCTGGTGCGGGGTGATGAAGTTCAGCGCGATCTCGGGGTTGCCGTTGCCGTGCTGGCCCTTGATCGCGGCCATGCCCCTGGTGTCGATGGGCGGTCGCCAGGTGACCAGCGCCTCGCCGAACGCCAGCATCCAGAGATGGTCCTGGTAGAGCTGTTGGCGCCCCGTCAGCGTCCGCCAGGGAATGAGTTCATGGACGTTGGTGTAGCCGGCGTTATAGCAGACCTTGTCACTTTCGATCCCGGACCATGTCGGGGACGAGATGATCTTGCGGGGCTGCGCGACTATATCGCGGAAGCGGATTTTCTCGTCCTCCTTGGCACGCGCCAGGTGGGTGTGGTCGCGGCCGGTCTTCTCGCCAAGCGCTTCCCAGGCCTTCACGGCAACCTCGCCATTGGTCTCCGGCGCCAGACTCAGGATCGCCTCGATAGCATCGATGGCGGTATCCAGGCGCGGTTGCCCTGCCGCCACCCCCTCGTGCACGGCGCCATTGAGGTTCGCGAGGAAATCGATCTCATCGGCGGTATTCCACGCGATTCCTTTGCCGCCATTGCCGAGCGCCTTCAGCTTCGGCCCGATCGAGGTGTACTGTGCGTGCAGGTTGGGATAGTCGCGCTCGACCACGGCGACCGACGGCATGGTCCGACCCGGCACCGGCACGGTGCCGTCGCGTTTCCAGTCCTCCACACCGTAGGGCTGCGCCAGTTCGGCCGCGCTATCGTGCTGCATCGGCGTCAGCACCACGTCGGTCTCGCGCCCCAGCACCTCAGGGCAGATGTCGGAGAACGCGCGGGCAAGGCCCTTGTAGATCTCCCAGTCGCTGCGCGACTCCCAGGCCGGGTCCACCGCCGCGGTCAACGGATGAATGAACGGATGCATGTCCGACGTGTTCATGTCGTCCTTCTCGTACCAGGTGGCGGTCGGAAGAACGATGTCGGAATAGACGCAGGTAGTGGACATGCGGAAATCCAGCGTCACCAGCAGGTCGAGTTTCCCCTCCGGCGCGGCCTCGTGCCACGCCACCTCCCCCGGCTTATCGCGTCCTTCGGCGCCGAGGTCCTTGCCCAGTACCCCGTTGCTGGTGCCGAGGAGATGCTTGAGGAAATACTCGTGCCCCTTGCCCGACGAACCCAGCAGGTTGGAGCGCCAGACGAACATGTTCCGCGGCCAGTTGGCCGGATCGTCGGGGTCTTGGCAGGACATTTCCAGCGCGCCGGACTGAAGGCCCTGCACAACATAATCCTTCGGCTCCAACCGCGCCTCCTTCGCCCGCGCGGCCAGGGTCAGCGGATTCTGCTTCAGCTGTGGCGCCGACGGCAGCCACCCCATGCGTTCGGCACGCACGTTGTAGTCGATCATCGAACCGGACCAGTCGCCGGCGGGTGCGGTCGGGGACAAAATGTCCGAGACATTCATCGTTTCGTAACGCCACTGGTCGGTGTGCGCGTAGAAGAACGACGTGCCGTTCATGTGGCGCGGCGGGCGGCACCAGTCGAGGCCGAAGGTGACAGGCACCCAGCCGGTTTGCGGGCGCAACTTCTCCTGCCCCACGTAGTGCGACCAACCACCGCCGGACTGGCCGATGCAGCCGCACAGCACCAGCAGGTTGATGATGCCCCGATAGGTCATGTCCATATGGTACCAATGGTTGATCCCCGCCCCCAGGATCACCATCGAACGCCCCTTTGTCGTCTCGGCGTTGGTGGCAAACTCGCGCGCCACGTGGATGATATGGGCGCGCGGCACCCCGGTCACCCGCTCGGCCCAGGCCGGCGTATAGGGTTCGTCCTGATCATAGTCCGAGGCGACGCCCGCGCCGCCCAGTCCACGGTCCAACCCGTAATTGGCGCAGAACAGGTCGAACACCGTCGCCACCGCCGTCTCGCCGTCCTTCAGCGCCAGCTTGCGCATCGGCACGTTGCGCACCACCACATCCGGATGCTCGGTCGCCACGTACCCGTTGGCCGCGGTGCCGCCGAAATACGGGAACGCCACCGCCTCGGTCGTCCCGCCGTCGATCAGGCTGAGTTGCAGCGTGGTCTCCGCCCCGTCGCTGCGTCGCTCCTCGAGGTTCCACTTGCCTTCCTCGCCCCAACGGAAGCCTATCGAGCCAAGCGGCACCACCGGGTTGCCCGCCGCGTCCAGGCCGACGGTCTTCCAGGCCGGGTTATTGGTCTCGCTCAACCCATCGGCGAAATCCTCCGCCCGCACCATTCGATCGGGGATATAGCGGCCATCCTTCTGCACCAGCCGCACCAGCATCGGCAGGTCGCTGTATTTGCGGATGTAGTCGTTGAAATACGGTACCGTGCGCTGCAGATGGTATTCCCGCAGGATCACGTGCCCCATCGCCATCGCCAGCGCCGAATCGGTGCCCTGCTTGGGATGCAGCCACAGATCGGCAAACTTGGTCGCCTCGGCGTAGTCAGGGGAAATGACGGCGCTTTTGGTGCCCTTGTAGCGGACCTCGGTATAGAAATGCGCGTCGGGCGTGCGGGTCTGCGGCACGTTCGAACCCCAGATCAGCAGATAGCCGGCGTTGTACCAGTCAGCACTTTCCGGCACGTCCGTCTGTTCGCCCCAGGTCATCGGGCTGGCCGGCGGCAGGTCGCAATACCAGTCGTAGAAGGACAGGCAGACGCCGCCCAGCAGCGAAAGGTAGCGCGCACCGGCGGCGAACGACACCATCGACATCGCGGGGATCGGCGAGAAACCGACCACACGGTCGGGGCCATATTTCTTGATAGTGTAAGCGTTGGCGGCGGCGATGATCTCGTTGACTTCATCCCAGCCCGCGCGGACCAGACCGCCCAGGCCGCGCTTGCTGGTGTAGCTGTGACGCTTCTCCGGGCTTTCCATGATGGAGGCCCAGGCGGCAACCGGGGAAAGCGTGGCCCGCGCTTCGCGCCACAACTTCAGCAGGCGACCTCGCACCATCGGATGCTTCACGCGATTGGCCGAGTATAGATACCAGGAGTAGCTGGCGCCACGGGCACAGCCGCGGGGTTCGTGGTTGGGCAGATCTGGCCGTGTGCGCGGATAGTCGGTCTGCTGCGTCTCCCATGTCACGATGCCGCCCTTGACGTAGATTTTCCAAGAGCAGGAGCCCGTGCAGTTCACGCCATGGGTGGAGCGCACGACTTTGTCGTGCTGCCAACGCTTGCGGTAACCGCCCTCCCATTCGCGCGCCTCGTTCGTGGTGACGCCGTGACCATTGGAGAACGTACCAATATTCTTGCGAAAGAAGGTGAGGCGGTCGAGAAAATGACTCATCTTGTTGCCCTTCTGACCTGTCCGGTCGAGACCCTGATCGTCCGTGTCATGCCGGCACAACGGTATTGCGGGTACGGACGAAGCCGATTGAAACCATGATCGCCGCGACGGCCAGCACGACATAGACAAAGAACCCGCCGGAATAGCCGGCATCGCCCAGAGCACCTGCGAACAGGCCGAGAATCGGCGGGATCACGAATCCACCCAGGGCGCCGAACCCGCCCACCAGGCCGGAAGCGCCGCCGACCGCGTGTGGCACGTATTTTGGCACCATCTTGAAGACCGCGGCATTGCCAAGGCCCATACCCAGGCCGATCAGCAACTCACCCGCGACATTGATCGGGAACGTGACCACCGCGGTCAGCAGGGCCGCGCCGATCAGCACGATGGCGAAGGAGATCGCGGCCATGTATTCGCCGCCGAATCGTTCGGCGAGCGAGCCTCCGCCCACCCGGGCGACCGCGGCCAACAGGGAGAAGCCGACGCCACCGAGGATACCCGCATCGGTCAGGCTGAGATGATGCAGGTTGATCCAGTAGGTGGGGAACCAGGCGGTGAGTGCCAGGAAACCGCCGAAGGAAACGAAATACAGGAAGATCAGGCCCCAGGTCCGGGTCTCGTCTGCCGCCATGAGCAAGGCGCCCCAGACGGAGTCGCGAGGGAATAATTCCTGGCCACAACCCTGCGCCACGCTACGCGCTTCGTCCGTGTCAACGCCGCGGGCGCGAAGCTGGAAGTAATAGGCATCGCGTGCCAGCCAGCCATAGATGCCAGTGCCGATCAGCAGGAACGCAAGCCAGGCCAGATACGAGCCGGCGAGACCGAACGCTGTGATGGCGAACGGCAGAATCAGGGTGAACAGGCCGGGCGCCAGATTGCCGACACCGCCATAGATGCCAAGAGCAGTGCCCTGCCGGTTGCGCGGAAACCAGTATGAAACCTGTGGGATTCCGACCGAGAACGTGGCAACGCCGCAGCCGCTCATGAAACCGAACAGCAGGATGACCGGGTAGAGTGCTGGCGTGACGTGCGGCACGGTGACCAGGATGAACACCAGCCCCCACATGCCGACGATGGATATGCCGAACAGCACCAGCATCGGCAACCGCCCCCCGGCTTTGTCCACCCAGGCGCCGAACGGAATACGCAGCAGCGAGCCCGTAAGCTGCGGCGCGGCCACGAGCAGTCCGACCAACAGGGGCGAAAGCTGCATCGATTGCTGGAACGCGTGAGCGGCCGGCCCATAAAGCGCGACCGCGGCAAATCCGATGAAGAACCCCCAGGTGCCCATGATGAGGCCCTGGCGCGGGTTGCCCAGCAAGCTGGCCCGCGTAACCGCATTGGCTTTCTCGGACTCAACAGCTGTGGGAGCTACCGCCTGCATGGCTCGACCTCCTTGCGGTGGAGTGATGGCGGCAATGAACTCTTCATGCTGACGTGTCCCGGTCTTTGGATGGGCCACCACAATGACGATCCCGGTCGCTCCTGGCATTGATCTGGATCAATGCCAGGTCTGCCTGGGAATGCCCTAATGTGTGATACGGATCACTCATGGGCTCGCGTCGAACTTTCCGACCGACCTGAACGGGATAGCGCAACCCGATGCAAGCGAACACGCTCACTGACGCCTCGGACGGTCAATCGGCAGCAGGTTCTCGGGCAGGCATCTCAGCGCCTACCGCCCGCACGGCTCTGGGCGAAGCTCCGTGGCTCGGTGGGGTACCCGCCACCACGCTCGACCGGCTGGCAGAGCTGGCCGTTTTGCATCGGGTGCCGGCGGGAAGCACGCTCTTTGAGCAAGCCGAGACCGCATCCTTCGCGCACCTCCTGGTATCGGGCAGCGTGGCGCTTCTGGGTGTCAACGGGACCGCTGAAACCCTGATCGAACTCGTGCGGCCGGTCGATCTTCTGCTTCCAGCCGCGGTCCTCAATCGGCAACCCTTTTTGGCGCGCGCGCGCGTTCTGGAGGAGGCACACCTCGTTCTCATTCAGGCGGAGGCGTTCCGTGACTCCGTTTCAACCAATCAAGCGCTGTGCCTCGCTGTCCTCGGCTGTCAGGCGGCGCAATTCCGCCGCCAGATCAAGTTGACGAAGAACCTGAAGCTTCGTTCAGCGGAGGAACGTGTCGGTTGCTACCTGCTTGGGCTTGTACTGGGGGTGACTCCGAACATGCCGGTACGGCTGCCGATGGAGAAGCGCCTTATCGCATGGCAGCTCGGTATGACCCGCGAGACGCTCTCGCGGATCCTTGCGACAATGGAGCAGTACGGCTTACGCATCGTCGGCGACATGGTCGAGGTCGTGGACGCAGCACCGCTGCGTGCACGCTTTCGCCTCGACCCGCAGATCGACGGGCCCGAGCTGATCGTTCCGCTTCCGCCTCGGCGACATTGAGGTGGGCTCGCTGCAAACCGGCATGGCCGCGATTGGAAGGTGTCATGGATGATGTTGTGATCGCGCGCGCCTTGCATGTCCTCGCCGTGGTCATTTGGATCGGCGGTGTGTCGATGGTGACCACCGTTGCTTTGCCGGCGATCCGCCGTGGCGACCTCGGCGGCGACTGGCTTCAGACCTTGAAGGCGATCGAACGTCGTTTCGCGTGGCAGGCGCGAATAGCCGTCGTCATCGTTGGCCTGACAGGCGTCTACATGTCGGCGCGTCTCGATCTGTGGGACCGGTTCCAGTTGGCACAGTTCTGGTGGATGCACGCGATGGTTTGCGTGTGGCTGTTGTTCACCGTTGTCCTGTTCGTGGCAGAGCCGTTCGTCGTGGCTCGCCACTTCCGCAAATGGGCGACATCAGCACCACAGGTCGCGTTCAGGTGGCTGCATCGCATGCACTGGGTCCTGCTCGCGCTCAGCCTGATTACCATCTTGGGTACGGTCGCGGGTAGTCAGGGATGGTCGGTATTCTAACGCCTCGGCCGCGAGCGCTGTCTCCCTTCCGAAAGTAAATGAAAATGACGACGAACATGAGGAGGGCTCATTCGAGTGGTCGCGCGATGCCCGCATTTTTCTCCCAGGGGTTCCGGCCCTTCTTTCTGGCGGCGGGTCTTTGGTCGGCGGTGGCACTCGCCGTCTGGATCGTCATGTTCACGACCGGAACCACTCTGCCGAGCCGGTTCGATCCGCTTGCCTGGCATATCCATGAAATGCTGTTTGGCTTCGTGATGGCAGCGATTGCTGGCTTCCTGCTGACCGCTATCCCGAACTGGACGGGCCGACTTCCGGTCAGCGGCAGTCCGCTGGCGCTGCTGGCCGGATTGTGGCTGCTGGGCCGCATTGCCTGCCTGCTCTCGGCGCTTGTTCCAGCGTGGACTGCTATGGCGGCGGACCTGTCTTTTCCGGTGGTGCTTGTCGGCGTCGTCGCGCGGGAGATCGTTGTCGGTCGCAACTGGCGCAACTTGCCAATGGTGGCGCCGGTGGGCGTTCTCGGGATCGCCAATCTGCTGATGCACCTCGAGGCCGACGGCGTCACCGTGCCATTTGGGCTGGGATGGCGGCTGGGGCTGGCCACCGTTATCGTTCTGATCTCCGTGATGGCCGGTTGGGTCGTGCCGAGCTTCACGCGCAATTGGCTGGCCAAGCGCCCTGGATCGGAACTGCCGGGCGGCCATGGCTGGGTCGACAAACTCGCGCTTGGTATCCTGCATGCGAGCCTCATTGGCTGGGCATTCCTGCCGGCGTTCTGGCCGGTCGGACTGCTGCTGCTGCTCGGCGCGGCGATCAATCTCTGGCGCCTGCTACGCTGGCGCGGCATAGCAACGACCGCGGAACCGCTGCTGCTTGTTCTCCATGTCGGCTACGCCTGGCTCGTGCTTGGCGTCGCGTTGCTCGGCCTGACCGTGCTGGACGCCGACGTGCCGCTCGGTGCGGCGATCCATGCACTGACGGCGGGGGCGATCGGCACGATGATTCTCGCGGTAATGACACGGGCCACGCGTGGCCATACCGGGCGCGATCTTTCGGCCGATTACGTCACCGTTCTGATCTATGGTCTCGTGAGCCTTGCGGCGATCATGCGTATCGCAGCCACGTTCGGTGCGACCTGGACAATGCCACTTCTCATCATTTCGGCCTGTCTCTGGATCGCCGCCTTCGCTGGCTTCGCATTCGCCTACGGGCCAATGCTGATCCTGCCGCGGCGCGCCTCTTGAGTAGGCGGGGTAGCCGGTTGTCGCGGACGTGCGGCGGCATTCCGCGTCGTCTCGGCGTCACGTTCCAGGCCTGGACCGAGGGAGCGATCCGCGGCCCAACAACCTCGCCGGACCCGCTTGCAAAGGTCTGAACCCATGCCCGAGGACAGAGCGCCTCAGACCATCGCCGCCGCGAACGGCATCGCGACCGATCGCACTTTCGGTGCCGTCGCGCCGCCGCTTTATCTGTCGAGCACCTTCGCCTTCGCGGGCTTCGAGAAGGCGAGGGACTACGATTATACCAGGACCGCCAACCCCAGCCGCGCCACGTTGGCCGACACCCTAGCCAGGCTTGAAGGCGGCGCGGGCGCTATCGTGGTTTCTTCTGGGATGGCGGCGGTCGACCTGGTCCTGTCGCGATTGCGGTCCAATGATCTGATCCTGGCGCCGCATGATTGCTACGCCGGCACCCGGCGCCTGCTTGCCGCGCGTCGGGACAGGGGGCAGTTCGACGTTACTTTCGTCGACCAGGGAGACGATGTGGCCCTCGCAAGTGCTTTCAATCGGTTGCCCACGCTCGTTCTGGTCGAAACCCCCAGCAATCCGTTGATGCGAATCGTCGATATCCGCGCGATCGCGATGCGGGCGAAGATTGCCGGAGCAAAGGTCGTGGTCGACAACACGTTTCTGTCGCCCGCGCTACAGAAGCCGATCGCCCTTGGCGCGGACCTCGTCATCCATTCTACAACCAAATATCTCAATGGCCATTCTGATGTGGTCGGGGGCGTCGTGATCGTCGCTGACTTGGCCGATGTTCGGAAGTTGGCTGACTGGGCCGACATCACCGGCGTGGCCGGCGCACCGTTCGACGCCTATCTGACACTTCGGGGACTGCGCACCTTGTTCCCACGCATCGAAGCTCAGCAGCGGACAGCCGCATCCCTGGCTGCGTTTCTGCAGCAGCATCTCCGCGTGGATGCTGTTCATTATCCCGGTCTCGAGACCCATCCAGGCCATACCATCGCCAGGTCGCAGCAGACAGGGTTCGGCGCCATGCTGAGCTTCGACCTTAGGGGCGATATCGACGATGTTCGCCGCTTCGTCGAATCGCTTAGGGTGTTTACGCTTGCCGAGTCACTCGGCGGAATCGAGAGCCTGATCGCGCATCCGGCAACAATGACCCATGCAAGCATGAGCGCTGATGTGCGGCGTGCGGCCGGCATAAGAGACACCTTGTTGCGGCTGTCGGTCGGCCTGGAGGCGGAGGCCGATCTCATTGGCGATCTCAGGCACGGATTTTCCATCCTGAGCGCGAGAGAGGAAAGCACGCCATGACAAATTCCGTTTCGCGCGGGGACATCATGGCCTGGCGCAAGGCCGAGCGTCGCCGCCTGATCGATGAGCGGCTCACGGTCGATCCTGGTGAACGACGGCGGCGCACGACCGAGATCGCGGCGACGCTGTCGCGCTTTATCGACGAACCAGCCGGCCATACGGTCAGCGTCTATTGGCCGTTTCGGGGGGAACCGGATCTGCGGCATTGGATGAAAGGATTCACCGAACGCGGTGGACGCTGCGCATTGCCGGTCGTGGTCGAGAAGAAAGCGCCGCTCGTTTTCCGGGTCTGGAAAAATGGCGACAAACTCGTGTCCGGGGTGTGGAATATTCCAGTGCCCGCGGATGGCGGCGAAGTCATTCCCGACATCGTCATCGCGCCGGTGGTCGGCTACGACAGGGATTGTTATCGGCTTGGATATGGCGGCGGCTTCTTCGACCGCACACTGGCCGCTTTGTCGCCGCGTCCGGTCATTATCGGAGTAGGCTACGCACAGGCGGCCATTACGAGCATTCATCCTTTGCCGCACGATATCCCGATGACTGTCATCGTCACCGAAGTCGGAATGACTGGCCCAGCCGAGTCCCCCACCAGGCACACAACTAAGAGTCCTCCAAGGTCGGTTCCTTGACCGCAGGCTTCGAACAATCTCGTAATCTTACGCGGCAGCGCATAGCCCATGCCGTGAAACACCTGCCGCCCGCTTATTTCGCACTGGTGATGGCGACCGGGATCGTCTCAATCGCGGCACAGGATTTTCAGCTTCCTGTGCTGGCGGTGGGGCTGTTTGTCTTCAACCTTGTCGCCTATGCGGTGCTGACGGCGCTGACCGCGCTGCGGGCGATCCGCTATTCTCGCCTGTTCTTCGCCGACATGACCAACCATCGGATTGGACCAGGCTTCTTCACCGTGGTCGCCGGGTCTTGCATTCTTGGAACCCAGTTCTTGCTGCTGGCGCACAACCTGGCGGCAGCGACCGTGTTACTGGCGCTCGGCGTCGCGCTGTGGATCGTCCTCACCTACACGATCTTCACCGCCTTCACGGTCAAGCGCGACAAGCCGCCGATCGAGCAGGGCCTCACCGGGGCCTGGCTGATCGCCGTAGTCGCCACCCAGTCGATCGCGGTGCTGGCGGCGCTGATCGCCCGCGACTGGTCGCAGCCGCACAGGCTAGAGCTCAATTTCTTCGCGCTGTCGATGTGGCTGTGGGGCGGGATGTTCTATATCTGGATCATCTCGCTAATCTTTTACCGCTACAGCTTCTTCGCTTTCTCGCCAAGCGACCTGAGCCCGCCCTATTGGATCAACATGGGGGCGATGGCGATCTCTACGCTGGCGGGCGCGCGGCTGGTGGAGAACACGCCGGACGCACCGTTCCTGGCCTCGCTGCTACCGTTCATAAAAGGGTTTACGGTGTTCTACTGGGCCACCGGGACGTGGTGGATTCCGATGCTGCTCGTACTCGGCGTCTGGCGGCATGTGATCGAAAGGTTCCCGCTGCGCTACGACCCACTGTACAGGGGAGCGGTATTTCCGTTGGGGATGTATACCGTTGCGACACATCAGATGGCTGAGACGCTTGATCTGCCATTTCTCGACCCGTTCCCGCCAGTGGTGTTCGTGGCGGCCCTGGCAGCCTGGAGCCTCGCCTTTGCGGGGCTCTTGTGGCAGCTGCGCGCCACGCTGATCGCGGGCCCGGCCGGTGACGGTGCGGGCGATGAATAAAAGCAACCAGGGAGCGCCGGCATGGTCCCCCGAAACGGGCCCACGGCGATCATTCGATCTCCCGCGGATTCCCATCGCCTTTCGATACGCGATGCGGCCGCAACGGCGCGATGACAGCAAAGCCCAGTGCCCCCGTCGCCAGCGCGAACACGATCGCCCATTGATAACTGCCCGTATAATCAATGATCAGGCCCGCCAGAATCGGTCCGCAGAGGGCGGAGATGCCCGACGCGGTAAAGAAGATACCGAGGATCGTGCCAAGGTTTCCCAATCCGAAAAACTCAATCAGCACAACCGGCGTCAGGGAAATGCGAAGGCCATAGCCCAACCCAAGCAACGCCGCAGACGCCAGCAGCAGGCGATAGTCCGCAAACAAAAGCCAAAGCAAATAGCTGACGCCCATCATCAAAACCGATAACTTGTAAAACCGGAGCGTTCCGATCCGTTTGGTAAGTGCGCCGATGCCAACCCGGCCCAGAACGCCCATTCCCCCAAGCGCTGACAGCAAGGTCGATGCCGCCACAGGCCCGATGCCCTGCCCGCGCGCGAATGCCGGCAGGAAGACGAGCGGCACGAGCAGAGCTGTCGTCGCACAGAGCCATGAGACGTAGAGCATCATGAACTCGAACGAGAACACGACCCGACCCACGGAATGAGCGACGCGGACGCGCGCGACCGGAGGTGGTCTTGCAATCAGCGCGCAGATGGCCAGAAGCACAGTGCAACCGAGGCCAAAGGCAGGTAGGTAACCCTCCAGCCATGGCCCTGGATCAGCGTGGCGGCCACCGGCGGAAGGATCAGCGTCCCGCACCCGGTGCCAGCCGCGGCGATCCCAAGAGCGCCGTTCCGATGCCTGTCGAACCATCCGCCAACGATCGCGAGCGTCGGCAGGTACACGCACGCCGCGCCGATCCCGACGCCGACGCCGTAGATCAGGTAACCGACCCAGAGCTGTCCGATGGATGCGGTGAGCATGAGACTGGCACCCATTACGGTTGCGCCCGTGCCGACGACGATGCGAGGTCCGAGCCGGTCGCTCAGATGCCCGGCAAGCGAACCCGACATGTAGAAGATCATGCCGGCGATCGAGAAGAAGGCCGAGGTCTGAGCGCGATCGGCGTGAAACTCCGCCGCCATCGGTTGGAAGAAGGCTCCGAAGCTGTACATGACGCCAAAAACAACGAACCCAGCGATGAACGCCGCCGCGACCATGAACCAAGCCGCCCGCGAGTCGGGACCATTGGCCGCCGACGATGGGCGCGTCACGGATCGGGATTGCATGCGGCCCTCCTGAGGCCCGCGGATCCACGGCAAGAAGCCAATTTATGCCGCCTGGGATGGGACGGCCCTCCGTTTGTTGCGACCACTCAGACCCGTGGGCGTCGAATGATTACTTAATCAGGGTGAGCATGTCCCGAAGGCGTGGGTGTTCGGCCGTCTCAAGCCATTCGAATACCACCATCTCCGCGGTCACGATCTCCGCGCCATTCCGTTCCATTCGTCCGATCGCGGTTTCCTTGCTCTCTGAACGACGCGAGCCGACCGCGTCGCGCACGACATAGACGCGTCGACCCGTACTCAGCAAACCCATCACGGTCTGAAGTACGCAGACGTGAGCTTCGCATCCCGAGACAATAAGGTCATGTCGGTCCGCGATCGTTTCCAGAAAGCCCGCGGTGCGACACGCATCGAACGTCATCTTGTGCACAAGGCGGCTGATGTCGGATCGGAGTTCCGGCACCGTGCTACCGAGGCCGTTGGCGTTTTGCTCGGTCACTAAGATCGGCACTTGAAGCATCTCCGCCGCATTCCGGAGGCGGCGCGCGTTGGCGACGACCGACATACTGTCATCGATCGCGGGCACGAGTTTGGACTGAAAGTCTACGACCAGCAAAGCCGAACTCTCGCGATTGATGGTTGGCATGCTTCGGGATCCTTCTCCAAACATCTACGGTGTACTGTCCAGGCCTGCTCCAACCCGCGGCAGCGATGTATCCTCACCGATGGCGTAGGCCGCGAGGGAACCCTTGACGATGCGCACCCGGCCCCGGGGATCGCGCAGCACCAGGAAACCGACCAGCGCCAGATTGGCGATATTGAACATCACGCCAATGCCGAAGGCCGGCGCGTAGAAGCCGAAATGATCGAAGATGGCTCCGGCGAACCAACTGCCGAATGCCATTCCGCTCATCACGGTGAACAGCACCAGTGGGATGCGCCAGGACGCCTCGGCTGACGGGAACAGGTCGCGGATCGCCACCACGTAGGCGGGAATGATGCCCGCGAATCCCAATCCGTAGGCGACGGCGACAACGAACAGCCCCGCCTCGTTCTGGGTCAGCACGAAGGCGCCGATCGACACCGCCTGAAAGGCGGAGCCGGCGAGCACGGTCTTCAGCCCGCCGTGACGGTCGGCGAAGGCGCCCCAGAACTGCCGCGAGATGAACGCACAGCCCAGCAATACCGACAACATCGTCGCCCCGGTCGCCGCGCCGATGCCGATGTCCCCGCAGAACGCCACCAGATGCGCCTGCGGGATCGCCATCGGCACGCAGCAGCAGACGCTGGCCGCACAGATGATCGCCTACACGACATTGGGCCGCAGCCCGAGTACTCGCGCCCGGGATGCTGGGATCACCACACGCTCGCGTCCGGCTCGCCTGCCTCCGGTGCCAAACGCGCCTGGGGCCGGGCGGAGGAACAGGGCGGCGAGCGGCAGCATACCCAGCAACACAACGCCCGCGTAGCCCAAATAGGCGGTCCGCCAGCCGTGCCCGGCAATCAGCCGCTCGAACGCGGCGGGCCAAACCACTCCCGCAACGTATTGGCCGGATGAGATCAGCGCGATGGCAGTGCCGCGCCTACGATCGAACCAACGGCTGACATAGATCAACAGCGGTGGATAGATTGCCCCCATTCCCAGGAACCCGATCAACACGCCATGCCCGACATAGAGCGCCCAGATGTGTCCGGTCGATGACAGCGCGAGCCCCGACGCGACCATGACGGTGCCCATCAGCACACTGTTGCGAATGCCTATCCGATCGGCGAGCCAGCCCATGACGATGCCGCCCAACCCCGTCCCAATCCAGGTCATTGAACCGGCGAGCGCCAGGATTGAGCGCGATATACCGAGATCAAGCTCCATGGCCCGGAGCCCGACCACGATCAGCAAGGGCGAGCCATAGGCCACCGACAGAATCGCAAGCGTCACCCCGGCCGCGATCCACGATGCGCGACTCTCGACCGAGCGCTGCTGGAGATCCGCCACGGACGGGTCGGCATCATTGGGCATTAAGCGATTCTCATGAATTGATTCTTAATGGTTGAGGGAACGGAAACGTTCTGGACCGACCGTCCGTCAATCCTACGGCCTCGCTCATTCCGCACGCCGGCCCTCTGATGTATGTGTCCACAGTATTTCAGACCGGTACCAGCGGTCGCCGTGGCTACGATCAACGGGTCTCTGATGGGATCGCGTTCATTACGCCTCCTTACTCCTCAGCAGCATCTCTCTCAATACCACAGCATCATTGTGCTCATCGTCGTGGGCACCGAACACAAGCGTGATGGTTTTGTGTTTTGCTAATTCATGAATTTCATTCAACACCGCAATGTTTTGGTGAAGCTCCTCCGCGTAGCGACGACGGAACTCAGGCCAGCGAACCGGGTCGTGACCGAACCACTGGCGCAACTCGGTGCTTGGGGCGATTTCCTTTAACCAGCGATCGACCGCGGCTTGCGCTTTGGTCAAGCCTCGCGGCCAAAGCCGGTCGACGAGAATGCGCACCCCATCCTCGGGCGAGGGAGATTCATAGACGCGTTTCAAGCGAAGATGCGCCACCGGGATTATGTGCGTCGTCATAGCCGCATCTCCCGCTCGAACGCCCGCTCGGCGCGCAGGCTGTCCCGGTCTCGGCCGACGGTGGCAACCGCAAGTTTTCGTCCCTTATACCAAAAATTCACGGTGCAGTCATGGGCGGTCGGATGCCCCTCGACCTCAAGCCGATCCCAGTGTTCGGCGTGACCGACGTAGGCAATGGTGACGTCGTAATGCTGGCTCCAGAAGAACGGCACGGCGTTATAGCGTTGTCGCCGGCCAAGCATGTTGAGTGCTGCGACTTGTCCCTGGCGTTCCGCCACTGCCCAATGCTCGACTCGGATGCGTTCGCCGGTCAGGCGATCAGGCCACCGGGCAATATCGCCGGCGGCGTATATCGCCGGTGCGCTGGTCTGCAGAAACTCATTCACCAGGACGCCGCGTTCCATGGCGAGACCGGCTTCCTCGGCAAGCGTTGTCGCGGGGCGGACGCCGATGCCGACGATGACGAGATCGGCTTCGAGCCGATCGCCGGTCGACAGCGTTACGGCTCCCGGCTCGATCATGACGACGGTTGCACCAAGGTGAAACACCACCCCGTGCGACTCGTGAATCCCGCGCACCATGTCGCTGATGGATGCGCCCATAACGCGTTCCATCGGTCGAGGTTCCGGCGCAACGACGTGCACCGTCAGTCCCCGCAATCGCAGGGAGGCCGCCACTTCCAGACCGATGAAGCTGGCTCCCACCACGACACAATGCCGCGCGCCGCTCGCGTGGGCGATCAGCGCGCGGCTGTCGCCGAGCGTGCGTAACGTGTGGACATGCGGCAACGCGGCGCCCGGAACACTGAGCCTGATGGGTTCGGCGCCGGTGGCAAGTAGCAGCGCGCCGTAGGAAAGCCGGCTGCCGTCGGACAGCCGCACTGTGTGCGAATCAGGTTCGATTGCGGTGACGAGGGTAGCCAGTTTCAGCCCGATCTGCTGCTCCGTGTAGAAGTCTGGCGACCGCAACGGGATCCAGTCTTCCGACGCGGAGCCGGCGAGATAATCCTTCGACAGATTGGGGCGGTCGCAAGGCGGCGATGCATCGGCGCTTAATAGGGTGATGGAACCGGCATAGCCCTCTTGCCGCAACGTTTCTGCGGCGGCATTACCTGCGGCGCCACCGCCGATGATAATAACGGAAACCGGTAGATCGGTCGCGGCCAGTATGGGTGGCGCTTCGGCTGGCAACGGTTCGTGCACGAAAACCATTCCATCAAGCAGTTCGACCCGCCAGCACGACAGGCTGTTCAGTGCCGGGGGACGCAGCGCCGCACCGGTACGAAGGCTGAAACAGGCGTGATGCCACGGACAACGGATGGTATCATCGACCAGCAAACCATCGACCAAAGGTGCGCCATAGTGGGTGCAGGTCGCGCCAATGGCAAATATGTCTCCAGCGCGATGCACCAGCAGGATGGATGTTTCCCCGACATGCCCGAGTAGCATCTCGCCATCCGCGACCTTGTCCAACGCAATCCCCTGAGTGAGGTCGAGGCTTTGGGTCGGTGATGATTGTTCGCTCATTTTATCCTCCGTCGGACAAAGTGAATTTCCTCTGCCAATTCTTGTCTGCGGCCACCTGCGTTCGTGGTGTCAATGGAGTCATGCCGGAACAGTAACGGAATCTATTCATTTCACACCGATACCAGCGGCCGCCGTGGCTCGGGTGGCAGCTCGACACGGATCGGGTCGCCGGGCCGCACGGTGCCTCCAGCCAGAACGATGCCCATGACGCCGGCTTTGCGAATCAGCCTGCCCTGCTCGTCACGCCCAAGCGTTGCCTGCATCAGACCCGGCCGAAAATCGTCCAGCTGAGAACAAGGATTGCGCAGGCCAGTCACCTCGACCGCCGCCGTATCGCCCAGGTACAGCCGGGTACCGGTCGGCAGCCCGAGCAGATCGATGCCTTGCGTGGTGACATTTTCGCCGATCTGCCCGACCGATACCGCGAAGCCGGCAGCCCACAATTCATCAATCAGTTCGGCGTGGATCAGATGAACCTGGCGCAGGTTAGGCTGGCTCGGGTTCCGCGCAACTCTTGAGCGATGCTTCACGGTCACGCCCATATGCGCGTCGTCCTCTACGCCTAATCCAGGTAGGAGCCGAATGCTGGCCTGCGTCGTCTTACTGAACGTGTGCGTCGCGCTGCGGGACACCGCGGTTACTATGCCAGTCATTGGCTTGCGGTCCTCTCTGTACGTGCCGCGGAACAGACACGCGGCAGATTGTTCGACGGCGCGCCGCGCGACAAGATCTGCGAACCATGCGCTGGGGGATCATCACCCCGCTAAGCCGCTTGCAGTGCCGCGTGCGTTGCCTGTCGCATCAAGACCACCTTCTCCGCCGAGCGGCCGAAAAAGTGATAACCGGACCCGCCTTCCGCCAGCACGTCGAGAAACGCATCCGGTGCGGTGACCCGTATGCCGCCTAGCACATCGACACCGCGACGCAGGAATGCATCTGGAAGCAGGCCTACTGTTGGGCCGACCACGACCACGCGGGCGGCGGGCCGGCACAGCGGAAGCAGATGTTCCAGCGTGCCGTTCACCAGAGTGGTTCCCGTGATCAGCACGACATCGGCCGAGGGCAGCACCGCGTCGGCCTGATCGGCTGGGCGGAAGTACGGCAGCTCATCCGGCTTCAGCGTCGCGGGATCCATTTCCAGCACGGTGAACCGCTGTCGCGCCTGCTTCAACGATTTCAGGAACGGGACAAAGGCGCCGATGACGACCACGTTTTCTCCCGGCTGTATGCCGGCCGCGTCGTATGCATCGACGCCGATGCGAAGTTCCACCCCGTGCGTCGCGTGACGCTCCCAGCACATATCGGCCAGGGCGTTTATGGTCGCAACGCCCACGGCGCGACGGATGCCACTGGCGGCCTCGATCTCTCGCAGCAAGTCGCGAGCCGGCCGGCCGCGCAACTTACCGGGAAACGGCATGGCCATGGCCGAACTCGGACAGCAGACCGCCTCGGGGATCGATCGCAGCGGCGTCGCGCAGGCACCGGCCGCGCCGGTGTTCAGCTTCACGCCGGTAAAGAACAAACCGATCGCGACACGTTCGACGCTGATGCGATCGAGGTCACCGGCGAGGATTTCCTCGATGCCGGCGATGGTTTCCGTCAGGACTGTTTCATCATGCATGACATTTGCTCTCTCTGCGCCAGATCGACCCATCATTGGACCGATGTGTAGTGCCATTCGCTATCCGTGTGGCCATTATGTTTCGTCCTTTCGGAACCGCCTTCACCCTCGGGCACCGGGCGCCTGACGTTTTCTCACGACCAGTAGGAACGTGCCGCCGCTCGACCTCAAAAAAAGCGCGCCAGGGCGGGTCGCGCCCCGAACACCAAGTCCGTTCCACATCGAGCCTGGGCAAAGTAAACACGCCAACCATCCACGGGATTACCGAGATCACGTGCCAGGCCAAGGTCAGGCGATAGCAGGGCAGGAGGGCGTCGATCATCATGGGTGTGCCATCTAACGCGCCACGAAGGCTTTCTCGATGACGAACTCGCCGGGCCTGCTGAGGCTGCCCTCCCGGAATCCGCGCCTCACCAGAAGCGCACCCAGATCCACGAGCAGCGGGGTGCTGCCGCAAATCATCGCACGGTCGGTCGCCGGATCGAGTGGCGGCAGCCCGATATCCGCGCTCATCCTGCCGCTTTCGATCAGTCCGGTGATGCGCCCAGACGTCCGAAATGGTTCGCCTGTCACGCTCGGATAGTAGATCAGCCGCTCGCGCACCATGTCGCCAAGCAGTTCATGCCGTGGCAACTCGTGGGTGATGTGCTCGGCGTGGACCAGTTCGCTTACCAGCCTGCTGGTATGGGTGAGTACCACGCGATCGAACCGCGTGTAGAGATCGGGGTCCTTGATCAGGCTCAGGAACGGCGCAAGGCCCGTCCCTGTAGCAAAAAGATACAGCGTGCGGCCGGGCAGCAGGCTGTCCTGCACCAGCGTGCCGGTTGGCTTGCGCCCGATCAGAACCGCCGCTCCCGGCGCGATGTGCCGGAGGCGTGACGTAAGCGGGCCATTCGCCATCTTGACGCTGAGGAACTCGAGCGCTGTGTCGTAATGGGCGCTGGCCATGCTGTAAGGACGCAGCAGCGGACGGCCATCCACCATGAGGCCGAGCAACGTGAATTGACCGCTTTGGAAGCGGAACCCGGGGTGGCGGGTGAGGGTGAAGCTGAACAACCGTTCGGTCCAGTGCCGCACCGCGAGCACCGTCTCTGTGCTCAGAACGGCAGGCAGTGCAGGCGCCGCAGGATCAGCGCCCGCTGGACCAAGCGGCTGGATCGCCGAGAACGCCGTATCTCCCAGCATCAATCGCGTGGGTTCGTGCATGCGCGTCTCACATCGCTCGGCCGGGTAAACCGACTGGATTTGCTGTTGATGCGGGCTTCGGCGACGATGTAGGTCATCGCGCTCCTCTCGATGTGGAGCCGACACGTCCGATCTCCACGCGCCAGACCTCCGGCCCCTGCTCCAGGTAGCGCCAGGTAAACTCGCCGTGATGCTCGGCGTCGAACTGATAGTAGAGCGGCTTCGGATCATGGTCGTTCACCAGCTCGAACTTTGCGCCGGGTGCCAGCGCCTCATAGGTGGCGAAGATCTGCCTGTGCCGCTCCGCCGGCACCAGCGTGCGCACGTCCAGAATGCTTGAGTCAGCCATGACCTGTGTCTCCTTGGTTGGGGGGATCGAGCCTGACCTCACGGGTCAGGGTGTGCAGCGTCGCGGTCAGCCGTTCCGCTTCCCGTGCATGGTGGTGACGCAGCAAGGACCAGCCGCGCGCCGCAATGCGGCACGCTTCGTCGGCGGCGCCGGCGCGGGCGAGGGCGAGCAACGCCGGAACCAGCAGACGATTGAGGTCGCCGATCTGATCCGCGACAGTGTCGGGTGCGGTCATTCCGAGTCCTCGCGGATGCGGAAATGTGCCTTCGCCTCCGGCGACATTCGACGCGGCGACCAGGCGGGGCTCCACACCACGGTGACGAACACGCCGGTGACGCCAACCACCTCGGCCAGACGATGCTCCACGCCCTCGACAATATAGTCCTGCGCCGGACAGCCCTGTGTGGTCATCGTCATGGTCACATCGACTAGGCTGCCCTCGATGCCGATGTCGTACACCAGGCCGAGATCGACAATGTTGTAGCCGAGTTCGGGGTCGATCACGTCGCACAGCGCCTCGCGCAGCGACGCATCGGTAAGCGGCGAAGCAGATTGTTCCATCGGTTCAGGCCCCGCGCCGGATCAGCAGCCGGACGCCAGAGGCCTCCTGGCTCACCTGAATCGCCGCGCCGCGCGCTTCGAGCTCGGGATAGAGCAGCAGCGGCTCGCGGTCATTCCACGCCTCGATCACCTCGCCCGCGGCCAGTTGTTCCAGCGCGGAGAGGATGCGCACCATCGGTTCGGGCGGCTGCAACCCGCGGTTGTCAAGGCTCTGTGTCGGCTCCGGCCAGCCGGCGCCATCGCCGGCATGGCTGCCTGGCGCCGGCCGCGGCTGGCGCGGCGCGGTCGTAGCCGCGGCGCCCGGGGTAAACAGGATCTCCCAGTCGCCCTCACCGTGATGGATCGCGCGGTGCGCCAGACCCTTGCGGCCGAGTACCGCATAGAGTGGGATCGGCTCGAATGTCGCCAGCAGGCGAAGGGCCTGGCCGGGTTCCAGACTCGTGACCGCCTGCATGATGCGGGGGAACGGCTCGCCTCCGGCACGCAGCTCGGAGCGCACGTCAAGCGTGACGGGAGTGGCTTGGGTCATGGGCGGGCTCCTTCCGGGCAAGGAATGGTGGGGGAACGGGAAGCGGCCGACCCAGCCGCTCGCGCGCATAGACCGCACGCCAGGCGCGGGCGTATTCCCGCGCCAGTAGGAGGACCGCGAGGAGGGCAAGCGCGAGCGCAGCGCGGATCACGTCAACGAGGTCGAACGCGGCGGCGCCGGCGGCGACCGCGACCGCGGCGAAGTAGAGGATGAAAAAGCCAGCCGCGCCCGGTTCGCTCACCAGGTCCTGCACCCGCGGCACGGGACCGCGGCCGAGCTGGCCGCCAAAGCGGGACAGCCACGACAGAAACGCAACGACCTTGTAGAGCTGGGTCAGGCCGAGCCCGCTCAGCCAGCCGAGCAGGAGCAGCAGCACGAGGCTCGGTGCCAGGTCGGCCAACCGGTCCGTGGCGACCGCGCCGATGGCCAGCAGCACGGCGAGACCGAGGGCGATGAAAGCGCCGATCGCCGCGCGGTTATGCAGTTCGATCTGCCGCCGCCGTCGGCCGCGGTACATCCGCACGACGTCGGCGAGGTAGAGCCCGAGCGCAAGCACGATGGCGAGCCGCCCCACCTGCTCCAGACCCGCGATCCAGCCGGCGGGCCAGATGGCCGCTGCCAGGCCGGCGGCGAACGCGGCAAGGAAGCCGCCGGCCCCAATCCACAGCACCGCCGCTCCGATCGCGCCGCGCTCATGCGGAGCCAACATGAACATCGGCAGCAATTCGTAGGAGACGCCGATCGCGGTCAGGGTGAACCAGCCGCCGAACCCGGCGAGGGCATGATAGGCCACGCCGTCCGCGAGCAGCGGCGCCAACACGAGGCCGGTGGCCGGCACCGTCAGGGCAAGCGCGAAGCTAAGCCCGAGCAGGACGGTCAGCAGCAGGAAAGCGAGGCCGGCGAGGACGAACCGCGCGCTGAGCGCCATGGGTCGCTTCGTCGCCAGCGGCACGAGCAAGGTGGCGCCGCCCACCACCAGCGCGGCGATCACCACGCCGCCGCCCATCGGCAGCAACGGCCCCGCCCAGGCGCTGCGGCCGAGCGCGCAGAACCCGCCGACCATCAGCGCCAGGCCGCCTTCAACCCCGATCAGGGTGACCAACGGCAGCGTCTGACTGGGCAGCTTGCGGCTTGTGATCACCGGCACGAACTGGAACAACGCGCCGAACATCAGCAGAGTAAGCCAGCCGATGGTCAGCAGGTGCACCATCGCCAGGCTGACCGGCACCCCCGCCGGCGCCGCCGGCCAGCCAAGGCCGAGCACCGCCAGCAACAAGCCAAGAACGAGATTGACCAGCGCGCAAGCGAACATCGCCGGGGTCCAGCGCGACAGGCGATCGCTGGTAGCGCTCATGCAACCTCTCTCCTGTGCTGTGCCAGGTGCCGACAACCTTCGTCCCCGCGGTTCGCTCCAAGGGAGCGCGGCAGGCAAGCGGGCCCTCCGTGGCCGCGGGCGTCATAATAGGTATTCATATTACCTATTTATGCTCGGTGCACCCGGTTGGCAAGTGCTGTTCGATGCCCAAGCTCCCCCTTCCTGCTGATGTCCTCGTCTCGATTGCCCCGACGCGCCCGTCAGCCCGGCAAGCTCGCACCGCCGCACGCGCGGATTTGCGAACCGCCAGTTGAAGACGGTCGCTGTAACAGCGGATAGGTTGTAGCGGCCGGTGTGTGCCCGTCGGCGGCGGGGCAAGCACGCGCGAGCCTCATCGAGCCGGGCTGGTCCCGCCGCCGCATTTTCGAGATCATGTTGCCTCATCCCTGGCGCGGGCTGTCTGCAACGGGCTTGCATTCACCCGCTCTGGCCGTCTCTGGCTGGGACGGAGGCGGTCGGGGGTATGCCCGGGGCCGGGTCGGAAACTGAGAGGCTTCTCCTCTGTTCAGGACGTGAGGCCGTCCAGCCACGCGGCGATGCAACGCCGTCCAGCCGTGCCTGCCGCCGCACCCACACGTTGTGCGTCAGCGCGAAGCATCGTGACGGAAAGGCCTGGCACGTGGGCAAGCTCCACGGCGTGTCCGACCAGCCATCGCTCAAACCCGCGCCCATCCGCCTCAGGGTGGAATTGGAAGCCGAGCGCCGTCCGACCGAGGGCAAATGCCTGATTGGAACAGGGTGCGGTGGACGCGAGGCATTCCGCGCCGGGCGGCAAGTCGAAGGCATCGCCGTGCCAGTGCAGCACGTGGACACTCTCCAGGTGGCGCAGCGGCCCATCCCGGCCGGCGTTGGTCAGGTCACCGGCGCCCAGCCGATCTCCTTCGCCGAACCCGGAGCGACGCGCGCGCCAAGGGCACGGGCCATGAGCTGCGCGCCCAGGCAGATGCCGAGCGTCGGTGCGCCCGTCGCGAGTCGGCCCTACAGAAGCTCGAGTTCCTTGTCCAGGATCGGGTAGAGGTGACCCTCATAGGCGCCAACCCGACCTCCCAGGACCACCAGGAGGTCGGCCGCCTCGACGTCCTGTGGTCGCAGCTCGTCGATGCCGGGATCGAGATAGCGGACCTTGTAGCCAGCAGCCTCGATCGGCGCGGCAAAGCTGCCGAGATCCTCGAAATGGACGTGGCGGATGGCGACGGCGGTTTTCAATGCCGGCTGCCCTCGGGGTGTTCAGCGGCGGGGCTCGACCGATCCATCCCGCGGCGCCTTGGGGTTTGGCTCTGGCCCGACGCCGTAGAGCCGCATGTCAGACCTCCGCTGATTTGCAGGTTTTGATCCCGAACAAAGTGTACGCCGGGCACCGGCCAAGCAGCCCGGTGGCCAGCGGCACCACACCGATCCAGCCCCAGATCCCGATCGTGTGGGTCGCGGCCAGGATCACCAGCGCCAGACCGACAACGATGCGAAGAATCCGATCCGCGCCACCGACATTGTAGCCCATAGCCATTCTCCCCGATTGCCTCGGCTTGGCCGCACCGCGCGTGGAGCGGCCAAGCCGAAGGACGGTCGATGCCGGCTCGTGCGGCCCGCCCGTCCACGCCGGGCCACCTGGCGCCGCGTGCCAAGCCGGTCCGGGCGTTGTGACCCGCCGGGCGTGACACAGGCAGGCATGATCCGTATAAGCGTATACAGGATGCCTATTTAGACCGCGGCCCCGTAGGAACAAGTCCGTTCGGCAGGGCCGGACGCACACAGTCACAATCGGACCGACCCAACAGCGAAGCGGCGAAGCATGACCGATCCACTGCGTCTCCCACCCGACCTGTCGGTGCCGCCGGATGATGGCGCGTGCCGCCATCTGCCCGGACTGCGAATGCCCGCCCTGGCGCTGCCCGGAACTGGCGGCGGCACAGTCGATCTCGGTCGCGCGACGCCAGCCTGGACCGTACTCTATTGCTTCCCGCGCGCGAGCCAGCCAGGCGACCCGCCGCCGCCGGACTGGGACCGGATCCCCGGCGCGCGAGGCTGCACCGCGCAAGCCTGCGACTTCCGCGACCATCATCAACCACTGATCGCGCTCGGCGCCGTCGTGTTCGGGATTGGCACCCAGACCCCTGCCGCGCTGCAGGAAATAGCGACGCGGCTGCTGCTGCCCTTCGAGTTGCTCAGCGATGACGGCTTCCAGCTGACCGAGGCGCTGCGCCTGCCGACGTTCACAGCAGGTGGCCCGCGACTGCTCCGGCGCCAGACCCTGGTCGTGCGGCACGGCGTGATCGAGACGGTGTTCTATCCGATCTTCCCGCCGGATCGGAGCACAGTGCAGCTAATCGAGTGGCTGGCCAGCCGACAGACCGGGTGACCGCCCTCCGCCGCCTGTGCGGGGGTCAGATAAATTGGTATTTTAGATATTGCATTACGCTTCGCACGTCCCATTATCGGTACTCGAAATTCTTGTCGCAGGTGTGCCGTAATGGGAAATTTGCTCGCGCGTGCCTTCCTCCTTCCGGGCAACACGGTCTGTTCCTATTTTGGCGTGACGGATCCGGAGGGGCGGATGATGCTCCGAACGCTCATTAACATGCTGGTCTGGAACGTGGTCGCCGTCGTCGGGGTCGTTCTATGGTTCGGTTGAGTCATGCGCCCGGTTCCGCGTGTGGACCACGGTCCGCGGGTGCTCGTGTTTTTCGCGCTGCCTTCATCGGAATCCGCACGCTGCATCCTGGGCGCTTCGGGCGAGGCGGGTTTTCCTGGAGGAAAACCGAGGCGTTCTACGTTCACCGGTCTGATCGGCGCTGGCGGGCCGGCAGCCATGGGTTGTGGGGGTAATGCCGGCGAGCACGATGGCGCTTGGCTTGGTCGGTTCACCTTCGTGGACCTGGAGACGTGATGATCGAACTTTTGGCGCTTCTGTACCCTGGACGAAGGCGCTCCACGTCGTCTCAATGATCGCCTGGATGGCTGGCATGCTCTACCTACTCCGTCTGTTCGTGTATCGTTACGACATGCAGACCGGATCGGTTGAGAGCGAGCGATTCAAGCTGTTGGAACGTCGTCTGCTCAGGTCGAGTTGCCGGCGGTGTTCGCGGTGATTGTTGCGATCATGGTGATCGTGAAGACGTTCTGAACGCGTGATCGCGCGGCGCGGACGCTTGCGCCGGAGGATATATCCGAAATGGAGGGAGAGAACGATGTCAACGAAGCGGATCCTGCTTGAGGTGGGCACAGGAAACGACTGGCACGGTGGAGATTACACGAAGGCTGCCATGCGCGCCGTGGACGACGCCATTCACCACAGTTCGCTGACCTTCCTGCACACGCTGAACATCGACCCGAGGACAATGGTGGTTGACTTAACGATAGGCGTACAACGGCCGGAAAAGGTCAGTTCAGAGGTCGTGAAGGCCATGCTGCCCGAGGGTCAGGTCACAGTGAACGTCGTCAAGGGTGGCCTTGATGTGCCCAATCGAGGGCCAGATGACGTGACCGTCATCGCCAACGTCGCAATCGCGGTGCATCTCGATCTTGGCCGTTAAGCAAGTCTTCGCTTGAGGCCATGCATCAGCAATGGCCGAACAGAAACAAAGGAGAGACGCGATGCCACACGAGCAGCAACAGGCCGCGCCAGCGGCCCCCGAAGTGACGCGGAAGCCGAAGATAGTTGTGGAGACCGCGGACGTGCGTGTCGTCGAATATGCTCTAGAGTCCGGCGAACGTCACCCATGGCACTATCATTCTCAGGTATCAGACAGGTTCTACTGCCTCGAGGGGCTGATCGGCGTTGAACTTCGCTCGCCAGTACAGAAGGTTCTTCTGCACCCCGGCGAGACCTGCGTGGTGTCGTCCGGGATCGTGCATCGTGTCGGCAACACAGTCTCTGGCGTCAGCCGCTATCTGCTGGTGCAAGGGATCGGCCGCTACGATTTCGTCACCGCCGACTGAAGCGGCAAGACGCCGCCGATCAGCCTGACGATCCCGTGGAGTACCGAAAGGGCGATGTTTCCACTGTGCGTGGCGCGAGACAACCGCGATCAGAGAAAGGCGCGGCGGGCGATCGCCTGCTTGATCAGGCCGATCGCCTTGCCGGGATTGAGGCCTTTGGGGCAGGTCTCAGTGCAATTCATGATCGTGTGACAGCGATACAGACGGAACGGGTCATGCAACTCGTCGAGCCTCTGCTGGGTGGCTTCATCGCGACTGTCCACGATCCAGCGATAGGCCTGCAGCAGGACGGCGGGCCCCAGGTAGCGATCACCGGTCCACCACCAACTCGGGCATGCGGTGGTGCAGCAAAAGCACAGGATGCATTCCCAGTAGCCGTCGATCTGTGCCCGCTCCGCGATCGACTGCAGCCGTTCTCCGTCCGGCGGCGCAGGCGTGTCCGTCTGCAACCACGGTTTGATCAGCCGATACTGGGCATAGAGATGGCTCAGATCGACGACCAGATCCTTGATCACCGGCACGTGGTTAAGCGGATAAATGCGGGCGTCGCCTTTGATGGCTGCAATCGGCGTCGTGCAGGCCAGATGATTGCCGCCGTCGATGTTCATGGCACAGGAGCCGCAGACACCCTCGCGGCAGGAGCGGCGGAAAGTCAGCGTCGAGTCGATCTCGTTTTTGATCTTGATGAGGGCGTCAAGCACCATTGGCCCGCACTGATCGAGGTCGACCGAAAACACGTCCTGCACCGGGTTGCCGCCCGCGTCCGGGTTCCAGCGATAGACGCGAAACTGCTTGAGGCGCGAGCAGGCGGCTGACGCCGGCCATGTTTTGCCGCTGCGTACTCTCGAATTGGCCGGGAGTCTGAACGCAACCATCGTCACCTCTCCTTTCGTAAGTCGGGCCAGGCGCCGCACTCTACCGTGAGTACAACAATTTTTTGATCAATCTCGTCTCTGTTCCCCGTTCGGTCAATGCTGCCCGCTGGCGTACGGCCCCGGTCCTCCGGACGGATCATTTCCAGCTTGATATCTGTAAATTCGATACCTATATAAGAAGATGTTGTCCGGCAAGTCGCCGTCCTGGTCGGCTCATAGGAGCGCCACGCCCATGTCGCACGAATACGACGATCCGGTTACCGCATTGGCAATTGGCACGGCAGTGAGTATGGCGCTTCGGCTGCTTGCGCAAAGACGCGCCGTTCCGCTCGACGAAATTGCAAGAGAGGCCGTGGACGCGGCCTTCTGTCACTGCGTAACGCGAGCGGTGGATGCCAGTATCGGCCATACCTCCCCGGTGCATGAAGGCCTGATTGCAGAGATTACAAGGCTGGTGCGCGCGGCGGCGGACTATCCCGTCGATACCGCTTTCGAGCAGTCGTTTCCCGCGAGCGACCCGCCGGCTTAGATCTGGCAGGCGTGACCCGCGCGCGCGGCCGCCGCGTTTACGATCCACCGGTCGGCTGCTGCGGCTCGGCCGCATCGAGCATCAACGCCGCATGCGCATAGGCGCCTCCAGCGCGCATCTCGGCGGCGACCCAGATCGCCTCCATCAGTTCCTGCTCAGTCGCGCCGGCGCGCAGCGCCGCCTTGGTGTGACCCTTGATGCAGTATGGGCACTGCGTCACATGCGCCACGGCCACGGCGATAATTTGTTTGAACTTCGCCGGCAGCGCGCCATCGGCAAACACTGCCTTGCCGAACGCGTCAAACGCCGCTTGTTGCACCGGTGCGAGTGCCCGCCGGCGATCAGCCAATTGTCGGGTAGCGAGAGGATACATTCTGTCGCTCATTTCAGTTCTCGATTTCACCTGTCGCAACATGGAATCCGGCTCAGCGCTGACCTGCTGTCTCGTGGGAAGCCATCGCTCCCATGTCTTTCGACACGGCCATCAATCGATGGATCTGACGACCAGCCATGGATACGCATCAGGCTTCTTTTAATTCGGTATTCCAGATACAGTATGCTACTGCTGATCGGCGATTGCAACACCGGATGAGGATTTACCATGCGGCTGACTCAGTTCACCGATTTCGGGATCCGTGCCTTGATCCTTTTGGCTGACCGCGACGGCGACGTATTAAGCGCGGCCGCTATAGCGGAGTCGCTCGGCGTGTCGGTTCATCACATGGCGAAAGTGCTCCAAGCGCTGGGCGCTGCCGGGTTGGTCCGCAGCCATCGAGGCAAACAGGGTGGGGTTACGCTCGCCCTGCTGCCCGCAGCGATCCGCATTGGCACCGTAGTGCGCGCGTTGGAGGAGGATCAGCCGCTGGTCGAATGCTGCCGCGCCGATGGCGGCGCCTGCGTGCTGACCCCAGCATGTCGGCTTCGCGCGATGCTGCTAGGTGCCGAGCAGGCCTTCCTTGCGGAACTGGACAGGTTCAGCCTCGCCGACTGCCGCATCCCAGGTCTTGCCAGACTGCTCGTTCCCGGCCGTGCGGCGTAGGGTCGACTGGACCGCCCTGGCAATCTGTAAACAGGTATTGATAATACTTCTATCAGGCGCAACATGATCATCCATGATGATGCGTGGCGCCAGATGGAGGTATCCATGAGTCAGTTTGCCGATGTTTCCGGACTCGCCGGCCAGACGGTCGGACGAATTGCAGCAACCATGCCCGGGGCCGCGGGCGTTTTCCAGGATCACGGGGTCGATTTCTGCTGCGGCGGCGAGCAGACCCTCGCCGATGCCGCAGCCAAACGGGCGCTCGATGTCGATGCGCTCATCGGCGAACTCGCAGCGGCCGGCCCGGCTGGAGACGCGCAGGAGTTCGCTGATGATGTACCCTCGGCGCAACTGATCGAGCATATCAAGACGCGCTACCATGCCATCCATTTACAAGAGTTGGCGTGGCTGACGCTCGTTGCGGGCAAGGCCGAGGCCGCGCACCGGCACAACGCGGTCGTTCCGATGGGGCTTGGCGATCTGCTCGCGTGCTTACGCGCGGAGATGATCCTCCATCAGAAGCGCGAGGAGGTTGTGCTGTTCCCTGTGATGCTGGCGGGCGGTGGGCCGATGATCGCGGCGGCGATCGCCACGATGCGCGCCGAGCACGATGATCACGGAGCGTCCCTCGCGGCGATCGACCGGCTTACCCATGGGCGCACGGCACCCGATGATGCTTGTGCCACCTGGCGCGCGCTCTGCGCCGGATTGACCAAGTTTCACAACGATCTCGTGATGCATGTGCATCTGGAGAACAACGTCCTGTTTCCGCGATTTTCTAATACCAGTGCGCCTGACGCAAAAGCCTGACGTCAGGTACCCCCCGGGATGGTGGCAAAGCCATGCGGGCACCTTCCACAAGTCTCGTGATGTGCTCGACTGGAATGTTCCGCGGGTGGCAGAGCGGCGGCGCACTACCCGCGGAAGATCGTTGCGCCCGTCGGTATGGAGATCGCCGATGACCTACGTGGTCACCGAAAGCTGCATCAAGTGCAAATATATGGATTGCGTGGAGGTATGTCCCGTGGACTGCTTCTATGTGGGCGAGAACATGCTGGTGATCCATCCCGACGAATGCATCGATTGCGGCGTGTGCGAACCGGAGTGTCCGGCCGAGGCGATTATGTCGGATTCCGACGGCCGCGCAGCGGACTGGCTGGAAAGAAACCGCGCGTTAGCTGCCGTTTGGCCCAACATCACCCGCAAGGGCACGCCGCCTGACGATGCGGATGACTGGAAAGACAAGCCGGGCAAGGCCGGCTTGCTCTCGCCGGAGCCTGGAACGCCATGACGATTGGTGCCTTGCTGCCCGCATACCGCGAACTGCTGGCGCTGCATGTGATCTCGGTGATCCTCTGGATGGCGGGCATGATCATGCTGCCGGTAATCTACGCCGGGCATGTGGCGACGACACCGGAAGTGGCGCGTGACGCTGGCTTTGTCGAACTCGAACGCGGCATCATCAAACGGTTCGTCAATCCAGCGATGTATGCTGCCTGGGGCTTCGGTATCCTGCTGATCGCCACCCGTGGCACGATTTCGTGGTCAGCTGGCTGGTGGTGGACGAAGTTCATTGCCGTGCTCGCGTTGTCGGGCTATCACGGCGCGCTATCCTTCTGGCGTCGTGGTCTGCGGGACGGTACCAATCGTCACAGCGCCTCCTTCTATACGATGGCGACGGTCGCCCCGGTCGGATTGGTAATGTTGATCGTGACGATGGTGATCATTCAGCCTTGATCCGCTCGCGCAGCACGACCGCGTTGTTGCGCTCGGCATCATGCGCCGCGAATAGCAGCGTTACCGGGCCTGCGCGGCATAGGCGCGCCAGTTCCGCCAGTGGCTCGGGGTTGGCTGTGAGTTCCGCCCGGTAGCGCGCCGCGAATTCCTCCCAGCGCGTGGGCTCGTGCCCGAACCAGCGCCGCAAGGCGTTGCTGGGTGCGATCTCCTTGAGCCAGAGATCCATCTTGGCGCGCGTCCGGGCTAGGCCTCGCGGCCAGAGGCAGTCGACGAGAACACGCGTGCCATCGCCCGCGCCAGGCGCGTCGTACGCTCGTCGTAGATGGATCTGCGCGGTCACGGCGCTACATGCGCGCTCACAAGGCACGCCCCGAAATTTCGTGCGCGAGGACGATGTTGGCCTCGTGCGATCGGAGCATCTCGGAGACATCGGCATGGAGCTGATTGTCCCGCACGCGCGGCAGCATCTCACGCAGCTTTCGCACGACCCAGCCTTGGCCACGATTAAGGAAAACGATGCGCTCGCCAAGATCCGGGATGGCCATAGCCTTGCCGTAGAATGCGCCGACCGTCGGCGAGGGTATCGCGCCCAGCGCCTTGATGTGTCGGGCCAGCATGGCGCACCAGCGTGCTTCGTCTCGCTGGATGGTGTGCATCAACTCCGCGATCGGGCCGCTGCCAACACCGCGTGCGCTCTCCAGCGTTACACGCGCGCCAGCGCGTTCCGCTTCCAGCAGAGCGTTCAGGAAAGCGATCAGTTCATCCTCGCCGGCATACCCCATATAGGCGTCGTCCGCCTCATGCATCGAACAGGCTGGCGAACTAAGCTCGATGGGGGGATCGTCATCAATCGGGTTCGTCATTGGACTGCGCCCTCCAGCGTCACGCGCCAGGCTCGGGAGCGATACCGAAAAGTTAACCGCGTTCGGCCGCTATCATCACCTTCGCCCCGCTCGACGACACCGTAAACAATCCCACGCTTCAGCTCCTGCCAAAACACGTCAGGCGGCAGGTCAAGTTCGTGAGCCACAAGTTCCGCGTCGACAGTGAAACCGTCGCTCGACACTGCGATGGCCGTTGACCTCTTCTGCTCCATCAAAGGTTTCTCGATTGTCCCGACCCGATCGGTGGCTGCCGCCTCAAAGAGCATGATTCGTCTCCTGGGTTCTCGGCATGGTCCGTTCCGGCCGTGATCGTTTCCGTCGCCGGATTTCGCCCTTTTGGGCGGCGATCCCCATTTCCAGACTGTCGGCAATACGATGCGCGCGCTCGAGAAAATGCGCCGACGCCGATGGGGGGCAGACGTCTCGTGCCGTCTCCGCGAAGATCTCAAGCCAGCGATCGAACTCAGGCGTGTCAATCGGTAGCGGAAGATGCGCTATCATCGGCTGGCCGTGATAGCGGCCGCTCATCAGCGCGACCGACGACCAGAAGGCGCATAATTTCCCAATGTGCCTTTCCCAGTCGCCTACCTTGCTCTCGAAGATCGGACCGATGAGCGGGTCGCGCCGGGCTCTTTCGTAGAACGCGCGAACCAGTCGTTCGATCATCGGCTCGTCGATCCCCGTCCGCGCGACGATATCGTCGATGACTTGGCGACGCTGCAGTGAACCGGTTTGTGGGTCCGTGGTCATTTTCATTCTCTCGAGCCGGGAAGAGCGCCGCCACATTGCCTTCCTCGCATAACATACATATAGAATGTATCTTATAGGGTCAACCTGCAACCCTGTGAACTGCGGCTATGCCGGAGAAGTAGAAAAATGCGTCTGACCTTGTGGACCGATTACGCGTTGCGGACGCTGATTTTCGTCGGTGCGAGAGGCGACCAACTCGCCACGATCGCTGAGATCGCCACGAGCTTCGATGTCTCGAAGACCCATCTGATGAAGGTTGTGAACCAGCTCGGGCAACTTGGATATTTGGAAACGGTTCGCGGCAAGAGCGATGGAGTTAGGTTGGGGCGTCCGCCCTGGGAAATCATCGTAGGGACGGTCGTGCGGAAAACCGAGGACGATCTGGCCGTGATGGGCTGCCTCGGACATTCCGGGTTTTGCCGAATTGAAGAGTGTTGTGTCCTGCGCGGTGCACTCCGTCAGGCCACACGGGCTTTTCTGGCCACACTTGACGGCTACTGCGTATTCCGACGAAGGCGGCCACCGATTCCGATCTGATCGCGGCCATCATTCCAACTTGATGGCGGCCAAGCTTGTGTCGTCTCGCAGGCCAGTTTTGTTCATGTCATGGCGGTTGCGGCCGGGTCAAGCTGTTTGGGCCGTGGCGCCTGACAATTCGTTGCTTCATGGCGTTCTAATCGCGCCCGTAGCCGCGCGGCGGCCGGATCACGGACGCTGGCCCGGGGGTTGGAGCCAGCGTCCGTTCCGTTTGGCAATCTAACCACCCCAGCTTCTGGACCATCTCGTGACAATATGGCTGCCCGGCGAGGCCGTGGCGGCATGGGCGGCGCCCCGGTCACGCGCCAATCGAGGGGCGGCCGCGCGGGCGCGGCGGCAGCACGGCGGCGAGCAGCGTTTGGGTATAGGGGTGCCGCGGGTGCGCCAGCACGGCGTCCGCCAACCCCTGCTCGACGACCTGGCCGCCGCGCATGACCGCCACCCGCTCGCAAAGCTGCCGCACCACGGCGAGGTTGTGCGAGACGAACAGAAAAGCCAGCCCCTCGCGCCGGCGCAGGTCGGCCAGCAAGGCGATGATCTGGGCCTGTACCGACACGTCCAGCGCCGAGGTCGGCTCATCCAGCAGCAGCGCCTTGGGGCAGGGGGCCAGCGCGCGGGCGATGCAGACGCGCTGCTTCTGGCCGCCGGACAGTTCGTGCGGATAACGCCAGAGGAACTCGCCGGGTAAGCCGACGTCGTGCAGCAGCGCCTCGACCCTCTCGGTCAGCACGCGACGGGGCAGGTTGGCCTGGATGCGCAGCGGTTCGGCGACGGCGGCGAACACGCTGATGCGCGGATCGAGTGCGGCATGCGGGTTCTGGAACACCACCTGGACCCCGCGGCGCAGCGGGGCGAGGGATCGGCCGTTCGCACGGGTGATATCGCTGCCCTCGAAGCGAATGGCGCCGTGTTCGGCCGGATGCAGACGCAGCAGCAGGCGCAGCAGGGTGGATTTGCCGCAGCCGGATTCGCCCACCAGCCCAAGCGCCTCGCCCGGGGCGAGGGCGAGATCGACACCGTCCACCGCCCGCACGCGCCCGCCATGCGGACGGGCGAAGCTGCAGGTCAGCGCCTCGGCGGCCAACAGCGGGGTCATGGCGCCACCGCGTGGCAGGCGACCCGATGGCCGGGGACGATCTCCACCATCGCCGGCCGGCGCTCGCAGCAGACGGACATGGCCAAGGCACAGCGCGGATGGAAGCGGCACCCCGTCGGCGGCGTGCGCAGGTTGGGAATGCTGCCGGCGATGCCGGCGGGACGGTGGTCGGGGCGCTCCAGATCTGGCACGGCAGCGAGCAGGCCCTGCGTGTAGGGATGCAGCGGGGCGTGGAACAGGCGCCCGACCGACGCGTCCTCGACCACACAGCCGGCGTACATCACGATCACCCGGCCGCAGACCGCGCCGACCACGCCCAGATCGTGGGTGATCAGCAGCAAGGTCAGCCGCATGTCGGCGATCAGTTCGGCGATGAGAGCCAGAACCTGGCTCTGCACGGTGACATCCAGCGCCGTGGTCGGCTCGTCGGCCACCAGCAGGCGCGGCTCGCCCGCCAGCGCCATTGCGATCAGCACGCGCTGGCGCATGCCGCCCGAGAGCGTGTGGGGATAGCGCGGGAGCAGGGTTTCGGGCTCGGGCAGGTGGACCTGGCGCAGCAGGGCGATGCTGCGGTCGCGGATTTCCCCCCTGCCAGGGCGCAGGCCGGTGCCGGCGGCATGGGCGCGCAGCACCTCCGCCATCTGGTGGCCGATGGTGAACACCGGGTTGAGGTAGGTCACCGGGTCCTGGAACACCATACCGATACCGCCGCGGCGCAGCGCATCGAGCGCCGGCGGGTCCATCGTCAGGACGTTCTCGCCGGCAAAGCGGATCGCGCCCGCCAGCATGCGCGCCGGCGGCGTTGGATTGAGGCGCAGCAGGCTCCGCGCCAGCACCGACTTGCCGCAGCCGGTTTCGCCGACGATGCCGACCGCCTCGCCTTCCTCGACACGCAGATCGATGCCGTCCAGCACGGTGGCCGAACCCTCGAACCCATCGAAGGCGAGGCGATAGGCGTCGATCTCCAGCAGGCTCATCCGCGCCCGCTCCGCGGGTCGAAGATATCGCGCAGACCGTCGCCCAGCAGGTTGAAGCCGAGCACGGTCAGGAAGATGAACAGGCCCGGGAACACCGAATACCACCAGTAGTCGGGCATGTAGCTGCGCGCGGTGGAGATCATCGCCCCCCATTCCGGCGCCGGCGGCTTGGCGCCCAGGCCGATGAAGCCGAGGCTGGCGGCGGCCAGGATCGCCATGCCCATGTCCATGCTGGCCTTCACCACCAGCGGCGAGACGCAGTTGGGCAGGATGTGCGCGAACAGGATGCGCGCATGCGAGGCGCCCATGGTGCGGGCGGCGTCCACGAACGGTTCGGCGCGCAGGGTGAGCGCCTTGGCCTCGATCAGCCGTACGTAGCCGGGCCACCATACGATCGCCAGCGCCACCACGCCGTGCAGGATGCCGGGGCCGAGGGCGGCGACGATCGCGAGCGCCAGCACCAGCCCGGGCACGCAGAGGAACATGTCGGTGACGCGCATGATGACGGTGCGGATGGCGCCGCCAAAATAGCCGGCGGCGATGCCCAGAGGGATGCCAATCACGACCGCGATCAGGGTGATGGTGAGTCCCACCCACAGGCTGGTGCGGGTCGCCATCACCACGCGGGTCAGGATGTCATCGCCCATCTCGTCGGTGCCGAACCAGTGCGCCAAGGAGGGTGGCTGGAGCTTGATGGCCAGATGCATTGCGCCATAGGCGTCGTGCGGATCGGGCACAATCAAGGGACCGATTGCGGCCAGCAGCAGGAAAACGCCGACCAGCAGCAGGCCCAACAGCGTGGGCGGGTTCCGCCCCACCACCCAGGCGAAGAAGCGCAGCCGCCGCAGTGTGCGTCCGCGTGGCGCGAAGGTGGGGGCCTGCGCCGCCGGCAATGTGGCCTCGCTCATTCACCAGCCTCGCGCACGCGCGGGTCGAGCCAGCCATAGGCGATATCGACCAGCAGATTGGCCAGCATGAACAGGACGCCGATCACCAGCGTGGTACCCATCACCGGCTTGAAGTCGGCGGAGGCCGCGGAATTGACGGCGTAGAGGCCGATGCCCGGCCAGTCGAACACCGTCTCCACCAGCACGGAGCTGCCCAGCATCCAGCCGAAGCGCAGGCCGATCATCGCCAGCGTCGGCAGCATGGCATTCTTGAGCGCGAGCACACTGACGATGCGCGCCGGCGCCACGCCATGGGCGCGGGCGGCCGTGATGTAGTCGGATTGCAGCACCTCGATCATCTCGGCGCGGTTGATCCGCACCACGGAGGCGAGCGCGGGCAGCGATATCACCACCGCGGGCAGGATGGCGTGCCGCAGCGCCGCCCCGAACAGGACGAACTGGCCGCGCAGTAGGGCGTCGACCAGCACCATGCCGGTGATCGGCGCGGGCGGGGCGTCGGCGACGGACAGCTGGCCGCCGATCGGCAGCCAGCCCAACCAGCCGGAAAAGACCAGCAGCAGCAGCAGGCCAATCCAGAATTCCGGCAGAGCCATGCCGGAAACGGCGAAGACGCGGGCGAGGTGGTCCACCGCGCGGTCGCGCCGCACCGCTGCCCACATCCCAAGCGGCATGCCGAACCCGACGGCGAGCGCCATGCCGAGCAGCACCAGCTCCAGCGTGGCCGGCAGGAAAATGGCCAGGTCCTCGGTCACCGCGTGGCCGGTGACCACCGAGCGGCCCAACCGGCCCTGCGCCAGGCCCGCCACATAGCGCAGGAACTGAACCGGCAGCGGCCGATCCAGTCCGTACTCGTGCCGGATGGTGGCAACCATGTCGGGCGTGGCATCGGGGCCGGCGGCGAGCATCGCCGGGTCGGCCGGCGCGACGTTGCTGACCAGGAAGGTGATCACCACCAGCCCGGCCAGCGTCAGCACCATGAGCCCCAGGCGGCGCGCGACGAAGCCCAGCATCTGCGCCTCATTTTCCCGCGACCCACATCGGGTAGAAATCGACCTCGCCGGTCAATCGCACCGGGCAGAAGACGAAGCCGCGCACGTCGTCGCGCATCGCCCAGCGGCGGTCCTCCATCATGCCGAAGATGGCGGGCTGGTCGGCAACGATGCGCTTCTGGATCTCGGCGTATGCTGCCATGCGCTGCTTCTGGTCGGGTTCGACGCGCGCGGCCTCCACCATCTTGTCGAGCTCGGGATCGGCCAGGTGGTGCATGCCCCAGTAGCTGCCGGCCGCCGAGGACGTGTATTGCGCGGCCACCACCGAGGGATCGGTGCTGACCGGGGTGACATAGACGGCGATCATCGCCGGTCCGGTCTCCGGATTGGTGCCACGGGCGACCAGGGTGGGCCAGGGCATGCCGACGATGTTCACCTTGATGTCGAGCGGCTGCAGCGAGGAGAGCACGGCGAGACCGATCTGGCGCTCCACCTCGAGCCCCGCGACATAGACGTAGTCGATGCCGATGCCGCCTTTTGGCCACTTGGTCTTGGCGAGGTAGGCGCGCGCCTTGGCCAAGTCCCGGTGCGGCATGTCGGGCACCGCGATATGGCCGGCCATGGCATTGGGGAACGGGCTGTCCATCAGCTTGGCCGCGCCGTTCTCCACCTGCAGAAATGCCTTGTAATCGATCGCCCAGGCCAGCGCCTTGCGGAAGTTCAGGTCCGCCGTCGGCCCATGCCGGGTGTTCATCATGAGGGTGAAGGGCGTCATGCCCGGATTGCTGGAGACCTTGATGCCGGGCGTCTTGCCAAGCTGGTCATAGTCCTGCGGCGTCATGTCGGTGACCATGTCCACCTCACCGCGCAGCAGGGCGGACTTGCGTGGCGCGGGCTCGCGGATCACCTGATAGATGATGCCGGCGGGACGCTTCGCGTCGCCCTCGGGCCAGCCTTTCCAGTAGTCGGGCACGGCAGCCAGATCCATCACCGCCTGCGGGTCCCAGCGGCGGATTTTGAACGGGCCGGAGCCGGCCGCGTGGTCGGTGAGGTATTTCTGGCCGTAATCGCCGTTCTCCGCATGGGCCATCACCTCCTTCGGGTTCACGATGAACCACCAGGGCATGAAGGAGAGAAAGCCGGCGAAGACGCTCTTGAGCGTGAAGGCAACGGTGTGCGGGTCCACCACCTTGATGCCGGCGGGATCGAGGTAGTCCTTGAGCATCCAGGCCACGCCCTTGTTGAGCTTCAGCCCGCGCTCAAAGGAGAAGCGCACCGCTTCCGCGTCCACCGGGTCGCCGTTATGGAACTTCGCGTTCTCCACCAGGTGGAACGTCCAGGTCGGGCCGTCAGCGCTGGTCTCCCAGCTCTTGGCGAGCCATGGAACGATGCTCGCGGGATTGTCGATGTATTTCGTCAGCGCGTCGTAGATCGACTGCTGCATCATCCGCGTCGAGTAGTCGTATTTGACGTGGGGATCGAGCAGCGGCACCGGCTGGCCGCCGGAGAAGACCAGGATCTTGCGCTTGCCCTCGCGCACGAAGGCATCGGCGGGCTGGGTGTGCAGCCCGGCGGCGGCGGCGCTGCCGGCAATCAGGAAGTCTCTGCGACGCATCGAGATCTCTCCTTGTGCGTTACCTTGTTGCTATCCCGGATCGCGCTATTCCGCGGCGGTCGCGGTCACCTGGTCGGAGCCGGCGGGCCGTGTGGTCACGTAGCCGTCGGCGAAGTCGGCCTCGATCGCCTCGCGCGTGCGATCGGCCGGGTTGCCGTAGCCCGCGCCGCCGGCTAGTTGGACATCGACGATCTCGTGCGTACCGGTGAGCGTCACCAGTTCGCCGGTGCCGCAATCGTGCAGCACGTTGCCCGCGGCGTCGCGCACCAGCCCGTGCACGCCACCGCCGGGACTGCCGCCGAACAGGCCTGGGGTCTCGACCCCCACCCCCTCGGGATACACCGAGACGAGCATCGGCAGGCCGTCGTCGTATAGTTTGCGCAGGCGCGAGCGCACGCCCAATCCGCCGCGGAAGCGGCCGGGGCCGCCGGAATCGGCGACCAGGGTCTTCTCCACCACCAGCACCGGGGCGCGGGTCTCCATCAGCTCCACCGAGGTGTTGGCCGCCGAGGTGGGCCATAGCAGGGCGGATTTGCCGTCACCGCGCGCCGAACCGCCCTGGCCGCCGCCCATGAAGAAATGATCCGAATAGAGCCGGCCCTCACCGTCGCGACCATACAGCGTGAGCGCCACGGGCAGACCGGTGGCGGCCTGGACCTGGTTCGGCGCGGCCTCGGCCAGGGCACGGAACACATTGGGCGCGAGGTACCAGCCGACGCGCGTGCGCAGATTGACCGAGGCGGGCCGCGTGCAGTTCAGCACTGATCCTTCGGGAACCGACACGATGAACGGCCGGTAACACCCGGCATTGCCGCGCACCTCGGGGCTGAGCATGCATTTCAGCGGATAGGTCGCGTGGGCGGCGGTATAGTTGAAGGTGCAGTTCAGCCCACCGCAGGCGAGCTGCGCCGGCGCTCCGGCGAAATCCAGCGTGATGCCGTCGCCGGCGACCGTGAGCGCCAGGGGGTAGCGCAGCTTCTCGCCCAGCGGGTTGTTCCAGGCCTCGGAGTGGTAGGTGCCGTCCGGCAGGGCGCGGATCGCGGCGCGCATCGCGGTCTCGGCCCGGGTCTGCACCACCTGGGCCAGGGCGCGCAGGTCGTGCATGCCGTACTCGTCCATGAAGCGCACCAGGCGCTCCGCCCCCAGCGTGTTGGCCGCCATGAGGGCGTGGATGTCGCCCAGCACCTCTTCGCTCTTGCGCACGTTCTCGGCGATCAGATCCAGCAGGTCCTGGTTTGGCTGGCCGGCGCGGTAGAGCATCATCGGCGGGATCTGCAGGCCTTCCTCGTAGATTTCGCGGGCCCGCAGCGCGTCTTTCGTGCCGCCGATGTCGCCGACATGGCCGACCGTGCCCATTAGGGCGACGAGACGGCCGTCACGGAACACCGGGGTGACGACGGCGATGTCGAACAGATGGCCGGCGCAGAGCCAGGGGTCGTTGGTGATCAGCACGTCACCCGGCTTCAGCGTCTCGGGCAGGTACTTGGCCAACAGGGCGCGCACGGCGCGTGGCAAGGTGAGGTTGAACACCGGCATCGCGCGCGGCGAGTGGGCCAGGGTCTCGCCCTCCGGGTCGAGCAGCTCGCAGGCGAAATCCTGCGCCTCGGAGACGATCAGGCTGAAGGCGGTGCGCACGACGGTGTGCCACATCTCCTCGACCACCGACACGAGGCGGCTCCACATGATCTCGAGCGAGACCGGGTCGCTTTCGATGAGGCCGACCGCCTCGGCCAGCGGCGTGGCGGGGGTGATGCGCGCGGCGGCGGGCGGCGGGACGCCGACAGCGATGCGCAGCGCGCCGGCCGCGTCCACGACCAGGCTGTCGGCCGGGCCGATCACGGTGGTGGCCTCGCGCTCCTCGATCATCGCCGGGCCGACGATGCGGGTGCCGGGGGTCAGCGCGTAGCGGTCGTAGACCGGGGCATCGACGACGCCGTCGGCGAAGCAGGCGCGGCGGCTGCCCTTGCGGGCCGAGCCCGTGCCCCCGGCCCCGGCCTGGGCGAGCGAGAGTGTCGGCAGCGGGCCGCGGCAACGCACCCGAAGCGAGATCACCTGCACGCCCACACCGGCGTAAACCGAGCTGTAGCGGGCGGTATAGGCGGCGCGGAACGCCTCCAGGATGGTGGGGGCCGAGGCATCCGTGAGCGGGCCGGGCGGCAACGGCACATTGATCTCGTGCATTTGGCCGGCCAGGCGCATGTCGGCCGAACGCTCGACCAACTGCTCGGCGCGGACGACGCCGGCGGCGACGAGGCGGGCGCCGGCATCGTTCGCCAACGCCTCCAGGATGGTCTCCATCGTCGCCGCCGCGTTCGCCGCGTCGAGCGCGAGCGGATGCGAGCGGACCTGCTCGAACGACAGCGGCGCGGCCAGGAAGCCGAGGGCGGAGGCGGCACCGGAGGCCGGCGGGATCACCACCTCGGCCACGCCGAGCAGGCGGGCGACTTCAACGGCGTGGGCCGGGCCGGCGCCGCCAAAGCCGACCATGGCGTAGCAGCGCGGATCACGGCCCTTCTCGACGATGTGGATGCGCGCGGCGGCCGCCATGTTCTCGGTGACCATGCGATGGATGCCCCAGGCAGTCTCCCGCACCGCGAGGCCCAGCCTGGCGCCGACCCGCTCCAGCGCGCGTTCGGCGGCCGGCAGGTCGAGTTTCATGCGCCCGCCGAGGAAGAAATCGGGGTCATAGTAGCCCAGCGCCAGGTTGGCATCCGTGACGGTAGGCTCGGTGCCGCCGTTTCCGTAGCAGGCCGGCCCGGGATCGGCGCCAGCCGAGTGGGGACCGACGCGCAGCAGGCCGACCTCGTCGATCGCGGCGATCGAGCCGCCGCCGGCGCCGATCTCGATCATGTCGATCACTGGCGCCTTGATCGGCAGACCGGAGCCGCGCTTGAAGCGGTGGACCCGGGCAGCCTCCATCATCGGCGCGATCTCGGTTCGGCCGTTCTCGATCAGGCAGGCCTTGGCGGTGGTGCCGCCCATGTCGAACGAGATGACGTTGGCCTTGCCGGCGGCAGCCCCGAAGAAGGCGGTGGCAAGCCCGCCGCCGGCCGGACCGCTTTCTAGCCCATCTTATTCACCGGATAAGTCGATCCCGGATTGATAGTGAGCAAGCAATGGAACCCGGCGCGCCCCATCCGCGGCAGGGTGACCCGCATTTCAGTCCATATCTGTCAGGCGCCAGGG
>Ga0307373_10000822_pt1 | contig 59719 bp, 59 predicted proteins | sample OX2MG_FD_202534 | JGI IMG/M metagenome (GOLD analysis project Ga0307373, IMG submission 202534) | Soil microbial communities from Risofladan, Vaasa, Finland - OX-2 | ecosystem: Environmental > Terrestrial > Soil > Coastal area > Acid sulfate soil | place: Finland: Risofladan, Vaasa | collected... | reverse complement strand
ACGCCTGGCCACCCTGGCTGAGGACCTGGAGGTCCTCATCGATGAGATGCGGCCCGATGTGGTGGTGGTGGAGCGGGTCTTCTTCCAGACCAATGCCCGAACCGCCATGTCGGTCGGCCAGGCCAGCGGACTGGCCCTGGCCGCCGCCGCCCGGGCCGGATGCCAGGTGGCCGAGTACACCTCCAACGAGGTGAAGCAGTCGGTGGCCGGCTACGGCTCGGCCGAGAAGTACCAGGTCCAGAAGATGGTCCAGATCCTCCTCGACCTGTCCGCACCCCCCGAGCCCCCCGACGCCGCCGATGCCCTGGCTCTCGCCCTCTGCCATCTCCGGGTGGCGCCCATGCTGGCCAAGGCGGCCCAGGCCGAGCGGGTCCTCTCCGCCGGCCGGGCTCGACCGGCGGCGTCCGGTCCGGCCGAGCGGTCCCTCCGCCTCCACCCCAGCCGGGGGCGGCCATGATCGGCTCGCTGCGGGGCACCGTGCTCGACCGCACGGCCAAGGGGGAGCTGCTTCTCGAGGTCGGCGGGGTCGGCTACCGGTTGAGTGCTCCGGCCGGAACACTGGCGGCAGTGGGACCGAGCGGCTCGGCCGCCTTCGTCCATGTCCACACCCACGTCAGAGAGGACGCCATCGTCCTCTACGGCTTCGCCACCCGGGATGAACGGGACTGTTTCGAAGCCCTGATCGGGACCCACGGCGTCGGCCCGGCCGTGGCCCTGGCCATCCTGTCCACCCACACCCCTCCCGCCCTGCGCCGGGCCGTCGCCTCCGATGACATCGACGCCTTGGTCATGGTGCCCGGGATCGGGCCCAAGACGGCCCTGCGGTTGCTGGTCGAGCTCAAGGCCCGCCTCGACCTGCCTCTCGATACCGACGGGCCCGGCCTGGTGGCCCTGGCCGATGGAGCGGTGCCGGGCCCGAGGGCCGAGGTCCACGCCGCCCTGGCCGGCCTCGGCTACGGAGCCGATGAGGTGCGGGAAGCCCTGCGGGGGATGGCTGAGGAGGACGGGCCCGAGGTGATGCTCCGCCACGCCCTCCGGCGCATGGCGGCCGCCCGTTGAGCCCGAGGCGCGAGGTGGTCCGCCACCAGGACGAGCCATCCGTGGACGGCGCCGGCCCCGCGCCGCCCGCTGGTGCCGCCGGCCACGAGCCCGTCGAGGCCGCCCCCGGGGCGCCCGGGGCCAGCAACGACCCCGTCGATCTGGTTCCTACCGCCGCCCCGGAGGAGGAGGCGGAGGAGGCCTACCTGCGGCCCCGGCGGCTGAGCGAGTTCCGGGGCCAGGCCGGGGTGGTGGAGCACCTCGCCATCGTGTTGGAGGCGGCCAGGAAGCGGGGTCAGCCCGCCGACCACCTGCTCTTTGCCGGCCCGCCCGGGCTGGGCAAGACCACCCTGGCCGGCATCGTGGCCGCCGAGATGGGCGTGGGGCTGCGGATCACCTCGGGCCCGGCCCTGGTCCGAGCTGGGGACCTGGCCGCCCTGCTCAACGACCTGCAGGAGGGCGACGTCCTCTTCATCGATGAGATCCATCGCCTGGGGCGGGCGGTGGAGGAGATCCTCTATCCGGCCATGGAGGACTTCCAACTCGACATCGTCATCGGTAAAGGTCCCACCGCCCGGTCCCTGCGCCTGGAGCTGCCCCGCTTCACCCTGGTCGGGGCCACCACCCGCACCGGGCTGATCACCGGCCCGCTGCGGGACCGCTTCGGTCTGGTGGCCCGTCTCGACTATTACGACGCCGGGGACCTGGAGGCCATTGTGCGCCGGGCCGCCCACATCCTGGAGGTGGACATTCGGGACGAGGGCGCCGCCGAGATCGCCGGGCGGTCCCGGGGCACCCCCCGCATCGCCAACCGGCTCCTGCGGCGGGTCCGGGACTTCTGTGAGGTCCGATCTGACGGGGTGGTGACCAAGCAGTCGGCCGCCGCCGGCCTCAGCCTGTTCGGCGTGGACGAGCTCGGCCTGGATAAAGTCGACCGGGCCATCCTCTCCGCCGTGTGCCACCGCTTCGGCGGCGGACCGGTGGGCCTGTCCACCCTGGCCGTCAGCGTGGGGGAGGAGCCCGACACCGTCGAGGACGTCTACGAGCCGTTCCTCATCCAGGTCGGCCTGCTGATGCGCACCCCCCGGGGGCGGGTGGCGACCCCGGCGGCCTGGCGTCACCTGGGTTTGGACGCCCCCGTGGCCGGCATCGACCCGCCGACGGCGTCCCTGTTCGACCCGGAGGCCTGAACCAGGAAGTCCCCGCCGTCGGGCAACCTGTGGCGGTGGACGCCTTCGACTACTCCCTGCCCGAGGCGTCCGTGGCCCAGGTGCCCGTCGAGCCCCGGGACTCGGCCCGCCTGCTTGATGCCACCGACCCCGACGGGGCTCTGCATCACCGGAGCGTTGGCGACCTGCCTGCGCTGATCCGCCCCGGGGACGTCATCGTCCTCAACGAGACCCGGGTCCTTCCGGCCCGGCTGCGCCTGACCAAGCCCACCGGGGGAGCGGTGGAGGTCCTCCTGCTGGAGGAAGGGCCCGACGGTTGGTGGGAGGCCCTGGTCCGGCCCGGCCGCCGGCTCGCCCCGGGCAGCGTCCTGCATCTGGATGGTGTGCCGGTGGCCCAGGTCGGCTCCCGCCTCCCCGACGGACGCCGAAGCATCCGTCTCCTCGACCCTGCCCTCCCCTCCCGGGCCGGGGTGATGCCTCTACCCCCCTACATCACCGCCCCTCTGGCCGATCCGGAGCGCTACCAGACCGTTTATGCATCCCGGCCCGGATCGGCGGCGGCGCCGACGGCCGGATTGCATCTGACCATCGACCTGTTGGATCGCTGCCGTCAGGCGGGGGCCGAAGTGGCCAAGGTGGACCTGTCCGTGGGGCTGGACACCTTCCGTCCGGTGACGGCCGAGCGGCCCGAGGACCACGTCATGCACAGCGAGCGCTACTCGGTGCCCGAGGCCACCTGGAAAGCGTGTCTCAACGCCGAGCGGGTGGTGGCGGTCGGCACCACCACCGTCCGGGCCCTGGAGGCGGCCTGGACCAGCGGCGAGAGCGAGGGCCGCACCCGGCTGTTCATCACCCCCGGGTATTCCTTCGGGGTGGTCGACGTGATGATGACCAACTTCCACCTCCCCCGATCCAGCCTGCTGCTCATGCTGGCCGCCTTCTGCGGGCCGAGGTGGCGGGATCTCTACGCCGAAGCCCTCCGCTCGGGTTACCGGTTCTTGTCCTTCGGGGACGCCATGATCACGACCCGGGTGCCGGTGTGAGCGGCGCCCTGCGGCTGGAGATCTCGGCCCGGGACGGCGCCGCCCGGGTCGGGCGGGTCACCACGGCCCGGGGGAGTTTCGAGACGCCCTGCTTCATGCCGGTGGGGACGCGGGGCACGGTGAAGGCCATGACTTCCGCCGACGTCGAAGCCATGGGCTACGAGGTGGTGCTGGCCAACACCTACCACCTCATGATGAGGCCCGGCTCGGATCTGGTCCGTCGCCTCGGCGGGATCCACGCCTTCACTGGGTGGGACGGCCACATCCTGTCCGACTCGGGCGGCTACCAGGTCTTCTCCCTCTCGCCCAAAGTGGACGACCAGGGAGTCACCTTCCAATCGACCTACGACGGCTCCTACCAGCGCCTCACCCCGGAATCAGCGGTGGCCATCCAGATCGAGCTCGGCACAGACATCCAGATGGTGCTGGATGTCTGCTCTTCCCTGCCCTCCACCCCGGAAGTCCTCCGCCTGGCCCTGGAGCGAACCGCCGACTGGGCCCGACGGGCCCGGGACGCCCACCCTGGGGGCACCCAGGCCCTCTTCGGCATCGTCCAGGGCGGGGATGACCCCGATCTGCGGGCCGAGAGCGCCCGGATAACCGCCGAGCTGGGCTTCGACGGCTATGGAATCGGCGGACTGTCGGTGGGGGAGAGCCGGGAACTGATGCTCAGCTCCCTGGAGGCGGCCGTGGCCGAGTTGCCCCTGGATGCCCCTCGCTACCTCATGGGCGTGGGGGACCCCATTGGGCTGGTGGAGGCGATTGCCCGGGGGGTGGATATGTTCGACTGCGTCCTACCGACCCGCCTCGGTCGCCACGGCACGGCCCTCACCTCCGCCGGCCGCCTCTCCCTTCGCTCGGCCGCCAACGCCGAGGAGCCGGGCCCGATCGACCCGGATTGCCCCTGCCCGGTCTGTGCCCGTTGGTCCCGGGCCTTCATCCGCCACCTGCTCAGCGTGGGCGAACCCACCGGGGCCAGCCTGGTCAGCCGGCACAACCTGGCCTGGCTCCGGGGCCTGGTCAGGCGGGCGGCCGCCGCCGTGGAAGCCGGTACCCTGGCCGGCCTGCGGGAGCAGGTTGGCCGGACCTGGACGGCGGGTGATCCCTGATCCGGGAAGGTGCCGCGCTAGTGTCTCCGGTCGCTTCGACCCCCAACGACGGGCCTCATGTCTTCGGTTCTGATCCTCCCCCTCATATTCGTTATCGGGTACTTCCTCCTGGTCCGTCCCCAGCAACAGCAGGTGCGCCGCCAGCGGGCCCTGGTGTCCAGCCTGCATGTGGGTGCTGAGGTCCAGACCGCTGGAGGGATAGTCGGCCGCATAATCGACCTGGACGACCAGTTCGTCCAGCTCCAGGTCGGCCCCGGCACAACCATCACCTTCATCCGCAGCGCCGTCCAACAGGTCCTCAACCCGGCCGACGCCTCCCCGGACCTGGATGAGACCGGACCGGCCGATCCCTTCGGTGCGGACCTCCCCTCCGAGGAGGGCCTCGGCTCTGACGAGGGCCTCGGCCTGGGGGAGACCCCCGTGGTCGAGCCCCCGGCTCCGGCCGCGGCGCCCGAGGCCCCGATCGTCTCCGAGGGTCCCCTGATGGACGAGCCGGCCTCGGTGGCGGACGAGCCCACCGTGATCGGCCCGGCCGCCACCCAGTCCCTGCCGGTCAACCCGCCGGCCGCCGCCCCGCCCGCGCCGAGTTGGCCCCCCGAGCCCGCACCCGAGACCCGGGACCCGGGCGCAGGAGACGATGATGCGCCGGCGTAGCCACTGGGTCCCGCTCATCGTGACCCTGGTGCTGGCCATCGGGAGCATGGCCGCCGTCCTCCTGGCCGGCTACCGCCCCGTTCTCGGCCTCGACCTGCGGGGTGGGGTATCGGTGGCCCTGAAGCCGGCCCACCCGGTGTCGAAGGACATCCTCAACCAGGCCAAGAACATCATCACCAACCGGGTCGATGCCCTCGGCGTGGCCGAGCCCAATATCACCCTCCAGGGCAGTGACATCGTGGTGCAGCTGCCCGGGGTCAAGGACTCGCAGCGGGCCCTCGCCCTCATCGGCCAGACGGCCCAGCTCACCTTCCGCCCGGTTCTCCAGTCGTCCAGCGGCACCCAGGAGATCACCGCTCCGACCAACGGCAAGTGTGCGACGCCGACCGGGCTGCCCCCGACCGACGGCATCTTTCCGCTGGCCACGGCCAACAACCCGACCCAGTGCTACATCGTCGGTCCGGTCCTGCTCAACGGCACCATCATCCACTCGGCCACGGCCGGGCTCAGCACCACCGGCCAGTGGCTGGTCAACTTCACCACCACCTCAGCCGGATCCGGAGCCTTCGATGCCATGGCGGCCAAGGAGTACCACCAGTACGTCGCAATCGTCCTGGACAATGTGGTGGAGTCCGCCCCGCAAATCAACGCCACCGCCTTCCACGGCAGCGGACAGATCAGCGGCAGCTTCACTGAGACCCAGGCCAAGGATCTCGCCCTGGTACTCAGCTACGGATCCCTACCCGTCAAGCTCGTCCAGCAGAGTGTCCAGACCGTATCGGCCACCCTCGGCTCCTCGTCCCTCCGGGCCGGGCTGATCGCCGGCGTCGGAGGCCTCATTCTGGTGCTCCTCTACATAATTCTGTACTACCGGGCCCTGGGCCTGGTGGCCTTCTTCGGCCTGGCCCTGACCGGAGCCTTCATCTGGCCGGTCATCTCCTACATGGGCCACACCGCCAACTTCGCTCTCACCCTGGCCGGAGTCACCGGGGTGATCGTCTCCATCGGTATCAACGTGGACTCCTACATCGTCTATTTCGAACGCCTCAAGGACGAGATCAGATCGGGCAAGACCGTCCGCTCCTCCGTCGACCGCGGCTTCCGTCGGGCCTTCCGCACCATCGTGGTGGCCGACGCCGTGTCCTTCATCGGCGCCGTTCTCCTCTATCTCCTGAGCGTGGGCCCGGTCCGGGGCTTCGCCTTCATGCTCGGTCTCTCGACGCTCATCGACGTGTTCACCAGCTACTTCTTCACCCGTCCCCTGGTCATCCTGATGGGACGTAACCCGACATTCACCGAAGCCCGTTTCATGGGCGTCGGCCGGGGTCTCGCCGCGCCGGGAGTGGCTCCATGACCACGGTGCCCCTGGAGCTGCGCAAGCACAACATCTGGCAGCGCCTCTACTACGGGGAAACCTCGTATGACTTCGTGGGGCGCCGCCGGGCCTGGTTCATAGGCTCCGGCCTGGTCATACTGCTCGGCCTGGTCTTCCTGGTCACGAACGGCCTCAACTTGAGCATCGAGTTCCGCGGGGGGACCTCGTGGGAGGTGCCGGCCCAGAACCTGTCCGTGGCCCAGGCCCGCAGCGCGGTCGTCTCGGCCGGGCTGGGCAACTCGGCCACCATCCAGCAGCTCCGGGCCCAGAACGGGACCAAGGAGATACTGGTCGAGGCCTACGTCAAGGGTAAGAGCGGGGGGGTCAACACAGCTCTGGAGACCAAGGTCACCGATACCTTGGCCAAGGCGGCCGGGACCTCGGCCAACAGCGTCAGTGTCACCGACGTCGGCCCCTCCTGGGGCGGCGACGTGACCAACAAGGCCATCCTGGCCCTGGTCCTGTTCATCCTGGCCATCATCGTGTACCTCAGCATCCAGTTCGAACCCAAGATGGCCCTGGCCGCCATCGTGGCCGTCTTCCACGACATCCTGGTCACGGTCGGCGTATACGCCATCTTCCACTTCTCCGTCAGCCAGGAGACGGTGATCGCCTTCCTCACCATCCTGGGTTACTCGCTGTACGACACGGTGGTCGTCTTCGACCGCGTCCAGGAGGCGGTCCGGTCTTTCGGCGGGTCGGGCCGGTACACGTACACCGACACGGTCAACCTGTCCATGAACCAGGTCCTGATGCGTTCGATCAACACCAGCCTGGTGGCCATCATGCCCATTGTCTCCGTGCTGGTCATCGGTGCCTACCTCCTGGGGGCCGCCTCCCTCCAGGACTTCGGCCTCGCCCTTTTCGTTGGGCTCCTCTCCGGTGCCTACTCCTCGATCTTCATCGCCTCCCCGCTCCTAGCCGTACTCAAGGAGCGCGAGCCCCGCTACGCCGCCATCCGCAACCGCCTGGCCAGCCGTTCGGCCGGCGCCTCCGTTCTGCTCACCCCCGCATCGGCGGCGGCCGGCGCCGGCGCTGCCTCCCCCGGCTCCAGCCGCGAGAGGGGCCCAGCCGTGCTCACCCCCTCCGGCCCGGAGGCCGATGGCGGACGCCAGGCCGGCTCCGGGTCCGGCTCGGCCGGCCCGCGGCCCGTGGGAGCCCGGCCCGGAAGCTCGGCCGGAGCCCGGCGGACGCCGCCTCGGCCCAGGAAGAAGGGCCGCCGCCGCTAAGGCGGTCTCCTGGATCCCGGCGGTCAGCCGGTAGCGTTGGGTGGTGGCCGCCGACCCAGAGGCAATCCGTCGTCTGGTCCGCGACGTGTCCGATTTCCCCCGGGCCGGGGTCGGATTCAAGGATCTCACCCCGGTCCTGGGCGATCCGGTGGCGTACGGCGCCGTGGTCGACTGGATGGCGGAGGCGGTGGCTGACTCCACGCCGACCAAGGTGGCCGGGGTCGAGGCCAGGGGCTTTCTCTTCGCCGCTCCACTCGCCCTTAGGTTGGGGGCCGGGCTGATCCCGCTGCGAAAGGCGGGCAAGCTGCCCTGGGAGGTGGAGTCGGAGTCCTACTCCCTGGAGTACGGGGACGAGCGCCTGGAGATTCACCGGGACTCGGTCACCGAAGGCGAGACAGTGGTCCTGGTCGACGATGTGCTGGCCACCGGAGGGACGGCCCGGGCCGGGGCGGTTCTGCTCGAACGGCTGGGAGCCAAGGTGGCCTCCATGCTCTTCGCCTTGGAGTTGACGCCGCTGCGGGGCCGGGATCGCCTGGGCGGATGGGACGTACAGACGCTGGTGAGTTACTAGGTGAGCATCCCCACGGGAGGTAGGACGAGGCCGTGAGGGAGGGCATCACCACCACCGTCGACCGGGTCCTGCCCTGGCGCCGGCCGACCGCCGTTGACATCGACCCGGTGGCTCCCGTGGTGCGGGCCTATCGGGACCGCCATCCCAAGGCCGACGCCGGCCGGGTGCAGCGGGCCTTCCGGCTGGCCGAGAAGGCCCACGCCGGCCAACTGCGCAAGAGCGGTGAGCCCTACATCGTCCATCCCCTGGCCGTCGCTCTGATCGTGGCCGACCTGGGCCTGGACGACATGACCATTGCCGCCGCCCTGCTGCATGACGCCGTGGAGGACACGGGCGTCGGGCTGGAGGAGATCGCCACCGACTTCGGCCAGGGCGTGGCCGACATCGTGGACGGCGTCACCAAGCTCGACCGGCTGCATTTCGACTCCAAGGAGGCCCAGCAGGCCGCCACCATGCGCAAGATGCTGGTGGCCATGGCCAAGGACTGGCGGGTCCTCATCATCAAGCTGGCCGACCGTCTGCACAACATGCGGACCATTGCCGCCATGCCGGAGTGGAAGCAGCGTCGCACCGCCCAGGAGACCCTGGACATCTACGCCCCCCTGGCCCACCGCCTCGGCATCCAGGAGATCCGCTGGCAGCTGGAGGATTTGGCCTTCGCCACCCTCCACGCCCGCCGCTACGCCGAGATCGACCAGATGGTGGCCACCCGTGCCCCCGAACGGGATATCTACCTGGCCCAGGTACTGGAGTCGGTGCGTGAGCGCCTGGGGGAACTGAACATTGCCGGGGAGGTGACCGGCCGACCCAAGCACCTGTGGAGCATCTACGAAAAGATGGTCATCAAGGGCAAGGAGTTCGATGACATCCACGACCTGGTGGGCATCCGGGTCACGGTGGAGACCGAGAAGGACTGCTGGGCCGCCCTCGGCTCCATCCACGCCATCTGGAGCCCGGTCCACGGCCGATTCAAGGACTACATCAACACTCCCAAGTTCAACCTCTATCAGTCTCTCCACACCACGGTGGTCGGTCCGCAGGGCAAGGCCCTCGAGGTCCAGATCCGGACCCGGGATATGCACCACCGGGCCGAGTACGGCATAGCTGCCCACTGGGGATACAAGGAGAACGCCTCCACCGCCGAGATTGCCTGGCTCCAGCGGATCGTGGACTGGCAACAGGACACTCCCGACCCGGCCGAGTTCCTGGAGAGCCTGAAGCTCGACCTGGAACAGGACGAGGTCTACGTCTTCACTCCCAAGGGCAAGGTGCTCACTCTGGCGGCCGGGGCCACTCCGGTCGACTTCGCCTACGCCATCCACACCGAGGTGGGCCACCGCTGCATCGGCGCCAAGGTCAACGGGCGGCTGGTGCCGCTGGATTCCAAGTTGCGTTCCGGGGACACCATCGAGATCTTCACCTCCAAGGTGCCCTCGGCCGGACCGTCCCGGGACTGGCTCAAGATCGCCGTCACCCCCCGGGCCCGGAACAAGATCCGTCAGTGGTTCAGCCGCGAGCGCCGGGAGGACGCCATCGAGTCCGGGCGGGAGGAGGTGGGCAAGGCCCTGCGCAAGGAGGGCCTGCCGGTGCAGAAACTGGCCGCCTCGGCCTCGCTGGCCACCCTGGCCGAATCCATGCACTACGGGGACCTCGACGCCCTCTACGCCGCCATCGGGGACGGGCATGTATCGGCCCGGTCGGTGGCCCAGCGGCTGGCCCGGGAGTTCCGCGGTGGGGAGGCGGACGAGCAGCTGCCGACCACCGCCCAGCAGCCCCGCCGGCTAGGCAGTCGGCAGGCCGTCGGTGTCTATGTCGAGGGCCTGGACGACATGATGATCCGCCTGTCACGGTGCTGCACCCCCGTGCCCGGCGATGAGATCATCGGCTTCGTCACCCAGGGCCGGGGGGTCTCGGTCCACCGGACCGACTGCGCCAACGCCGCCTCTCTCTCCGTCAGCCGCGGTGAACGTGTCATCGAGGTGGAATGGGACGCCGACCGGCTGGGCGTCTTCGTGGTCGGCATCGAGGTGGTGGCGCTGGACCGCTCCCGGCTGTTGGCCGACGTCACCCGCATCCTGGCCGAACTGCACGTCAACATCCTCAACAGTTCGAGCCAGACCGGCGCCGACCGGGTCAGTCGCATGCGCTTCGAGTTCGAACTGGCCGACCCGGCCCATCTCGACTCCCTCCTCGGCGCCCTCAAGCGCCTCGACGGCGTCTACGAGGCCTACCGGGTCCTCCCCGGCAAGGGCGGCTGAGTCCCCCCTCGAGGGCGGAAAAGGGCGGTTGGGGTGGGGATGGGCTCCGGTAACCTCCGCCGATGAGTTCACCCCCGAGGTTCCAGGCGCCGACGGGCACGCTCGACGTGCTCCCGCCCGCCTCGGCCCGGTGGGAGCAGTTGCTGGCTTTGTTCGCCAACACGGCCGGCCGGGCCGGCTACGGCCTGGTCATCAACCCGATGTTCGAGGACATCGGCGTATTCCTCCGGGGCATCGGGGAAGGCAGCGAGGTCGTCACCAAGGAGATGTACGAGTTCCGGGACAAGGGCGACCGGCACATGGCCCTGCGCCCAGAAGGCACGGCGTCGGTGGCCCGGGCCTTCATCCAGCATCGGCCAGCGCTTCCGTTCAAGGCCTGGTACGCCACTCCCGCCTTCCGCTACGAGCGGCCCCAGGCCGGGCGCTATCGCCAGCACCATCAGCTCGGTCTGGAGGCCTTCGGCGTGGAGGACCCCGAGGTGGACGTGGAAGTGATTTCCCTGGCCGCCGAGTTCTACCGGGCCATCGGCCTGCGCCAGGTTTCTCTCAAGATCAACTCCATGGGAGATGGGACCTGCCGCCCGGCTTATGTCGAATTGCTCCGGGCGTACCTGTCCGGGAGCGCCGAGCGGCTCTGCGACGAGCACCGGACCAAGTTCGAGCTCAACCCGTTGCGGGTCCTGGACTGCAAGCGGGAGGAGTGCAAAGCGGCCACCGCCGAGGCCCCGGCCCTCACCGATCATCTCTGCGAGCCGTGCGAGGCCCACTACGCCGCCGTCCTGTCTGGACTGGACGACCTCAAAGTCACCTACTCCCCGGACATCCGCCTGGTGCGGGGCTTCGATTACTACAGCCGGACGACCTTCGAGTTTGCTGCCGACGCTCTGGGCACGGCACAGAACGCAGCGGGCGGCGGAGGCCGCTACGACGGCCTGGTCGAGTCGCTCGGTGGACCAGCCACTCCGGGGATCGGCTTTGGCCTTGGTATCGAACGGCTTCTGTTGGCCTGCGACGCCGAGGGAGCCATGTCCGAAGCCGCCTTGGGGCTCGACGCTTTCGTCATCGATGTGGTGGACGGCCGGTCGGCCACTCTCATCGCCCACGAGTTGCGGGCGGCCGGCCTGCGGGTCGACCGGGCCTTCGACGGACGTTCCATGAAGTCCCAGATGAAGGCCGCCGATCGCTCTGGAGCCACGGTGGCCGTGATCATCGGTGAGGAGGAGGCGGCAGCCGGTGTGGCCACCCTCCGTCCGCTGCGGGGAGATCACGATCAGGTGAAGGTGCCCCGGGCCGAGCTGGCCGAAGCCGTACGCAAGATGGGAAGAGCGGAAGTAATGCCATGAGCATGAGGACCAACTATTGCGGCGCGCTCCGGGTCGAGCACATCGGCCAGAGCGTCAGCATCTGCGGGTGGGTGGCCCGGCGCCGGGAGCACGGTGAGCATCTGGCTTTCATCGACCTGCGCGACCACACCGGCTTGGTGCAGTGCGTGGTCGACGGGGGCCATGACCTGCGCTCGGAAATGGTGCTGCGGATCACCGGCACGGTCAGGCAGCGGCCGGAGGGAACGGCCAACGCCAACCTGGACACCGGCGGGGTGGAGATCGGGGACTGCCAGGTGGAGGTGTTGTCCCCGGCCGAGCCGCCGCCGTTTCCGGTTGAGGATGAGACCAATGCCGATGAAACCATCCGGCTGCGGCACCGCTATGTCGACCTGCGCCGGCCCCGGATGCAGCGCAACCTGCGCATCCGGGCCCAGGTCAACTCCGCCCTGCGGGCGGCCATGGAGCGCCAGGGGTTCGTCGAGGTCGAGACGCCCATGCTGTGGACGCCGACCCCGGAGGGTGCCAGAGAGTTTGCCGTGCCGGCCCGGCTGCAGCCCGGCAGCTTCTACGTGTTGCCCCAGAGCCCGCAGATCGCCAAGCAGCTGCTGATGGTGGGTGGACTGGACCGGTACTTCCAGATCGCCCGTTGCCTGCGGGATGAGGACCTGCGCGCCGACCGGCAGTTCGAGTTCATGCAACTCGACATCGAGGCCTCCTTCGTCGGGCAGGACGACGTGTTGGCCTTCGTCTCCGAAGCCGTGCTCGATGCCGCCGAGGCGGTGACGGGCTCCCGTCCCGAGCCGATCGGGCGCATGACGTGGGCAGAGGCGATGGACCGCTTCGGGTCGGACAAGCCCGACCTGCGGTTCGGGATGGAGCTGGTCGAGTTGACGGCCAACTTCGCCGGGACGGAGTTCAACGCTTTCAAGGCGCCTTACGTGGGCGCCCTCCGGGTGCAGGGCCAGGGCGACGCTCCTCGCAGCCGGCTGGACAGCCTGACGCAACGGGCCAAGGAAATGGGAGCCAGGGGACTGGTGTGGATGCGGGCCGGGGAGAGCGACGGCCGGGTCAGCCTGGAATCACCGGTGGCCAAGTTTCTCAGCGAGGGCGAGCTGGCCGGGATCGTCTCGCTGACCGGCGCCGAGGCGGGTGATCTAGTGCTGGTGGTGGCCGACGAGCGCCGCCCGGCTCAGACTGTGCTCGGTGGGCTGCGCAACGACCTGGGTCGCCCACCGGTCAGCCAGGGTCCGTACCGCTACGTCTGGATAGTCGACTTCCCGCTGTTCGAGGGTCTGGACGAGGACGGGCGGCCCGTGTCGGCGCACCATCCCTTCACCATGCCCCACCCCGATGACATCGACCGACTGGAGTCCGATCCGCTGTCGGTGCGGTCCCAGTCCTATGACCTGGTGCTCAACGGGTGGGAACTGGGTTCGGGCAGCATCCGGATCCACCGCAGCGACATCCAAGCCAAGTTGTTCGAGGTACTGGGCATCCCCCCGGAGGAGGCCGAGTCCCGTTTCGGATTTCTCCTGGGCGCCTTCCGCTACGGAGCGCCGCCCCACGGGGGCTTTGCCGTCGGGCTTGACCGCCTCGTGGCCGTGCTGGCCGGGGAGGACAACATCCGGGAGGTCATCGCCTTCCCGAAGACCCAGAGTGGCTTGGACCCGATGACCGGCGCCCCCAAGCCGGTGGCTGACAAAGTGCTCAACGACCTCTCCATCCGGGTCCAACTCCCGCCGGCCAAGAAGTGAGCCCTCCCCGGCGCAGCCCGGGGCCTTCGGCTCCGTCCGGTGCCGGGCTGTTCGACGCCGGGGCGGAAGAGCTGCTGGCCTCCCGAGGCCCGCTCGCCCATCGCATGCGGCCCCGATCCCTGGACGAGATGGTGGGCCAGGAGCATCTGGTCGGCCGGGGGGCGCCGCTTCGTGCCCTGATCGAGACTGACCGGCTGTCCTCGGCCATCCTCTGGGGCCCGCCGGGGACGGGCAAGACGACCCTGGCCCGGTTGGTAGCCGATACCACCGGCCGGGAGTTCGCCACCCTCTCAGCGGTGTCGGCCGGTGTGGCCGATGTCCGGGCCGTGTTGGAGGAGGCCCGTCGGCGCCTGGGGGAGAGGGGCCAGGGGACGATCCTGTTCCTGGACGAGGTTCACCGGTTCAACAAGTCCCAGCAGGACGCCCTGTTGCCTTCGGTCGAGTCCGGCCAGATCACCCTCATCGGTGCCACCACCGAGAATCCCTCCTTCGCCCTCAACGCCGCCCTACTCAGCCGAACGACCCTCTACCGCCTCAACCCCCTGGAGCCGGACCAGGTGGAAGAGGTCCTGCGCCGGGCTCTCGCCTCGGAAGGGGTCGCGGCCTCGGAGGAGGCGGTGGCCCATGTGGTGGCCATGGCCGACGGGGATGTGCGAGCGGGGTTGACCATTCTGGAGGCGGCCATCGCCCTGGCCTCGGTCCGGGAGGGCGGCGGTCCGGCTGCGGTGGAGCTGGCCGATGCTGAAGCCGCCGCCGACCGACGGGCGCTTCGCTACAGCGCCGACGAGCATTACGACGTCATATCGGCCTTCATCAAGGCCATACGGGGCTCGGATCCCGACGCCGGGCTCTACTGGATGGTGAGAATGGTGGAGGCGGGTGAGGACCCTCGCTTCATCGCCCGGCGCCTGGTCATCCTGGCCTCGGAGGACATCGGCCTGGCCGACCCGACCAGCCTCTTGGTGGCCGAGGCGGCCGCCCGGGCGGTCGAGCACATCGGACTGCCGGAGGCGGCCCTGAACCTGGCCCAGGCCGTCATCCACCTGGCCACGGCCCCCAAGTCCAACCGGGTGATGATGGCGCTCTCCCGGGCCCAGGCCGACGTCCGCGACCTGCCCGCCGGACCCGTTCCGGCCCATCTGCGCGACTCCCACTACCGCTCGGCCCAGTCCCTCGGCCACGGCGTCGGTTACCGGTACCCCCACGATGACCCCTCCGGGTGGCTGGACCAGGAGTACCGACCGTCGGAGGTGGCCGGCCACACCTACTACGAGCCCTCCCCCCACGGGCGGGAGGGCCGGCTGCAGTGGGGCGGGCGGCGCAATGGGGAGGACCCGGGGAAGGACCAGGGGCCGGGTAGAGCCACCTGAGCTCGGTTCTGGTTGGATCGGGCCGATCCCGGGACGATCAGGGGCTTAGCTATAGCTAGAGTCCCTGGCCATGAGTGCGGCCGATGTCGGGGCGATCATCGGCGGCGGCGTCGGCCTGATCGTGGCGGTGGTTCTGATCGTGGCCGTGGTGTCACTGCGGCGTTCGGTGAAGCTGCTGGCCGGGACGGTGGAAGCCGTCGGCCGTGGCGCCGAGGAGATCAGGGATCAGACCCTGCCCCTTCTGCATCACATGCGCGGCATAGCCGAGCGGACCGAAGCGGAGCTGGTCCGGATGGACGGCCTGCTCGAGACGGTGACCTCGATATCGGCCACCGTCGACTCGGCCGGCCATCTGGCCTATCTGGCTTTCTCCAACCCGGTGATCAAGGCGTTGGCCTTCGGTTCGGGCACCTCCCGGGCCATCTCCCGGTTCCGGCGCAAGAGCGAGGACTAGGCGGGTGTTCAAGCGTCTGTTCTGGCTGGCGGTGGGAACCGGCCTCGGCTTCGGGATGTCCTTCTGGATCATGAGGACGGTCCGCTCGACCATCGAGCGCTACACCCCTGAAAGGGTGGGCTCCGACCTGTCCGAAGCCCTGCGGGGGCTGGGGACCGACATCCGGGCGGCGGTCAGCGAGGGACGCCAGGCCATGGCGGAACGGGAAACGGAACTGCGGGAATCGCTGGGAACCCGCCGGTAACCTGGAGCGTTCCATGGATGCCGATCAGCTGCGCCGCGCCTTCACGGGCTACTTCGTGGACCGGGAGCACACCCTGGTCCCCTCGGCCAGCCTGATCCCTCATCACCCTTCCGCCCCCCTGCTGGTCAACGCCGGAATGGTCCAGTTCGTGCCCATCTTCCTGGGTGAGGAGGCGGCCCCCTGGCCCCGGGCCACCAGCGTCCAGAAGTCCTTCCGCACCGCCGACGTCGACATCGTGGGCCAGACGACCCGGCACCTCACCTTCTTCGAGATGCTGGGGAACTTCAGTTTCGGGGACTACTTCAAGGAACGGGCCATCCCTTTCGCCTGGGAGCTGGTCACCGAGACGCTGGGCCTGGACGGTGAGCGCATCTGGGTCAGCGTCTACGAGCAGGACGATGAGGCCGAGGCCATCTGGCGCGACGCCGTCGGAGTTCCGGCCGAACGAATCCAGCGCATGGGCGAGGACAACTTCTGGGAGATGCAGAAGGGTGCCCCCGGTCCCTGCGGCATGTCCTCCGAGCTCTACTACGACAAGGGCCCGGAGCACGGGGCGGCCGGCGGTCCCCTCCACGGCGGGGAAGAGCGCTACGTGGAGATCTGGAACCTGGTGTTCATGCAGCTGCTTCGCCAGCCCGATGGCAGCCTGATCGAACTGCCCAAGAAGAACATCGACACGGGGGCGGGGATGGAGCGCATCCTTCCCCTGCTGGAGGGCAAGACCTCCGTCTTTGACACCAGCCTGTTCCTCCCCCTCCTGGAGACGGCTCAGTCCGTCACCGGGGCCACTTATGGCCAGGACGAAAGAACCGACGTGGCCCTGCGGGTTATGGCCGACCACGCCCGGGCCATGTCCTTCCTCGTCTCCGACGGAGTGCTTCCGTCGAACGAGGGCCGGGGCTATGTCCTGCGGAGGGTCATCCGCGGCGCGGTGCGACGCGCCTACCAGCTGGGAGCGGACAAGCCGGTCACCGAGCGTCTCATCGGCGTCGTCCGGGAGCTCATGTCGGGTGCCTATCCGGAACTGGCCAGCTCGGCGGACCTGATCACCGAGATCGTGGGGCGCGAGGAGGAGGGCTTCCGCCACGTCCTACGGTTCGGTTCGGCGCGGTTCGAAGAGGCACTGGCCGGCGGATCGGGGACCATCAGCGGGGAGGTCGCTTTCCGCCTCCATGACACCCACGGCTTTCCCATCGAGGTGACTCAGGAGATGGCGGCTGAGCGCGGTGTCAGCGTGGACATGGCCGGCTTCGAGGCCGAGATGGCCGCTCAGCGGAACCGGGCCCGGCGGGCCGGTAAGGAGGGAATCGGAGCGGCCACCGCCGATGAGCGCTACCGCCAGCTGCTGGACGAGCACGGCACCACCGTCTTCCTCGGTTACGAGACGGTGGAGGCGGCCGGCCGGGTGCTGGCCGTGCTCGATATCGCCGGCGGCCCCGATGGTGGGACCGGCACCGTCGAGGTCTTCCTGGACCGCACCCCCTTCTACGCCGAGGGCGGGGGTCAGGTGGGCGACGCCGGCCGGATCACCACCGCTACGGGGACGATCGAGGTGGTGGACACCAACTACGCCCTGCCCGGCCTGACGCGGCATGTCGGCCGGCGGGTGGAAGGCGAGGTCTCCGTCGGCCAGGAGGCAATGGCGGCGGTGGACGGGGGGCGCAGAGATGCGATTCGCCGTAATCACACCGCCACCCATCTCCTGCACTGGGCGCTGCGCCATGTGCTGGGCGACCACGTCAAGCAGCAGGGGTCGCTGGTGGCGCCGGACCGGTTGCGGTTCGACTTCAGTCACTTCGCCGCTCCCACCCAGGAGGAGCTGGTCCGGGTGCAGCGGATGGTCAACGAGATGATCATCACCGACTCGGCCGTGCGCACCAGCGAGATGCCCATGGCCGAGGCCCGAAAGCGGGGCGCCATCGCCTTCTTCGGGGACAAGTACGGGGAGACGGTGAGGGTGGTGGAGGCCGGGGACGCCTCGGTGGAATTGTGCGGGGGCACCCATGTCGGGGCCCTGGGCATGATCGGCCCGGTCCGGATCGTCTCGGAGGGCTCCATCGGGGCCAGCATCAGGCGGATCGAGGCCCTGACCGGCACGGCCTCGCTGGACCGCATCGACCAGGAGGAGGCGGTGCTGGGTCGCACGGCCACGCTGCTCAAGGTCCGGCCCGAGGAACTGCCCGACGCCGTCAGCCGACTGATGGAGCGCCAGCGGGCCTCGGAGGACGCCCTGCGCCAGTCCCAACGGCGGGGTCTGGCCGACCAGGCCTCCGAGTTGGCCGGTGCGGCCACCGACGGGGTGGTGGTGGCGCGGGTCGATGACCTCGCCTCCGACCAGCTGCGCAGCCTGGCCGTTTCGGTGCGCCAACAGCCGGGCGTCAAGGTGGTGATCCTGGGCGGATCCCCGGATGGCACCAGCGTGGCTCTGGTGGCAGCGGTGGAGAAGGGCTCGGACCTGGTTGCCTCCGATCTGATCAGCCCGGCGGCCCGCCTGGTGGGCGGGGGCGGGGGCAAGAACGCCGAGTTGGCCACGGCGGGCGGGCGGGATGTCTCCAAGCTGGACGAGGCCCTGGCGGGGGTCAGGAGCCAGCTCGGCGGGTGAGAGCCCTGGGCGTGGACCTCGGGGCCCGCCGCATCGGACTCGCCCTCAGTGACCCAGGGGGGATCCTGGCCTCCCCGGCCGGGGTCATCGAACGCGGATCCGATCACGGAGTTGACCACGACGCCCTGGCCCGCCGGGTGGCCGAGACCGGGACCGAGGTGGTGGTGGTGGGCCTGCCCCTCTCCCTGTCCGGAGCGGAGGGTCCAGCCGCCCGGGCGGTGCGGGCCGAGGTCGAGGAGATCAGGGCGAGGGTTGGTGTCCCCGTGGAAGTCCGCGACGAGCGTTTCAGCACCGTGGTCGCCACCCGCTCCCTGCGTCAGGCGGCCGGAGGAAAGGCCGTGAAGGCCCGCCGGCGCCGGACCGGAGTGGTGGACTCGGCCGCCGCCGCCGTCTTCCTCCAATCCTGGCTCGACTCCAGGGGCGCCTAGGTGTCACGCCTCCGAGCCCTCGCGCTGGCTATGGCCGTGCTGTTGAGCCTGGTGGCGTTGGCCGGGCTCTGGGTCGAGAGCCAGATCAACCCCTCGGCTCATCCCGGCCGGGTGGTCGACGTCACCATCCCGGAGGGCTCGAGCACGGACTCCATAGCCGGGCGGTTGGTTGCCGACCGGGTCATTTCCAGCTCGTTCTGGTTCCGGGTCTACCTGCGCCTGCATGGCGGCAGTCACTTCGACGCCGGGGTCTACGCCCTGCGGGAGCACGACTCCTACCCGGCCGTGGTCAAGGCCCTCAGCGGCCCGGAAGTGAGCCGGGCCCTGGTCGTCCCGGAGGGCTTCACGGTCAGCCAGATCGCGGCGCGGGTCGGCGCCCTCCCCGGGCACAGCACCGCCCACTTCCTGGCCGTGGCCGACGGGGGGACAGTGCGGAGTCCCCTCGAACCGGTCGGCAGTACGGATCTGGAAGGGCTCCTCTTCCCCGACACCTACACCGTCACCCCCGGGGAGACCGACGCCGCCATCCTGGGCCAGATGATCGCCCGCTTCGACCAGGTGGCCTCCCGGATCGGACTGGCCCAGGCCCCGACCTCGGTCGGGGTCAGCCCCTATCAGGCCGTCATCATCGCCTCGCTCATCGAGAGGGAGGCCAAACAGACCGGTGACCGGCCCCGGGTCGGGGAGGTCATCTACAACCGGCTGGCCAAGGGCATGCGCCTCCAGATAGACGCCACCGTTCTGTACGCCCTGGGCCCGGGCCACACCGGCCTGAGTGCGGCCGATCTGCGGGTTTCCTCCCCCTACAACACCTACCTGGTCACCGGGCTGCCGCCCGGCCCCATTGCCGATCCTGGCCAGGCGGCGCTGGAGGCGGCTCTGCATCCCTCCACCGGGGACTACCTCTATTACGTGGTGGTCCAGGCGGACGGGACCGAGGCCTTCTCGGCCACCCTGGCCGGCCAGGAGGCCAACATCGCCCTGGCCCGCGGCAGGGGGCTGGCCGGGTGAGGGGCCCCATTCCCCTGAGCGGTGCCACCGAGGTGGCCGGGGTCATCGGCTCACCCATCCGTCACTCGCTGTCCCCGGTCCTGTTCAACGCCGCCTTCGCCGAGCTGGGACTGGACTGGGCCTTCCTGGCCTTCGAGGTGGCGCCGGGAGGTGTCGAGGGGGCTATGGCCGGATTCCGGGCCCTGGGCCTGCGGGGCCTGTCGGTGACCATGCCCCACAAGTCCGCCATGGCCGGCCTGGCCGACCGGCTCACGCCGGCCGCCGGACGCCTGGAAGCGGTCAATTCGGTGTACTGGTCCGGTTCGGAGGTGGTGGGCGACAGCACCGACGGGGCCGGTTTCCTCGACTCCCTGGCGGCGGAGGGGGTGGACCCAGCCGGGATGGCCTGCGCCGTTCTGGGCGCCGGGGGAGCGGCCCGGGCGGTGGTGCTGGCTCTGGCCGCAGCCGGGGCGGCCGAGGTGGTGGTCATCAACCGGAGCCCGGAGGCGGCCCGGCGGGCGGCGGCTCTGGCGGGTGGCCTGGCCCGAACAGGCCCCCCCGAAGAGGCGACGAGGGCGGCCCTGGTGGTCAACGCCACTCCCCTGGGCATGGGTGGGGACCCCCGAATGGCCCTGGATCCGGCCCTCCTGCGGGCCGGCCAGGTGGTGGTCGACCTGGTCTACCACCCGCTGACCACCCCTTTCCTGGCCGCCGCCGCCGAGCGGGGGGCCCGCCCGATAGGGGGATTGGGCATGCTGGTGCACCAGGCCGGCCACCAGCTGAGGGCCTGGACAGGGCTGGACCCGCCCCTAAGCGCCATGGAGGCCGGGGCAGCGGCCATGCTGGAGGGCTCCAGGTTTTCTGGCTAACTGCCGATAAGGGGACAGGGCATCGGACCAGCAGTGGCCCGAGCACACCCGGAGGACTGGTTGAACACGAAAGTGACAGCTGACATCAAGTCCGAACCGACCCAGTTAGGCCAGCTGCTGATACAGCGCGGCGCTCTGACCGAGGAGGACTTGACCCTGGCGCTGGCCGAGCAGATCGGTGGTGGTGGGGCCCTGGGCCGCATCCTCACCCAGCGCGGCTTGGTCAAGGAGGAGGACGTGGTGGCGGCCCTGGCCACCCAGGCCGGCTTCGACTACATCGATCTCTCTATCCGGATGCCCGATGTCTCAGCTGTGTCCCTCCTACCCCCGGCCCTGGCCCGCCGGCTCAAGGCCATCCCGGTCGGCTGGGACGGGGACCGCCTGGTGGTGGCCATGGCCGACCCCCGCAACGTGGTGGCCGCCGATGACATCCGGGCCAGCACCGGTCGGGACATCCAGATCGTGGTGGCCTCCCAGGCCGGCATCATTGCCGCCCTCGACCGGTTCGAAGGCCTGGACGGTGACGCCGAGAGCATCTCCTCCGAGGCCGCCGCCGCCTATGAGGCCAACGACGACGACCTGGCCGGCCTGAGCTCGGTCGTCGAGGACGCTCCTATCGTCAAGCTGGTCAACCTGCTCATCACCGAGGCGGTGAGCGACCGGGCTTCGGATATCCATATCGAGCCGGGTCAGGACGACGTGAGGGTCCGGTACCGGATCGACGGCGTGCTCCACGAACGGATGCGGCTGCGCAAGAGCATCCAGAACGGTGTGGTGTCCCGGCTCAAGATCATGGCCGACATCAACATCGCCGAGCGCCGTGTCCCCCAGGACGGTCGGGTGACCCGCCGGGTCGGCTCCCGAGACATCGACCTGCGGGTGGCCACCCTGCCCACCGTGTTCGGGGAGAAGGTGGTCATGCGGATCCTGGATCGTGGCACCGCCCTCATGCGGCTGACCGATCTGGGCTTCCTGCCCGAGGCCCTCGCCCAGTACGAGGTCGCCTATCGCAAGCCCTACGGCACCATCCTGGTGACGGGCCCCACCGGATCGGGTAAGTCGACCACCCTCTACGCCACCCTGAACATCCTCAACGATGACTCGCGCAACATCATCACTGTCGAGGATCCCGTCGAGTTCCGGCTGCCGGGCGTCAACCAGGTCCAGATCAACCCCAAGGCCGGCCTCACCTTCGCCAACGCCCTGCGGGCCATCCTCCGCTCCGACCCCGATGTCGTGCTGGTGGGGGAGATCCGGGACCGGGAGACGGCCAATATCGCCGTAGAGGCCGCCCTGACCGGGCACCTGGTGCTGTCCACCCTGCACACCAACGACGCTGCCTCCACCCCCACCCGGTTGATCGAGATGGGCGTCGAGCCCTTCCTGGTCGGCTCGGCCATCGACTGCATCGTGGCCCAGCGCCTGGCCCGACAGCTCTGCACCAACTGCCGGGTGGCCTACACCCCCAGCATCGAGGACGTGAAGGCCCTGGCCGGGCCCTACGCCGGCCAGATGCTGGGGCACAGCAACGTGATCTGGTACCGGGCCGGGGGCTGCCAGCTGTGCGGCCGGACCGGCTACCGGGGCCGTTTTGCCCTGCACGAGGTCATGACCGTGACCGAGGAGATCGAGCGCCTGATCGTCAGTCGGGCCAATTCGGAGGAGATCATGAGGACAGCCACCAGCCAGGGGATGCTGACCCTGCGCCAGTCGGGCATCAGCAAGGTCCAGGCCGGGCTCACCTCGGTGGAGGAGATCATGAGGGTGGTGGCGTGACCGAGATGATGGCGCCCCGGGCCGTTCATCCGGAGGCAGGTCCGGCCGTGGTGGCACCGACCCGGAACGAGAACCTGCACATCAACCAGCTCCTGTCCAAGGCGGTGGAAGTCGGCGCCTCCGACCTCCACTTGGCGGTGGGCATACCGCCCCGGTTCCGGGTGAACGGGGAGATGATGGCGGTGGACGGGGTGGCACCGTTGAAGCCCCAGGAAATCCGCCGGATGGTGTATTCGATCCTGACCCAGATCCAGCGGGAGCGCTTCGAGGCCGACCTCGAGCTCGACACGTCCCACTCCGTGGCCGGCTATGGCCGCTTCCGCCTCAACGTCTTCCTGCAGCGGGGTTCCCTCGGAGCTGTCTTCCGGGTCATCCCGTGGGAGGTCAGGCCTCTGGAGGAGCTGGGCCTGCCGGCGGCGGTGGGATCTCTGGCCCAGCTTCAAAGGGGCCTGGTCCTGGTGACTGGACCCACTGGCTCGGGCAAGTCGACCACCCTGGCCAGCCTCATCGACATCGTCAACACCGCCCGGGCTGGCCACATCGTCACCGTCGAGGACCCGATCGAGTTCCTCCACTCCCACAAGCGCTGCATCGTCAACCAGCGCCAGGTGGGCGAGGACACCCGGTCCTTCGGAGAGGCCCTGAAGCATGTCCTGCGCCAGGACCCCGACGTCATCCTGGTCGGGGAGATGCGCGACCTCGAGACAATTGGGGCCGCCGTCACCGCCGCCGAGACCGGCCACCTGGTCTTCGGCACCCTCCACACCCAGGACGCCGCCCAGTCGGTCGATCGGATGGTCGACGTATTCCCCTCTCACCAGCAGCAACAGGTGCGGGTGCAGCTCTCCAACTGCCTCCAGGGCGTGGTCACCCAGCAGCTGATTCCCCTGGCCAAAGGGGGAGGCAGGGCGGTGGCGTCCGAGTTGTTGATCGCCACCCCCGCCGTCCGCAACCTCATCCGGGAGGGCAAGACCCACCAGATTTACTCGACCATGCAGTCCGGCGGCCGGTACGGCATGCAGACCATGGACATGTCCCTGGCCATTCTGGTCCGCCAGAACAAGATCACCCTGGCCATGGCCCTCGACCGGGGTCACAGCCCCGAGGACATCCGCCGCTTGGTCCAGGGGACCTGAGAAGCTTCTCCCAGTGCCTGACACCTACGTCTATCGGGTTCGCGACGCGCGCGGGGCCTTGCTGCACGGATCCCTGGAGGCCGACAGCCCTACTGGGGTGGTGACCCGGCTGCGGGCCATGGGTTACATACCGCTCTCGGTCGAGCGCAAGTCGGCCGGATTCTCGACCGAGATCACCCTTCCCTTCATCGGCAAGCGGGTGAAGCCGGATGAGCTGGCCATCTTCAGCCGTCAGTTCGCCACCATGATCGACTCCGGGTTGACCCTGATCCGGTCGCTGGCCATCCTCGGGGACCAAACGGAGGACAAGTTCTTTGCCGAGACGCTCCGGACCGTCCGCCAGGACGTGGAGCAGGGAGCGTCCCTCTCCCATGCGCTCGGTCGCCATCCCAAGATCTTCCCCAAGATCTACGTGGCCATGATCCGGGCCGGAGAGACCGGAGGCAATCTGGACGCCTCACTCCTGGGCCTGGCCGACACCCTGGAGAAGCAGACGGCTCTGCGCCGCAAGATCAAGTCGGCCATGACCTATCCGGTGGCCGTCCTGGTGCTGGTCCTGGTCATCCTCACGGCCATGCTGGTCTTCGTGGTGCCGCAGTTCAAGAGCATCTTCGCCCAGCTCGGGGGCAGCCTTCCCCTCCCGACTCAGATCCTGGTCACGGTGTCGAATGACGCCGTCATCCTCATCCCGGTGCTGATCCTGGTCGGCTCCATCGTTGTGTACCTGTTCCGACGGTGGATCTCCAGGCCATTCGGCCGCTCCCTCTGGGATGCTTTCAAGCTCAGGGTCCCCCTCTTCGGCAAGCTGGTCCACCTGAATGCCATCGCTCGCACCTGCCGCACGCTGGCGGCTCTGACCCGGTCGGGCGTCCCGCTGCTGGAGGCCCTGGAGATCACCAAGGACACCTCGGGCAACGCCGTGGTGGCGGCGGCCCTGGCTGATGTCCAGGACGGGGTCAGCGGAGGGGAGCCGATCGCCCGGCGCTTCGCCAACCACCCGGTGATACCTCAAATGATGACTCAGATGGTCGCGGTGGGGGAGGAGAGCGGCGCCGTCGACACCATGCTGGAGAAGGTGGCCATCTTCTACGAGGGCCAAGTCGAGGCCCTGGTGGCCTCGTTGTCATCTCTGATGGAGCCCATCCTCATCAGCGTGCTCGGCGGGGTGGTCGGGAGCATGGTCATATCGCTCTATCTGCCCATGTTCAAGGTGATCAACCTCGTCCACTAAGGCCAGGCCACCAACCTGCCGAAGCACGGGGTGTGGTTTCCAACCCCACCGTCCCCTATCCGCTGGTGTCGGGCCCTGACGGCCCGGCACCCGCCAATTTGGACGCGGTGCGGGTCCTGGTGGTCGATGATTCGCCCGATATCCGCGTGATGCTCAAACTGCTCCTGGGCCGGGATGAGCGCTTCACGCTGGTGGGGGAGGCCGCCAACGGCCTGGAGGCGGTGGAGATGGCCGGCCTTTCCTATCCGGATCTGGTCATCCTCGACCGCCAGATGCCCGTGATGGGTGGGCTGGAGGCCATCCCCCTCATCCGGGAGGCCTCTCCCCACAGCGACATCGTCCTCTATACGGCGGCTGCCGAGGAGGAGAGCGAGAAGGCGGCCATAGCGGCCGGAGCCGTGGGTCTGTTGGAGAAGCAGACCATGGCCCTCGGCCTGGTGGAGAACCTGGCCCGCATGCTGGTCGACCACTGGGACAGTCCGGATTCGGAGGTGGAGGTCCGGGTCGGACCGGTGCCGTCGAGCTGCGCCCGGCTGTGGGTGGCCAACAGCCTGGCCATCCTGGCCGCCCTCCGGGCCAAGCCAGAGGTGATCGGGGAGCCCGTCTCCCCGGACCTGCTCGACTATTTCGAGGGCCTGCTGCGGTCCTGGGACTCGGTGGCCCAGCACACGGACGTCTTCGTGTGGGTGGGCCGGGCCGATCCCGAGGCCGTCAAGCGGGTGGTCGAGGAGTGGGCTCGGGTCGATTCCATGGGGGACGAGAAGATGGCTGAGCTGGGCTGTGCCTGGTCCGGTCCCGAGGCGCGTCCGTTCTTCATCGCCCTCTCCGACGCCGTGATCGACGCCCTGACCCGCCACGAGAGCACCCGCCGGCTGGCCGAACGGCTGGCCCAGGGGGCCTGGCCGGCTGTGGCCGAGCGCTCCCGTCCCTGTCCTTCGGGCCCTTCCGGGACCCGGCCGGGCCGGGATGGGAGCCCTCAAAAAAAGGCCTAAAGGTTCCGGGCGGATCGTGCCGATATTTCAATTGCAAGTCGTTCTCCTGAAAGGGCAAACCCGTCGTGAGGCGGGGGCGCAAAGCCACGGGGCCCTCCTCAATGAGGAGGAAGGTCAGCCGGGCCGCCTGGAGAACCTCTCCCTGGGATGACCTGGGGGAGTTCGAGAGGTCCAGAAAAACGCCTTGCGAATATCCATTGACATCCCAAGGAGACAAAACCGAATGATCCAGATTCTGCGCAAGCGGATGGACCGCAAGGATGAGGGTTTCACCCTCATCGAGCTCATGGTGGTGGTTTTGATCATCGCCATCCTGTTGGCCATAGCCATCCCGACCTTCCTGGGCGCCCGTAGCCGGGCCCAGAACCGTTCGGCCCAGTCCAACCTCCGTAATGCCCTGACGGCAGAGAAGACGGCCTACACGGACGCACAGACCTACGTGAGCAACAGCACCAGCTTGACCTCCATCGAGCCCTCGCTGAGTTGGGTCACCACGGCTCCGGCCAAGGGAACCACCCAGGTCGAGGTCGTCACCGACACCGGCAATGACACCGTGTGCCTCGGTGCGGTGTCCGCTTCCGGTAGCACCTACTGGGTCCTGGATGACGGTGCCGGCACCTTCTACACCAACGCCTCGGCGACCAACTACGCCGCCCCCACGGCGGCCAACTGCATTCCAGCCAACGCCGTGACAACTGCCGGCTGGTACCCGACCACTACGGCCGGCGGTTGGTAGTAACCCTGTAGTTCAGCTAGCAACAACTAAATGCGTTCTCCGGGGAGGGTCCGCCCTCCCCGGAGTCGCGTCTAGGAGGCTGTGACGGTGGGCATTCTCGTGGATGTCGTGGCCGCCTCCCTCGGGCTGTGTGTCGGGTCCTTCCTCAACGTGGTCATCTGGCGGCTCCCTCGGAGGGAGTCACTGTCGCGTCCGCCGTCCCACTGCCCTGGCTGCGGGGCCCTGCTGCGTCCGTGGGAGAACGTTCCGGTGCTGTCGTGGCTCGCCCTGCGGGGCCGATGTCGCTCCTGTCATATGCGCATCTCCCCTCGCTACCCGATCGTCGAGCTGTTGACCGCTCTGTTGTGGCTGGCGGCGGCCGTGCGGATCGGGCCCCACTGGGAACTGGCCGACTACTGCGTCTTCTTCGCCGTGCTGGTGGCGATCTCAGGAATAGACCTCGACCACCAGATCGTTCCGTCCCGGATCGTCTATCCGGCCGTAGGGGCCAGCATCGTCCTGCTCGGCCTGGCCTCGGTGCTCGACCACCGGGACCGGGCGGCGGTGGATGCGCTGGCCGGTGGGCTCCTGGGCTTCGGGCTCCTGTTTCTCATCCACGTCATCCAGCCCCAGGGGATGGGATTCGGTGACGTCCGCCTGGCCGGGCTCATCGGGCTCAATGTGGGCTGGCTGGGCCTGGCTCGAGTCGGGGTGGCCCTGCTGGCCGGATTCCTATTGGGGGCGCTGGTGGGGCTGGCGCTGATGGCGGCCGGCCGGGCGGGACGGAGGACCCGCATCCCCTTCGGGCCCTTCCTGGCCGGAGGAGCGGTGCTGGCCGTTCTGTGGGGCGGACCCCTGGTGAACCTCTGGCTCAACCGGGGCTGACCCGGGCTGTTGGTGCTGATGCGCCTGGTTTTCCTGGTGCCGATGTTCCAGCTGGGGTGGATCCACGTATTTGGGGCGGTTGGCAATTACCGTGACGGGATGGTCGGAGACGGTGGGAGCGTCAGCCGTTGAGTTCCTCCAGCGAGCCCAGGCTCTTGAGGGTCAAGGAGGTGGCGGGCACCCTCTCGGTATCCAACATGACCGTCTACCGGCTCATCCATGACGGCCAGCTCCGGGCCATCCGGGTCGGTCACGGCTGGCGGATATCCGAGTCCGACCTGGATGGCTTCCTCCAGCGACCGCCCGACTGATGGCCAGACATGCCATAGGCCTCGATATCGGCACCTTTGCAGTTCGGGCCGCAGAGGTGGTCGTGACCGCCTCGGGGCCGCGGGTCATACGGTTCGGTCAGCTGACCCTTCCGGTCGGAGCGGTGGTGGCGGGAGAGGTGGTTGACGTTCCGGCCGTTGCCGCCACCATCCGACGGCTCTGGGAGCGCGTCGGGTTCCGAGGGCGCCAGGTTGTCCTGGGAGTGGCCAACCAGAAGGTGCTGGTGCGGGAGGCAGAGATGCCGGCCATGAGCGATGCCGACCTGAGCGCCGCCCTTCAGTTCCAGGATGCCGACATCCTCCCGATCGGGCCGGATGAGGCCTACCTTGACTTCCAGCGGTTGGAGGATCTGGTGGACTCGGACGGCAACCAGAAGGTCCGTCTACTGCTGGCCTCGGCCGCCCGCACCATGGTGGCGACCCACCTGGAGGCACTCGAGCTGGCCGGCCTCCGGGCCATCCGGATCGATCCCATGCCGCTGGCCCTGGTCCGCTCGATCGGGACGATCGGTCTGGCCACTCTGGAGGAAGGCGCCAGCTGCGAGGCGCTGGTCTGTATCGGTGCCGGCGTGACGACCGTGGTGGTCCACGAGGGCGGAATACCCCGCTTCGTGAGGTTCCTGAGCGCCGGAGCGGGAACGGCCAACGAAGAGCTCATGGCCGAAATGGATGTGGACCTGGATACAGCCGAGGCGCTCAAGAGAAGGGTGGGCACCCCCGAGGAGGACCTGTCAGTCGGGCCCATTCTGGCCCTTCCCGTGGGTCGGCTGGTGGAGGAGATCAACAACTCCATCCGCTTCTACGTGTCCCAGCACCCCGAGTGTCCCGTGGGACGGGTCCTGATTACGGGCGGCGGCGCCAAGCTGTCAGGACTGGTCGCCCGTCTGGAGTCGACTTCCGGCATCGCGGTTCTACCGGCCCGGCCCAGCGCCGTGTACCGGATCGACGCCGGCCTGAGCGAAGAGGAGATCGACCGGGCCGAGCCAAACCTGCCCACGGTCATCGGCTTGGCCCTGGCCACCGTCCCCCCAGGACCGGGCTTGAGACGGATCAACCTCCTACCTCCAACGGTTGCGGCCGTAAGGGAGGAGAGGCTTCAAGCCATCGGAGTGGGCGGGGTGGTGGCCGTGGTGACGTTGCTACTGGTGTTGCTCTGGCTGATCCGATCGGGGGGCATAGCGGCCCAGCAGAACCAGGCGGCGGCCAACCAGGCCCAGGTGGCATCCCTGCAGCGGCAAGTGGCAGCGCTGAGCCCGACCAGCGGAAGCTCCCAGAGCCAGCTGGCGATAACTGATCAGGACATCCGATCGGCGCTGGCCGGCGATGTGGACTGGGCCAGCCTCATCACCCAGGTGGCCGATGCCATGCCGAGCGACACCTGGATCACCGCCCTGTCCGGTCAGCGAGGCTCGGCTGCGACCCCCGGCACGGTGAGCTTCCAGGGGATGGGGTTCAATCAGACTTCGGCGGCCGAGTGGCTGTCCGACCTGGGTCAGCTCGACTCTCTCAGCGACGTCTGGGTGTCTTCGGCGGCCCGGTCCGGGTCGGGCGACATCATCACCTTCTCGTCCACCGCCGATCTTGGGCCTGGCGCCACCTCGGGACAGGCGGCGCGGATAGCCCGCTATACCGAGGCGGCGTCGTGAGGGGCATAAGCAAGATCAAACCGAGAGTGGTCGCGGCCGGGGCGGGGGCTCTGGTCGTGGTGGTGGTCATCTGGTATCTGGCCCTCTGGTCGCCTACTCAGCGCTCCTACTTCCAGGCTTACGCCAGTGCCCAGTCATCGGCGGCGTCCGTGCAAGCGCTGCAGGCTCAGATCGCCCAGCTGCGGTCGAGTCAGACGCCCCAGGGTCAGGCCGCGGTGCGGGCCAAGCTGGCCACTGAAGTGGCGGCCATTCCTGCCATCCCGGACATCTCCGGCCTTATCGATCAGGTGAACCAGGCCGCTACCCAGTCGGGCGTCACCTTCACCAGCATCTCTCCGGCCAAGCCCGCGGCCAACGCCGCGGTCACCAGCGGTCCTCCGGTTATTGCCGTCTCGCTGGACGTCAGCGGCGGGTACTACCAGATCATCGACTTCATCAACCGACTCGACACCATGCCCCGGCTGATGGTCATCCTGGGTGTCGACCTTGGCGGCGGCGGAGGCAGCTCTGAGCTGACCGCCACCTTGCTGACCGACGTCTTCACTTCCAAGCCCATTACGGCGGCCACCTCCACCACCACAACACTGGCTCCGACGACCACCACAACGGCAGCACCGTGAAAGCGGCCACGGACAGCAACCGGCGGGCCTTGATCTTCGGCGCCATCGGTCTGGTTCTCGTTCTCATCGTGGCGGCCATCCACTTCCTCACCGGCGGCGGAGCCGCGCCGCCGGGCGCGGCGCCGGTCACGCCGACCACTCTGGCGCCGGGCTTGCCCGGTGCCGGGGCCTCGGCCACGACCACCACCGCCGTCGCCCCCAGCGCCCAGATCTTCACCAGCAAGGACCCCTTCATCCCTTTGGCCGGGTCGGGGAGCACCAGCTCGGGTGGCTCAGCCAGCACGGGGACCTCGGCGTCCACGACCTCATCCGGTTCGAACGGCACCTCATCGACTGCTACCTCGTCCGGCTCAGGCGGGTCAGGGTCGGCCACCACCACCACGACCCCTGGTTCGGGGGGAGCGAGTTCGGCCGGAGCGGCCCCGGGAGGATCCACTTCGCCCACCACGGGCCAGGAGGTCCAGCTCATGGATGTCTACGCCTCGGGCCAGAGCACCCAGGCCAGCATCCAGGTCGACGGCCTCCTCTACCAGGTGACCCCGGGTCAGACCTTTGCCGGGAACTACTACGTGGTCGACCTGTCCCAGTCGACCCAGTGCGGGGACTTCACCCACGGTGGCGCACCCTTCCACACCTGCAAGGGCCAGCAGGTCCTCAAATAGGAGCCCGGACCGGCGGGGCCCGGCCGGTAGATTCCTGAGCGTGCTGCGCTACCTGACTGCCGGGGAATCCCACGGAAAGGGCCTCGTCGTCATCATCGAGGGCCTGCCCGCCGGCCTGCCCCTGACGGCTGAGGAGGTCCAGGGCGAGTTGGCCCGCCGACGCCTCGGATACGGGCGCGGACCGCGGATGCGCTTCGAGGTGGACGAGATCACCCTTCTCGGCGGCATCCGCCACGGGCGCACGCTGGGCTCTCCGGTGGCCATCGAGATTGCCAATACCGAGTGGCCCAAATGGACCGAGGAGATGTCCCCGGCCCCGGGGGCGACGGCCAAGCCGTTGACCCAGCCCCGGCCCGGCCACGCCGACCTGGCCGGGATGCAGAAGTACGGCTTCGATGACGCCCGGGACGTGCTGGAGCGGGCCTCGGCCCGGGAGACGGCCGCCCGGGTGGCGGCCGGCACCTGTGCCAAGGCCCTCCTGGCCTGTCTGGACATCTCGGTCCTGTCCCACGTGATCCAGCTGGGACCAGCCCGGTCCGAGGGCGCCGCCCGCCCCGGTCCGGCCGATCTTGAGGCGGTTGATGCCTCCTCGGTCCGATGCTTCGAGCCCGCCGCCGAGGAGGCCATGGTGGCCGAGATCAAAGCGGCGGCCAAGGTGGGCGACTCCCTGGGCGGGGTGGCCGAGGTGCTGGCCTACGGAGCGCCGGTGGGGCTGGGCAGCCACGTGCACTGGGACAGGAAGCTGGACGCCCAGCTGGCTGGCGCCCTCATGAGCATCCAGGCTGTCAAGGCGGTGGAGATCGGAGAGGGCTTCGACCTGGCCGGGATGCGGGGCTCGGAAGCCCACGACGCCATCCACTGGGACAGGGCCGAGAAGACCTACACCCGCGATACGGCCCGGGCGGGCGGAATCGAGGGGGGTATGTCAACGGGGTCGCTCATCGTGACCCGGGTGGGCATGAAGCCCCTGGCCACCCTCAACCGACCGGTATTGGAGACGGTGGACGTGATGACCAAGGAGTCCACGGTCTCGTTCAAGGAGCGGACGGATGTCACCGCCGTCCCGGCCATGGGGGTGGTGGCCGAGACCATGGTGGCGCTAGTCCTGGCCGGGGAGGCCCTGCGCAAGTTCGGTGGTGATTCGGTGACAGAGCTGGTGCGCAACCGGGACGCATTTCTGGCCGGCCTGCCGGATCAACACGGAATCGCTGCCACCGCCCCGTGACCGAGCGCATCCTGCTCATCGGGATGATGGGGGCGGGCAAGACCACTGTAGGCAAGCAGCTGGCGGCCAGACTCGGTTGGCGGCACTTCGACAGCGACGCCCAGGTCGAAGCCCGCACCGGCAGGACCGTCCCGGAAATCTTCGCCCAGCAGGGCGAGGCCGCCTTCCGTCAGGAGGAGGCACTGGCTCTGGCCGAGGCGGTCGGTCTCGATGAGCCGGTGGTCGTATCCGTGGCCGGCGGGGCCGTCCTCGACCCGGCCAACCGGAGACTCCTGTCGAGCTCGGGCTCGGTCATTTGGCTCCGAGCCGACCCCGGCACCCTGGCCGCCCGGGTGGGCAGCGGGGACGGTCGACCGCTTCTGGAGCACGATCCGGCGGCCAGTATGGCCCGTCTGGATGGCGTCCGCCGTCCGTTCTACGAGGAGCTGGCCGACCACACCGTCGACGTGGACCTACTGAGTGCGGACGAGACCGCCGATGCCATCTTCCGGTGGTGGTCGGGGATGCGGACCGGGCAGAGGCCGGCGTGATCCGGATCACCGTTCCCCTCGGGGAGCGCTCTTATGACGTCCTGGTCGGCGCCGGAGCCCGGGAGGAGCTGGCCGCCGTCCTGCCGGCCACGGCCCGGAGGGCGGCGGTGGTGACCCAGGAGCCGGTCGGGGTGAAGATCGACACGGGTCGGGAACAGGCCGTCTTCCTGGTGCCCGACGGGGAGGAGGCCAAGAGCCTCCCCGTGGTGGAGGACCTGTGCCGTCGCTTTGCCGGCTTCGGATTGACCCGGGGCGACGTGGTGGTCGGCGTCGGCGGGGGGGTCGTCACCGATCTGGCCGGCTTTGCCGCCTCGGTCTATCTGCGGGGCGTGGCCGTCGCCCACGTCGCCACCACCTTGCTGGCCCAGGTGGATGCGGCCATCGGTGGCAAGACGGGGGTCAACCTTCCCGAGGGCAAGAACCTGGTCGGAACGTTCTGGCAGCCGGCGGCGGTGGTCTGCGACACCGAGACCCTGGGCAGTCTGCCCCCCCGCCAGCTGGCCTCAGGTCGGGGGGAGATGGCCAAATACGAGTTTCTGGGGGTGTCGGGCCTGAGCGGGCGGCCGATGGAGGAGGCGGTGGCCGCCTGTGTCGCCTGCAAGGTCGAAGTGGTGAGAGCCGATGAGCGGGAGACCTCGGGCCGCCGGGCTCTCCTCAACTACGGCCACACCCTCGCCCATGCCCTGGAGACGGCCGGTCACTACGACATCCTCCACGGAGAGGCCGTTGCGGTCGGCCTGGTCTTTGCGGCCCGCCTGGGCCGACGGCTGGGACTAATCGATGACGATCGCGTCCTTCTCCACGAGCAGGTGGTGTCGGGCTTCGACCTGGACTACTCACTTCCGTCCGGGTCCGACGCCGAGGAACTCATCACCATCATGGGCCGGGATAAGAAGGCACTGGACGGTCTCACCTTTGTGCTCGATGGACCGCACGGGCTCTCTCTCATCCCTGGGATCGACCCCGACGTGGTGGGCCAGGTCCTGGCCGAGATGGGTGCCCGGTGACCGCCGCCGACCGAGCTCCGGGCAGCCCCGAGCCGACGGAGGAAGTGGGGAGCCGAGGGCCGATACTCCTGCTGTCCGGACCCAACCTCAATCTCCTGGGCCAGCGACAGCCCGACATCTACGGACGCCAGACTCTGGCCGACCACGAAGAGGTTGCTCGGCGGGCCGCCGCCGCCGGGGGCTACCGGCTCGAGTCACTCCAATCCGATCACGAAGGGGAGCTGGTGGCAGCCATCCACGCTGCCCGGGGACGTTGCGTCGGAGTGATCATCAACGCCGGGGCCCTCTCACATTCCTCCTGGTCCCTGCACGACGCTCTGGCCGCCTTCGACGGCCCTTCGGTAGAGCTCCATCTTTCCAACCCGGCCGCCCGGGAGCCCTTCCGGCATGTCTCGGTGCTGGGACCGGTGGTGTCCGGCTCGGTGGCGGGCTTCGGGGGACTGGGCTATCAGCTGGCGGTGGAGGCCATACTCCGACTGGTCGGACCCGGCGGAGACAGACCATGACCGGCGGGCCGGAAGGCGCCCCCGGGTCGGTCCTCCCGACCCGGATGAGGGCTATGGAGGTGGCCTCCCGTATCCCCCGGCTGTTGGAAAGCTTGGCCGGGGCCGGTTGCGATGGCCTCCTGGTCACGTCGCTGACCAATATCCGCTACCTGACCGGATTCACCGGCTCGGCCGGCATGCTCATGGTGACCGCCGCCGGAGCGACGCTGACCACGGACGGCCGCTACCGGACCCAGGCCGCCGAGCAGCTGGAGGGGGCCGGCGTCGGGGCCAGCATCGAGATAGGCCCACCGGCTGATCAGAACGCGGCCCTGGCTACCGTGGCCCGACGTCTGGGTGGCCGACCCAACGTAGGGCTGGAAGCCGGGTCGATCACCTGGGCGGCCAAGCGGAACCTGGAGACCGTCATGGCCGGGGCCGAGCTGGTGGCGACCGCCGGCCTGGTCGAAAGCCTCCGGCGGGTGAAGGATGGGGGAGAACAGGACAGGATCGAAGCAGCCGCGGCTATTGCCGATGCCGCCCTGGCCGAGGTGGTGGGCATGGCCCGGGACGGCCGGACCGAGTCCGAGCTGGCTCTCGCCCTGGATACCGCCATGCGCCGGCTGGGGGCCCACAGCTCGGCCTTCGAGACGATCGTGGCTGCCGGCCCCAACGGGGCCAAGCCCCATGCCCGCCCGACCAGCCGTCCCATCCGCCCCGGGGAGATGGTGGTGATCGACTTCGGAGCCACCGTCGACGGATATCGCTCCGACATGACCAGGACCGTCTGTTTCGGACCCCCGGCCGGTTCCGAGGCCCGCCGGATGTACGAGGTCGTGCTGGCCAGCCAAGCCGCCGGAGTGGCCGCCGTCCGGCCCGGACTGGAGGCGGCCGAAGTGGATCGGGCCTGTCGCTCGGTCATAGCCGAGGCGGGCTGGGCCGACTTCTTTGTCCACGGGACCGGGCATGGGGTAGGCATCGACATCCATGAGGCCCCGGCCGTATCGGCCACGTCGACTGATACCCTCGAAGAGGCATCGGTGGTGACCGTCGAGCCGGGCGTGTACCTGCCGGGCGAGGGCGGCGTCCGGATCGAGGACACTGTCGTCGTCACTGCCGAGGGCTGCCGGGCCTTAACCCGGTATCCCAAGGATCTGATCCTCGCCTGACCCCTGCCCCGCCACCGGCGCGGCTGTCGATGCTCCGAAGTAACGAGGTGCCCACCTGATGTCTGTATCCACCAATGACCTGAAGAACGGGATGACTCTGGATCTCCCCGAGGGACTCTTCTCGGTGGTCGAGTTCCAGCACGTCAAGCCGGGCAAGGGCGGCGCCTTCGTGCGGACCAAGCTCAAGAACGTGCGCAGCGGTGCGGTTCTCGAGCGGACTTACCGGGCGGACGAGAAGCTGGAACAGGCCATCGTGGACAAGCGGGAGATGCAGTTCCTCTACCGCGATGGTGAGGCCTACGTCTTCATGGACAACACCACCTATGACCAGCGCAACGTGGACGAGGACTCGCTGGGCAACTCGGCCAAGTACCTGAAAGAAGGAGACTCGGCCGTCCTTCAGATCTGGGGAACTGAGATAGTCGGAGTAGACCTGCCCGCTTCCGTGGAGTTGAGCATCCGGGAGACCGAGCCCGGGGTGCAGGGCGACCGGGTGTCCGGGGCGCGCAAGGCGGCCACCTTGGAGACGGGCCTGGTCATCCAGGTCCCTCTCTTTGTGAACACCGGTGACCGGGTCAAGGTTGACACCCGTTCCGGTGAATACCTGACCCGGGCCTAGAACAGACCTCCGTGCCCAGGACCGGCCGCCGGGCGGCTCGGGAGAGAGCCCTCTCCCTGCTCTACGAGGCCGAGGCCAAGAACGAGAACCCCGTTGAGTTGTTGGCCGGCCTGGCCGTGGCTCCGGACCCGTTCGTGGTGACGCTGGTGGAAGGGGTGGCCCAGCATCGGGACCAGATCGACTCGATGATCACCAGCCACTCCCGGGACTGGTCCCTGGTGCGGATGCCGGCCATCGATCGCAACCTCATGCGTATGGCCGTGTTCGAACTGACGTGTCGTCCGGACACGCCCGTCGGCGTGGTCATCGATGAGGCCGTGGAGTTGGCCAAGCAGTACTCGACCGAGGACTCGGGTCGCTTTGTCAACGGCGTTCTCTCCGCTGTGGCCCGGCAGCGGGATCAGGCCGCCCCCTAAGAACACCCCTCGGAACAGGGGAAGGTGGACGGGTTCAGGCGACCTGTCCGGCCCCCAGGGGGTCGAGGGCGGAGGGGTGCTCCGCGGTTGAGCGCACCCGATACGGGTGACGGACCCGAATGAGGCGAGCCGCCCCGGGCGGCACGGCGGCCCCGATCACCCCGAGGCCGAGCCCTCCCACCAGGAGACTCCAATAGCTCCACGGACCGTAGTGGAAGAAGGCGACGACGGTGGTCGCCAGCACGATGAGGCTGACGCCGAGCAGGCGGCGGGCTCCCGACCGGGCGGTCAGGAGCAGGGCGCAGACCAGGGCCGGGGCGGCGTAATAGGGAACGACCACCGCCTCGAAGGCGACCCGGGCCGCGAAGGCCAGGGTGGCACCGATCAGGAGGACGTCAAGGCGGCCCCGGTATCGGATTCCGAGGAACACCAGCCCGGAGGCGAGGGCGATGGCAATAAGCCGTCCCGGGCCGGCGGCCACGGAAACGTGGTTGATGCGGGGCGCCAGCGCCAGCCAGGGAGTGGCGTGGTTGGCCGGGGCGTGGGGGAAGTTGGGTTGGTGCAGGAGTTGGGCCATGGCGCTGTGCCAGTCGGCGCTCAACACGATGGCGACCAGCAGGCCGGGCAGGATGGCGACTCTGGCCATCCAGACTGCCGATCGGCGTAGACCGAGGGTTCCCAGGATCAGCGGAATGATGAGGATGGTCAGGGGCTGGACGGCCAGAGAGGCGCCCATCCACCATGCGGAGGCCATGGTGCGCCGGTCTCTCGCCGCGAGCAGAGAGTAGAGCCCGAAGGCCAGGGCGAGCGTGTCCTCGGGATGGCCGAAGAGGACCAGGCAGGGAAAAGCGGCGCCGGCTACGGCCAGGGATGCCAGCCGCCGCACGGCGGTTGGGCAGACCAGGGCCTCGGCCACGGCATCGGCGGCGGTCAAGAGGGGCGCGACGCAGGCCAGGCTGACCGGACCCAGGACGAGCCAGGCGGTCGGATGCCTCGTGGGCAACGGGAAGGACTCGGTCAGGTGGAAGTGGTCGGCTATGAAGCCCACCGGAGCCAGGAGGATGGGTAGGCCGGGCAGCGTTACCAGATGGCTTCCGGCGCTGTAGATGGCACCCAACCCGCCCCACTCGATGAACTGGGCGGCCCGGAAGGTGGCCCAGAGGTCGGGAGGGGTGTACCAGATTGAGACCCCATGACGGAAGGGCAGATACAGCAAGGAAAAAGCCATTCCGAACACCACGAACACGGCACTGACCCCCAGGGGCCAGGCACGGTGGCGCAGGCGGGCCGAAAGGCTCATGCCCAAATGGTCGGAATCCGGGCCGAATTCCTTTAGGGCCCCCGGCCCGGCACCACCGGCCCTGCCTCCGGCGTGGTCGGGCCCGACCTGGGCGTGGTGTGATGGGACATGGCCAAGAACGTGCTCGGTACCGATCTCGCCCCCTGCAGCCAGTCTCCGCTGACCGGATTCTACCGGGACGGGTGCTGCAACACCGGAGCCGAGGACACCGGGGTCCACACCGTCTGTGCCCGGGTCACGGCCGAGTTCCTGGCCTTCTCGGCCTCGGTCGGCAACGACCTGAGCACCCCGCAGCCGGTCCACGGTTTCAGCGGCCTGGTGCCGGGGGACTGCTGGTGCCTGTGCGCCTCCCGCTGGAAGGAGGCCTATGACGCCGGCTCCGCCCCGGGGGTGGTCCTGGAGGCCTCCCACGCCGCCACCCTGGAGTGGGCCAGCCTGACCGAGCTCACCGCCCACGCCGTCACCTGACGGCCAGCCTGACGGCCCCGTCCGGCCGGTCCGAACCCAGCCGGACGCCCGTAAAGCGCGCCGCTCTGCCGCAGCCGGCTGCTAAGTTCTCTCCCTGACCGTGAAGCGGGTCCCGTGAGGCCCGAACGGACAGGTGAGGAGCCTCGTTGGCTGAAAGAGAGCGCTTGCTGACGCCCCCGCTTGGGGGCGTTTTCGTTGCCCGGGCCCAAGTCATGACGGCCGAGGACGTATCCCGGGCCACCACCCGCATCGCCCATGAGGTGGCCGAGCGCAACCACGGCCTGGACGACCTGGTCCTGGTCGGGCTGCAGACCGGCGGGGTCCCCCTGGCCCGGCGGGTGGCTGATGCCCTGGACACCGCTAACGCACAGTCCGTACCGGTCGGCTCCCTGGACGTGGCCTTCTACCGGGACGACATCGGGCTGCGCCCGGTGCTGCCCGAGGCCGTCACCAACATCCCCTGGGACCTGACCGGGCTGACGGTGGTGCTGGTCGATGACGTGTTCTTCACCGGGCGCACCGTCCGGGCCGCTCTCAATGCCCTGGCCGACCACGGCCGGGCCCGGGCCGTCCAGCTGGCGGTGATGGTCGACCGCGGCCACCGGGAGCTGCCCATCCGGCCCGACTTCGTCGGTAAGAACCTGCCCACCCGCCGGGACGAGATGGTCGACGTCAGCGAGAGCGGCGTCATGCTCGGCGACGTGGTCGTCAAATGACCAGCCTCCTCGCCATCGAGGACCTGGGTGCCGACGGGATCCGGGAGGTCCTGCGCCTGGCCGACAGTTTCGTGGAGGTCAGCGAGCGGGCCATTCCCAGGGTGCCGGCTCTGCGGGGCCGGACCGTCGCCACCGTCTTCTTCGAGGACTCGACCCGGACCCGGCTGTCTTTCGAAACGGCCGCCAAACGGCTGTCGGCCGACACCATGACCTTCAGCGTCTCCACCTCCTCGGTCAACAAGGGTGAGTCCCTCCGGGACACGGTCGAAACGGTGGCCGCCATGGGCATCGACGCCATGATCGTCCGGCACCGATCGGCGGGGGTCCCCTGGCAGGTGAGCCGCTGGATCGACGCCAGCATCATCAACGCCGGGGACGGCTGGCACGAGCACCCCACCCAGGCGCTGCTCGACTGCTACACGGTCCGCCAGGCGCTGGGCCTGGATGATCCTTTCCCCGGGCTGCGGGTGGCCATAGTCGGGGACATCAAGCACAGCCGGGTGGCCCGCTCCAACGTGGCCGCCTTCAGTGCGCTGGGCGCCCGGGTCACCCTGGTGGCCCCGCCCACCCTCCTACCCCCGTCCCTGGAGGGCTGGCCGGTCGAGGTCAGCTACGACCTCGACGCCGTCCTGGCCGAGACCGATGTGGTCTATCTGCTGCGCATCCAGGCCGAGCGGATGAACGAAGCCCTGTTCCCCACTCTGCGGGAGTATTCGGCCCTCTACGGGATGACCCGGGAGCGGGCCGGCCGACTCTGCGCCTCGGCCCTCATCATGCATCCCGGGCCCATGAACCGGGGAGTGGAGATAGCCGCCGAGGTCACGGCCCTGCCGAACTCGCTCATCACCCGGCAGGTGACCAACGGCGTGGCCGTGCGCATGGCCGTGCTCTTCCGGCTGCTCGGGGCGCCGGAAGCCTCTGAGGCCCTGGTGGCCCATGCCTGAGCTCTTTCTGGCCGGCGGGACGGTGTTGGACGCCACGGGCAGCCGGCGGGCCCATGTCCGCGTGATCGATGGACTGGTGGTGGAAACCGGGGAGGGGATCGGGGCCGGCGCCGGCGCTCAGGTCCTCGATGCCTCGGGCGGCGTGGTGTGTCCCGGCCTGGTCGACCTGCACACCCACCTGCGCCAGCCCGGAAACGAGGAGGCCGAGACGGTCGAGTCCGGCTCCCGGGCCGGAGCCCTGGGCGGCTACACGGCCCTGGTGGCCATGCCCAACACCGACCCGCCCATCGACTCGGCGGCGGTGGTGCGCCAGATCCTGGAGCTGGGCCGCGCCTCGCTCTGCGAGGTGGCCGTGGCCGGGGCCATAACGGTGGGGCGGGCCGGGGAGAGGCTGGCGCCACTGGCCGAGATGGCCGAGATGGGGGTTCGGCTCTTCACCGATGACGGGGCCGGGGTTCAGGACGGCCGGCTCATGCGCCGGGCCCTCGAATACGCCCTTCCCCTCGGCGTCACCCTCGCTCAGCACTGCGAAGATGCCGCCCTAGCCGCCGGCTCGGTGATGAACGAAGGCGAGTGGTCGAGCCGCCTGGGCCTGCCCGGCCAGCCGGCCGAGGCCGAGGAGCTGATGGTCATGCGCGACATCGCCCTGGCCCGGATGACCGGGGGCCGCCTGCACTTCCTGCACCTGTCGACGGCCGGCTCGGTGGCCATGGTCGGGGCGGCCAAGGCTCAGGGTCTGGCCATCACCGCCGAGGCCACCCCGCACCACCTGGCTCTGACCGAGAGCTGCCTGTCGGGCTACGACCCCAACTTCAAGGTGAACCCGCCCCTGCGCACCGATCGGGACCGGGCCGCCGTACGGCGGGGCCTGGCCGACGGGATCATCGACGCCATCGCCACCGACCATGCCCCCCACACCCAGGAGGCCAAGGAGATGCCGCTCGACCAGGCCCCGCCGGGCATGGTCGGTCTGGAGACCGCCCTGGCCGTCGCCCACACCGAGCTGTGCGCCGGGGAAGGACCGCTGATGCCCCTGGCCGATCTCGTAGCCGCCATGACCTGGCGCCCGGCGGCCATTGCCGGCCTTCACGCCCGTCACGGAGGTCCGATCGAAGCCGGCCGGCCCGCCAACCTGTGCGTCTTCGACCCCACCGCCCGCTGGCGGGTCGATCCCGAGGCCATGGCCAGCCGGAGTCGGAACAGCCCCTTCCGCGGGCGGGAGCTCACGGGGCGGATCCGCCACACCATCCGGGCCGGCCAGCCGGTGGTCATCGACGGTCAGGCCCAGCGGTGAGCGCCAGACCGCAGCCGGCTGGGCCGGCACCGGCCCCCGAGCCCGCCCTCCTGGTGCTGGCCGACGGGGCCGTGTTCGAGGGAGAGGCCGCCGGGGCCAGCCCGCCGGGCGGGGTGGCCACCGGGGAGCTGGTCTTCAACACCGTCATGAGCGGATATCAGGAGGTCATCACCGATCCCTCCTACGCCGGTCAGGTCATTGCCTTCACCTACCCCCACATCGGCAACTACGGCATGACCCCGGCCGACCAGGAGAGCCTCCGGCCCTTCTGCCGGGGGGTGATCGTGCGCGACCTGGCGGTCCGGCCCAGCAACTGGCGTTCCTCGGAGTCGGTAGGGGACTTCCTCACGCGTTACGGGGTGCCCGCCATGACCGGAGTCGACACCCGGCGGCTGACCCGGCACATCCGCGACGCCGGCGCCATGCCCTGTGCCTTCGGGACGGCCTCGGAGTTCGAGTTGGCCAAAGCCGCGGCCGCCGAGCCGGGCACCGACGGCATAGACATGGTGGCCACCGTCACCACCGATAAGGCCTACTCGGCCGGTTCAGGTCCGCTGCGGGTGGTGGCCTACGACTTCGGGATCAAGCGCACCATCCTCGACCAGCTGGGCCAGATCGCCACCGTGGAGGTGGTGCCAGCCTCCACCCCGGCATCCGAGGTGCTCGAGCGCCGTCCGGACGGCGTCTTCCTGTCCAACGGCCCCGGGGATCCGGCCGCCGTCGAGTACGCCACCGATGCCATCCGCGCTCTGTTGGACCAGGTGCCGGTGTTCGGCATATGCCTGGGTCACCAGCTGCTGGCCGCCGCCCTGGGGGCCCGCACCTTCAAGCTGCCCTTCGGCCACCACGGCGGGAATCATCCGGTCCGGCGCAGTTCGGGGGGGGCGGTGGAGATCACCTCCCAGAACCACAGCTACGCCGTGACCGAGGACAGCCTGTCCGGCGCGGACATCACCCATATCAATCTGAACGACGGGGTCATCGAGGGAATCAGGGCCAAGGGCATCCCCGCCTTTTCCGTCCAGTACCACCCCGAAGCCGGGCCCGGTCCCCATGACGCCCGTTATCTGTTCGAGGATTTCCGCCTGCTGATGGAGCGGACGGGCACGGCCGGGCGTGGGGCTGGGGCCCCACGCTCCGGAGGAGGCGGGGCGCAGGGGACCCGCCGGGCGGGGTTGGCATAGTGCCCAGGCGGGACGACCTCGAGTCCATCCTGGTCATCGGCTCCGGCCCGATCGTCATCGGCCAGGCCTGTGAGTTCGACTACTCCGGGACCCAGGCCTGCCGGGTCCTGCGCCAAGAGGGTTACCGGGTCATCCTGGCCAACTCCAACCCGGCCACGATCATGACCGACCCGGAGGTGGCCCACCGGACCTACGTCGAGCCTCTCGACCCCGATGTCCTGGCCGCCATCATCGAGCGCGAGCGCCCTGACGCCGTTCTGCCCACCCTGGGGGGCCAGACGGCGCTCAACCTGGCCATGAGCCTGTCGGAGCGGGGCGTGGTCGGGGACGGTGCCGTTCCCCTTATCGGCGCCTCGGTGGACGCCATCCGTACGGCCGAGAACCGCGAGCTGTTCAAGGAGGCCATGACCGAGATCGGCCTGGAGGTGCCCACCTCGGGCTTCGCCTACTCCCTGGAAGAAGCCCTGTCGGTGGGAGACAATGTCGGTTACCCCGTCATCGTCCGGCCCTCCTTCATCCTGGGCGGACAAGGGACTGGCATCGCCCATGACCGCGACGCCCTCATTCGCCTGGCCGAGACCGGCCTGTCGGCCAGTCCCATCACCGAGATCCTCATCGAGTCCTCCATCGCCGGATGGAAGGAGTTCGAACTCGAGGTGATGCGGGACCGCCTCGACAACTGCGTGGTGGTGTGCTCCATCGAGAACTTCGACCCCATGGGCGTGCACACCGGGGACTCGATCACGGTGGCGCCGGCCCAGACCCTGTCGGATGTCGAGTACCAGGAGATGCGCGACGACGCCTTCAGGTGCATCCGGCGCATCGGGGTGGAGACGGGCGGGTCGAACATCCAGTTCGCGGTGGACCCGATCGATGGGCGGCGGGTGGTCATCGAGATGAACCCGCGGGTGTCGCGCTCCAGCGCCCTGGCCTCCAAGGCCACCGGCTTTCCCATCGCCAAGATCGCCGCCCGGCTGGCGGTGGGTTACTCCCTGGACGAGATCGCCAACGACATCACCCGCAAGACGCCGGCCAGCTTCGAGCCGACCATCGACTACGTGGTGACCAAGATCCCCCGTTGGGCCTTCGAAAAGCTGCCCGGAGCGCCGGCGGTGCTCGGTACCCGGATGCAGTCGGTAGGCGAGGTGATGGCCATCGGGCGCACCTTCCCCGAATCGCTCCAGAAGGGCCTGCGGTCCCTGGAGCAGGGCCGGCTGGGGCTCAACTGTGATCCGGCCGAGGTTCTCCTGGACGACCTCGAGGATGATGAACTGGTCCGCCGGGCCGCCGTGGCCACCCCGGAGCGCCCCTTCCACCTGGAGGCGGCCCTGCGCCGGGGCATCAGTATCGAGCGGCTCAACGAGGCCACCGGGGTAGATCCCTGGTTCCTCGACCAGTTCGCCCTGATCACCGCCGAGCGCCACCGACTTGGCCAGATTGGCGCGGCGGGGATGCGGAGGGCCGACTGGCGCCGGGCCAAACGACTCGGCTACTCCGATGCTCAGCTCGCTCATCTGTTCGGGGTCACCCTGGCCGAGGTCCGCCAGGCCCGGCTGGACGCCGGAGTCGCAGTCACGTTCAAGACGGTGGATACGTGCGGGGCGGAATTTGCCGCTTCGACCCCGTACCACTATTCGACCTACGAGGACGAGGACGAGGTCCGCAGCGGTCAGCGCCCCAAGGTGGTCATCCTGGGCTCAGGGCCCAACCGCATCGGCCAGGGCATCGAGTTCGATTACTGCTGCGTGCACGCCAGCTTCGCCCTGCGCGACGCCGGTTTCGAGACGGTCATGATCAACTGCAACCCCGAGACCGTCTCCACCGATTACGACACCAGCGACCGGCTCTACTTCGAGCCATTGACCCACGAGGACGTGCTCAACGTTCTCGAGGCCGAGGCCCGCACCGCTCCGGGCGGAAAGCTCGAGGGTGTCATCGTCAGCCTCGGTGGCCAGACCCCGCTCAAGCTGGCCGGCGGGCTGCCGCCCGGGCTGGTGCTCGGGACCAGCCCGGAGTCGATCGACCTGGCCGAGGACCGGGAGCGTTGGTCGGCCCTGTGCTCCCGCCTCGGTATCCCCCAGCCCCCCGGCGGTACGGCGGCCACGTTGGACGAGGCCACGGTCGTGGCCGACCGGGTCGGCTACCCGGTTCTGGTGCGACCCAGCTACGTGCTGGGGGGCCGGGCCATGGAGATCGTCTACGACGCCGCAAGCCTGGCTCGGGCCATGTCCGAAATGGCCGCCGCCGGTTCGCTTGGCCGCGAGGGCGGCCTGTCGGCCGAGCGCCCGGTCCTGGTCGACCGTTTTCTGGAAGACGCCATCGAAGTGGATGTCGACGCCGTCCGGGACGCCACCGGTGAGGTCCTCATCGGCGGGGTCATGGAGCACGTGGAGGAAGCGGGCGTGCACTCCGGTGACTCGGCCTGCGTGATCCCGCCCCCCACCCTGTCCCATGCCGTCATCGAGCGGCTGTCCGATCACACCCGGGCCATAGCCGAGGCGCTGGAGGTCAAGGGGCTGGTCAACGTGCAGTACGCCGTCAAGGACGATGAGGTCTACGTGATCGAGGCCAATCCGCGGGCCAGCCGCACGGTGCCTTTCGTGGCCAAGGCCACCGGCGTTCCGCTGGCCAAGGTGGCGGCCCGGGTCATGGTGGGGTCCACCCTGGAACAGTTGCGCGGCGAGGGCCTCCTGTCCCCGCCGGCCGCCGGGGATCACGTCAGCGTCAAGGAGGCGGTCCTGCCCTTTAACCGCTTTCCCGACGTCGACACCGTGCTCGGTCCGGAGATGCGTTCCACGGGAGAGGTCATGGGCATCGACTCGACGTTCGGGTTGGCCTTCGCCAAGAGCCAGATCGCGGCGGGCAGCCGTCTGCCGGCATCGGGGTGTGTGTTCTTCTCCCTGGCCGATCGGGACAAGTCGGCCGGGGCGGCGGTAGCCATACGTTTCGCTGAGCTGGGCTTCAGCATCGTCGCCACGGCCGGGACGGCCGCCTTGCTGGAAGAGCATGGCGTTCGGGTCGAGTCGGTGGTGGACAAGGTGGGTGACCCTGATCCCGCCGCCGGACGGACCGATGCCATCGAGCTCATCTCGGGCGGAAAGATCCAACTGGTGGTCAACACGCCTCAGGGGCGGGGGCCGCGCGCGGACGGGGCCTACATCCGCACCACCGCCAGCGTCCATCAGGTTCCGTGCCTGACCACCGTGGCGGCCGCCCGGGCGGCGGCGGCGGGCATAGCCGACTGGAGCCGCCACCGCCTTTCGGTAAGAAGCCTGCAGGAGTTCCATGCCGAGGGTCAGCTACGCCTGCCGGTCTGAACCCTGAGGCCACGGGGGTCGATCTGTCGGCCCAGGTCGGATCGGTCCGGCTCCGCAACCCGGTTATGACCGCGTCGGGGACCTCTGGTCATGGCGCCGAGCTCGGGGCCTATTTCGATCTGTCCGAGCTGGGGGCGGTGGTGGTGAAGTCCGTCTCGGCCGAAGCCTGGCCGGGGAATCCGGCGCCCCGGGTGCACCCGTTGCCGGGCGGGATCGGCATGATCAACAGCGTGGGCCTTCAAGGCCCCGGGGTGGAGTCCTGGCTGGGTGCGGACCTGCCCGCTCTGGAGGCATCCGGGGCGACCGTAGTGGCCAGCATCTGGGGTACCAGCGTCGACGCCTACGCCAAGGCCGCGGCCCTCTTGAGGGCGGCCCCGGCCTGTGTGGTGGCCGTAGAGGTCAACGTCAGCTGTCCCAACATCGAGGACCGCCGTCGGATGTTCGCCCACTCGGCCTCGGCCACCGCCGAGGTCATCGAGGCCACCGCCGCCTGCGGGCGGCCCCGGTGGGCCAAGCTCAGTCCCAACGTGACCGACATCACCGAGGTGGCCGGCGCCGCCCTCGGGGCCGGAGCCGAAGCCCTGACCCTCATCAACACGGTGATGGGCATGGTGATCGACCCGACGGATGGGTCCTTTGCCCTCGGTGCCGGTGGCGGAGGGTTGTCCGGCCCGGCCGTCCATGCCGTGGCGGTGCGGGCGGTCTACGAGTGCCGCTCGGCCTTCCCCTCCGCCGGCATCGTCGGGGTCGGGGGTGTGGCCCGGGGTGTGGACGTGGCCGAGATGATGGCGGCGGGGGCGGATGCGGTCCAGGTGGGGACGGCCACCTTTGCCGAGCCGCGGGCGCCGGCCCGGGTGCTGGCCGAGTTCGACCGCTGGTGCCGGGACAACGACCTCAGCCGCTCTGTCGATCTGGTCGGGCGGGCGAGTCGTTCCGCCTCCTCCAGCCAGTAGGGTGGCCGCCCATGCCTCAGCCTCCCTCCCTTTCACCCGAGCAGCGCCAGGCCGCTCTCGAGAAGGCCGGCGTCGCCCGGCGGGCCCGAGCCGAGCTCAAGGAGAAGCTCAAGATGGGCTCGACCACTCTCGAAGAGCTCTTCTCCCAGGCCGGCGGTGACGAGATCATCGGCAAGATGAAGGTCCTGGCCGTGCTGGAATCACTCCCCGGTGTCGGCAAGGTCAAGGCCCGCCGACTCATGGAGGAGCACGGCATCCCTGACACCCGCCGGGTGCAGGGCCTGGGCAGCCACCAGCGCGAGGCCCTGCTCCAGGAGACGCGCCGCTCCTGATCCTGGTCGTCATAGGGCCGGGTGGTGTAGGCAAAGGGACCCTCGTCCGCCGCCTGGTGGAATCAGATCCCAACCTGTGGCTGAGCCGATCATGGACCACCCGGGCCCGGCGCTCGGGTGAAGCCGAGGACGCCTATGTCTGGGTCAGCCCCGAGGAGTTCGAGGCCCGGGCGAGGGCAGGCGGCTTTTTCGAGTGGGCCCGCTTCCTCGACCATCTCTACGGAACTCCCGCCGATGAGCCACCGCCCGGGTTGGACCTGGTACTGGAGATAGAGGTCCAGGGGGCCGAACAGGTCAAGGCCACCACTCCCGGGGCGGTGGTGGTGCTGCTGGTGCCACCCTCCGAGGAGGAGCAGGCGGCCCGGATGCGGGGCCGGGGCGACAGCGAGGACAAGGTCGCCCTCCGGATCGAGGCCGGGCGCCAGGAGATGGAACGGGGCCGACGCCTGGCCGACCATGTGGTGGTGAATGACAGCCTGGATAGGGCCCTGGAGGAGGTGGCCTGTATAATCGCGGCCCACCGCAACGCCCCTGAAGGAGCCTGATGGCTGACCGACCCACGATGATGGACCCTCCGATCGAGGATCTCCTCGACAAGGTTGACTCGAAGTTCACTCTCGTGACCGTTTCGGCCAAGCGGGCCAGGCAGATCAACTCCTATTTCAACCAGCTGGGTGAGGGCCTGGGGGCCCTGGTTCCCCCCCAGGTCAGCTCGGTGTCGCTCAAGCCCCTGTCCATCGCCATGGAGGAGGTGGCGGCGGCCAAGATCACCTGGCTGCGTCCGGACGAGGTAGAGGAGTCGGTCAAGTAAGCGACGCGGGTCGGGCCGCTCCGGCGGGCCCGTCATCCCTTGCGGGGGCGCGTGTTGTCCTGGGGGTCAGCGGCGGTATCGCCGCCTACAAGGCGGTGGAGGTGTGCCGGCGGCTCTTCGATGCCGGCGCCCACGTCAGTCCAGTCCTCACCCCGGCCGCCCTGCGCTTCGTGGGCGCGGTCACCTTTTCGGCCGTGGCCTCCGAACCGGCGCGCACCGCCTTATGGGACGATCCGGACCCCATCCCCCACACCCGGCTGGGCCAGAGCGCCGACCTGGTGCTGGTGGTCCCGGCCACGGCCGACCTGCTGGCCCGCTACGCCGCCGGCATGGCCGATGACCTCCTGACCGCCACCCTGTTGGCCACCCGGGCCCCGGTGCTGGTCTGCCCAGCCATGCACACCGAGATGTGGGAGCACCCGTCGGTGCAGGAGAACCTGGCTACCCTGCGCCGTCGGGGCGTGCACGTTCTGGACCCGGCCTCGGGCCGCCTGGCCGGTGGGGACGTCGGTACCGGCCGGCTGGCCGAGCCGGCCGACATCGTGACCGCCGCCGCCGGAGTGCTGGGCCGGTCCGGGCCGGACCGCGACCTGTCCGGGCGTCGGGTGCTGGTGACGGCCGGGGGCACGCGCGAGGCCATAGACCCCGTGCGGGTCATCACCAACCGCTCCTCCGGTAAGCAGGGCTACGCCCTGGCCGACCGGGCCGCCCGTCGGGGGGCGGAGGTGGTACTGGTGAGCACCGTCGACCGGCCCACCCCACCCGGGGTGGAAGTGGTCAGAGTGGTCAGCGCCGCCGACATGGAAGAAGCGGTGGTGCCGCGGGCGGCCGGGATGGACGTCGTGATCATGGCCGCCGCCGTGGCGGACTTCCGGCCCAAGGCGGTGGCCGATCACAAGATCAAGAAGGGCGACGGCCTCCCCGAGATCATCCTGGAACCGACCCACGACTTCCTCGAGGATCTGGGCCGGCACAAACCTTCCGGCCAGGTGCTGGTGGGATTTGCCGCCGAGACCGACTCGGTGGAGGACAACGCCCGCCAGAAGCTGGCCCGCAAGCGGCTGGATCTGATCGTGGCCAACGACGTCAGCGCCGAGGGCGTCGGCTTCGAGCACGACACCAACAGTGTCGTCATCCTGGGTGCCGACGGATCCCGGACCGAGGTTCCCCTCACCACCAAAGAGGCGGCCGCCGACGCCGTGCTGGATGCTGTATCCCATCGCCTCCGGGCTGGACAACGTTCCTCCCGGTCCCCTGAGGAGCCGACCGGCTCGAGGAGTAGCTAGATGCCCGCCCGCTTCCGTTTCACATCCGAGTCGGTGACCGAAGGCCACCCGGACAAGATGGCCGATCAGGTCTCCGACGCCGTACTGGACGCCGCCCTGGCCGCTGATCCCGATAGCCGGGTGGCCTGTGAGACCCTCCTCACCACCGGCCTCATCATGGTGGCCGGTGAGATCACCACCGAGGCGTACATCGACATCGCCAGGTTGGCCCGCCAGACCGTGTGCGATATCGGTTACGACCGGGAGGAGTACGGCTTCGACGGGAACACCTGTGGCGTCCTGGTCTCCATCGATGAGCAGTCCCCGGACATCTCCCAGGGCGTGACCACCGCTCTCGAGCTGCGCACCGGGACGGGCGGGGAGGACCAGCTGTCCTCCCAGGGCGCCGGGGACCAGGGGATGATGTTCGGCTACGCCTGCGATGAGACCCCCGATCTAATGCCGCTTCCGATCTGGCTCGCCCATCGCCTGGCCGAGCGATTGGCGGCGGTGCGCAAGGACGCCACCGTCGACTATCTGCGCCCGGATGGGAAGACCCAGGTCACCATCGAATACGAAGGCGATCGCCCCGTCGCCCTGCGCACCGTGCTCATCTCCACCCAGCACGGCCCCAAGGTCGATCTCGAGCATCAGCTGCCGGATGACCTGCGCCATCACGTCATCGACCCCATCGTCCCGGCCGAACTCTCCGCTGACGGCTTCGATGTCCTCACCAATCCCACCGGCCGCTTCGAGTTGGGCGGACCGCGGGCCGACACCGGTCTGACCGGGCGCAAGATCATCGTCGACACCTATGGAGGGGCGGCCCGCCACGGGGGCGGCGCCTTCTCGGGTAAGGACCCGAGCAAAGTCGACCGCTCGGCTGCCTACGCCGCCCGATGGGTCGCCAAGCATGTGGTCGCCTCTGGGGCCGCCCGCCGCTGCGAGGTCCAGGTCGCCTACGCCATCGGGGTGGCCCGGCCCGTTTCGATCATGGTGGAGACCTTCGGCACCGAGACGGTGGACCCGGCCAAGATCAGCGCTGCTCTCGACGCCGTGTTCGACCTGCGCCCGGCCGCCATCATCCGGGACCTGGAGTTGCGCCGGCCCATCTACCGCCGCACCGCCGCCTACGGCCACTTCGGCCGGGAAGAGCCCGGCATGAGCTGGGAGAAGACCTCCCGCCTGGACGATCTCAAGTCGGCGCTCAACCTGTAGGGCCTCCGGGTCCTGACCGGGCGGTGCGGGTCGTCCGGGTCGTGCCCGACGTGGCCGGCATCGATAAGGAGTTCGACTACTCGGTGCCCGTCGCCCTGGACGGGCTCATCGGCGTGGGGACCTCGGTCCGGGTCCCTCTGCATGGTCGGCGGGTGGCCGGCTGGGTGGTGGCCGATCATGTGGTCCCGCCCCCCGGCGTGCGTCTGCTGCCGGTCCGGGCCGTGCGCGGCCTGGGTCCCTCCCTTGAGGTGGTGGAGTTGGCCCGCTGGGCGGCCTGGCGCTGGGCGGGGCGCACGGCCACCGTGCTGCGGGCCGCCTCGGCTCCCCGGCTGGTCGGCGCCCTGCCCCGACCGGCCCGCCCGAGGCCCCCAGCCGGGCCGGGTGCGGCCATGACGCCGGCCGACCCGGCCGCATCAGAGGAGGAGCGGATCGGGGTCGATGCCTTCGGCGGGGGGCCCACGGTCGTGCGCCTCGGGCCGGCCGCCGATCGCTGGCCCCTGGTCGAGACGGCCGCCGCCCTTGCGAGCGGGGGCGGCAGCGTCCTGGTTCTGTGCCCGAACAGCACCGACGCCGGGGTGGTGGCCGACCGACTGAGCCGGAGGCGGGTGGCGGTGGCGCTGATGCCGGACCAATGGGCCGAGGCGGCCGCCGGCGGCCGGGTGGTGGTGGGGGCCAGAGGCGCGGCCTGGGCTCCCGCTCCCGACCTGGCCGGAGCCCTGGTCCTCGATGGCCACGATGATGCCTACAAGGAGGAGCGGAATCCGTGCTGGTCGGCCTGGGAGGTGGTGGCTCGAAGGGCGGCCCGGGCCGAGGTCCCCTGCGTGATCGCCTCGCCCTGTCCGACCGTGGAGTTGCTGGCCTGGGGCCGCCTGGTGCATCCACCCCGGCCCGCGGAGCGTTCCCAGTGGCCGGTGGTGGAAGTGGTCGACCGCCGCGGCGATGACCCCCGCTCCGGACTGGTCTCCGAACGCCTGGTCGGCCTGCTCCGTTCCGGGGCAGGCGAGCCAGGCCGTCCGCTGGTCTGTGTGCTCAACCGGCGGGGCCGGGCCCGCCTCCTGGCCTGCCGGGCCTGCGGGACGGTCGTGCGCTGCCACGTCTGCGCCTCGGCCATGGTCCAGCGGCGCGGCTCAGGCCAACTTTCCTGCACCCACTGTGACGCCGAGCGTCCGCTGCTCTGCGCCGACTGTGGCGCCACCCGTCTATCGGTGCTGCGCCCCGGCGTCACCCGCCTGGTGGAGGAGCTCAGCGCCCTGGCCGGGGTGGAGGTGGCCGAGGTCAGTTCGGACGTGAGAGCTGAAGAGGACTGGGCGGCGGCACCCATCGTGGTGGGGACCGAGGCCGCCCTGCACCGGGTGCGGAGGGCCGAGGCGGTGGCGTTCCTGGAGTTCGACCAGGAACTGACCGCCCCCCGGTACCGGGCCGCTGAGCAGGCCCTGGCTCTGATCGCCCGGGCCGGCCGTCTGGTGGGGGGCCGGGGCCGGGTCGTGGTCCAGACCCGGCTGCCCGACCACGAGGTGCTCCGGGCCGCGGCCGGGGCGGACCCCGGTCTCCTGGCCGAAGCCGAAGCCGAGCGTCGCCGTTCCCTGCGCCTGCCCCCCAACGCGGCCCTGGCCTTGATAACCACGTCCGAGACCGCCGCTGTGTCAGCTCGGTTGGGGTCGGCCGGACTGGCCGTAGCCGACCTGGGCGAGGGCTCCCTCCTGGTCCGGGCCGGTGACTCCACCGGGCTGGCCGACGCCCTGGCCTCGGTCGGGGACGCGATGGCCCCGGCTCTGCGGGCCACCCTGCGGGTCGAGGTCGACCCGGTCCGGGTGTGAGAACCGGTAGGCGCCCCCGGTAACATCGGGGGGTGGCCAGCTACGAGATCCGCATCTTCGGGGACCCCGGACTGCGCCAGCGGACGGCAGACGTTACGAGCTTCGACGGCTCCCTCGCCCGGCTGGCGGAGGACATGATCACCACCATGTACGACGCCCCCGGCACGGGACTGGCCGCCAACCAGGTCGGGGTGCGCAAGCGGGTGTTCGTCTATGACGTGGGCGAGGGACCTCGCACCATCGTCAACCCCGAGATCGTCGAGTCGAGGGGGGAGTGGACCTTCGAAGAGGGCTGTCTGTCGGTGCCCGGCCTCTACTGGCCCATCGTGCGCCCCAAGGAGGTCCACTTGCGCGGCCAGGATCTCGATGGCGAGGAGATCTTCATCGAAGGCGATGAGCTGCTGGGCCGGGTGTTCCAACACGAGGTGGATCATCTCGACGGGGTCCTGCTTCTGGAGCGCTTGGATGAGGACCAGCGCAAGGGCGCCCTGCGCACCCTGCGCACCCGCACCCTGGGCCTGCCCGACGGCCCGACCGGTCCCGAGCTCTAGTCCTGGCCCGTCTGGTCTATCTGGGCACGCCCGACCTGGCCGTCGGGCCGCTGCGGGCTCTGGCCGAGGCCGGCCACCGGATCGAAATGGTCGTCAGCCAGCCTGACCGCCGCCGGGGGCGCGGCTCGGGGCTGGTGCCCTCCCCGGTCAAGGCGGCCGCCGCCGAGTTGGGGCTGCCGGTCACCTCCCGGGTGGCCGACGTCAAGGACTCCGGGGCCGAGCTGGGGGTGGTGGTGGCCTTCGGCCGGCTCATCAAGCCCGACGTCCTGGCCGCCGTGCCCATGGTCAACCTCCACTTCTCCCTCCTGCCCCGATGGCGGGGAGCGGCCCCGGTGGAGCGGGCCCTCCTGGCCGGTGATGATCGCACGGGAGTCTGTTTGATGGCTCTGGACGAGGGGCTCGACACCGGCGCCATTTATTCATGCGCCGAGGTCCCTATCGGGCGCGAGGCCACCCTGGAGTCGCTGCGGGCCGAACTGGTGGATCTCGGCACCGCCATGCTGGTCCGAAGCCTGGCTGAAGGGACCTCCGGCCTGGGCGTTCCCGTCCCGCAGAGCGGGGCGCCCACCTACGCCGCCAAGATCGAGCCCGAGGAGCTGCATCTGGACTGGTCCCGGCCGGCGGCCGAGCTGGGCCGGGTCGTGCGCCTGGGTGGGGCCTGGACCACAGCCGGCGGGAAGCGCCTCCGGGTCCTGTCCGCCCGGCCCGAGGATCCGGCTCCGGACGGAATGGGCGAGCCGGTCCCGGGAGGACCGATGCCGGGCGCGGTCATCCCGGACCCGGGTGGGCCCCTGGTCCTGACCGGCGCCGGCGGCCTGCGCCTGGAGCGGGTCCAACCCGAGGGGCGGGGTCAGATGGACGCGTCGGACTGGCTGCGGGGCGCCCGCTTGCCCGAGCCGGTCGTGCTCGGTCCCTGAGCCGGCCTTGACCCCCAACGCCCGGTCGGTCGCCCTAGAGGCCCTGGCCCGCATCGACGAAGGCGCCTACGCCAACATCGTCCTGCCCTCCATCCTCCGCCGCGGCGGCCTGGATACGAGGGATCGGCGCCTGGTCACCGAGCTGGTCTACGGCACGACCCGGATGCGGCGGGCCTGCGATCACCTGGTCGACCGGTTCGTGCGGGGCGAGCTCGAAGCCGAGGTGCGCCGGGTCCTGCGCCTGGGCGCCTACCAGCTGGCCTTCATGGAGATCCCCGACCATGCCGCCGTGTCGGCCACCGTGGACGAAGCCCCCCGTCGGGCCAAGGGGCTGGTCAATGCGGTGCTGCGCAAGGTGGCCCGGCTGCCTCCGGGGCAATGGCCGGACCCGGCCACCCGGCTGTCCTACCCCGATTGGCTGGTCGAGCGGCTGGAGCGCGATCTGGGCCCGGTCGACGCCGCCGCCGCCCTGGAGCAGATGAACCGCCGCCCGGTGGTCACCGAGCGGGAGGACGGCTACATCCAGGATCAGGCTTCCCAGTGGGTGGCCGAGTACGTCTCCGCCTCCGGTCCGCTCCGGGTGGCCGATGTGTGCGCGGCTCCCGGGGGCAAGGCCACCGCCATCGCCTCGAAGCTGAGGCGACCCATGGTGTTGGCGGCCGATGTCGATCCGGGGCGGGCCCGGCTGATCGGCCAGAACACCCGACGGCTCGAGTTGCCCAACGTGGTGACAGTGGTGGCCGACGGAATCGCACCGCCGCTGCGCCGCCAGGCCTTCGACGCCGTCCTGGTCGACGCTCCCTGCTCCGGGCTCGGCGTTCTCGGGCGCCGCCCCGATGCGCGATGGCGCTTGGATGCGGAGGGGCCGACCCGCCTGGCCGGCCTCCAGCGCCGGCTGGTGGCGGCCTCCGCCGACCTGGTGGCCGAAGGGGGCCGGCTCTACTACTCGGTCTGCACCGTTACAGCCGTCGAGACCCTCGAACTCGATGCCTGGGCCGTCGAAGCCCTGCCGGGCTGGCCAGCGCTGCCCGGCCCGGAGCCGACGGCGGAGGCCGTGGCCTGGCGCCCGCATGGTCGGGGCTGGCTGTTACTGCCCCAGGACGCCGGCACCGACGGGATGTACGTCCTCGGATTGCACCGGCCGGCCTCACCGACGACCTAGCCTCAGGCCGGCCATGGGCGACTCGGAGCGGAGCCGGAGGGTGAGTATCGCCCCTTCCATATTGTCGGCCGACTTCGCTCAATTGGCTCGGGATGTCGAATGCGTGGCGGCGCAGACCGATCTGCTGCACGTCGATGTAATGGACGGCCACTTCGTCCCCAATCTCACCATCGGCCCGCCGGTCGTAGCTGCCCTGCGCCGCCACAGCCGGGCCTATCTCGACTGCCACCTGATGATCACTGATCCGGCCGACTACCTGGGGGCCTTCGCCTCCGCCGGGGCGTCGGGCTGTTCCGTGCATGTCGAGGTGGGTGACACCGAGGCCCTCATCGGCCAGATGCGTGACCTCGGTCTGGACGCGGGACTGGCCGTCAACCCCGAGACGCCCTTCGAAGTCTTCGCCCCCTTCCTGGGCCAGATTGACCTGGTGCTGTTGATGACGGTCCATCCGGGCTTCGGCGGCCAGTCCTTCATGGCCGAGGTCCTGCCCAAAATCGCCCGGACGGCGTCGGCCCTGGAGTCGGGCGGCCACCCGGCGGTCATCCAGGTCGACGGCGGTATCGATCCCACCACCGCCCCCCGCACGGCCGAAGCCGGGGCCCGGGCCTTCGTGGCCGGGAGCGCCATCTTCGGGCGGGACGACCCCCTGGAGGCGGCCGCCGAGCTGCGCCGTTCGGTGGGAGGGGAAGGCGCCGCCCGACCCTGGCACCATCCCGGAGACGGCTGATGATGGCCTGGGCGGCCAAGGTCCTGACCGTCTCGGACGGCGTGGTGGCCGGGACCCGGGAGGACCGCTCGGGCGCCGCCCTGGCGGCCCGGCTGGCCGAGGCCGGCTTCGACCTGGCTGATCACCAGGTGGTCTCCGACGGCCGGGAGGAGGTCGGCCGGCGGCTGTCTCAGATGGCGGCCGGCTGGACCGGCGTCCTGGTCACCACCGGAGGCACGGGCTTCGGCCCCCGGGATCTCACCCCCGAGGGCACTGCCGATGTCCTGGATCGGGACGCTCCCGGGCTGGCCGAGGCCATGAGGTTGGTCAATCCGCTCGGGCGGCTGTCACGGGGCCGGGCCGGCACCATCGGCGCCTGCCTGGTCCTCAACGTCCCGGGGTCCCCGGCCGGCGCGGTGGAGTGCCTGGAGGCCGTCCTGGATGTGGTACCCCATGCCCTCTCCCTCTTGGCTGGGGAAACGGGCCAGCACTAGACTGAGCGGTCAAGAAAACCCGGCTGAGCCCGCCCCGGGGCCGCGGCCGTTCGTCACGGAGTGCACATGCACGACCAGTCCGACGGAGTGCACATGCACGACCAACCCGGCGCGGATGACGCCCTCATGAGCCTGGCCCTGGCTGCGGCCGACACGGCGCGGGGAAAGACGTCGCCCAATCCCTGGGTCGGGGCCATCCTGGTGGCCGCGGCGGGGGAGCGCTTCGAGGGGGCCACCGAGCCTCCGGGGGGCCGCCACGCCGAGATCGTGGCCATCGATGCCGCCCGGGAGGCCGGGGCCGGCCTTCAGGGATCGACCCTCTATACGACCCTCGAGCCTTGCTGCCACCAGGGCCGTACCGGCGCCTGCACCGATGCCATCCTCTCCGCCGGGATCGGCCGGGTGGTGGTCGCCATAGCCGACCCGGATCCTCTGGTGGGTGGCCGGGGCCTGGAGATCCTCGGACAGGCGGGCGTGGAGGTCAGCCTCGGGGTGCTGGGGACGGAGGCGGCGGCCCAGCTGGCCCCGTACCTCAAGCATCGCCGCACCGGACGGCCGTATGTGACCCTCAAGATGGCTTCCACCCTGGACGGGCGCAGCGCGGCGCCGGACGGTACGAGCCGCTGGATCACCGGGCCCGACGCCCGGGCCGACGTGCACCGCCTCCGGGCCGCTCACGACGCCGTGCTGGTGGGGGCGGGCACGGTCCGGGCGGACGACCCCGAGCTGACGGTCCGGATGGTCGAGGGGTCCCAGCCCCGGCGGGTGGTCCTGGGCCGGGCCGGGCCCGGCGCCAAGGTGCAGCCGGCCCTGGAGCTGTCCGGGGACCTGACCGAGGTGCTCGATGAACTGGGCCGCCAGGGGATCCTCTCGGTGCTGGTCGAAGGCGGTGCCACCGTGGCCGGCTCCTTCCACCGGGCCGCCCTGGTCGATCGCTACGTGTTGTACCTGGCCCCCGCCCTCATGGGCGGAGCCGACGGCCGGGGCCTGTTCGGGGGACCGGGGGCGGCCACCATGGACGAGGTCTGGCGGGGCCGGATAGTGGGCGTGCAGCGCCTGGGCGAGGACCTGCGGGTGGACCTCGAAGCCCAGGTCCGGCCCCAGGCGGACGCGGCCTGATGTTCACCGGCATCGTGGAGGAGATGGGAACGGTCGAGTCGCGCCAGGGGGGCCGATTCCGCTTCCGGGCCCCGAAGGTGAGCCAGGACGCCGAGCTGGGGGCTTCCATAGCCGTCAACGGATGCTGCCTCACCGTGGTCGACCACGGTGAGGATTGGTGGGAGGCCGACGTGGTCGAGGAGTCGCTGGGGCGGACCAACCTCGGAGATCTGAGCCCCGGTGACCTGGTGAACCTGGAGCGGCCGGTGCGCCTGGCCGACCGCCTGGGCGGGCATCTGGTGCAGGGACATGTGGACGGGGTCGGGGTCATCGTGTCGCCCGCTCCCGACCTGGAGGTGCGCACCCCGCCGTCGTTGCTGCGCTACATCGTGGAGAAGGGCTCCATCACCGTCGACGGCTGCAGCCTCACCGTGGTCACCCCGACCGATGAGGGGTTCCGCTGCGCCATCATTCCCCACACCACCGAGGTGACCGCCCTGGCCCGCAAAGGGCCGGGCGACCGGGTCAACCTGGAGGTGGACGTGATCGCCAAGTACACCGAGCGGTTGTTGAGCTTCGCCAATATGGCCGCTGACCAGGAAGGCTGAACTATGCCCTTTGCCGCCATTGCAGATGCCATCGACGCCATCGGCCGGGGCGACATCGTGGTCGTGGTCGATGACGAGGACCGGGAGAACGAGGGCGACCTCATCATGGCGGCCGAGTTCGCCACCCCCGAGAAGATCGCCTTCTTTCTGGCCCATACCTCGGGGCTCATCTGCGTGCCCATGACCGGAGAGCGCCTGGACGACCTCGAGCTCCCCCTGATGGTGAGCACCAACACCGAGTCCCAGCGCACCGCCTTCACCGTCACGGTGGACTACCGGCACGGCACCACCACCGGTATCTCGGCGGTGGACCGGGCCGCCACCATCCAAGCTCTCATCGACCCTGGTACCAAGCCCTCGGACCTGGCTCGACCCGGCCACATACTCCCGCTTCGCTACCGAACGGGCGGCGTCTTGAAGCGCGCCGGTCATACCGAGGCCAGTGTCGATCTGGCTCGGGCCGCCGGCCTGTTCCCGGCGGGGGTGCTCTGCGAGGTGCTGAGCGAAGACAAGACCGACATGGCCCGTCTGCCCGAGCTGGAGCGCTTCGCGGCTGAGCACGATCTCCTGCTCATCTCGATCGCCGATCTGATCCGCCACCGGCGTCAGAAGGACAAGCTGGTCAAGCGGGTGGGCGAGGCACGGCTGCCCACTCAGTACGGGGAGTTCACCTGCTACGCCTACGAGTCGGTCATCGACGGAGAGACTCACCTGGCCTTCGTGCACGGAGCCGTGCAAGGGGCCGACAACGTGCTGGTGCGGGTCCATTCCGAGTGCCTGACTGGTGACGTATTCGGGTCGCTGCGCTGTGACTGTGGACCCCAGCTCAGTGCGGCTATGGAGAAGATCGCCGCTGAAGGCCTCGGAGTGGTGGTTTATCTGCGAGGCCACGAGGGCCGTGGTATCGGGATCGGCCACAAGCTGCGGGCGTACAACCTCCAGGAGCAGGGCCGTGACACTGTCGATGCCAATCTGGAGTTGGGCCTGCCGGTCGACAGCCGGGAGTACGGCATCGGATCGCAGATTCTGGTTGATCTCGGAATCACCACCATGAGGGTTCTGACCAACAACCCGGCCAAATACGGTGGACTGGAGGGCTTCGGGTTGGAGATAGTGGAGCGAGTACCGCTGGAGTCGAAGCCGACACCAGAGAACATCGCCTATTTGCGCACCAAGCGTGACCGCATGGGACACCTACTGGAAGGCCTCGATGACGTCCTCTGATCAGACCCGCCGGCCCGCCTATTCGGGCGGAGTGAGAGGAGAAGGCATGCGCATCGCGATTGCCTGCTCCCGTTTCAACGACCTCATCACCGATCGCCTGCTGGCCGGCGCCCGGGACACCCTCGAGCGCCATGGCGTCGACCGGGCCTCCATCACCGAGACCTGGGTGCCGGGCGCGTTCGAGCTTCCCCTGGTGGCCAAGGCCCTGGCTGCCTCCGGGGAGGTCGACGCCGTCATCTGCCTGGGCGCGGTCATCCGCGGTGCCACCGGCCACTACGACCTGGTGGCGGGGCAGTGCGCGGCGGGGATCCAATCGGCCCAGCTGGAGACCGGAGTGCCCATCGTCTTCGGGGTGCTGACCACCGAGACCATCGACCAGGCCATCGAGCGGGCCGGGGCCAAGATGGGCAACAAGGGATCGGAGGTGGCGGTGGCGGCCATCGAGATGGTCGACCTGCTCCGCCAGCTGCCCAAGCCCGCCGCCCGTTAGGCCGGGAGCGGAATGCTGAGGCTGGTCCTGCCCAAAGGTTCGCTGGAGAAGGCGACCATCCAGCTGTTCGAGTCCGCCGACCTGACCGTGCGCCGCAGTTCCGAGGTGGACTACCGGGCCAGCATCGATGACCCGCGGGTCGCTGACGTGCGCATCCTGCGGCCCCAGGAGATCCCCCGGTACGTAGCCGAGGGCCTGTTCGACATCGGAATCACCGGGCGGGACTGGATCGAGGAGACCGGGGCCGAGGTCCTGACCCTGGGGGAGCTCAACTACTCCAAGGCCACCTCATCGCCCATCCGGGTGGTGCTGGCCGTGGCCGACGGGGACGCGGCCGCCTCGGTCGGGGATCTGCCCGACGGGGTCAGGGTCTCGACCGAATATCCCGAGCTGACCCGGCGCTTCTTCGAGAAGCACGGGGTGCAGGCCGATATCCGCCTCTCCTACGGGGCCACCGAGGCCAAGGTTCCCGAGATAGCCGATGCCGTGGTCGAGATCACCGAGACCGGGCGGGCCCTGCGGGCGGCCGGTTTGCGCATCCTGGACACCATCCTGGTCTCGCGTACCGAGTTGATCGCCAACCCGGCCGTGGCCAACGACCCGGAGCGCCGCCATGCCATGGCCCAACTGCTCACCCTGCTGCAGGGCGCCCTGGAGGCCAGGGACAAGGTCCTGGTCAAGCTGAACGTGGCCCGGGAGGCCCTCGATCAGGTCATCGCCATGGTCCCGGCCATGAAGGCGCCCACGGTCTCGGAGCTGTCCGGGCAGGGCGGCTTTGCCGTGGAGACGGTGGTGCCAAAGTCCCAGATCAACATCCTCATCCCCGCCCTGAAGGACGCCGGCGCCACCGACATCATCGAACTGCCCATCTCCAAGATCGTCCACTGAGGACAACGGAGCTTTGGCATTGACGGTCACGGAAAAT
>Ga0307373_10000819_pt1 | contig 59799 bp, 55 predicted proteins | sample OX2MG_FD_202534 | JGI IMG/M metagenome (GOLD analysis project Ga0307373, IMG submission 202534) | Soil microbial communities from Risofladan, Vaasa, Finland - OX-2 | ecosystem: Environmental > Terrestrial > Soil > Coastal area > Acid sulfate soil | place: Finland: Risofladan, Vaasa | collected... | reverse complement strand
CCCCGGCACCGGCCGGGCAGGCCCCCGGCCGCCGGTACCCGGCGGCCCCGGCCGCGCTGGTGAGGTGCCGGGTTTCCCGCAGGACCCGGACCGTGAGGATGAGGTGGACGTGCTGTTCCTGGCCGGGAGGTTCTGGCTGGTGTAGAGGTCGCGGAGGCTGGCGGGGGTGAGCACGCTGGGCGCGGCGGCGAGCTGGGTCCACTCGCTGGAGCCGAGTGGGGTTGAGGTGAGCTCGCTGAACAGCCGTGCGTGCGCTGGCTGGTCGTGATTGCGAGGCCTTCGGCCAGCCCCGGAGGGTTCGGGTGACATGTTAGGCCGGCCCAGTGTGCCTGGCGATGCGAATCGGTGTCCCGCAGGCCATGGCCGGCGATGGCCCAGGCACTCGCCGGGACCCAGAAGCAGGCGGGGGCGTGCTGCGACTGTTGCCGATGTGGCCGGTTATTTCGCCAGAGAGCTGCCTGGTCATGGGCTGCCGTCGCTGATGGCCTGCCGGACCTGGCGCTGATGGTGCGTAACTGCCTGCGGTGTGCCGGTTGCCGCTTGTCAGTCATGCTGGTCACCGATCATGTGGTGGCTGGTGGCATGCTAGCCGCGGTCCCGGCTGGTGGCCCGTGGTGGGCTGCGGCCGAGCCGGTAAGGCAGTATCAGAGCGTCCATAGCGCTTCGGTGGGAGACATGCGGGCGGCGCGCAGGGCGGGGAGCAGTCCGGCGGCGGCGCCGATGAGGAGCGCGGCGCCGAGCCCGCCGGCCCAGGCGAGCGGGGGAACGACGATGGCCCAGCCCCTGGTGGTGGCGTAGATGGCGGTGGTGAGGACGCCTGCGCTGACCCCGGCCGTGCCGCCGAGGAGGGCGAGGAGGATGGCCTCGGAGAGGAACTGGTTGCGGATGTGGCCCCTGGTGGCGCCCAGGGCGCGGCGGAGCCCGATCTCGTTTCGTCGTTCGAGGACGGAGATGACCATGATGTTGGCGACGCCGACGGCGCCGACCAGCAGGGCGACTGCGCCCAGGCCGAGGAACAGGCTGTTGAATGCGGACTGGGCGTCGGCCTGGGCGACCAGGGCGGCGGAGGGCTGGCTGACGTTGACCTGGCTGGGGTTCTCGGGGTTGGCCTGGGCGGCAAGGAGGTTGTCGACGGCGGTGACCTGGCTGGTCTGGGCTCTGAGGTAGACGGTGGAGGGGTGGCCATCGAAGCGGAGGTAGGTCTCGGCGGCCGGGTAGCCGATCAGCACCGAGGAGTCGATCTGGGGGGTGAGCACGGCGGCGTTGAGGATGCCGGTGACGTAGAACCACATGCCGCCGAGCCAGATCCGCTCGCCTGGCCAGATCCGGTCGATGCCTAGCCGCTGGGCGGCGGCGGCGCCGAGGACCGCGACGGGCTCGCGGGCGGTGGCGGCGTTGAGGTAGCTGCCCCGGGCGATGGTGGTGCCCACGGCGGCGGGCAGGCCGAGGCTGGCCGCATCGACGGACAGGGCGTTGGTGTCGGCGGAGGGGATCAGCGGGCTGCGGTAGACGCTGGCGCTGGTGGCGCCGGTGTCCTGGACCTGGGTGACCGCTGGGATCCGGTTGATCATCGCTGGCGCGGCCGTGGGCAGCTCGGCGGTGCCGCCGGTCAGGGTCTGACCGTTGGTGACGGTGAGCAGGTTGGTTCCCAGGGCGCTGATCTCGGCGAGCAGGCCCGCCTGAGATGACGAGGACAGGCCGAGCACCGCGACGATGGCGGCCACCCCGATGGAGATCCCGAGGGCCGACAGCCCGGCCCGCAGCTTTCGGGTGCGCAGGCCCACGCCGGCCAGCCGGGCCAGGTCGGATGGGCGGAGCCTGGGCGGCGCGACAGTGACCGCGGTGCTCATGGCCGGTGCTCCGCCCGGGGGGATGGCTGCCCGTCAGGGCCACCGCTGCCGGGATCGGCTGTGCGGGCTGGGGCGCTGCTGGCCGGCGGCCCGGCCTGGGTGCGGGTGGTGTCGGTCACGATGCGCCCGTCGAGCATCTGGATCTGGCGGGGCATGCGGGCGGCGATGGCGTGGTCGTGGGTGATCACGATGATGGTGGCTCCCTCGGCGTTGAGTTCCTCCAGCAGGTCCAGCAGGGCGGACCCGGTGGCGGAGTCGAGGCTGCCTGTGGGCTCATCGGCCAGCACGATGGCCGGCCGGCCCGCCAGCGCCCGGGCAACCGCGACCCGCTGCCGCTCACCGCCGGACAGCTGGGTTGGCCGGGCCGCCAGCTTGTGGCCCAGACCGACCCAGCCCAGCGCCTCGGCTGCCCGGTAGCGGCGCTCGGCCAGGGCGACCCCGGCGTACAGCAGCCCGTCAGCGACGTTGTCCAGCGCGGTGGCGTGCTCGGCGAGGAAGAACTGCTGGAATACAAAGCCGATGCTGGCGGCCCGCAGCGCCGACAGTTCCCGGTCGCTGAGGGCCGCCACGTCCAGGCCGGTGACCCGCACAGTGCCGGTGCTGGGCCGGTCCAGCGTGCCCATCAGGTGCAGCAGAGTCGACTTGCCCGACCCGGACGGGCCGACGATGGCCAGCAGTTCGCCGGGCGCGACGGCGAAGCTCACCCCGCGCAGCGCCGTGACGGGCGGCCGGCTGGGGTAGTTCTTGGTCACCGCGTCCAGTTCCAGGACGAGCCCGGGCCGGCCGCCTGCCGCGGGCCGACGGTCGCCGGCGGGCCTGCTGGCGGCAGGTCGCAAGCTGGCGCGGGCGCTCATGGGGCGGGCACTGCGACTCGCTGGCCGGCGGCCAGGCCTGGCCCGGTCACCTGGACCAGGCCGTCGGCGTCGTCGAACAGGCCCAGCGACACCGCCACCAGGTGATGGGTGCCCGCGGCGCCGGTCACCTCTACCGCGTAGCCGCCGCTGGCCTGCGCCAGCAGCGCGTCGACTGGCACCACGAGGGCGTTGGTCACGCTGCCCGTGGTGATCGTCACCTCGACCGGGGCCTGGTTCAAGCCGCCGGCCGCCTTCGGGTTGGTCGGGGTGACCTCGACGGTGATGGTGGGGGCGCTACCCGAGCCGCCCGACGATGAGCCGCCAGAGCTGCCCGACGATGGCGCCGTGGCGACGCTGCTCACCGAGGACACCACACCGGGGGTGGTATTGCCGCCGGGCAGGGTGATGGTCACCTGCGCGCCGGCCTTGACCTCGGTCTGCTGGGCAGCGTCCAGGTTGATGGTGACAACGGGGGTGGTTGAGCTTGCTGCCAGCAGCGGCATCCCGGGCTGGGCCGGGCCGCCCAGCACCGTGTTCTGCCCCAGGCTGATGACCTGGACCGCGGTGGGCAGGAACACCGCCTGGCCTAGGGCCAGGACACCGGTCTGGATCACCCCCAGACGGGCCTGCAGCTTTTCCAGCGCGTACGCGGTTTCCGCGCTGAAGTAGTCCGAGCCGGCGCCGAGTTCGGCGCCGGTGGCATAGCCGAGCCGCACCAGGTCGGTGTTGAGCTCGGCCACGTCTGGCCCAGTCAGGCCTTCCGACAGGTCGCGGTAGGCCGGCACCGGTCCGTACAACAGGACCACGGGGCTGCCGCTGACCCGGTACAGCACCTGGCCCTGGCGCACCACGTGGCCGGCGGACGGCAGGGCGGTGATCGTGCCCTGGGCCTGGTTCACCACGGTGTAGGAGCCGGCATCGCCAAGCGTGGCCTGCACCTGGGTCTGCGAGGACAGCGACCGCCGGGTGACTGTCGCGGTCGAGGCCGGATGGGTGTTGCCGCTCAGCCCCGAATTCGGGTGGCTGGGCCGGCCGAAGCCGCCGGTGGCCACGGCCGCAACGACGCCGGCGGCCACGACCACCACTACCACGCCGGCGGCTGCCCACCGCCGCCGGGCACGCCAGGGCCGGCCGCCCGCCGGCGGGGACAGGGCTGCCTCCGCTGCCTGCTCGGGAGTAGCGGTGCTCATGACGAGCCGCCACCGCCCGGCTTGAGCGACCGGCAGGCCTGCTGCGCGGCGAGGAATTGCGGCGAGCTGGTATCGGTACCGCTGCCCTGGGGGATAGCGATCGATATCGTGCCGTTGCTCATGGTTGGGTCAGGGAAGTTCGCTATCCCGTGCGCGCGCATGCACTCAGCAAACTTCAAGGCCGTGCCCATGAGCTTCCGGAGCTGCGCAGCATTGACAACACCGCCGTTCGGGAGCAGCTTTTTACAGGCCGTGTATGCCGACTGATAGGCAGGGCCGCTGGGCAGCCCGTTGGGGAACTTGAACCCTCCCTGGCTGGTGGGGTCGGGGAAGGACGGCTGGCCGTGCGAGCGCATGCACTGCGCGTAGGCAAGATCCTTCTGGTATCTCACCTGTGCCGCCGTCAAGGAGGGCGAGCTAACGCCGCATGCCACCGCGAGCAGGGCGATGCCTGCCACGGCGGCGGGAATGCCTGCCCACCGCAGCCTGGACCGCCGCAGCCGGCCGCGACCGTCGCCGGTGTCGTCGTTCATCTCCTGGTCCTTCCTCGTTCTGTGGATGACGCCGTCCCGCTGGGCTGGCACAGCCATGTCCGGGTTTCTTCTGTCTGTGTCCTGTGGTCCGGGGCGGGATCGGCCGGCCTTTGCGGTCGTCGCGCTGGCCGGGCGGAGTTCACCGGGGCGCGGCGGCTGACGGCGGCGGGACCTGCCGGAAGCCGGCTGGGACCGGCGCGCTGAGCTGGGCCAGGTTGGCTGGGGTGGGGGAGAGCCAGCGGAAGTCGGTCTGGCTCTGCTCTGACCCAAAGGTGAATAGTGCGCGCACTGGCAGGTAAGTCGCCGGGTTCACCCACAGCGCACCGAGGCCTTTGCCCGTCAGCTTTATGGCGTCAATCCCGTCGACCCGCTGCCGGCCGTCCGGCGTGTACTCGCCGCAGCCCAGCTCGTGACGGATGAGGGCTGGCCAGCCGCCGGGGCCGATCGTTATGCCGGGGCCGCAACTGGGCACCGGCTGAACCGCCCGGTACGTCGCGCGCCACCAGGTCGCGTCGCGGTAGATCACCGCGACGGTCGCCTTCCCTCGCCCCGCAGCGCTGGTGGTCCGTGTGTCGAAGACTCGCTGCCCGGTGGCGGTGAAGGCGGAAACCTTCCGGGTGCCCTGGTATGACCACGTGACCAGGGAGCCGACACTCCACGGCGAGCTGGCACCGGGCCCGGGCTGCATTTGCACGCCGTTTGCCACTGGCTCAGCGATGCTGCCTGGCGGAGGCTCCGTGCGGGTGTACCCGAGCACGTCGCCCTGACCCGACAACGCGAGGGCATGCTCGATACGGGTCACATAGGCGGTCGTCTTGAACTGCGGCCCGTGGATCTGCCGCGCGCTGCCCGAGCTGAAGGCCCCTGTCACGCCGGCTACTGTCACGGCCCCGGCAGCCAGCGCGGCAACAGCTCCGGCAGCAGTGATCGCACGGGCCGTCCACCACCGCTGGTGGTGGTGGTGGTGCCGGTGCGCCCTCAGCGCGAGTTTCTGCGGGGCTCCGGGCGCGGCGCTTGCGGCCGGGCCGGCGGCCTGCTGCCCGCAGGTGGCCAGCAGCGCCGCCTTGCCCGCCTGGAGGTCGAGCACCTTCTTCGCGGCGGCGGCGCCGTCGTCCCAGGCCTCGGCCAGCAGGGCGTCCAGCTCGGCGCCGTGATCATCACGGGGGCTGAGCCAGCCCCGGGAACGCCTGTTCATCGCGTATCCCTCTCCCTCGTCCCGAGCCGTTTCGCGAGGTTGCGCCTGGCGTAATACCGGCTCTGCTTGACCGCCTGCGTTGTCAGGTCAAGCGCGCCCGCGATCTCGGAGTCGCCGAACCCGGCCAGCGTCCACGTCATGACCTGGCGCTGTTGCGGCGCAAGGTTCTGCAGGTGGCTCATGACCTCCCGCTGCTCGGCCCGCCACTCCGCCGCCAGAGCCGCTGAAAGATGGTCCGCACGGTCGGGTACCACGTCGACCGGAACCTCCCGGCGTACCGCCTCGCACCGGGCGATGGCCTCGTTGTGGGCCACCCGGTACAGCCAGGCCCGGGGATGCCGGAGCCCGGCCCACCTCGGCAGCGCTCGCTCGAACGCGGTCTGCGCGACGTCAGCGGCCGCATGGATATCCAGGCCGGTGCTGATCGTCACGAACAGGACTAGCCGCGGCATCTCCTTTTCGTAGAAGGCGCCGATCTCGGCCGGATGCACGCTGTCCAGCTTCGCTCCAACCGTCGGGGCAGGCGCGCCGTTACCTGGCGGCATCCCGGTCTCCTGCCATCGGCCCGCTTCGTGACACTGGCTGGCCGTCACGCGGTGGCCGCCGGACGGCCCGGCGCCGCCGGCAGGCCGTTTCGATGTCAGGTGCCAGCCCTGGCCCGCCGCACAACGGCAGGCCCGCAGCCGCACGACGCCCGCCGCCCGGCGCTGCACGCGAGCCAGACAGCCGCAGCTCAGGCCGCACGGTAGATCCTCCCGCACCACGGGCGGGTCCTGAGCAGGTCCACAATCAGTCACGCCCTTCGCGCCTGCCGCCCCACCGGGACGGCACTATATAGAGGGCGAGGCGACCCCGAAGGTAACGCCAGCAAGGGCAAAGAAATGCGGAAGCCGGCAGCCTGAGCCGCTGACCTGCCTGAACGCTCAGCTCCCAATAGGGATGCCAGCGCCGCTCCATCTCCGCGAGAGCGTCTTCGCGCGCCGCATATCGCCGTCGGCACTCGGCTCGCATCAGACTGAGGTCAGCGCGGCGCTGGGGGACTGTTGCGGCCATCGGATTCGGCCCGGTGGCGGCCATGACCAGCTGCCCGCAGGCGGCCAGCTTCGCCACGAAACATGACCGGGGGCCTGGGCACTGAGCGCCGGATCCGCCTGATGCGCGCCGTCCCGGCCGGGCTGACTAACCAGCCACGCCGCACAGAAATGGCTGATCTGTCGGTGACCGCGGTGCTCGTGCGCGACGGTCCTGTCGCGCCCGATCGGCGATCCGCGCGCCATGCCGGTCGTGGCGTGGCCAGTCTGGTCACTCACCGTGGCGTCAGTCGGCCCGCCGCGGGAGTCATGGCGGGCTGCATCTCGGCGGGTGCACGCTCACGAACCTGTCGCCGCAAGACGGGCAGCGCGGTCTGTGCTGCGTTCACGATGGGTGGCACGTAACAGCCAGCCCAGCGACTGCGGCCCAGCGCTCGCTGGGCCGCAGTGTTCACAAACGCGGATTTTGATCTTTCAGTGTTCAAACGGCGCGGAATTGTTCATCGGGACGCGGACCCTACAGCCGGGGCCGGGGTGGTGCCGGGGTGGCCTGGTGGCGGTAGCGGCGGGGCTTGTCGCTGGTGAGCTGGGCGTTCCCGAGGGCGGTGAGCCGGTCCAGGGCGTTGGCGACGGCGCCGGAGGACCGGGCCAGGACCCGGCCGATCGCGTGCGGGGTGAACTCGGCGTCCGGGTGAGCCGCGAGATGGGCCGCGACGAGGTCGCGCAGCTGCCCGGGGCGGGCCGACGGGCCGCTCGTGCCGCGTGCCTTGCGCCCGCTCGCGGCGGCTTTCAGCAGGCGGCGGGCCTGGGCGGCGGCGGCGCAGATGGCGTCCATCGCCGCCAGCGCCGTGGCGGTGTCGCCGCTGCCGAGCACGTCGGCGGCCTGGGTGGCTGCGGAGGCTACCTCGCGCCGCAGCAGTTCCGCTGCCTCACCGGCCGCGGGCTGCGGCTCGCCGTCCGCCGGCGCCGGGGCGGCGGCGTCCCCGGCTGCGGGGGCGTCAGCGGCGCTGTCATCGGGGATGCCCGGGTCCGTCGCGGCCTCGTCGCCGGGCGCGGTGCCGTCCGCCGGGGCGGGGGCGGTCTTGCTCGCGGCGGGGGCGTCGGTGGCGGTGCTGCCGGGGGCTTGGGTGTCTGGCGGGCTGGCGTCCGCCTCGTCTGGTGCCGGGTCGCTGCCGGGTGCGGGGGGTGCCCGCTGTCCCGTCCTGATCTGTGGCGCCCGGCCCGGCGGGGGCGGGCTGCCAGGTGGCCGGGGCGGTGGTGCGGCCGGTGCGTTCTCCGGGGGTCCGGGTGGCGTGGCCGCTGGTTTCGAGGGCGGCCAGTCCCCGGCTGGCGGTGGCGCCGGGTGCGGCGGTCAGCGCGGCCCAGATGCCTGCTGCGGGGGTGCCGGCCGGGCGGCCGGCGGCCGGGGCGGGTCGGGGGGACGGGGCCGTGTGCGGGTCGTTAGCCTGCGGGGTGTTCTTCTTTCTTGCGGGCATTGGCGCGACTCCTTTTCCGGGGTTTCCCGGCCCGGGTTATTCCGGGTTATTGCCGAGGATTTTTCCTGCGGTCTGAGCGACCATCACTCCGGGTGGCGCAGCAGGCAAGCGGTGTGCGTGGTTATATCGGTTACCTGGACGGCTGAACCCAGTTACCTGGCAGAACACCCGGCAGATAAATTCACGCAGGCGGCCCGATTTGGCATATCCGGTTGCGGCAGGCAGGATTCCCGGGGCGGCGCAAGCATTCCGCATGCGCAATTAGCGGTAGCGTGGTTACGGTCGGGTGTGCGCCGCCGGCGCGGGTGCGGGCCCTCGGCGGGGCGGCCTCGCCCGCACGGGGCCTCGGCGCGGCGCTGTACTCATCCGCGCCGGGCCCTCGCCCGCGGCCACGTCCGCCCTGGCCAGCCTCACCCGGCCTCGCGCGGGCGCGCCTCGCCGGGCACCCGCCGGTACACGCACCTCGCCGGGCGGGCACCCGGGAGGACGAGCGCCTGTGAACAGGCATGCAAGCGAGCCGCCGGGCACATTAACAACCGCTATCAGCCACACATGATTACCGCCCCGGCCACCCCCACTATTGTTTTACAGGCATGGACCTGTATCAGTCTGGGAGTCCACCGGAAGGTCCAGATTGGCCGCTACCGGGGGATTATCGGGCGTCCGGGCATTCCAGTCTCAGCAGGTATCCAGAATGGAATACGGATTAGCTGGCGGGAAGGAACCCCGGCCGGTTCGCGGGTCATCCCCGGCCTGGTAACAGCCCCGGGAAGGGACACGGCCGGGGCGTGGCAGTGAATTGCATACCCGCTGCGCGGGTCAATGGTAGCGCGGCTTTCGCGGTGATGACCAGCACCCCGGGAAAGCCTGGGCGGGCGAGCAAAGCACCGCCTGTTGATCAACAACTGGATCCAGAACTCACCGATAACTGGCGTCAGGACTCACCTACAGAGCCACCGTCACCTCCACCAGCCCGGGACAGCACCCGGCCCGCGCTCTCTATCACCTGGGCCTGAGCCTCCTTCACCGCCGCGTCGTAGGCGTCCTGCACCCGCGCGGCAGCCTGGCTGATGTCATGGTCAAACTCGCCGTGGGCGCTCACGGGGCACCCACCCCGCCCAGCGCACCCATGGCAGGACCGCGCCAGGCCAGTGCCGCCCAGGCCACGCACGGCGCATGCGGGGCGCCTGCGCGGTGACTGGCGGCCGTGATGGTCAGGTGCGCCATGGCCGGGCGGCTACTTCGACGGGGCATGCTGCGCGCCTGGCAGTGACAGGCCGAGCGCCGCGGCCTTGCGGACGAGGCGGGCTCGGCGCTCCGGCCCCGGGGGGACGTCGAGCTTGCGGTAGAGGTGCCGCAGATGCTGGCGGACCGTCGCCTCAGCCACGGTCAGGCCGGCGGCGACCTGCCGGACCGTGGGTGCCGTGGCGGTTGCCTGCCCCGGCGGCACCGGTTCGCACAGCGCGGCGAGCACATGGATCTCGCGCTGTGTCAGGTGCGCGGCCAGCCTGCCCAGCTCCCGCTCGGTAGCGGGCCTGCCGGTCACGGCAGCGGGCCACGTTGCGGTACCTGCCAGCACAGATGGCGATGACCTGCTGGTCTCAGTCACCCGGGATGTTCCTTTCTTCTCAACGTGGGGATGGTGGCGTCCAGGCAGTTGTCGTGCGCGCCTGGTTGGCAGGCTGGGATGGTCGCGGGTCAATGGCCAGGCCGCTACGTTGCCGGCCCGGTGCGCTGGGCGGGGCGAGCCTCCGGGCCGCGCCGGCCGGATCTTGGGCACGGTGCGCGGCATATAGCGGGCGCCCGCCGCGGCTGAGGCGGCCGGCGGGCCAGGACAGCCAGCCGCAGCGGTATCCCACAGCGGGGCCGCCGGCCAGTGTCAAGGTCCCCTGCAGGCGGGTGATGGTCATGCCGGCCGTGGTCATGCCCCGGGCGTCCAGCTCAGCGAGCAGCGCCGCCAGCGCCCGGCACACGCTGCCGCCCGGCAGGCAGTGCCCCGCCTCGGGACCTGCGGGCACGGGCGGGCGGGAGATCTCCAGCCGTGCCTGCCGCAGCATCCGCCCGACGGCCAGGGACGTGACGTTCGTCCTCCGGTCCCCGTCCTCGTACTCGGCGTCGTCGATGCCCAGTTCGTCGATGATGGTCTCGGCTGCCTGCGTGAGGTGGGTGACGGGGCCGATCGGCGTGGCCGACGGCCACCAGTAGCACCACCGATCGCTGATGGGGGCGGCGACCACGTTGTTGTCGAACTCCGCGCCGGTAGTCTCACCCGGGCAGTAGACGCGCAGCCGGGGCCAGATGCCGCGGTCATCCAGCTCACAGCGCACGGCCCGCCGGGCCAGCTCATCGCGCAACGCGATGAGATGCTGCTCACACGGGTCCATGCCCGGCTCCCCGATTGGTCGTGGCGGCTTCGTGCCTGGCTTGCATGCGCATCGCGTTTCGCCTGATAGCCGTAGCTGCCCGGAACCCGTCCGTGGCCGGCCCGGCAGTGGCGATGTGGCACTTGTCATCGCTGATGGCTCTCACAGCCGGTTCAGGCCGTCGAGGACCCGGCGCAGCACGTCAGGCCCGGCGGCTGGCTGAACGGTACGGCCCGGCCCGGCCGCGGGCAGGGCGTCCCGGGCCCGCCGGGGCAGCGCCGGCGTGGCGGGCACTGCTGCGCTGGGAGGTGCTGGGCTGGTGGCGGGGGTGACCCGCAGCGGTGGTTCTTTCTTCTCGTCGCTGGAGCAGAGGGGACTGCTGCCAGGTGTATCGGGCGCGAGGCCGTTCCCAGGCTGGGTGGCTTCGCTGATGACGAGCCCGGCCAGGACAAGGCCGGCCTGGATCTCGCCCAGGCGGCGCGGCCCCAGCCCGGCGGTCTGGCTGAGCCGTTTCTGCCGCAGCAGCTCGATGACCCGCCCAACGGTGGCCGGCGGGCCGAATGGGGCGCGCTCGGCTTGTGCGAGCGTGTTGAACGTGGCCATCGACAGGACTGCTTTCAGGCAGTCGATGGGGCAGGCGGGGGTGAATACGTGAGGGCAGCAGTGCGCTGGCACGTGATCGCTCATGGTTCCTCCCGCAGCGGAGGCGGCTGGCCTGGGGTTGTCACGCACACGCCGGACCTGCTGTGTCGGCTGGCAGCAGCTGAGGGATGAATGCCGGGCGGTTGCCGCGCGCCGGGTGTCGGCCATCTGGGGTGCCGGGCCGCCCCCTGCCGGTTCTGGTGGCGTGCGCGGACCTCCCGGGTGCGGGGGGCCAGCCCAGGGCACCCGGTCCCCGGCCGGACTGCTGGGCGGGTTCTTCGGCGGCGCCGGGGTGAGCCTGCCCTGCGGCTGAAAGCTGGGGCGAGGCGGGGGAGTCCAGCAGCCGGTACAGCAGCCCGGCCAGCTCCCGTGCCGACGGTGCGGACACCAGCCCGTCCCTTCCGGCCAGTGCCCACCAGGCCAGGGTGGAACGCCCGAACCATGCGGGCACGCCAGCGAACCGCCGCGCCAGCGCGGCCTCACCGTCGCGGATCGCCGTCTGATAGGGGTCCTGTGACGACGCCGGGACGGCGGAGCTGGGGCCATCCCAGGGGATCTGTGCCCATACCAGCCGGCCCCGCTGGTCGCCGGTGTGCCCTGTGCGAACGGACAGGCCGCGTACCAGCAAGAGGCCCCGGCCACGCTCACCGGTCGGCTCGTCGATCACATGCGGCTCGGCCGGGCTTCCGAAGTCCGCTACCGCAACTTGCGCGGTGGATGGGCGCCAGGTGATCTCGACGGTGAAGGAGCCTCCCTGTCCGCTCGCGGTGTGCTGGATGGCATTGCTGCCAAGCTCGGTCGCGACGCTGAGGACGTTGTCCCGTGCCGGGCAGTCCGGTAGCAGCAACGACAGCCATCGCCGCATGTTCGAAAGCTCACGTTCGTGGCCTGGGAATACCCGACGCCAACGCAGGTCGGGCGCTAAGGGCGATGATGGGCTGGTGGAGCCCCTGCTCTGCCCGGGAGTTCCGCTCGCAGTCGGCATCTGCCCTCCTCTACCCGTCGCCACGGGCCACCAGTGGGGTGCGAGTGACGACGACCATAGCATGTAATATTCATTGTGAATATGCATAACAGATATTTTGCTAGTCAAGCCACTGGGCTCTGGGGGGCGTAGGCTGACGGACTGACCATGCGCCAGCCTTGATCCATCTGGCATGGGGAGGGAGCGCAGCAGTGCCCGTCAGCAGCGAGGGGCCAACTGTCCGGCTTCGGCGCCTTGGCATGGAGCTGCGCGTGCTGCGCGAGGCTTCTGGCCTGAATTCGCAGCAGGCGGCCGAGGAACTGGGCTGCTCGCAGTCGAAGATCAGCAGGCTTGAGAACGGGAAATCCCCGGTGAGTGTCCGGGATGTCCGGGACTTGCTCTGCCTGTATGGGGTCAGTGACGAGCAGCAGCGCGAGCGCCTCCTTGGCCTGGCCCGGGAATCGCGGCAGCGCGGCTGGTGGGCGGAGTTCGGGTCGTGGCTGCCCTCGGGGTTCGACACCTATGCCGGCATGGAGGCTGCCGCCGCGTCAGTCCGGGCGTATCAGGCCCAGCTCGTGCATGGGCTGCTGCAGACCGAGGACTATGCCACGGCGGTTTTGCGAGCGCTGCGGCCTGAGGACACCCGCGAGTCAGTTGAGAAACTGGTCCAGTTCCGGCTGGCTAGGCAAGCGCAGCTCACCCGGGCTGAGAATCCTCTTCAGCTGTGGGTCATTTTCGAAGAGGAGGCGCTGAGGCGGCCCGTGGGCGGCCTTGCGGTCATGCAGGCCCAGCTTCAGCACATCCTTGAGGCCGCTGAGGAACCGGCGATCACCGTTCAGGTCCTGCCAACCGCACGGGGAGCCCATGCCGGGCTGGACGGCTCTTTCTCCCTCTTCGAGTTCCCCGAGCCGGGCGACCTGGATGTGGCCTATGTCGGAGGCCAGGCCGGAACTGTTTTCATCGAGAAGATCGAAGACGTCAAGCGGTTTGCCATGAGGTTTGACCACCTGCGGGCAGCCGCCCTGGACATGGGCGACTCGACCGAGTTGATCACCCGCATCGCAGGGGACATGTGAGCAGGGCGGGCCCCGCCCGGCGCTGCATTCACCGCCGCCAGATGCCACGCAGCGGCGGAGAATCGCTACCAGAAACGCAGAACGTAGGAGATGCAGTGACCCATCAGCCTGGATCCGCCCCCGCCGGGCCGGATCCACTTGCCGGCGCAGCCTGGCGGAAGGCCACCGCCAGCGACGCCAACAGCGGCTGCGTCGAGGTGGCGTTCCTCCCCGATAGCCGCGTCGGCATCCGGGACTCCAAGGACCGGAGCAAGCCAGCGCTCGCCGTTACCGCCCACGCCTGGGCCAGGTTCCTGGCCCTCGCGAAGGGCGGGCAGTTCGACCTCCGGCCCTAGCCGGAACGGCCGACGCGAGGCGAGAGGCGGTATTGCAGCACGCAGACTATTCCCGCTATAGAGGAATATAGCCAGCTATTCTCAACAGAGAGGACTGTGATGTTACTCGAACTCATCCGCGGCGAGTGCTCCGACGGCAAGACGTGCCCTGCCCTGCACCGGACGGACCGCGGAACAGTTATCGTCCAGGGCTGGGAAGTGACCGGTACCGAGGTGCTCGGTCAGCTGGATCTGCCCGCTGGCGGGCTGGCCGTGGAGGTACCGGCCGGGCTGCTCGCGGAGGTGGCCGGCAGCTGGCCCGCCCTGCACCGGACTGGCCATGGCACCCTGATTGTGCCCGGCGCCGCAGTGACAGACCCAGACGCGCTGCGGCAACTGCGCCTGCCTGCTGGCGAGCAGGCGGTCGAAGTGCCGGCCACGCTCCTCGCCGAGGTGCTCCAGGCATGCTGAGCGAGGCCGAGCTCGACCCGTACTTCGACGCCATCCGGCACGAGGCGTTCCGGTTTGAGGCGCTGCCCGCCTACGCTCTGGCGGTGGAATCGGCGGGCCTGCGTGCTTACCTGATCGGCGAGCCCTTCCAGAAAAGCGAGGCAGGACAGGCTTTCAACACCTACGTCCGCGGCCAGGTGGAAGCGGGCGTGACCTGGCATCGGGTCCGGGTGATGCGCGGCCCGCTCAGCGACTACGAACGGTGGGAGTGCGAGTGGGGGTACACAGTAAGCGAAGAGTCCGGCCATCACACGTTCGTCCTTGACCTGGCAGAGACCACCGATCCGCCGAAGCTGCCGGACTACGACTGGTGGATGCTGGATGAACGGGTAGTCCTGTGTTTCCGCTACGACGGCAACGGCGCCTTTCTGGGTGCTGATCCGCTGGAGGACGCGGGCCAGCTGGCGGAGCACCGCCAGTACCGCGACGCGGCCCTGGCCGCTGCCGTCCCGTTCCCCGAGTACTGGGCCGCGCACCCGCAATACTGGCGCGAGAACTGGCCCGGAACCCGGACATGATCGTCAGCGGCCCTAGAATCCGGGGGTGAATGGACCCAGAACGTTACCTCACTGAACGCGAGCGGCTCGCCACCGCGCTGCGGGACCTGCGGCAGAGCGCAGGGATGACCGGCGTTGAGGCCGCACGCAGATCGCGCATGTCGCAACCCAAAATTTCCAAGCTGGAAACCGGCCGCCTGCTGCCGTCAGTAAAGGACGTGCAGGCGCTCCTCGCCCTGTACCAGGCACCTGCAGCCGCCCGCGAGGAACTGCTTGAGGTGGCGGGCCGGCTGCACGCCACGATCGAGAGCAACCGGACCATCTTGCGCCGCGGCGCAGCCCGCATGCAGGCCCGGCTCGGCGAACTCGAACACGAGGCGACCACCCTGCGGTACTTCTCCCCGGTCGTGCTCCCCGGGCTGCTTCAGACAGCCGAATACATGCGGCGCGTGTTCTCACTCGAACTATCTGGCGCCGAACTCGCCCGGACGGTCGCCGCCAGGCAGGAACGCCAGCAGATCCTCTACGACACCGCCAAGTCCTTCACGTTCGTCATCACCGAAGCGGCGCTGCGCTGGGGATTCTGCCCCAGCGATGTCATGGCGGTCCAGGCCAGCCACATCGCCTCTCTCGCAACCCTGGCAAACGTCGAAGTCGGAGTGATCTTTCTTGGCTCCCCCGTGGGCGACATCCCCTTGCACGGATACCAGATCTTTGACGACCGGCTAGCCAGCATCGAACTGGAGCACGCCGTCGTCACGGTAGCTGACCCTCGCGACGTCGCCACCTACCTGCGGCTGTTCGCGACCATGTCACAGGCAGCCGAGTTCGGCCAGGCAGCCCGCTCTCGCCTGGTCGCGATGGGCGCCAGCCTCAACGGCGGGCACTGACGTCCCGCTCAGGAGGTGCTTCTCCTAGATGATTCAAGACGACTGAGAAACTCTTGAAGTATTCACGATAAAAGTGAATACTTGCCGAGAGTCGTTCCCCAGCACGGCTGCGCACACCCCGAGGACCGCGTGATGACAGATTCGCTTCCGTCAGGCCTGCCCGCGTCCCGGCCGCCGGTCGACCTGCGGCTGGACCGGCCGACGCCCGCAAGGATGTATGACCACTTTTTAGGCGGCAAGGACAACTTCGCCGTGGACCGGGAGGCCGCCGAACGGGTCAAGCAGGCCATACCAAACACTTACGAGATCGTCTGGGAGAACCGGTTCTTCCTCCAGCGCGCGGTCCGCTACCTGGCCGAGGCAGGTATCGATCAGTACCTTGACCTCGGCACTGGCCTGCCGACCCAGGGCAACGTGCACGAAATCGCACGGGAAATCATTCCTGACGCCCGGGTCGTCTATGTCGACAATGACCCGATCGTGCTCGCGCACGGGCGCAGCCTGCTGGCCGACAGCCCGGGTACCACGGTCATCACGGCTGACATTCGCGAGCCGCATGCGATCCTCAACAACGCGGACCTGCAGGCGCTCATCGATTTCTCCCGCCCGGTCGCCGTGCTTTTCGTGGCGGTGCTCCATTTCATAAAGGACAGCGAGGTTCCCGCAGGAATAGTCAAGGCTTTCCGCGGCGTGATGACGAGCGGCAGCTACCTGGTACTGTCCCACCTCACCACTGACGGGCCACCGCCCGCTGCAGTAACCCGTACCGTCGAGGTATACGAGAGCGCAACCTCACCTATCGTGTTCCGGTCCCGCAACCAGATTGCCCAGCTCTTCGACGGGTTCGCACTCCAGCGGCCCGGCCTGGTCCGTCCCTGGCAATGGCGCCCCGAGCCTGCCGGCACCATGCACACCAAGTGGCTCTACGCGGGAGTCGCGCAGATCAGTGACACCCCAACGGGCCGGCACTGACGTCCCAGCCGTGAGCACCCTCTTCGCCAGATCAGGGCCGCATGCGGCCGGGCGCAGCCCATGCGCGCTCTGCGAGGGCACAGACGCCTCCGCGTACTCACCCTTGCAGCGACTGCTCCAACGTGCGTGCGAATTAATTCTGCGATGCGCGCGACGTGCCCGGCGTACCTGGGCGAGTGCGGGGGAAAGTAAGCAATGCGGGGAATTCCAGGCAAATAGCTCGGATGCCCCGCTGGCGGCGAACCCCGCCTTTGCTGAAAAGCGATCTTCCGGGAGGAGCCCGCCCAGGGTATTTCCCTTCGCGTGCGAGGAGCGCCCCGGATGAGCGCCACCATCCAAGCCGTGCAAGCTCAGGCTAGAGCGGACGCCAGCTGGATCGAGGCCAACCCGGCCAGGATCGATGTTCCGGCCGCCTCGGCAACTCCGGGTTTCCTGGCCACGATCGACGGACCGGTCGGCGTGGGCAAGACCACCGTCGCAGCCTTAGCCGTTGCCGGGCTTACCGAGCGGGGCTTTCCAGCAGTCTTAACGGGGCAGCCGTCGGACTCGCCCATGGGCAAGCTCGCCCGCGCCTCCACCTACGAACTGCACGGGCTGCCACTGAGCTTCCTGATGGCCGCTGACCGCTACCACCACCAGGAACACGTTATTACCCCGGCGCTGGAGGCCGGACGGGTAGTGGTGTGCGACCGGTACGTAACCACTGCCATGGTCCTGGATCAGATGGATGGCGCCGACCCAGAGTTCATCTGGAGTATTTACCGGTACCTTCGCTGGCCGGATGTGGCGGTCATCCTCACCGGTGACCCGGCTGTCTGCCGGGCACGCGCGGCAGGCCGCGGTGTCTACAGCCGCTTCCACGAAGGCGGCACCGACGCCGGGCAGTTTGAAGCGGCCCTCTACGCCCGCTCGGCCGACCTGCTGGCTGGGTACGGCTATCCCATCGCGACCCTCGCTATTGGTGACCGAACCGCTGAGCAAGTCGCCGGAGCCGTGCTCGGCCTCATCCAGGACCGTATGACCACCCGCGAATAGCGATGAAGGAGAACCCTGAGATGAAGGTCGCGCTGCTCTATCCCGAGGTCTACGACATGGCGCGCTTCAAAGACAAGCGCAAGGAGTTCCCGCCATTCGGCGTTCTGTACCTGGCGGCGGTCATCGAGCAGGCCGGTCACGGCGTCACGGTCGAAGCGGTGGCGCCCTCGCATACCCGCCTTGATCTGAGCGGCTACGACGCGGTCGGGTTCAGCCTGGCCTCCTCAGCGACCTACGGGTTAATGCTCCAGGCCCGCCGCGAATCCCTGTTCGCCGAGCAGGCGCTGATCATGGTGGGCGGGGTGCACTGCAACTTCTTCCCGGAGTCCAGCCTGACCGATTTCAATGCCGACCTGGCCGCCAATGGTGAATCGGAGGAGACGATTCTGGAGATCCTGGAACGCGGTGCCCGGCGGGACTTCGCCGGCATACCCGGGATCTTATGGCGCAGCCCGGGTGGGGAGGCCCACCGCAACCCTGCCCGGCCGCTGATGCGTGACATCAGCCAGCTGCCGCTCCCCGCACGGCACCTCCTCCCCGCCGACAACGTGGTTCTGGCCGACCGGCTCGCTGGGACCGACCTGCGCATGGCTCACGTCATGTTCAGCCGCGGCTGTCCTTTCCCGTGCAGTTTCTGTGCCGCCGGCCAGACCCGCATCCAGTACCGGGCCGGCAAGTCCGCCCTGCTCGAGCTTGAGCACCTCATCAGCGCGTACGGCATCGAGGGGTTCGCGATCGTCGATGACAACTTCATCGTCAACAAGGCCAAGGTCGGTGACATCTGCGACCACATCACCGGCCTCGGGCTGCGATGGTCGGCCCTGTCACGGGTCGACACCATCGACGCTCCGCTTCTGGCCAAGATGGCCGCCTCGGGCTGCATCGAGGTCAAGTACGGGATGGAGTCCGGCAGTGAGGACTTGCTGAAAGCCATGCGGAAGAACACCAAGCGGGAGCAGATCCGACGTGCGGTCCACGCCGCGGTGGAGGCCGGCATCGCGGCGAAAGTGTTCGTTATCCACGGGTTCCCCGGCGAGAACGATCAGACCACCGACGACACCATCAGCCTGCTCACCGAACTCGCGCCTGATCTGGCCCGGGTGTCACTGTTCCGGTTCGTACCGCTGCCCGGCACTCAGGTGTATGCCAACCCCGACGCATACGGGGTAACCGGCACGCACCTGCAACCCGGCTGGGATGGCGACTGGTCAGCGTTCCACATCCACCACAACACCCGCCGCTGGTGGGGCACCGACGCCCAGTGGGCGGTGGTCGAGTCGTCCTACCAGCGGCTCCGTGACTTCATCGAAGCCACCTGGGGCCCGCAGAGCTAAGCATGCCGCCCATCCTGGCAAAGGCACGTTTACGGCCCGGCACACTCGGCTAACCTGCCACCGTGGCCTCATCTACCCCGGCTGCGCCCGCAGCCGGCAGCGCATTGTGCGTACTGGATGAAACGGCCGCTACGCGGGCCTGGAACTGGATCCTTGCCCGGCAAGGCCTCACTGACTCACGCCGTCTTAGCACTGCCTGGCAGGTTGCCGATGCCACCCTCGGGCTTCACGCGGCCCGGCTGCCGTCCCCCTACGCCATCGTCGCCGCCCGCACCAGTGACCCGGCCATACCGGCCAGCCTGTTCACCGGCCCAGTCCGGGCCTCGCTCATGACCGTCCGGTGCATGCGCAAGACGCTGCACACCCTGCCGCTGCCCCTCGCTGCGGCTGCTCACACCGCCACCCTCAGGTTCCGTGATCGCGACGCCCGCCGGGCCGTGCTCAACGCCGGCCATGCCCCAGCCGCGATCGACCGGATGATCGGCCAGCTGTGCGTGCTGCTTCAGGACGGCCCGTTACCGCACCGCGCCATCGAAGCACGCCTGAGCACCCGCCGGGTCGGCGTCCACTCCTGGCGGCTGGCGATCAAGGTCGCGTGGGAACGCGGAACGATCTCTTACGTCAACGCGGCCACTGCCTGGAACCGCGAGGCCCGGACCTTCGCCCTCACGTCCGCCGCCTACCCCACCCTGAACGTATCCCTCGCCCGCGAACAGGCCATCACCGAACTGGTCACCGCCTACTTCGAGCGGTACGGGCCCGCGACCGTACGAGACGCCACCTGGTGGTCAGGCCTGTCAGCGGCCGACATCACCGCAGCGTTGCTGGCATGCGGCCGTCCCGTCATCGCGGTCGTTACGCCCTGGAGCGGCGATCCGTGCCTGATGTTCGCCGACCAGCTGGCAGAAAGCACCGGCAACGAGGCGATCACCACGGGGGTGCAGTTCCTCGCTCACGAGGACACCGCGCTCAAGGCCTACTTCCAGACCCGCGGCCGCTATCTCGGAGGCCTCCCGCAGCGACGGGCGTTCAACCAGATCGGGGAGGTGCTGCCCTGCGTCATCGTCGACGGTCTCGTGGCGGGCACCTGGTCATGGAATACCCGGACCGCCGGCATCGACGTCGACCTGGTTCCCGGCAAGGCCCCTGCGCCTATCCGGCGCCAGGTGAAGGCCCGCGCCGCCACGCTGACCGAGACGCTTCGCTCAGCATGGGCGCCCTGACCGCCATCGAGGCCCGCCATCGGCGACCAGGCCGCCGCTCTCCCAGGCTGTCCCCGCGATAGCCCCACTGCCGGCCCCGGCGGCTGCTAGCGTCACAACCCCGCCAGCCCCGCACCGCAAATGAGGTGACCACCGCATGGACCCATTGAGGCAGGGTGCATCCCTGCCCGGAATCCAGGACTACGTCGCCAAGATGGAAGCCGAGCGCGGGCTGGACAAGCAGGACCTGCCCTCCCAATGCCTCAAACTCGGTGAAGAGGTCGGCGAACTCTACCGGGCCATCCGCAAACTCCAGGGACAGCCCCAGGATCCGGATGGTCGCACAGCCGACGTCGGCGATGAAGCCGTCGATGCGCTGATCCTGCTTATCTCGATCGTCAACCGATGCGGAATCAACCTTGAGGACGCCTTCCGCGCCAAGGAAGCCCGCAACGAATCCCGCGTCTGGGTTTAGGTAGACCTCGGCTGATGGACGCGCCAGGCATGGCGTGCACACATGCCTAGCGCTACGGCTGGCCGGGCTCCGCCGTGGAGTTGGTGCCTCATCCGCCCTCGCCGAGCCAGAACGGGATCATTGGCGGCCATCCCAGCGTGGCCGCGGTCCTCGTCCAGTGCGATTTGACCACCCGAAATGGCGGGATCAAGCGGTTAGGTGCACCGCTGGTTCTGGCCTGATCCCGTCCGTCATGCGTCCGCAACCACTGCTATACAGGGGCGCACGGCGACACACTATGACCCACAGTGGGACACCACAAAGACGGCCCAGGAGGCCGGGAACACCCAGCTCACGGGGCATTTCCGCAGGTGACGGCAGGTGCTGGGTCCGGACCCCGCCAGGCTAGGCCAGCGGTTCGCCGAACCGCTTGCTCCTGGATTTCGATGGCCCACCGTCCTCGGTGAAGAGCCTGAACGGGCCGGTGAGTTCTCCACCCACCGCTGGTGACGCGGCCGTCACTTGAGCACGATCCTCCCGGGGTCAAGGCTGAGAAGAGTCAGCGATGAGAAGACATGCCGGAACTTCACTACTCCGAGGGACATGACCGCCACCAGGCGATGAGCTATGGTGGATTCACTGCATACACTCGAAAGTGGGCCGATGTCGGTGACCTCACTGAAGCTCCCGCCCGAGGCGCGGAGGCTGGACAGCTCGCCCTTGTCCGAGCACGTCTACCAGGTGATCCGGGACGCGATCTGCGACGGTGTGATCAAGGAGCACGATCACCTGGTCCAGAACCATCTGGCCGAGCAGCTGGAAGTCTCGCGGACCCCGGTGCGCGATGCGTTGCTCCGGCTGGCGCAAGAGGGTCTTGTCCGCGCCGTGAGCGCACGCGGATTCGTGGTGAACGCTCTGACCCCCAGCGACATCCTGGAGATCTACGAGGTACGGACGTTCCTGGAGATTCCCGGCAGCATCTCCGCGATCCCTTTCATCACCGACCGGCATGTTGCCAGGATGGAGGAGATCAACCGCGGTATCGCCGCATCGCCCGTCGGCGCGTCCATAGCCTATGACCTCAACCGCGACTTCCATGCAGTGCTGCTGGAGATCGGCACCAACCGGTTGATCCAGCGCACGCTCGCCGACCTGTGGGAACTGCCGGTGAGCCGCCGGGTCTTCCGCCATCACGTGACGAACCAGTTCGACGCCGAGGCCATGGCCAATGGGCACCTCGCGATCATCGAGGCTGTTGCCATGCGCTCGGAGGAGCGGCTGCGCGCAGCCCTGCTCGCCCATCTGGTCGAGGCGCGCGAGGAGGCGAGCACCTGGCTCACCGCTGACGCACTCGTGGCGGGCAAGCCTTGACCGGTCAGCGCCTGGCGCTGGTACTGGCCGGGGTCCGCACTCCCATGGGCCGGTTCGGCGGGTCGCTGTCCCGGATCCGGGTGGACGACCTCGCGGCCGAAGTGATCCGCGCCGCTGTGCAGCGCGCGGGTCTCGTAGCTGACCAGGTGGACGAGGTCTTCGCCGGGACGGTCAACGCCTCCGGCGAGGCAATGGGAAACGTTGCCCGGTTCTCTGCCCTGCTGGCCGGCCTGCCGGCGAGCGTGGCGGGCGTCACAATGAACCGCTACTGCGGGTCTGGTCTTTCTGCAGTGAATGCCTTGGCCCACTCGATCGCGTTCGGCTCGACTGGGGCGGGAGTGGCCGTGGGAGCCGAAGTAATGAGCCGCTCAACGTGGCCTGTCGCGATCCCGGTCGGCCAGAAGTACCCGGGGCCGCTGGTGGGCCGCAACGCAATGTGGAGCGGTGCTGGCGGGCCGCAGCACCCGGCGCTTGAGGCGGACGGCACCATGATCGAGATGCCCGAGGGCGCTCAGCTCGTGGCGGACAAGTTCGGCTTTGGCCGCCCCGCACTGGACGCGTATGCGCTGGAAAGTCACCGGCGGGCTGCGCAGGCCTGGGACACAGGCCGGTTCGGCGATGAGGTGGTAGCTGTCTCGACCTCCCGTGGCTCCGTCGAGGTCGACGAGACCTTCCGGCGGGATACCAGCCTTGAGTCCCTGGCTAGCCTGGCCGGGTACTACCACGGGTGTCCCGACATCACGGCAGGCAATGCCTCGCCGGTCTCCGATGGGGCCAGCGCGCTCGTTCTGGCTGACCCAGACGTCGCCAGGACACTGGACGCGCATCCCCTCGGCGAGATTGTGGCCACCGCATCGGTCGGTGTGGATCCGGCGCTGTTCTCTCTGGGGCCTGTCGCAGCAGTGCACAAGCTGCTCGGCCGGACCCGGGTGTCCCTGGACGACGTGGGCTTGATCGAGATTAACGAGGCGTTCGCGTCGCAGATGTGCGTCTGCATCGAACAACTTGGCCTGGACCCGGACCGGGTCAACGTGAACGGCGGAGCGATCGCTCTGGGGCACGCACTGGGAAACTCCGGGAGCCGGATCATGGTTACGCTCGTGCACGAGATGCGTCGTCGCGGGACCCGTTACGGCATCGCCGCGCTCTGCGTCGGAGCGGGTCAGGGAATCGCCACGCTCGTGCGGAACCTGGACGCCTGATGGGCGTTCGTACCACTGGTCTCATCGGCCCGGGCTGGCTCGCCGCCGCTGCCGACCGTGGTGAGGTGCACACCGTGCGGCTGGGCTGGGCCGACCGGCTGGGCGGCTGGCGGGGTAAGCGGATGCCGGTCCGCGAGTTCCTTGGCCGCGCGCCGCTGTCGATGGGCTTTTGCGACGGCATGATCGTCTGCGACGTGCAGTGCGACATCATCGAGACGACGCCGTTCTCGAACTACTCGACCGGCTACCCGGACCTGCACGTGCAGTTCCATCCGGACCTGGCCCGGCCTGCGGCATGGGCACCGGGCGAGGCCTTCGTCTTCGGGGTGCCGCGAGACGCGGCCGGTCGGGTGCTCGAAGTGGCTCCGGCCGCCGTGCTGGCCCAGGTGCTGCGGCGCCTTGACGAGCTGCACGTGCGGGTGACAGTGAGCGCCTCGCTGGCCGGGGCTGCGCTACCCCGTCCCGGCACATTGCCCGGCCCCCCCGGCCCTGCGCTGCCGGATGCCAGTTCAGCGGCCTCGGTCGGCGTTGCCTTGCTCGAAGGCCTGGCGGCCAGCGGGCTGCCGGCAGTGAGCGTGCGCGGCGGTCTCGATCCAGGGTCATTCGTGCTGGGACTCGGTCCCGCAGCCCCGGCCGAGCTGACGGAGGCGCTAGTAGTGGCGAAAAGCGCGGCGAAGGAGATCGCCGGAGCACGCGGACTAGAGGCTGTCTTCATGACGCTCCGCCCAGGGGCGGCTGAAGCCTCGCTGCAGGTACTCGATGCCATCGTGACGGGCGCACCGGTGCTGAGCCCGGAGGCGCTGCAATGCCGGTTCGACGCGGTTCGCCCGCTCCTGTTTCCCTCGGTGACGGCGATGAAGGCACGTCCGCCAGCTGTGCACGTGGGCAAGGGCCCCGGCAGGGCACAGCGGGTTCTGGCGCGTGCCAGCAGTGAGGCGGACCCCGCCACAGTGGTCGCCGTCCTGCTCGCCGCCATCGGCTCGCTGGCGGAGGCCGGCCTGCGGGGCTGGGCAGCCGCAGCGACTGCGGCATCGCCCATCAGGGACCTGCGGGACGCGGCCGCGATGGCTGACCATCCGTGGGTGAAGCAATGGCTGGGCGCGCCCTTCGTGGACAACGCGATTCCCCTGTTCGAGCACGAGGCCGAGCTGTTCCAGGCCGCGGTGACCGACTGGGAGATCGCCCGCTACTGGAGCGCGTCGTGAGCGACCCGCGGTGGGTGGACGTGTACTGGAGCGATCTGGTCGGCCGCTGCCGGTTCGTCCGAGTGGGGTCAGACGCAGCCGCGGACGGGGTCCGCCTGCCGCGATCCCTGGTTGCGGCTGGCTTTGCCGGCCCGAGCCCGGAGCCGGGCGAGGTCCTGCTCCTTCCTGACTGGGGATCGGCCCGCCCAAACCCGTGGGATCAGAACGCGCAGGTCGTCCTGGGGGACCTGCTGGATCCCGACGGCCAGCCCGACGCTTCGTGCTCGCGCTCCGCGCTGCGCGCCGTGCTGGACCGGGCAGCCAGGGACGGGCTGGAGATCCAGGCCGCGGCCGAGCTCGAGTTCTACCTGATCGACCCGGCCACCCGCCGGCCGATCTACGACGAGATCAACCAGTACAGCCTGACCAAGGGATCCGAGCTCGAGTTCCTCCTGCACGACCTCCGCGAGCGGCTGGCGGTCCTGGGAATCCCAATCGAGGCCGTGAACCCCGAGTACGCCGGCGGTCAGGCGGAGGTCAACATCAAGTACACCGAGGCGCTCGCCGCGGCCGACCGGGCCGTGCTGACCCGTCACCTCGTCCGCGAGATGGCGCGATCGCACGGGCTGGACGCCACGTTCATGGCCAAGCCGTGGACCGAACAGGCGGGCAGCGGCATGCATGTCCACCAGAGCGTCTGGCGGGTGCCCGGCCCGTCGGCGAAAGCCGGCGGCGCCGGGGCCAACCTGTTCTACACAGCGGGCGAGCTAAGCTCCGAAGGGCATGCGTACGTCGCCGGCCTCGTCCGGTACATGCGCGAGCTTGTGCTGCTGGGCTCGGCGACCCCGAATGCGTACCATCGCAGGGCTGACTACTCGTTCGCGCCGACCAGGATCTGCTGGGGCGCCGACAACCGCACGCTCGCGGTCCGGGTGATCACCGGCAGCGAAGGAGCGAGCCGGGTCGAGCAGCGCGATGCTGCCGCCGACTGCAATATCTACCTCGCGATGGCCGGGCAGTTCGCTGCCGGGCTCGCCGGACTCGGCGCCGGCTGGTCACCTCCCGACCCGGTGACCGGGAACGCATACACCCGCACGGACCTGCCGCTGCTGCCCGAGTCGTTCCCCGAAGCCGTCGACCTCCTGGCATCGAGCGACCTGGCGCACGCAGCGCTGGGCCCGGTCATCGATGCCCTGCTCAGGGTGCTGCGTCCCGAACGCACAGTGCTGGTCACGAGCAGCACCGACTGGGAGCGCGACAGGTACATGTCGGTCGTCTGACCTCGTTTCGGCCTGTCCGGGCGCTGGAAAGACAGCAGCCGGACCTATTGCACTCAGTGAATTCACGGGATACGCTTCACCGAAGTCGGCCGTTCGACCCGTGGTATGGGTGGCAAATCCACAAGGGAGTCCGAGAGGAGTCCATGAAGATGAGTGCATCCCGCCCCGTGGTCTGCTACACCGACGTGGGCGGGACCTTCACCGACTGCTTCGTTGTCACCGAGAACGGCGACTTCGCGCTGGGGAAGGCGCCCACGACTCCGGCCGACATCGCGGAAGGCTTCCACGCCGCCCTGCGGATGGCCAGGGAACACCTCGGGCTCACCGAGCAGGAGTTCCTTGGCGGCCTCGAGGTGATCGGGTACGGGGCGACCACCGTGCTCAACGCGCTGCTGACCCGCAGCGGGGGCAAGCCCGGTGTACTGGTTACCCGTGGCTTCGAGGACCTGCTCACGATGGAGCGCGGGAAGCAGAGCTGGGTCACCCTGTCGCGGGTTGACCGCATCCACCCCGTGACGCACCGCCGTCAGCCGCCACTGGTGCCGCGCACGCGGGTACGCGGAGTGGGCGAGCGGATCAACTCGGTCGGCGCCGAGATGATCCCGCTGCGCGAGCAGGACGTGCTCAGCGGAGTCGACCAGCTGCTGGCCGCCGGGGCGGACTCGCTCGTCGTGGTCTTTCTCTGGTCGTTCCTGAACGACGGGCACGAGCGGCGGACCAAGGAGATCATCGAAGCCGAGCTGGCTCGCCGCGGCCTGAGCGACATCCCGGTCTTCATCTCGAGTGAGATCAGCCCTACCCTGCGTGAGCTGCCCCGCGCGAACGCCACGACGATCGAGGCCTATGCGGGCCCTTCGACCCTGCGGGCGCTTGCCAAGCTCGAGGGCGACCTGAAAGCCGGCGGCTTCACCGGCGACCTGCAGGTGATGCAGTCGGCGGGCGGCCTGGCGCCCGCGCGCCACGTGCGTGCGGTCGACACCGCGATGTCCGGCCCCGTGGGCGGGGTGGTAGGCACGCGGTTCATCGGCGAGCTCTACGGGTTCGACGATCTGATCAGCACCGACGTCGGAGGTACCAGCTTCGACGTCGGCCTCGTCTCCGGCGGATTTATCGGCATCGACCGGGAGCCGGTGCTGGCTGGCCTGCTGCTCTCGCTGCCCATGATGGAGGTCCACTCGATCGGAGCCGGCGGCGGGACGATCAGCCGGATCGACGCGCTGACCGGCCGGCTGGTCGTCGGACCGGAGTCTGCGGGAGCGATCCCGGGTCCCGTCTGCTACCGCAAGGGCGGCACCGAGCCCACGGTCACTGATGCCAACCTGGTGCTCGGCTACCTCAACCCGGCCGGGCTGCTCGGCGGCAAGGTCAACCTCGACGCCGCCTCGGCCGCCGACGCGATCCGCACGAAGATCGCCGAGCCGCTGGGCCTGAGCATCGAGGAGGCCGCGCTCGGGATCCGGCGGGTGATCGACACCCGGATGAAAGAGGCAGTGTCCGGCCTGGTCTCGCTGCGGGGCAGCCGGATGGAGGACTACGCGCTGCTCGGCTTCGGCGGAGCGGGCCCGGGGCATCTGTGCGGGTACAGCGAAGGGCTCCCGCTGAAGGCGGTGCTCACCTTTCCCTATGCGGCCACGTTCACCGCATTCGGCGCCGCCAGCGCCGACTACGAGCACCATTACCACCGCGCGGTCAATGCAGTCGTCCCGCCGGCGGCCGGTGACGACGCGCTCGCTGATGTCGGGCGGCGGCTCACCGCGGCCTGGGTGCGGCTCGAGGAGCAGGCAGTCGAGCAGATGGAGCGAGAGGGTTTCGCCAGGGACGAGATCTCGCTGCGGCACCTGGCGATGGTGCGCTACGGCAAGCAGCTCAATGACCTCATTACCCCGATGCCGATCTCCCGCGCGCACACCGCTGACGACGTGCGCGCGGTGCTGGCGGCCTTCGAGGACCTGTACGCCCGGGTGTACGCCAAGGGGGCACAGTTCCCGCAGGCGGGATTCGAGATCTTCGAGATCGGGCTGGTCGCGGCAGCGCACAAGGTCAAGCCGTGGCTGGTGAAGAGCCCACTGGCGGACGAAGACGCACGCGAGGCCAGGTACGACGAGCGGCCCGCATTCTGGCAGGGCGAGTGGCAGCCGACTCAGCGCTACGACTGGGACCTGCTGCGTCCGGGAAATGTGGTCGCCGGGCCGGCCATCATCGAGGCGCTCACAACCACGCTGGTCGTCCCCCCCTCTCGGGCCGCCCGGGTAGACGAGTACCGAACCGTGTGGATCGAGGAGTAAGCATGTCCGCGGACATCGAGACCCAGGTGCCGGGGGCGGCCGGATCGGCGACACCGCTGACGCTCAAGGAGCGGCTGGCCAGAACCGAGCGCGGCATCAGTGAGACGGGCTATTACGAGGCGGACCTGTCGCTGAAGGAGAGCGACCCAATCACTTTCGAGGTGTTGTTCACGCGGCTGCTGCAGACGCTGACCAACGCCCGGGAGGTCGCGCTGTCTATCTCTGCCTCGCCGTCCACCCGCGAGCAGGGCGAGATCATCTTCGGCCTGTACACCCGTGAGGGCGACGCGATCTGCCTGTCGACCGGACTGATGATCCACGTGCACACGATGAGCCGCGCGATCAAGTGGATGATCGAGAACGACTACGAGACGCTGGTCGGGTTCGATGAGGGCGACTACTTCTTCAACAATGACTCGTTCATCGGCGGCGGCCACCCGTCTGACCAGATGCTTATCACCCCGCTGTTCATCGACGGCCGGCTCGAGGGCTGGGTCGGCGGGCTGACGCACGTGACCGAGACCGGGGCGGTCGAGCCCGGCGCGATGGGCAGCTCCTTCACGAGCCGTTTCGCTGAGGGCCTGATCATGCCCTGCGTGAAGATCGGATCCGGCGACACGCTGCGCAAGGACCTCGACATCCTGGTCGACCGCGGAGTGCGGAGCTCGACCTCGTGGCTTGCCGACAACCGGGCCAAGCTCACCGGGAACATGATCGTCCGGGAAAAGCTCAAGGAGCTCGTTGCCGATGTCGGGCTCGGGTTCTACCGGAAGATCTGCCGCGAGTACATCGAGGACACCATGCGCGCGACCAGGGAGAAGGTGCGGCGCTCGCTCTTCCCCGGCCGCTACCGCGAGGTGGCCTGGCGCGGGGTGACCCTGCCCGGCCAGGAGAGCCTGCTGCACAGTCCCTGCGAGCTGGTCATCACCAGAGACGGCCGCCTCGAGCTGGACTACGACGGGCTGCCGTCCGCCCGGCGCCAGCCGTTCCAGGCGACGCTGCCGCTCTTCGAGGGCATGCTGTTCAATGGCCTGATCCAGAACGTCTTCTACGACCTGCGGTACAACGACGGGACGTTCCTCGCGATCCGGCTGAACGTGCCGCTGGGCAGTGCGTGCAACCCGGACAACATCCAGCTCCCGACCACGCTGTGGGGGCCGGCATACGGAGGAATGCAGGCCTGCGCCCAGGCGGTGTCGCGCGCGTACTACGCGCAGGGCTATCGCGAGGAAGTGCACGCTTCCGGCCCGCTCACCAGCGGGAACCTGGCAGGGGGGGTTGACCAGTATGGGCGCCTCTTCGGCAGCCAGTGCTTCGAGTTCGCCTCGTCTGGCATGTACGCGACCAGCTTCATGGACGGCCTGGACACCGCATTCTCCGACTTCAACGCCGAAGGGGACATGGGCGACGCGGAGGTGTGGGAGCAGCAGATGCCGCAGATCTGGCTGGCTCGCGAGATCCGGCGCGACGGCGGCGGCTTCGGGAAGTTCCGCGGCGGCAACGGGATCCACTCCCTCTACCTGATCCCGGAGGGGACCGAGATGGAGATGGGCTCGTTCGGGTCGCCCCCGATCTTCTCGACGGCAGGGCTGATGGGCGGGTACCCGGCGGCGTCGCTGCGTGTCTGGGTGGGCCGGAACACGAACCTGAGCCAGATGCTCAGCCAGGGGCTTGACCTGCCGAACGGCGAAGGGCTGCACACCGAGCTGCCGGACTTCGTCAGCGAGGTCGAGGCCGAATGGGAGTACGTGCCCGGCCAGAACTACCCCGCGCGGGCGCTGCCGCCCGAGTCGCTGTTCTCGGTGGTCAGTGGCGACGGCGGCGGGTACGGCGACCCCCTGGAACGCCGGCCGGAGGAGGTCCTGCGCGACGTGGTGGACGGCCTGTCGAGCGAGCGCACGGCGCTCGACGTCTACGCGGTTGTGTTCACCAGGGACGGTGCCCAGCTCATCGACGGCGTCGACGCCGAGGCGACCCAGGCCCTGCGCGCGCAGCACCGCCGGGACCGGCTCGCCCGCGCCGTCCCGGCCAGGGAGTACAAGGCCAGGGTCCGCGAGCGTCTGATCGCAGGAGACATTCCCGCCCCGGCGGCAGCGCTCTACCGGGACGTGCTGCGGTTCTCGGCCAAGTGGGCCGCGGAGTTCCGCACGTTCTGGGATCTTCCCGACGACTATGAGGTGCCCTAGTGACCAGTTACTCGTCGCAGATGATCAGTGATCTGCTGGAGGGGACGCTGCCGCTGGACGAGGTCGCCCGGCTGCAGCGCGACAAGGACCTGGACCGCTTTACCACCGTGCTCAAGCTGGAGCAGGCCAGGGTTCCCTGGGAGGACCGGATCCTCGTCCCGCTTCAGGAGAGCCTCTACGTGGTCGAGCGCAGCGATGGGGCCAGGGTGGTCAAGTGCCGGTGCGGTCAGGAGTTCGGGGACTACCGGCAGAACTGGAAGGAAGAGGCCGCCGTCTGCGAGCGCCATCCCCAGGACGGCGTGGTCTACCTGAAGTACAAAGGCGCCGACCCGGCCTGGCAGATGCTGCGCGAGTTCTACTGCCCGGGCTGCGGTGTGCAGCTGGACGTCGAGCCCGTTCCGGTCGGCTACCCGTTCGTCTTCAACTTCCTGCCAGACCTCGACGAATGAGCGGTCAGCGGCGGCCTCGGATCGCCATCTCCTCAGGCCGGGCCGGGGTGCCGGTCGCGGCCGGCACACTGCCGTCCTACTACCTCGGCGAGGGCTACCCGCGTGCAGTCGCGGCAGCCGGGGGCATCCCGCTGATCCTGCCGTGCGTGCCAGGCCAGGAGGACGAGCTCGCGGCAGGGTCCATGGACGGCGTGGACGGGCTGCTGCTGGCCGGCGGCACCGACATCCACCCGGAAAGCTACGGCCAGGCATACGACCCGGCCCTTACCCACGACCCCGACCCGGTCCGGGACCGGTTTGAGCTGGCCCTGGTGCAAGCAGCACGGGAACGGTCGCTGCCCGTTCTCGGCGTGTGCCGCGGCTTCCAGATCCTGAACGTCGCCTACGGCGGGTCGCTGTCCCAGCACCACCCACACGAAAGCGCGCGCGTCGTCGACTCGCCGGGCCTGCGGATCGAGGAGACCGACGTCAGGCTGGATCCGTCCTCTCGCCTGTCGGGCATGCTGGGTGCAGCCAGCACCACGGTGTACTGCATCCACCACCAGGCCGTCGACAAGGTGGGGCCGGGACTGCGTGTCGTCGGGCAGGCAGCCGACGGCACCGTCGAGGCACTTGAGGACGCCTCGGGCGCCGAGGTCCTTGGCGTCCTGTGGCATCCGGAGCAGATGCTGGACAGCGACGGCTCCCGCGCGCTGTACCGGGCGTTCGTCGCGCAGGCAGGGGCCCGGTGATGGCGGCGAAGCCCGCCGCGGCGCCCCCGCTCGAGGGGATCAAGGTCGTCGACTTCTCCCGCCTGTTCGCCGGGCCGTACGCGACGATGACGCTCGCCGACCTCGGTGCCGAGGTGGTGAAGGTCGAGTCGCCGTCCGGTGATGACGCCCGCGGGTTCGGGCCGCCGTTCCTCGGCGGTGAAGGCATGAACTATATGGCGCTGAACCGCAACAAGCGGTCGATCGTCCTCGACCTGAAGAAGGACGAAGGGCTGGCCGTGGCGCGCCGGCTCACCGCTGATGCGGACGTCGTCTTCGAGAACTTCCGGCCCGGCGTCGCGGAGAAGCTGGGCATCGGCTACGGTGACCTGGCTCCGGCCAACCCCGGCCTGGTCTACTGCTCGATCAGCGGGTTCGGCCGGGTCGGGGAGTACTCTGGCCGGCCGGCCCTGGACATCATCCTGCAGGCCATGACGGGGGTGATGGACCGCCAGGGGAACGGCGGCGATCCCCGGCTGCTGGTGGTGACGGTCGCCGACACTTACGCCGCCGCGCTCGCGGTCCAGTCGGTGCTCGCGGCGCTGATCGCGCGCTCCAGGGACGGCAGGGGCCAGCGGGTCGAGGTGACGCTGCTGGAGGCGCTGATCGCGGCCCAGGGGTACCGGATCATCAGCCCCGCCGACGAGATCATGCTCCCGGCGATCGACGACACCTGCCCGTACCAGGCGTTCGCCGGCTCGGACGGCGCGTGGTTCGTCGTCGCCGTCGTCAGCCCCAACAACTGGAACGCGCTGTGCACGGCGACAGGCCTGACCGCGCTGGCCGAACGCGAGGACCTGGCCAGCAACTCCGGACGGGTTGAGGCACGCGCCGAGGTGATCGGGGAACTCGAGCGGGTGTTCCGGAGCCGGCCTGCCGCCGGATGGCTGCAGGTCCTGCAGGACAAGGGGGTGCCGTGCAGCCCGGTGCGCAGGGTGGAGGACCTGATGGACGACCCGCACGTCCTGGGACGAGGCACCGTGGTCGAGGTGGACCACCCCACCGCCGGACGGCTGAAGACAATGGGCAGCGCGCTGCACCTCGAGCAGACCCCGGTCCGGACGGGCGGCCCGGCGCCGTGCCAGGGACAGCACACCGAGCAGATCCTGCGCGAGCACGGCTACGGCAGCGAGGAGATCGCCCGGCTGTACGGTGCGGGCGCCATCAGTAACTCGTCGGGCGCGAAGGAGAGACGGTGAACCGACTGGCGGGCAAGGTAGCCCTGATCTCTGGTGGCGCCCGGGGCCAGGGGGCCTCGCACGGGAGGATCTTCGCGCAGGAAGGCGCCAGGGTCGTGCTGGGCGACGTGCGTGACGAGCTGGGTGAGTCGACGGCGGGTCAGCTGCGCGATGAAGGGCTGGACGTGCGCTACGTCCACCTGGACGTCTCCAGCGCCGCGCAGTGGGCGGCGGCTGTGGACTACGCCCAGCAGACCTGCGGCAAGCTCGACGTGCTGGTCAACAATGCTGGCATCGTGGGCAGCATGGCAGGCGTGGTGGACGAGACCGAGGAGGCGTGGGCGAGCACGATCGCAGTAAACCAGACCGGAGTGTGGCTGGGCATGAAGTACGCGATCCCGGCCATGCGCGCGGCCGGCCGGGGCTCGATCGTGAACACGTGCTCGATCTGGGGCGTCGTGGGGGCCGAGACCTACATCGCGTACCAGGCATCCAAGGGGGCAGTGCAGCTGATGACCAAGAGCGCGGCGCTGACCTACGTGGGCGACAACATCCGGGTCAACAGCGTGTGTCCCGGCTTGGTCATGACCCCGCTGGCGGAAGAGGAGGGGGAGGAGTCGAACGCCGCGGTGGTCGCGGCCACCCCCATGGGACGCGGCGCGCAGTCGGAGGAGATCTCGTGGGGGGTGCTCTACCTCGTCTCCGACGAGGCGAGCTACGTGACCGGTACCGAGCTGGTCATCGACGGCGGGTTCCTGGCGCAGTAGGGCGCTGGTCACCGTGTCGGGTCTCGGGCTGGGAAGCGAACGGCGCGTCCTTGACGCGCCCGGCGGCTCGCGGCCGGGCGGGGCCGACCTGATCAGCCCAGACCTGCTGGTCGACTTCGGCAGCACGTTCACGAAGCTGACTGCCGTCGCCCCCGGGTCCGGTGCGCTGGTCGGCTCGGCGCAGCACCGGACCACTGTCGAGTCCGACCTGATGGACGGCTTCGGTGCCGCGCTCAGGCAGCTGCAGGCGGCGGGGGTGGCGGCTGCGGGAGCTGGCACGGTGCTCGGCTGCTCCAGTGCCGGCGGCGGCCTGCGAGTGGCCATCATCGGACTGGAACGTGACCTGACGGCCGAGGCGGCCAAGCAGGTCGCGCTCAACTCCGGCGGCCGGATCGTCACCATCGTCACCCGCGCAGCGAGCGGGTCGCTCGTGCCCCAGGTGGCGCGGTCGGCCGCGGATCTCATCCTGCTTGTGGGCGGCACCGATGGCGGCGACGAGGCGTTCGTCGTCGAGGCCGCACGGTCGCTCGCCTCCGGCGGGGTTGGCCCTCCGGTGGTTTTCGCCGGGAACACCTCGGCCCGTGCGCAGGTCGCCGCGGCACTGGACGGTGGCAGGGTCGTCTGGAGATCGGCCCCGAACGTCCTGCCCGAGATCGGGCGGGTCGAGGTGGACGGCGTCCAGTCCGTCATCCGCGAGGCATTCATCGAGCACGTCATCAAGGGCAAGCGGCTCAGCGCATCGGACCGGTTCCGCCAGATCGTGGCGCTGCCCACCCCGGACGCCGTCCTCGAGGCGGTCAAGCTGATGGCGGCCGGCCTTGCCAGCCCGGCCGGCCCAGAGGGCCTGGCTGGCGCCGGGGAGATCCTGGTCGTCGATGTCGGCGGCGCGACTACCGACGTCTACTCCTGCTTGTCCGCTGGCAACGCGGCGTCCAGCCGGTCCGGCTCGCTGGTCCCCGCGGCACCGGTGGCGCGGACCGTCGAGGCCGACCTGGGACTGCGCTGGAGCGCTGAAAGCCTGGTCGCGGCCGCGCGTGAGCTTCGGCTGGTCACGGGTGCCGAGGCGGACAGGCTGGCTGATGCCGCCCTGCAGCGGGTGGCCGACCCCGGGTTCGTCCCGCAGACGCCGGATCAGGCGCACGACGACCTGGCCCTGGCCCGGCTCGCCGTCGTGGCCGCGATCTCGCGGCACGCCGGCCGGGACCGGGTCGTGCTGACGTCGGCCGGCGCGGACTTCCGCCGCACTGGCCGGGACGTGCGGGGGATCCGGACGGTCGTGCTCACCGGTGGCGTGTTCCGGGCCAACGCCGGCAGCGATCTGCACGGCTTCCTGAACGGCGCCTTCGACCATTTCGACCGCCGGCGCGAGCTTGTCCCGGCGCAGGTCCGCGTCATCGTTGACTCGCGCTACATCCTGGCGGCAGCGGGCCTGCTCAGTGCCCGGTCGCCGGAGCGCGCCCGACGCCTGGTGCTGACCACCTACGGCGAGTTCCTGAGGAGGACCGATGACTGATCCTTTCGAGCCCGGCACGCTGCTGCCGGACGACTTGCCGAACGGGATGGACCTGGTCAGAGCCGGACGTGAGCGTGCCGAGCGTATCCCCGAGGTCCAGCTGCGCTACGCACGAGAGCGCGGCGTCGCGTCCGACCGCGCGTACAAGGAGCGCTGCCGCGACTCGGGCGTGCTGACCACGTACATCAACCTGGGCTACAAGACCTGGGCCGAGACGCGCGATGTCCTGCGCAGTGTGCAGGCCAGGGGACGCGCCCTGGGCTACGGCCTGGACCGGGTCTCGCTGATCCCGGACCGGCGGATGGGCCTGCCGCCCGATCTGCGCGAGCGGGCGCTGGCCGAGACAGGCCTGATGATGTACACGCCCCAGGACTGGGCGGGGGCCGGCCAGGACGTCGACATCGCGCCGATCTGGAACGACCACAACCTCGGCAGCCCGGCAGCTGTCGTCAACACCGAGGCCGCGCTGAGCGCGGGCTTCGGCTATGTCGGCAACATGGCCCAGCACAACTACGGATACCCGCTCTGGGACGACGATGTCACGCAGATGGCCAGGACGGTCGAGGCCATGGGGATGATCGCGCAGCGCAAGGCCTCCGGGACCGTGCTGGAGGCCTACATCGAAGACGGCTACTGCGCCGGGTTCCACGACCTCGCCACCTCGCTGGGCTGGTGCATGTTCCACCGCCACATCGTCGAGGACCTGGTCGGGGCTGCGCACAGCCAGAGCTACGGATCCACGTTCCAGGACCCGCTGCTCAAGCAGGCGTTCGGCCTGGCCCTGCAGGAGATCAACGTGCACGGGGTCCCGCCGTCGTTCACCCACGGCGACACCAACTCGTTTTCCCCCGACGGCGACTTCGACCGCAACGCCGCCATCGTGTTCAACGACGTCTACTACACGGCGCTGCGCGAGCTCAGCTTTCCTTCCGGCGGCGCGCTGCACGCGACCCCCGTTTCCGAGGCGCTGCGGATCCCGACCGAGGACGAGCTGGTGCAGTCGCTGGTCATCGCGTCGGAGGCGGTAAACCGGGCCCGGTCCACTATCTCGTTGATGGACTGGCGGCCCGTCCTCGAGCTCCGGGACACCATCCTGGCCGGGGGCAAGCGGTTCTTCGCCAAGCTCATGGCCGGGCTGCAGGCCCTGGGCGTGGACACCGCCGATCCGCTCCAGCTGATCTTGGCCACCCGCCGGATCGGCGGGTCACGGATGGAAGAGCTGTTCGGCGTCGGCGAGCCCGACTCGAGTTATCCGCGGGGCTTCACGCCGGTGGTTCCGACCGACACGGTGCGGCGCCTGATGTCCAACGTCAATGTCGTGCTCCGCGATCTCCGCGAGCGGGGCGCTCCTGACCTGTCCGGTCTGCGCGTCGTGACGGCGTCCGGCGACATCCACGAGTACGGGCTCTTCGTCGTCTCCAAGGTGCTCTCCGACCTCGGCGCGAAGGTTGTGGACCTCGGCACGAGCATGTCGTCGCCCGACATCGCCAAGGTGGCGGTCGAGACCGCGGCCGATGTCGTGGCAGTCAGCACCTACAACGGGATGGCGCTCAGCCTCGGCCGTCAGCTGCTCGACGAGCTGCACCGCCGCAACGTGGCGCCGGCCGTCTACCTCGGCGGCCGCCTGAACGAGGACCTCGAGGGGGAGAGCTCAGCCGACGTCAGCGCACAGCTCGAACAGCTGGGGATCACGGCCTGCCCCACGCTGCAGGTGATGGTGCAGGGGCTGCGCGAACGATTCGTGACCGGGCCCGTTTCCACTCGATGACCAGGAGGTCATGTTGAGCGACACCAAGAGCGCGGTAGTGACCGGAGGAGGGTCCGGGATCGGGGCGGCGGTAGCCGCGGCACTGCACTCGGCCGGATACGGCGTCACGATCGCCGGGCGCCGCCCGGACGTGCTGGAGAAGACGGCTCAGGAGCTGCGCGACGCGGCTGGCGGGTCCGGGGCGCAGGTCCGCACCCAGGTGACGGACGTGGCGCAGACCGATCAGGTGACGGCGCTCTTCGACCAGCACGTGGCGCATTTCGGCCGGGTCGACGCCCTCGTCACGGCAGCGGCGGCGTACGAGCCGGTCCCTTTCCTTGACCTGACCCGCGAGTCCTGGGACGCCACCATGGATGTCGCGCTGACCGGCTCGGTGCTCGCCGCGGCGGAGGCGGCCCGGCACATGAAGGCCGCGGGCGGCGGGCGCATCGTGCTCTTCTCCTCCATCAACGGCTTCCACTCCGAACCCGAGTCGGTGCACTACAGCGCGGCGAAGGCGGCGATCATCAGCGTCGCCAAGACGCTCGCGGTCGACCTGGCCGGCACCGGCGTGATCACCAACGCGATCGCGCCTGGCTGGGTGTACACCCCGATGACTGCCGAGTTCGTCGACCAGGCCACCACCGAGCAGCTCCGCCGGGTCAACACGCTGGGGCGGGCGGGGCGCCCGGAGGAGATCGCTGGCGTCGTCCGCTACCTGGTAACCGAGGCGCCAGAGTTCCTGGTCGGGACGACGATCTTCGTTGACGGCGGCCAGACAGCTCTTGCGCCGATGCCCTGATCCGGAGGTGACACATAGCCCTCCCGGGAAAGCCGGCGGTGGCCCGGGAGGCTGGCGTGATGGGAGGCCATACAAGCCGTCGGCGGCTGAGCGCGCGACGGGGCTGCCGCGTTGCTGGGACTGGCCGCCGGCCGCTCGCCGCTGCATGCTGAATCCTCTTATCGCGGCCAGGCTGCCGCGCGGCTAGCGGGCGATAATCCCATCTGCAGTTTCGGGCACCCGAACCCGCAGGCGCAGGTCACAGGCGGGTGGGCTTGCGCATGCGACGAAACTTCGGACGGCGGCAGCGATTCCTCATTGAGTCCCAGCCGAGTGCGCCAGAGTGCTTGCGCATACGTGGTATTCACCGTATGTTCTGCACACAAGCAGGTCTATCGGGGTCTGCGCTGGGGTGGGTGCTACCGCGGAGAAGAGGAGCATTGACGATGGATCGGCAACGACATCTCGTACGCGGGGCCAGTGCGCGGGACAGATCCCGCCCGGCAGACGCCGGTCAGGGACGCGGCTTGGGCCGACGGGAGTTCCTGCGCTACGCCGCGGCTGGCGCCACGGTGCTCGGCGCAGGCTCAGCTCTTGCCGCCTGCGGCGGCTCGAGCTCATCGCCTGGCCCCGGAAGCTCGGCGACTGCCGGCAAGCCCAAGCGCGGCGGCACGCTGACACTCGGCGCGCAAGGCGGTGCGAGCAACGACAACCTGGACGCGCACAACCCGCTCACCAACGCTGACTACCCGCGCATCTTCGCGCTGTACAGCGCGCTGGTGACGCTCGACACCAACGCCAAGGTCGTCAACGTGCTGGCGGACGAGATCACGTCCAACAAGGACGCCACCGTTTGGACGGTGAAAATCAAGAGCGGCGTCGAGACACACAAGGGAAAGACGTTCGGCGCCAAGGACGTGCTGTACAGCCTGCGCCGGATCAGCAACGCCAAGACCCCCTTCCCTGGAGCCGCGGTGCTGACCCCGCTCGACCTCCAGAACGCCAGGGTCCTTAACGCCACGACGCTCCAGCTGCCCTGCAAGACACCGTTCTCCACCTTCGTCGACTCGCTCATCGACCCGTTCTGCCTGATGGTCCCGGAGGGCTACGACCCCAAGTCGCCCGACGGCACGGGGCCGTTCATGTACAAGAGCTTCACCCCGGGGGTACGCAGTGAGTTCCCGCGGCACCCCAACTATTTCGAGAACGGGAAGCCGTACGCCGACGACCTCATCATCACCGACATCCCCGACGAGCAGAGCCAGGTCAACGCCCTGCTGGGCGGCCAGGTCAACCTGATCAACTTCCTGTCCTCCGACTCCCTCGCCGCGCTGCAGAACGGCGCGGTCAACGTGGTCATCTCCAAGACTGGCGGCTGGAACCCGATCACGATGCGGGTCGACATGGCGCCGTTCAGCGACGTGCGGGTCCGGCAGGCCATGAAGCTGATCATCGACCGGCCGCAGATGCTCGACCTCGTCTTCGGCGGGCACGGCCGGATCGGCAACGACGTCTTCGGCTACTACGACCCGCTGTACGACCACTCGCTCCCGCAGCGCCACCAGGACATCGAGCAGGCCAAGAGCCTGCTCAAGGCCGCTGGCCATGAGAACCTCACAGTCACGCTGACCACGTCGGCGGGCATCGGCCAGGGGATCGTCAAGACCGCGCAGGTGTTCGCGCAGCAGGCCAAGGCGGCCGGCGTCACCGTGAATGTCAACGCGGTGACCGCGTCGACCTGGTTCGGCCAGGACTACCTCAAGGTGCCCTTCGGGCAGGACTACTGGTTCTACCTGCCGTACCTGGTCAACGTCCCGCAGGTCACGATCCCCGGCGGCGCGTTCAACACGCCGCACTACGACAACCCGGCCTACACCAGCCTGTACAAGCAGGCACTCGCGACCACGGACGAGTCGCTCAAGGCCGACCTGGCGCACCAGATGCAGAAGATCGACTACAACGACGGCGGGCTGATCATCCCGTACTTCCCGCCGGTCATCGACGCGACGGCCAAGAACGTGCACGGCGTCGTCCAGTCACCGAGCTTCCCGATCAGCAACTATGACTGGGCCTCCATCTGGATCGACTAGCCGGGGTTCGCACGCGCGACCTCCCGGCGGGTCGCCGTCCTCGCGCGAGGAGACCGGCAGGAAGGAGGAAGCGTGGCGCAGATGGCACTCGAAGGCGCGGCGGTAACCCGCCGTCGCTGGCGTGACGATCATCCGATCCTGTGGCTCGCTGTCTCGCGCACGCTGTTCGGACTGCTCACACTGCTCGCTGTGTCGGTGATCGTGTTCGCGGCAACTACCGTGCTGCCGGGCAACGCCGCGAAGGCCATCCTGGGCCAGACCGCCACCCCGGCACGCGTGCGCGCCCTCGAGCTCCAGCTCAACCTCGATCACAGCGTGTGGTACCAGTACTGGGCCTGGCTCACGGGCGTGCTGCGCGGGAACTTCGGCATCTCCTACGCGGCCCGCATACCGGCCTGGCAGGTAGTTGGACCGCGGCTGGCCAACTCGGCCGTCCTGGTGGCCCTGGCCGGCGTGATCGGCACGGTGATCGGGGTGGGGCTCGGCGCGCTGGCGGCCGTACGGCGGGGTGGCCGCGCTGACGATACGCTCGCCGTCGTGTCTCTCGGCGTCACCTCGCTCCCGGAGTTCGTCGTGGGTATCGCCCTCGTGATTGTCTTCGCCACCACCTTCTGGCATGTGCTTCCGGCGGTGTCCCTTGTTCCGCCCGGCAGCACGGCGTGGGAGAACCCGTCGGTTCTGGTGCTGCCGGGGGTCACGCTCGTGATCGTGATCGTCCCGTACATCCTGCGGATGACCCGGGCGGCCACGATCGAGGCGCTCGAGTCCGACTACTTCGAGAACGCCCGGCTGAAGGGCCTGAGCCCCCGGCGGCTGCTCCTGGTGCACGCGCTGCCGAACGCAATCCCGCCCGTGGTGCAGGTGATCGGCCTGAACCTGCTCTACCTCGCCGGCGGCATCGTGGTGGTGGAGACCCTGTTCGCGTTCCCAGGCATCGGCCAGGGCCTGGTCAATGCCGTCGACGACCGCGATGTCCCCGTCATCCAGCTCACCGTGCTGCTGCTGGCAGCGTTCTACGTCTTTGTCAATATCCTCTCCGATGTGGTTTCGCTGCTTGCGAGCCCCCGGCGCCGGCTGCCCCGGTCATGAGCGTCACCGCGGACAAGGCCACAACGCCGCCCGGCGGCCCGGCGCGGGTCGACCGCCGGCAGTGGACGCGGCTGCTGGCCACGGCCAGTTCGAGGGCTCGCGGCCGGCTGGGCCTCGCCCTGACCGCGGTTGTCGTCCTGATCGCTGCTCTGGGGCCGCGTTTCGCGCCGTACTCTGCCACGCAGTTCGTCACCACGCCGTTTTCGAGGCCGTCGGCCCACCATCTGCTCGGCGGCGACGACCTCGGCCGGGACGTGCTGTCGCGGCTGCTCGCCGGCGGCTGGGTGCTGCTGGTGATGGCGGTGGCCGCGACCGCGATCGGCTTGGTCCTCGGCACCCTGGCCGGGGTGTGCGCAGCGTACCTGCGAGGGCGGTGGGACGGCATCATCATGCGCACTGTCGACGTCATTCTCGCGTTCCCCACCATCGTGTTCGCCCTGCTGCTGGTCAGCGTGGTCGGCCCCAAGCTCTGGCTCATCGTGCTTGCCGTGGGGATCAGCCACGCGCCCCAGGTGGCCAGGGTGATGCGGGCGGCCACCCTGGAGATCTCTGAACGGGACTTCGTGAAGGCCGTCGAGCTGTGGGGGATTCGCTCCTGGACGGTCATGCGCAGCGAGGTGCTGCCCAACCTCAGCAGCCCTCTGATGGTCGAGCTCGGGCTCCGGCTCACCTACTCCATCGTCATTATCTCGGGGCTTTCCTTCCTGGGCTTCAGCCAGCCGCCCCCGGCGCCGAACTGGGGCCTGATGATCAACGAGAATCGGCTGGGCCTGGTCGCGAACCCCTGGAGCGTCGTCGCCCCGGCCCTGCTGATCGCGTTGCTGACCATCGGCACGAACACGTTCACCGATGCCGTCGGCCGGCTGGCGATCGGCGTGGGCCGTGGCAGCGAGGAGACGGCAGTCGTCGCCGGGCTCGCCGGGGCGGTCATGATGGGCGAGCTGCAGCAGTTCCCGCTCGACGAAGGGGTCATCGAAGATCCGGAAGGTGCCGATAACCAGGAGCCGGCCGTTGACTGAAAGCACGGACCTGGTGGTCCGCCTCAGCGTCGAGAATCTTCAGGTCAACCTTGCGGGCAAGGACGTCGACGTCGTCTCCGAGGTGTCCTTCTCTGTGGCCGCGGGCGAAGTGCTCGGCCTGGTCGGTGAGTCCGGGTCCGGCAAGACGACGGTCGCTCACGCCATCCTCGGGTATGCCCGCCGGGGGTTGGAGATCGCCGGCGGGGCGGTCCGGCTGGACGGGCGCGATCTGCTCGGGCTGCCGCCCGCCGAGCTGCGCAGGGTCCGCGGCGCGTCCGTAGCCTACGTCCCGCAGGATCCGGGGTCCGCCCTGAACCCGGTGCTGAGGGTCGGGACCCAGCTGCGCGAGATCCTGACCGCGCACCCTGGCACCGTCGCCAACGTCGGCGACCGGGTCCGCGAGGTGCTTGCCGAGGTCAGCCTGGAAGCCACTGCCGACATGCTGCGCCGCTACCCGCACCAGCTCTCCGGCGGCCAGCAGCAGCGCGTCGCGCTGGCCACCGCATTCGCCTTGCGGCCCAGCCTGCTCGTGCTCGACGAGCCGACCACCGGCCTGGACGTGACGACGCAGCGGCACGTCCTCGAGACGGTCAGGGACCTGTGCGCCACCTACGGCGTCGCGGGCGTCTATGTCTCGCACGACCTGGCTGTCGTCCGGGAGCTGGCCCAGTCCGTTGGCGTCATGTACGCGGGCCGCGTGGTCGAATTCGGGGCCACCGACGTCATCTTCAACGCGCCCGCCCATCCCTACACGGCCCGGCTGCTGCGCGCGATTCCCTCAGTCGAGCGCTCGCACGTGCTGGAAGGGATTCCCGGTCAGCCGCCGCGGCCCGGCCAGCGGCCAGCCGGTTGCTCGTTCGCTGCCCGCTGCCCGCTGGTGGTCGACCTGTGCCGCCAGGGGCCGCCGCCGGTCGTCTCGGTCGGGCAAGGCGTCCACCTGTCCCGCTGCGTCAAGGCTGCCGAAGCGATCCTGCCCCCAGTGCAGCAGGCCCTCGCCGGTGCCGCCCGGCGCGCGGATAACGCAGATAGCGGGGGTCTGGTCGTGCGCGACTTGCGGGCCAGCTACGGGGACACCGAAGTGCTGCACGGGCTCGACTTCCAGGTGGCCGGCCAGTCGTGCCTGGCGATCGTCGGGGAGTCGGGCTCAGGTAAGACGACCCTCGCCCGCTGCCTGGTCGGCATGCACCCGAAGTGGCGGGGGGAGATCGCATTCGGCGGTCAGCGCATCCCGCAGGGAGTCCGTGCCCGTCCACCCGAAGCGCGCAGGGCCTTGCAGTACGTCTTCCAGAACCCCTACACCTCGCTCAACCCGCGCAAAACCGTCGAGCAGCTCGTTGAGCAGCCGCTGGGCTACTTCTTCAACCTGTCCAGGAACGAGTCGCACGAGCGGGTGGTCAAGGTGCTCGAAGACGTCGCGCTCTCGACGGCGTTCCTGCGCCGGTACCCGGACCAGCTGTCGGGCGGAGAACGGCAGCGCGTGGCGATCGCCAGAGCACTTGTGGTGGAACCGGACCTGCTGATCTGCGACGAGGTGACCTCAGCGCTGGACGTCAGCGTGCAGGCAGTCGTGATCGAGCTGCTGCGCGACCTCCAGGTCAGGCGCAAGCTCATGCTCGTGTTCATCACGCACAACCTGTCGCTGGTCCGGGCGATCGGGGACCAGGTTGTCGTGATGTCAGAGGGCCGTGTCGTCGAGACCGGGCCCACCGATGATGTCCTCGACCGGCCCAGGCACGAGTACACAGTCCGGCTGGTCGAGGACATTCCCAAGATCGGGGCGGCTTCTGGTGTCTAGCAGCCAGGCCGAAGGCACAACGGCGAGCCGGCCCCCCGTCGGTGTCATGTTCGAGCGGGACGTCCCGCCCGAGCTCCTGAGGGAGCGGGTGAGGCTCTTCGAGGACGTGGGGCTCGACGACGTCTGGGTGGTCGAGGATCTGTCCTTCGCCGGAGGGATCGCTACCGCGGCCACAGCACTGGCGGCGACCCAGCGCCTCGGGGTGGGCATCGGCATCTTGCCATCCATGGTCCGCAATCCGTTGTTCGCGGCTATGGAGATCGCCGCACTGTCCCGGCTCTACCCAGGGCGGGTGCTGCCCGGCATAGGCCACGGGATGCAGGACTGGATGGCCACAGTCGGTGCGCGGCCGCAGTCGCCCCTGGCCGCCCTGGAAGAGGTACTGACCTGCGTCGGCGATCTTCTGCACGGTAAGAGCGTCACCTTTCAGGGCCGATACCTGCACCTGGACGACGTTCGGCTCCAGTTCCCGCCCCGGCAGCACATGCAGCTGCTGGCAGGCGTGCGGGGCCCGCGATCCATCCGGCTCGCTGGAGCAGTGTGCGACGGAGTCATCCTGGCCGAGCCGCTGTCGCCCGCCTACGTGCGCTGGGCGCGAGGACTTCTCGACGAGGCAGCGGCTCAAGCCGGACGCGGCCGGCCCACGGTCGTGGTCTATACCTGGCTTTCCGTCGGGCACGACGCGCAGGCGGCCTACGAGCGGGTTCTGCCGATGCTGGCGAGCATCCCAGGTGGCCTCTCCGAGCCGAGTGTCCGGCGCTCGCTGTCGACGCTCGACTTCGGGCCCGAGCTGATCGCCCGGATCGACAGGGCCGCCGACCAGCAGGAACTTGCGGCGGCTCTGCGGCCGGAGTGGGTCGACGAGCTGTCCGTGACCGGAACACCGGAGGTGTGCGCGATTGCCATCCAGAGGCTGGCCCAGGCCGGCGCGGACCGGGTCGTGCTGGCTCCGCTGCCCGATGACGTCGACGAGCAGGCGACCCTGCTCGGGCGCGAGGTGCTGCCCTTGCTCGACTCAGCCAGCACGCCTCGGACAGGTTAGCCTGCTTGCCCCGGCGACCACGTCGATGCCCGGCCGGCCTGCCAAGTGGTCGGCGGCCTGCGGCACCGCTGGCCGTGCGGACCGCTCTGGCCTCAGCCGACGATCTCGGCATGTTCTTCCGCCTGGCCGATCCTGCTAACGAGCCCACCGCATGGGAGCCGGTCACCGTGCTCTACGCTCCCCGCCGTGGCGGGCCGCTCGATGTGATCCTTGAATCGGTTCGGATCAAGTTGGGCGCATGCGAGCCGAGAGTCGCCGCGTCGCTTTTCTTCCAGGGGTATGCATCCCGGCTGCTGTCGCCACAGCTAGGCTGCATCGCTGTCGCTGGCTGCGTCCCGGAGATGCCCCCTGAACGGCTCTTCTGGCGGTGTCCGGGTGCCGAGATGATCGAGCTCGGGATGACGGCAGGCCGAGGCTGGGAGGCATCCGATGGGCTATTGATCGAACAGATCGTTCGCGCCGCCTTCGATGAGCACCTGCAGCCGCTTACGGACGCCCTGCAGGCCCGGGTCCGGATAGCGGAGGGCCTCCTGAGGGACAACGCCGCTTCTGCGCTCATTGGCGGGCTTCGCTTGTTGAGTGAACATATCGGACCCGGCTGGACAGATCTGGCCGCCCGCGCGCTGGCCCAACCGCGGCTGCGCGAATCTGGCAGCTTGCGGGAGAGGGAGCCCGTTTTCGTCCGCCGCAGCTGTTGCCTTTACTACCGGGTGGCTGGCGGCGGCAAGTGCGCAGACTGCCCGCTTACCACTCGCGAGCCCGATGAGTCGTAGCAAACGCCGCTGGCTCGCCTGAGCCCACCCCGCGCACGCCAGAGGCCAGCCAGCTGCTGGGGGGCCCTGTCAGGGCCGCTTCTCTCCGTTTGGTCCCGGGTGTGGTTGCCGAAATCGCGGCGGAGCGAACTGCGGCGATTCAGGCCACCGCACCATTGTGGGTGGGTGCGGCCTAGCCTTACCGCCATGCGCCTTGTTGTTCCTGTGCGCCTGGGGCCAGGGTCGCGGCACCGGGCCGGAGGCCGCTCAGGACATGGGAGCCGTCGATGGTGGCGCTGACCCGGCGGCTGCCGTCCAGGGTCCGGGTTTCGACATGCACGACACCGACGTCGGTGAACGAGACCATGACTGTGTTGCCGGGCTCCGCGGCCGGAGGGTGGGAGGAGGGCAGGGTGACCACATCGTTCGCCGCCGTGTCTTTGCGCTGGTCGAGCAGGTCCGTGTCACCGATCAGCAGGAGCGCGTCGGCGGGTTGCATCGTGGTCCTCCTCGAGGAGATGTTTGAACGGCTGCCCTGCGCGTGGCCGTTCCAGCGGTGCTGGCAGGTTCTGGTGGGCAGGTGGACGTCGTGCTGGTCGCTGTCGCATGGGCGGGCGACGGGACGTCACTGCTGCGTTCTGGGGCCGCAGCATCACGACTGCAGGGGTTACCGGGGATGTGCCCCCGGCTGGCAGCTGCGCGAGGAGACGGGCATTGCTACTGACCTGTTCGCTGTTCCGGCGGCAGTCTTCGTCCGGTCCTACCGGCCGGATTGGGCGCCGACGCTGGGATTGGCATACGCCGCCAGTACCGGTAGGTCGAGCCCGTTGAGCTGGGAAAGCCATCAGCCCGCCGAATGGGTGCCGCTAGATGATTCGAGGGAAAGTGCCTTTCCTGGGGACATGGCGCGGATCCGCGATTACGCCGCCTGGCTTTCCCGGAACCGGGCAGATTCAGCCCGCTGAGGCTTCTGAGGGGATCCCTGTCGGCTGTTCCCATGGTGATGTGCCCTTCGCGTGACGTTCAGGCTTGCGCGGCAATGAGGAGCCACCGTGTGGCAGTCATGCTCAGCCATGCCCGTTTCTCCTCGACGGTGCCATGGTGGGTGATGAGGTCCTGGGTGAGGACGGTGAACCCCGCGTCCTGGAGTTGCCCCCGGACAGTGTCAGCGGTCAGGGGCGCTCGTGGCGCTAGCTGTTCCTGCGGCACGTGGCCGTAGTCGCGCACGGCGATGGCGTTGATCAGATCGCCGAGGGATGGCGCGCGGCGAGACCGCCGGTCTTCGTCCTTGGCAAGGCCGGCGAAGCCGCCGCCGATGTTGAAGACGAACCGGCCGCCCGGCCGGAGTATCCGCTTCACGGCGGCAAACGTCGCGGGCGTGCCGGTTTTCCAGATGGCGGCGTTACAGAGCACCGCGTCGACTGGGCCTGCCACACATTCTGCGAGGGCTTCGGCGTTGGAGACGACCTACGTGATCCGGGGGTCGGTGCGGCTTTGCCGCCCGGCTTCTTGCATCGCCTTCGAGCCGTCCACGCTGATGACGCGCCCGTGCGGTGGCATGGCCGCGAGGATGACCGCCGCGGTGGTGCCCGTCCCGCCGCACAGGTCGAGGGCCAGTCCCTTGCCGCTGAGGTCCGCGCGGGCCGCAAGGTCCCTGCTGGTCTGGGTGTAGAACGGGAAATCGCGGCCTGCGGTTCAGAAGAGCGAGGTCTGGGTCACGGCCGGGGGTGAGGAAAAGTTGCCGAGGAGGACACGGGAACCCTTCAGGGCGTTGAGGTCGGCGATGTAGCGATCCGGCCCCGGGCCGGCTGTGAGCCGCACGAGCGCCGACGCGCCAAGGCAGGACTCGGCCCAGAACCCGTGCGCCCTCGCGCAGCTCGTGCGGACAGGCCGCCCGTTGCCCCTGACGGTGCGGGGACCGCAGCGCCAGGCTCTCCGCCGGGGGCGGCCACTGCTGCCTGGCAGGTGTTATTCCCCAGCGGGTGAGAGCTGCCACCGCGCGGTCGGCGATGCTGTCATGGGCTTGCTGCACGGAGTCGATGTCGGTCCTCACCAGCGCCGCTAGTTTCGCGGTGCGGCGGGCCGTCTGGGTTATGCCGAGTTCGCGGCTCAGTACGTCTTCCAGGTCGCGCACCGTGCGCCCGCCGGGTACCTCGGCAAGGTAGGTCGCGCACAGCGGTCCCTGTTCGTTCAGGCGTGATGCCTTGCGCGGAACCGCTGCGGTGCCGACCTTGCTGAGGGCAGGGGTGAATGTGGCGAGGTAGAGCCAGTGCGGCTGGGACATGTATGCCTGCAGGTCGTGTCGAGATCGTGGCCGGTGCCCGGCCCGGCGGGTGCCGTTGTGGCGGTGCCCGGCCCGGCCGGACGCGGCGAGCCGGTCGCGGACGTCGGCATCGAAGGGGTCCAGCTCGGCGCCACCCGGTGCCTGGGCTGCCGTTCCGCCGGCCGGGCTGCGTCCGGGCCAGCTACGGCTGTGCCTGCCCGGCGTCGCGATGCACTGCTTCCTCCGCGTCCTCCGGCCCGAGGAGCTCAGCACCGCCGGCGGCCGGAGTCATCACGGCCCTGTCGTAGTGGCCGATCGCGGCGGGGATGTTCACCGTCCTTCCCGAGAGCTGATCGGCTATCTCCAGGCGGGCGTCGAGCGGATTGGCGATCTTGTCCAGGTAATACCGGGGGACTTCATAGACCAGCTGCCCGCTGATCGCCTCTCCGGGTGACAGGGCGAAAGGCATGCTCATCGGGGACAGGCTCAGCGACGGCGGCAGCGCCCAGCCCGGCGGCGGGCAGAGGGCCTCGCCCGCGCGTCCCCACGAACCAGGTGTCAGCCTGACGTAGAGCAGCACGGTGAGGCTCGCGTCCTGCCCGGTCTCCGTGCTGGTGAAACGCGCGTTGAAGGACCGCAGGTGCGCTGGTGCGTCAAGGCCCGTACTGGCCTCGCGTTCGGTGTCTGTGGTGCCGGTGCCGGAGATCTCGACCTTGATATCGGGGAAGCCGGGCCTCACCCATGGCGGCAAAGGCCAGTTCCGCGCGGCAGCAAAGAAGCAGGTGAACGCCGCCACGAAACAGACGCCCGCGACCGGCATCCAAGGATTCCCGAAGAGGGAGTAACGCGGCTCTTTCACGAAGTAGGCAATTGCAATAGCGGCCAGGAATGCAAAGAGCGTCAGGAGCAGCCTGCCAAGCCAGGCCCAGAGTTCACGGTACGGTCGCACGGCGGGAGTCTACGCGCTGATCAGCGTGGCCGCGACGAGGCCGCTTCCCGGCCTGCCCAGGGCCTCACGGGGCCAGCTCCGGGCCCCAGCCGCCCGCCCCCGCGCCAGCCGATCCGTCGGCCTGTGTCCCGCATCACGACCTGAATTGGCCGCCTGACCTGCGTCTTGCTTAATGACCAGAGGTGCGGGTACCCGCTGGGAGCGCGGGCGTCAATCACCCCGCCCGCACAGGGAGTGATAGATATGGCTGGGACTCTGCGAGTTCGCCGGAGCCGCGGTGCCCTCAGCGGTGCGCTGCTGGTCCTGCTCGGAGCATGGGGCGGGCTCATCCCGTTCATCGGACCGTACTTCCACTACGCCTACACCCCGGACAGTGCCTGGACCTACACCTCGGGCAGGCTGTGGCTGGAGGTCCTGCCGGCCATCGGCGCGCTGGTAGGCGGCATGACCGTGCTCGTCAGCAGGCTGCGGCCGATGGCGATGTCCGGTGCCTGGCTGGCCGCCGTCAGCGGCGCCTGGTTCGTCACCGGCGGCACGCTGGCCACGCTCTGGATGAGTGGGACCGGGCCGGCGCAGGGAACGCCGGCCGGCGGAGCACTGACCCGCGCGGTCGAGCAGATCGGGTTCTTCACCGGGCTGGGAGCCGCCGTGCTCTTCGTCGCCGCCGCAGCGCTCGGGCGGCTCTCCGTGGTCTCGGTCCGCGACGCGCGACCGGGTGCGCACGCGAAGGCGGTTCCCGTCGACGCCGCGAAGGGCACGGCCGGTGCCGGGGCGGCGCGCCAGCCGGCCGCTGCCGCGCCCGCTGCCGGGCCGGCCGGTACTGGCGATCCGGCGGATGCCGCCACTCCGAGGGCCCGCGATTTGATGGATGCCGGGGCCGAAGCGCGCTAGGCGACCGTGTCCCCGGCGGCCGGCCGGCAATGGCCGTGGCCGCCGGGGACTTTCGCGGCGGAGCGGCACCGAGTGCCCGGCGCCGGTATGGGGTGGCACTCGCCGCGTCCGTCGTCCGTCGTCCGTCGTCCGGGGGCTCGGCTAGTGGAGGTGCAGGCTCACGCCGAGCAGCGGCAGCCACCATAGGAAGATGGCGAGCACGGCGGACACGACGTCCTTGAGCAGGCTGACGGTAATGTAATGACCGCCCACAGCGATGACGAATCCGATGACGATATAGATCAGCATGATGAATCGGGCAGAGAATCGCTTACTCATGACCCGCTCTCCATCCCTAGGCCATTGAACCGGGCCATCCAAGTTCCCGCATGGCACAATGCCAAACAACGGACTGCGCGGACAGCCACGCGAGCGGTGCTCGGTCCGGTGCGGGCTACGGCGGGGGCACCCATCCGCCGGTCACCTGCTAAGCTCCCGATCTGTACCGCGTTGAGCGCGCATCAGGCCGCAGCGGTAACGCAACGGCACGTTCCCGTGGTCAGGCGGCAGCCATGTCGCATCCGCGGAAGCCAGGGTTTCCCTTGGCAGCAGGCAGTCAGTGTCGGCGTCGGCGTGGTGTCATTAGTGCCGTAGGGAGCCGTGGCGACCGAAATCAGGCCGGGACGTGCTTAGAGCGCTGCGGCGAGGAGAGTACTGGCAGGAGGGTCACGTCCACTGGCGGTCGCCAGGCACGGCCGAAGCCCGGAAGGCCGTGCGCCGGGACTCCCCGCCGAGATCGATCATTGTGCCTGATGGGACGTGAGATCGCCTTGGTCTCAGGGAGCGGCCACGTGGACGTGGGTTCCGCGGAAGCGGGGCTCACTGCCTTGCTGGAGGCGTGCGACAAGGCCGTCGATGAGATCGGATCGGCCATCCCGCCGGCCCAGTTGCGGGCACTGCTGATCGTCGGCCGGGTGGGCAGCGTGAACCTCAACCAGCTCGCCCGGGCGCTGGATTCCTCCGCGTCCGCCACCAGCAGGCTGGCTGACCGCATGCAGGCGGCCGGGCTGCTGACCCGCGGCCGGGCCCCCGCGAGCCGCCGCGAGATCGTGCTGATCCCCACCGAGTCGGGGCGGCAGCTTGCGGAGTGGGTCAGGGATCAGCGCCGTGCCGTGCTCGGCCAGATGCTCGAAACGATGAGCCCTGACGGCCGCGAGGCGCTGGTGCGTGGGCTTGCGGAGCTGGCGGCGGCGCTCGCCGGGCACTCCTAGCCCGGCCGGGTAGCCCTGTCGGCGGAGCAGTCCTGGCCCGGCCGTGCGGGCGTGCCCGATAAGTCGATATGTGCGCTCAGCCGCGTCATAACCCATCCGTGACCTGCAGGGTTGCCAAGCTGGAGCTACGGTGAGACTCTTTCCTTATGGAAACATTTTCTATAAGGAAAGAGTCTGCCAGGGCCGCCGGTGATGCGCCGCCGGCTCCGGCAGACAGGACGCTCACCGACCTGGCCCGCCTGGATGACAGTGAGTTGCTGGGCATCGTCCGGATGCTGCCGCAGGCGAGCGAGTGCCGCGCTGTGGCGTGCGAGCTGCTGGTCGGCCGTCATCACAACCTCGTGCGGGCATGCGTGCGTCGCTACCGGCGCAGCCCGGAGCCCGTCGAGGACCTGATCCAGGTGGGCTATGTCGGCCTGCTGAAGGCGATCAACAACTTCGATCCCGCGATGGGCGGCAGCCTGGCCGCGTACGCGCAGCCCTGCATCACCGGCGAGCTCAAGCGGCATTTCCGCGACAAGCGCTGGCATGTGCGCGTCGAGCGTCCCATGCAAGAACTGGTCCTGCAGGTTCAGGAGGCGGCCAGGCAGCTGACCCAGCGGCTGAGCCATGCCCCCACCGATGCGGAGCTGGCAGCATACCTGGGCACCAGCGACCATGAGGTCCGCGAAGCCCGCCAGGCCGAAATGGCCCTCCATCCCGTCTCGCTCGACGCACCGTTGGCCGACCGGCCGGGCGCGGTCACCCTGGCCGACGTGCTCGGCCAGGAAGACCCGCAGGTGGAGCACACGCTCGGCATGCAAGCCCTCGCTGCCCACTGGGACGAGTTGCCCCGGCGTGAGCAGCGGATCCTGCTGTTGCGGTTCTACGGCGACATGACCCAGGCGGAGATCGGCAAGCAACTCGGCATCTCCCAGATGCATGTATCCCGGCTGCTGGCCCATGCGCTCGGCTACCTGCGTCAGCGCATCCTCGGCCTGCACGAAGGCGACAGCGGCACCGGGCTGGCGGCCACCCGCGCATGACACTCCCCAGCCGCAGCCGGTGCCTGGCACGGCTGGCAGGTCATCGGATCACATCACGGCGGCGGACGCTGCCGTTGGAGGAGGCAGCAATGCGTACCGGATCGCTCGTGCTCGTCCTGTGGCTGATCATTGGCGCGATCGCCAACGGCCAGCGGCACTACTACAGTGGATCCGCCGGGAACTGTGCCAGGGCGGGCACCATAGCCGTGACGATTCTCGCAGGCCCGCTCAATTACGTTGGTGTGAATCCCAGGATATCGTGTCTCCTGCCGAGGCCCAGCCATTGATCCGAAAGGCCGGTACGCGGCGGCTGCGGATAACCGGGTGGAGTCCGTGCACTTTCGCGGACAGTTCTAATTATGCCGCATTATCCTCGCGATTGCTAAATGCAATCTCGTAATCCGCAGGGCTTATCCGGCCGAGCTGGCCACTGACTCCAGTCCCAGGTAGCTGCCGAATTTGGGCGGCAGGGCACGGTGGCCTTCCCACCATTCCTTGGTAGCGCCGACCCGCACCATGGCCAGCAGATCCTTATCGTCTCCTCCGTGGATCCGGTGTCCGGAGTATCCGGCGACATACAGCGCCATCAGGCATTGCGGATTGCGCGGTGAGCTGGCGGTGTACCCCGACCCACGGGGCGGGCTCGTTCTTGCGCCGCGTCGGCCGGGGGCGAGCGGACCACCACCATCGGCGCCGAGAAGGCCGCCAACCCGCTGCTAGCCGCACCCGGCGAAGGCCACCTCCTCTACGACCGCGCCGACCGCCTCCACCGAACACCAGGCCGAGATGCTCAGGGAATCAGGCGGTCAACAGCTCGCCGAGCCCGGTTCGAGGCCGGGGCCAGAAGACCGCCGGCCCGGCAGGAACGCGATCCTTACTGGCGGATGCGGGCGAGGACGAGGGTGATGTCGTCTTCGCCTTGCTGTCGCAGTGTCTGGGTTACCGTCTGGCAGGCATCGTTGAGGGTCCCGCCGGGCCGGGCGAGGGCTGTGCTGAGCGCGTCGCGCAGTGCGGCGAGCCCGTCGTCGATCGGCTGGGTGCGGCTTTCCACCAGCCCGTCTGTGTACAGGGCGAGGGTGGCTCCGGGTGGCAGGCTGATCTGGGTGGCCGTAAAGGATTGGGCGCCGAGGCCGAGGGGGAGCCCGGGCGGCAGGTCGAGCACTTGTGTCGCGCCGCCGGGCAGGACGAGTATGGGCGGCAGGTGCCCGGCCTGGGCGGCCAGACATGAGCTTCGTGCTGGGTCGATGACCATGGAGATGCAGGTCGCGAACGGGGTGGTGGCCATTTCTGCGGCCATCCGGTCCAGCCTGGACAGTATCTGTCCCGGCGGGAGCTCAAGGCTGGCCAGGGTGTGCGCGGCGGTGCGGAACTGGACCATGACTGCCGCCGCCTCCGGGCCGTGGCCCATCGCGTCACCCATGATTAGGGCCGCCCTGCCGCCGGGCAAGGACACGATGTCGTGCCAGTCGCCGCCGACGACGCTGACGCCGACCGGCAGGTAGCGCTGCGCGACCTCCAGGCCCGCCGGGATCTGTGGCTGTCCGGGGAGCAGCCCGCGCTGAAGGGCAAGCGCGGTGCGCTGTTCGCGGTGATACAGCCGGGCGTTGTCGATGCTTAACGCGGCATGTGAGGCAAGCTCCCCGGCCAGCTCGATCTCGCTGGGGCTGAAGGCGGGGCTGGCTGCCACCCGCCCGAACACCGCGCACCCCAGGACCGCCCCACGGGCGGGGAGTGGCACCGCCAGGAAACAGGTGTAGCTGGCGGCGGCTTCGCGGCCGCCGGGGCGGCGGCTGATCCGCTCGGCGCTCTCGCCGTCCAGCTGGCCGAACAGGACCGGTTCGCCGGTCGCCATCGCCCGGCAGCTGGGTGTGTCCGCGCCCAGGACGAGCACCTCGCCGGGGTCCAGCAGTCCGTCGGCGGTGGCCGGGTCTGGCCCGGCCAGGCGGGCAGCGAGCCGCCGCACCACCGCCCCGCGCCCGGCCGGGAGTGAGGGAACCTCATCGGCTACCAGCAGGCGTTCGGCAATATAAAGGACGGCAGCGTCAGCGAACCCGGGAACGGCGGCGCCGACGATCTCGGACGCCGTCTGGGTGAGGTCAAGCGTGCTGCCGATCCGGGAGGCCGCTTCGCTCAGCCAGCCAGGGCCCGGCCGCGGCGAAGCGCGCTGGGCGATCACCAGCGCGTTCGGGCCCGGCTCTGCCATCGGCTCCCAGCGGATGGCGAACCGGCCTTCACCGAGATCCCCGCCTGCCACGGTTGCGGCCCAGACCCTCCCCGCGGCAACCTCGGCCAGAGCATGGCGGACCAGCTGGCGCTGGCCCGGCCCGGTCATGATCACGTCGCATACGTCGTGCCCGATGACGGCGCTCGCGGGCTGCCCGAACAGGGCGGTGGCGGTGAGCGACCACGAAACAACCCGCCCCTGGGGATCCAGCATGAAGGCGGCCAGGCCCGCCAGATCCGGTTCGCGCCGTCGCGGCAGCCCGGGCTCGCTGTCCCCAGCTATCTGTGACACCACCGGTATCCGCACCAACCTTGACGGCCAATCCGGCAGGCACGCAGCGCCTGTCCGGGCAATGGCGTGCCCGCACTCTGAGATATCGTGCAAACACGAAATGTATCGCATGGGCGTCGAAATAGGCCTGGCACCGGGGACTGCGGGACCGTTGCCCGGGCGCCGGGCAGCGAGAGGCACAGTGGGCACGCACCGGGAGAGAAGGAGGCGCGATGGCTGGCGATCCGAGCTGGGTGCCGCCGGGAGTGGACACCCAGCGGGCGAACGTCGCCCGGGTCTACGACTACCTGCTGGGCGGCAGCCACAACTTCCTGGCCGACCAGGACGTAGGCCGGGTGATCGCCGCGGTCGAGCCCAACGCCCGGGCGATCGGCCGCGCCAACCGTGCGTTCCTGGGCAGGGCGGTGCGGTTCCTCGCTACGGCGGGCATCCGCCAGTTCCTTGACATCGGTTCCGGCATCCCGACCCAGGGCAACGTGCACGAGGTCGCCCAGCAGGCCGACCCAGGCGCCCGGGTGGTCTACGCCGACGTCGACCCGGTCGCGATCGCGCACAGCCAGGCCATCCTGGCAGGGAACGAGAATGCCGCGATCATCGACGCGGACCTGCGCGACCCGCAGAAGATCCTCGCCCACGAGGGCACCCGGCGCCTGATCGACCTCGGCCAGCCGGCCGGCCTGCTGCTCGTCGCCGTCTTGCATTTCATCGCCGATGCCGAGGACCCCTGGCGCATCGTGGCCACGCTGCGCGATGCGCTCGCCCCTGGCAGCTACCTCGTGCTGTGCCATGGCACAGATGAGGGCAAGCCCGTGGTGGCGCAGGCCGCCGAGAAGGTATACAGCCACAGCGTCTCCGCGCAAATCCACATGCGCCCGCGCGCGGAGATCCTGCGTTTCTTCGACGGATTCGAACTCATGGACCCTGGGCTGGTCGCCATCCCGCTGTGGCGGCCGGACTCGCCCGCCGACGTGCCTAGCGACCCGGGCAAGTTCTGGGGGGGCCTGGTCGGCGTGGCGCGAAAGCCCGCAGCGAGGTAGTTCCCACGTTGCCGGCGTAACGCCGGCCTTCGTCGGCCAGGCCGCAGGGCCGGGCGTGGCCAGAGGACATCCAGGTCAGCCTGCGCCACCGGTGCGCGCAGGTCCTCAAGGTTGAGAACGACTTCCTCACCCGCTGTCGGCCCTAGCCTCCCAGCCGGCATCGCATCCGAAGGGAATGACAGAGTTCCGGGTCCGCTGGACCGCTTCTGAGATCCGCCACAAGATTGAAGGGCTGCCATCCGAGGACATCGGCGGAGCCCCCGAGGCGGCCGCGCAGCGGCGCCGCAGGCGTCCTTGAGGTGGCCGGCCGCGATCCGGTAATGGGGTGGCGGGGAGCAGGGGGTATGTAGTTGTGTTCCGACCCGGGTGCAGCCTTGGTGGGGCAGGCGCCTGGCTGCGGTCATCCCTTCGGGGTTCCCGCGGCTGCCGGCCGCGGGAGCATGGGGCGGTCCGCGTGCGGGCAGCGGGATCAGTCCGAGCCGCGGCCGCGCCGCCGGGGGCGGGAGCCAGACCTGCGGGCGATCACGCGCTGCCCGTGTCCGGGCCTGCTCACGCCGCCTCCGCCGCGCGGCTGCGGGCGGCCAGTGACCTGACCTGCCCGTCGCGCATCGCGTAGAAGACGCAGGTGAGCAGCTTGCGGGCCGCGGCAGTCTTGGCGATGTTCTTTGCCTCTTTGCCGCGACGGACGATGATGCGGTCCTTGATGTCGCGGACCGGGCTGCCGGCGGGCTGGTGCTGGATCGCCTCGGCCAGCGCCCAGCGCAGGACAGGCGCAGGCCGTCTAGCCACGTGCTGCCCCAGGTGCCGACGATGTCGGTGCAGATGACCGGGATGCCGAGTTTGGCGAGCACCGCGTGCACCTGGTCCTTGCCGCTGGCCCGCAGGCTCACCAGCTTGATCCGCGGTACCTGGTGAGCTCCCGCAGCTCGCGGACCTCCGGCGGGGCGATCCACGCCTTTCGAACACCCGGCGGCCGGGCATCGCGAACAGGCGGACATCGAACGAACTCACCGAGCCCTCCTGAGCGTGATCAGCGGAATAACGAAACTCCAGCCGATCACGCGAGCCCCCAGCCTGCTGACTCCGCCTGAGCGGCGGGCCGGTGGTTACTCCCACGCGGCAAGCCCGGTCACCCCCCGGCAGGTCCCGCTGGGCCGGACCGGGCTTTCGCCCGGTTCTGCTGTTCGCTCTCCGGCAGCAGTGCGCGGGTGTCCGGCGGTACAGTCGCTGCCTTAGAAGGGCCGAGCCGGGAGGGCTTCATGGGTCGCACGGCACGGGAACGGCTGGCCAAGCTGCTCGACGACGCGCAGGCGTCCGGGGCGTTCAGCGCGCAGATCCTGGCACCAGCCGGCGTGCTGCAGGTCGAGGTCGATGGTGTCGGGGCGGTGCATCCTCCCGTGCGTGCGCCGCTCGCGAAGAAGCTGATCGCGGTGGCGCGGCCGGCGCTGTTCGGGCGCGGGGAGCAGACGCTGACCGACACTGCCGTTCGTGACACGTGGGAGATCACGACGGACCTTGTCACGCTGAGCGGCCCGGCCTGGGAGGCAACGCTTGGCGCCGTGCTGGACGACGTCCGCGACGAGCTGGGGCTGCCGCCCACGACGAAGCTGCGGGCCGAGCTGCACGCGATGCTGGTGTACGGGAAGGGACAGTTTTTCCTGCCGCATCAGGACTCGGAGAAGGACGACGCGATGGTGGGCACGCTGGTGGTGTCGCTGCCTTCGGCGCATACGGGCGGGGAACTGGTCGTGGAGCATGGCGGCCAGAGCGTCACGTACCGGATGCCGAGGGAGGAGCTGTCTTTCGTCGCGTTCTATGCAGACTGCCGTCACGAGGTCAAGCCCGTGAAGTCCGGGTACCGGGTGACGCTGACGTTCAACCTGCTCGCGGACAGCGAGGCGGACGCGCAGGGAGCCGGGCCGGTCGCCGACCTGGCGCACTGCCTCACCGGGCACTTCACCACGCCCGCCACGCGACGTTATGGCCGCGGCGGCCTCGACCCCCCGAACCGGCTGGTCTTTCTGCTCGACCACGAGTACACGCAGCAGGGCCTGAGCTGGAACCGGCTCAAGGGAGCTGACGCAGAGCGCGCTGCGCTGCTGCGCGCCGCCGCGGAGCGTGCCGGGTGTGAGGCGGTGCTGGCGCTCTCCGAGGTGAAGGAGACGTGGGACGCCTGGCCCTCCGACGGCGAACCGTGGGACGACTACGACGATTACGACGAGGAGGATGAAGACGACGAGGAGGACTACGACGACGACAGCGTCTCCCGGGGCCGGGGCGGCGACCACGATGACTACCAGCTCAACGAGCTGATCGACGACGAGATCACCCTCGGCTGGTGGACCAGCCCGGACGGCACGGGCGGCGAGCCGATATCGCTGCACGTCCCCGACTCCGAGGTGTGTGCCACCACCCCGAGCGGGGACCTGGTGCCCTACCAGTCCGAATACGAGGGCTACATGGGCAACTACGGCAACACGCTGGACCGGTGGTACCGCCGGGCCGCGGTCGTGGTGTGGCCGCGGGACCGGGCGTTCGCGGCGCGCGCTGAAGCCGGGTCGCAGTGGGCGCTGTCGGAACTGCGCACCCGCATCGAGGCCGGAGACCTGGAGGGGGCACGTGCTGGCGTGGAGTCGCTCGCGCCGTTCTGGAAAAAGATCGGATCGCAGGCCGGGCTGCTGGGCACGGCGCTGCATGTGGCGGGGGGCCTGGGGGCGGCCGGGACGGCGGCGATGCTGCTGGAGCCGTTCCGGGTGGAGACGGTCGCGCCGGAGCACGCGGGTGGGCTGGCGGCGGCCGGGCAGTACGGCGAGGAGTGGACGCGCGGGGTCATCGCCGGGTGGTTCGGGCCGGGGCACTACCTTGAGGCGGACCGGTACGAGTGGGTGGAGAGGCTGCCGGGGCTGTGCGCGGCGCTGCGTGCCGCCGGGGGTCCGGAGGTGGCGCGGCTGCTGGCTGCCGGCGCCTGGGGCTGGATGGGCGATCAGCTGCGGCTCTGGACCACCACCGCGCGGACCGAGATCCGGCAGCCGCGACTGGAGATGCTGAGCTCGCCGCTGGTGCGGCTGCTGGAGGCAGCCGACCACGAGCTGCGGGACGAGATCGCGGGAGCGCTGGGCGGGTACAGCGACAACGTGCTGGGGTGCCTGATGCCGGCGCTGCGTTCGGCGGCTGCGCTGCCGGCGGACGCGCGGCGGGCAGCAGGGCCCGACATCATCGCGCGGGACTGCGCTGTGCGGCTCGGCGCGATCATCAAGCGGCCGCTGCGTGATGAAGACGACTGGTCGATCGAATGGACCGGGTGCGGGTGCGACCTGTGTGACACGCTGGGGACGTTCCTCGGTTCCCGGTCGCAGCGGATCTTCGAGTGGCCGCTGGCGACGGCCGGGCGGCGGCACGTCCACACCCAGATCGACTCGGCCGCGCTGCCGGTGCGGCACCAGACCCGGCGGCAGGGGCGGCCATACACGCTCGTGCTGACAAAGACCGGCGAGCTCTTCACCCGCGAGAAGGACGCGCGGCACAAGGCCGTGACCGACCTGGCGTGGCTGACGTCGGCGTGGGGTGACGGTCCGCCGGGAACGTTTTGACTTCCTGGGCTATACGCAATTCCTTACTGCACTTCATAGAGCTGCGGTGATCCTCGCTCAGCAGGTGGACCGTGCCGATAGGCGCTTCAGCGCCGCCACGAGCGGCCGAGCGGACAACGCCGGGACTTGCGGGGAGGGCGGCCACCCCCGGTCGACCAGGCGGCATGATAGTGAGGTGCGCCCCTGGAAACGACGGCTGTCTGATGACGAGTGTTCTGTCCTGCTGGCCGAGTTGCTCCTTCGGCACCCTGAGCTGGCCGCCGAGGCAGAGGAGATCACGTCCACGCTGCTGGTCGTGGAAAACGAACAGGAACTCGGCGACGAGATCACGGCCAAACTGCGGGCGCTACGTGCCAACGGGCCGGTGTCTGTCGATACGGGACGGGGACGGGTCCTGGATGTGCTCCAGCCGTACATTGATGACCTCACCCGGCGGAAGGAGCGCGGCGCCCGGCGTGCGGCCTGCCGAGCCCGCTTCGCGTCGCGCGGCGGGGCTTGCATCTGGAAGACCCGGGTCGTGCCGGAGAAGCCAGCGATATCGATGGACAAACTCGCTCGGATGCTGCCGGGGGGCGAACGCGGCCGAGGCGCTGGAGCAGCAGATGCTGAGTCGACTCGACGAGCAGACGTTCGTTGGCGGCAGGCACGTCGCGCGGCAGCAACTGCCCGGCCGCCCGAACACGCCGAGACTACCGTCCACCGGGTGAAGGTTAGCCTGCTCGACCTGGCGGATCCGCTGGCGGGTCATCCTGCCTGGGCCGGGCCGATGAGAGCGTCGAGTCGCTCGGCGAGCCGACGGTACCGGTCCGCTCCGGTGCTCCAGCCGCGAGCGTCGGCGTCGGCGGCCAGGGCCCGGGCGTCGACGCGCTGGGCAGCGAGGACGGCCAGGCGGCTGGGGTCGGCGCGGAAGCCGGGACAGTGCTCGCAGATGTTGGCATACGGGCTGGCGCCCTGTGCCTCGGCGCGCAGGCAGTAGCCGCGGCTAGCCGGGCCTTAATGGCGGGGGCCTGCCGCTGCCGGAGTCAGCGCAGGCTGGCGCGGATGTCTTTCATCCGCCGGTAGAGCCGCAGGGGGTGGCTGGGAGCGGGGATGAAGCCGTGGTGGACGTAGAACTTCGCCGCCTCATCATCGATGGCGTCCACAACGACGAGCCGGGCAGCGGCCGCCTCGCCGGCGGCAACAGCCTTGCGGAGCGCTTCGGCAAGCAGCAGCGCGCCAAGCCCCTTTCCCTGCTCGCTGCGATCGACGGCGAGCCTGGCCAGCAGGACCATGCCGACCGGGTAGGCGGGAAGGCCACGGACAAGCCTCGGTGGTGCTTCTGCCCGCAGCACTGAGCCCATCGTCAAGCTGAAATATCCGGCAACGTGGTTCTCGGCGCCCTCGCCACCACGGACGAGCAGGAAGGCCCTGGCGGAGTCC
>Ga0307373_10000818_pt1 | contig 59850 bp, 52 predicted proteins | sample OX2MG_FD_202534 | JGI IMG/M metagenome (GOLD analysis project Ga0307373, IMG submission 202534) | Soil microbial communities from Risofladan, Vaasa, Finland - OX-2 | ecosystem: Environmental > Terrestrial > Soil > Coastal area > Acid sulfate soil | place: Finland: Risofladan, Vaasa | collected... | reverse complement strand
GCACCTTGTTCCACGATTCCACCGCCGTCGGTCAGCGGGTGGTGGTGATCAGCGAGCGCCTCTGGCGTCAGATCTCGGACGGGCGCCAGACGTTCGCTCCCTTCTCCCTCTCGATCCTCTGGCCCGCCTCCACGGCGACGTACACCGTGATCGGTGTCGTCCCCCATGACGGGGCGCCGCCGGTGAATACGGACCTCTTCCTGCCGTCAGGATATGCCCGTGGGGTTGCCCTGTTGCGATTGAGACCCGGATTCTCGCGCGAGGCATTGCTGGCGGAACTCAATGTCCTGGCAGCGCGCCTCGATCCGCATCATTCGCGCCTCGCACACTTCGATCTGACTCCTGCGGTCGTCTCACCAGCGCGGAACCTCGACCTCGTGGCGGCGCTCGCCGTGGCCACCTTCGCCGTCCTGCTCATCGCCTGCGCGAATATCGCGAATCTGCTCGTCGCCCGGGGCATGGCCCGGAGCCGCGAGCTTGCCACGCGGATGGCGCTCGGCGCCAGCCGATGGCAGGTGGCGCGACTCCTGTTCGCGGAGAGCGGGCTCATCGCGGTCGCCGGCGGGACGCTGGGGGTGCTCCTGTCGCTCTGGACGATACACATTCTGAGCGCCACGCTGCCCGCCAACCTGCAGTACCTCGGCCTGGTCGAGCCCCAACTGTCGTGGCGTGTGGTGGCGGCGGGCATGGGACTCACCGTCGTGGCGGCCGCGGCGCTGGGTGTGGCGCCCATCGTAGGGCTGATGCGCGCCGACGTCGGCACGATTCTGAAGGGGGCGAGCGGCCGGCACACAACGGGTGGGCGGACCCGCTTTCGGTTACTCGTGGTCGCCGAGGTCGCCGGTGCGCTGACGCTGATCGTCTCGGCATCGATGCTGGGCGCCGTCGCGGGGCGCATTCGCGTCGTTGACTACGGATACGACGCCAACCATCTCCTCCAGGTCGAGGTACGAGAGGCATCGCTGCAACCCGGCAATGTCGGCGACTACGGCCGCCCGCCGACCGAGGCCGTCGTCGCGAAACGGTACGACGAGTTGCGGCGACTCCGGGCCATGCCGGGAGTGGTTGCGGCCACGGCGCAGTGGCCATGGTTCATCGGGGGCCGGATCCGCATCGACGATCCCGGGGGAGGCGAGCCGCTTACCCTCACGGCCGCGGCGCGAATTGCCGAGGTCGCACCCAATTACTTGCGCGCACTCCGGATTCCCGTCGTCCGTGGACGCGACTTCCACACCAGCGAAGACGGCCCACTCCCGTCCGTGATCATCGACCAGATCGCCGCGCACTGGCTGTGGCCGGGCGCCGACCCGATCGGGCGTCTGATGGAGTTCTCGCCACAGGGGCCCTGGATGCGTGTAGTCGGCGTGATTCGCCAGCCGATTTTCAGTATCGAATGTGTGGAGGGCCCCTGTTCGGAGCCCACAATCCTCATCGCGAACGGCGCGGCCTACCGCCCGCGAATGCGCGCCACCCAGTACGTCATCCGGACCAAGGGGGACCCCTCGGCGTTCGTGGGGCGGTTGCGTCAGCGGATGGCGGCGGACTACCCGAGCGGCGTTCCCGCCATCGCAACGTGGGACGATGTCACCGGGTTCGCTCCAGTCACCAAGATGTACGATTTCGTCGGGTCACTGTTCGGCCTGTTCGCCGCCATCGGCATGCTGCTGGCGCTCATCGGCGTGTACGGCGTGGCCGCCTATGCCGCCGAGCAACGGGCCCGCGAGTTCGGGGTGCGCATCGCGCTCGGAGCACAGGCACGCGACATCGTACGCCTGGTGCTGCACGACGGGAACGCTACGGCGTTGCTCGGGCTGGCCGTAGGGCTCATTTTCGCCAACTGGGCGGAAAGCCTGCTGGCCCACTATCTGTTCGGGTACGACGCGCTGGCGCCGGCGTTCATGCTGGGGGCCATGGTCGCACTCTTCGGGGCGACCGTCGCGGCGGGCATCCCGCCGGCACTACGCGCGGCCCGGGTCAACCCGGTGGATACGCTCCGGGCGGAATAGCGATCCGCAGAAACTCGACGTGCGGGCCGCCGGGATCGTCGCTGGTTTCTCTATGCCCTTTTTTATGCCCGACGCGGATAGCTGCAGAGGGCGGAACAGCAACGATACCGAAGGCATAGAAGCGGCATAACTGCGACTTCAGGCCGACCAGATGACATCGTAACACATTGTAAATCAACGACTTGTAAAAGTAGCAGGGGTGGGACTCGAACCCACGACCCCGGCATTATGAGTGCCGTGCTCTAACCACCTGAGCTACCCTGCCCCGTCTCCTGCGCTGGCCGATAACCTAATCACAGCCTCGCTCAACAGAAACCGGCCGGCCCTTTCGGACCGGCCGGCTAATAGCGGGGGCGGGATTTGAACCCGCGACCTTCGGGTTATGAGCCCGACGAGCTACCAGGCTGCTCCACCCCGCGTCAGTACCCGAAACCTAGTCCCGCGGGGAACCCCGTCAAGCCCGATCGCGACTCGTGCGCAGGGCATTGAGAATCACCGCCACGTCGATCGCCTCCTGCAACAGGGCGCCCACGGTGGGCACGATGTACCCGCGCGCCGCGAAGAGCATGGCCACCCCGCTCAGCCCCAGTCCCACCCAGATGCTCTGCCGCGCCACGCGCATGGTGCGCCGCCCGATCCGGATGGCCTCCACGACGCGCGCCGGCTCATCCACGAGAATCACGATGTCCGCGGCCTCGGCGGTGATGCCGCCGCCGTGGCCCGCCAGCGCGATCCCGACGTCGGCGGCGGTGAGCGCCGGCGCATCGTTGGTGCCGTCGCCCACCATCATCACGCGCGCGCCTTCGTGCCGCAGACGATTCACCACGGCCACCTTGTCCTCGGGCAGGAGATCGCCGTGCACTTCGCTGATCCCCACCTCGGCTGCCACCGCCCGCGCGTTGGGCGCATGATCGCCCGAGAGGAGCAGGGTGTGCCGGATGCCCAGCCGCGCCAGGTCGGCGAACACCTCGGCGATGCCGGGCCGCACGCGATCGGCGTATTCGACGATGCCCGCCAGTTGGCCATCCACCGCGATGTACGCCCGTAGCCCGCTCCCGCCACGCTCCAACTCGGCCACGACCTCCACCGCCATGCGCCCTTGCTCGAGAATGTACGAACGCGCGCCCACCGCCACCTCGTGCCCCTCGACGTCGCCGGAGAGCCCGCGCCCGGGCGACTCGCGGAGGTGCCGTGCCGCGGGCAGCACGCCCGCGCGGCGCTCGGCCTCCTGCACGATCGTGCGCGCCAGCAGGTGCCCCGATCCCTGCTCCACCGCGCCCGCCAGCCGCAGCAGGCTCTCCTCGGTGAAGCCCCTGGCCGGCACCACGCGGCTCACGGCGGGCATGCCCACGGTGAGCGTGCCTGTCTTGTCGAACACGGCGGTGTCCACGGCGCTCAACTGCTCCAGCGCGCCGCCATTGCGCACGATCACCATGCGCCGGGCCGCGGCATTGATGCCGCCGATGATCGCGATCGGCGTGGCGAGGATGAGCGGGCACGGGGTGGCCACGACGAGCACCGCCAGCACGCGCACCCAGTCTCCGGTGGTGACATACGCCAGCGCGCAGACGCCGAGCGTGAGCGGCGTGAACCACACCGCGTACCGGTCGGCCAGCCGTTGCAGGGGCGACTTGCTCTCCTGCGCGTGCCGCACCAGGTCGACGATGCGCGCATACTGGCTCTCGTTGGCCAGCGCCGTGGCGCGAATGGTGAGCGCGCCCTCGCCGTTGGCGCTGCCGCTCATCAGCGCCACGCCCGCCTGCGCGTCCACGGGCATCGGCTCGCCGGTGAGCCGCGACGCGTCCACCAGCGAATGGCCGTCGGTCACCACGCCGTCGCAGGGCACCAGTTCGCCCGGCCGCACGAGGAGCAGCTCGCCCACCTGGATGTCGTCCACGACGATGTCGATCACGCCGGCGCCGTCGGCCAGGCGATGCGCCGTGCGCGGCGCGGCCGCCTCGAGCTCGCGAATGGCGCGCGATGCTCGGCCTTCGGCGTAGTGCTCGAGTGCCTCGCCGCCGGTCTGCATGAGCACCACCACGAGCCCCGCCAACGGCTGGCCCAGCAGCACAGCGCCGACGATGGCGAGCATGGCCACGAGGTCGGTGGCAAAGTGGCCGGCCAGCGCGCCGCGGAGCGTGCGCCAGACCACGGGCGCGCCGACCACGATCAGACCGCCCAGCCACACCCAGCGGCTGGCCGCTCCGCCCGCGGGACCGGCGCGCGCCACGGCGCCGGCGATGATGACCGCCAGCGTGGCAACGGGCAGGACGACGGCGCGGCTTCTCAGGAACTCAGTGCGCACGCCGCTCCGGTGAGATCGCGAACACGGAGCACCGCGCGCCGCGGATGAGCTTGGTGGACGTGCGGCCGAGCAGCGTGCGAACGATGATGTTGTGCCCGTGCGTCCCGGTCACGATCAGATCGGCCTGCGTGCGTTCGGCGTAGCCCAGCAGTTCCCGCGCCGGATCGCCGTAGAGCACCACCTCGTCGACGGCGATGTGCCCGGGGATCGCCAGCCGCTTGCGGGTCTCGATGAAACTGGTCTTCACGGCGTTCTCGTACGCGTCGTCCCACGCCGGCCACACGCCCATCGAGATGTCGCGCGGCACGACGTGCGCCATCGTGATCTTCGCGCCGTCGCCGAGGAGCGGCAGCGCGGCCAGCAGCGCGCGTTCGCTGGTCTCGCTGAAGTCCATCGCGGCCACCAGACGCGTGGGCAAGGCGGTGGCCTTGGGCCCCACCGCGAGCACGGGGACGTCGGCCAGCCGCAGCACGCGTAGCGCCGTCTCGCCACCGAACCAGCGGTCCACCATCCGGTGCTCTCCCAACCCCAGCACGATGAGATCGGCATGGCAGTCGTGGGCCACGCGGGCGATCGTCGCATCGGGCGGTCCGTCGATCTGCTCCACCGTCCAGACGGACGACTCCGGCACCAGCCGCGAGAGCTGGTCGCGCACGCGCTGTTCGAACTGTCGGTGGCGCGCCTGCTCGATTTCCGGGGTCAGCGGCAGATTACCCTCGGGCGTGACGGCCGGCAGCGCCTCCACGGCGGTCACCACCCGCACCTTGGCGGCGTCGCGCGCCGCGAGCTGCCGGGCCACGGTGATCGTCGATTCCATGGCCGACGAGCCATCGCTCGCCAGCAACACGATCCTCAACTTGCCGTCCAACGGGTGCTGTGCGGTGGTCATGCGCCCCCTCCGGATACTGGCCTGCGGTGGTGCTCGCCGAGCGACGCCGGAATGCTACCGGAGCGTGTTGCCTATAGATGTCCCGGATTTGCCGGTTCGCTGCCCGAAGAATTCCCCGTCGTTGTGGGACAATTCCCCACAGATCATGGCTTCCCCGCCGTGCTGTCGGGATCCACGAGCCGGTACAGCATCTCCTTGTTCCCGCGCACCCAACCGAACTCCTCGCGCCCGATGCGCTCCTGGAGCGCGGGATCGTGGAGCACCCGGTCGCGGTACCGGGCCAACGTGTCCACCTCGTGCTGCAGAGAATCGATCTGCGCGCGCAGCACGCGCGCCTGCCCTCGCTGGCGCAGCAGATCCAGCGTACTGTACTCGCCGCCCTGCACGGCGAAGGCGAGCGCCGCGATCCCGACAATCGCCCAGATCGCGGCCTTGAGGCCGCGCGGAACGCGGCGCTTGGGGGTCACAGTCCGTAGATGGCGCCGCCCGGAAACTCCGCCGCCCCGCCCAACTCCTCCTCGATGCGGAGCAGCTGGTTGTACTTGGCGATGCGATCGGTGCGGCTGGCCGAGCCGGTCTTGATCTGTCCCACGCCGCTCGCCACGGCGAGGTCGGCGATGAACGTGTCCTCGGTCTCGCCCGAGCGGTGCGAGATCACCGACAGGTAGCCGGCGCCGCGCGCCATGTCGATGGTCTCCAGCGTCTCGCTGAGCGTGCCGATCTGATTGACCTTGATGAGGATCGAATTGGCCACGCCCTCGCTGATGCCGCGGGCGAGCAGATCGCCGTTGGTGCAGAAGATGTCGTCGCCCACGAGCTGGCAACGGTCGCCCAGCGCCTCGGTGAGCGCCGCCCATCCTTCCCAATCGTTCTCGGCCAGCCCGTCCTCGATGGACACGATGGGGTACTCCTCCAGCCAGCGGCCGTAGAGTTCGATCATGCCCGCCGCATCGAGCGTGGCGCCGCCGCTCTTCTTGAAGGTGTACTTGCCGTCCTTGAAGATCTCGCTCGCGGCGGGATCGAGCGCGATCGCCACCTCGGTGCCGGGCGCGTAGCCCGCCGCCTCGATGGCCTCGACCACCACGCGCAGCGCCTCCTCGTCGTTCTTGAGGTCGGGGGCGAATCCGCCCTCGTCGCCCACGCCGGTGGCGAGCTTGCGCTTGACCAGCACCTTCTTGAGCGCATGGAACACCTCGGCGCCCGTGCGCAGCGCGTCGCTGAACGTCTCGGCGCCCACGGGGACGATCATGAACTCCTGGAAGTCCACGGTGTTGGTGGCGTGCGCGCCGCCGTTGAGGATGTTCATCATCGGCACGGGCATCACGCGCGCCAGCGGGCCGCCGAGGTAGCGGTACAGCGGCAGGCCCACGCTCTGGGCGGCGGCCCGCGCCGTGGCCAGCGACACCGACAGGATCGCGTTGGCGCCGAAGTTGGCCTTGTTGGGCGTGCCGTCCATCTCGATCATCACGGCATCGATCTCGAGCTGCCGCGTGGGATCCATGCCGGCGAGCGCGGGGCCGATCGTCTCCTCCACGTGCTGCACGGCGTTGCGCACGCCCTTGCCGCCGTAGCGCAGTTCGTCGCCGTCGCGCAGCTCCACGGCCTCGTTCTCGCCGGTGCTGGCGCCGCTCGGCACCGCGGCGCGGCCCATGACGCCGTTGGACAGGAAGACGTCGGCTTCGACGGTGGGGTTCCCGCGGCTGTCGAGGATCTCGCGGGCGTGGATCTGCGTGATGGTGGTCATGGCGAGTGGAAGTTGGTCAGACGACGCGTTCGTTGGGCGTGGACGTGGCAAGGCGTGACGGCTGCACCCCGTAATGCTCATCGAGCGCCTCGGCCATGCGGCTCCAGACGCGCGCCGTGAGCGCCCCGCGGTCGTCGTACGACAGTCCCGCGGTGGGGATCGGCTCGAGGAAATGTAAGTGAATGACGCCGGGACGGATGCGGAACGACCCTTTGGGCATGACCTCCCGGGCGCCGTGCACCACGGTGGGGACCACCGGGGCCCCGGCGGCGATGGCGAGCACGACCGGGCCCCGCTTGAAGGGCCGGAGCGCGTACGAGGCGCCGCGGGTGCCCTCGGGATACACCACCACCGAGAGGCCGTCCCTGACCTGCGCCGCGGCGCCGGCGTACGACTGGAAGGCCTGCTTGGCGTTGTCCCGGTCGAGGAACACGATACCCGCCGCGGCACACGCCGCCCCGAACACCGGGATCCGTCGCAGTTCGCGCTTGGCCACGAAGCTGTACCGCGGCAGGGTGGCGGCCATGGCCAGGACGTCGAACCAGCTCACGTGGTTGGCGATGTACACCGCGCCGCGCCGCTCGTGGATGCCGGCGCCGTCGTGCACCACGATCCGCACGCCGGCCACGCGACACACGGCGCGCGACCAGAGCCGCATGCTGCGCTGATACAAGCCGCCGGGCTTCTCGCGCACGCCGAGCAGGCTGGCCACGAGCACGATCGGGCCGAGCGTGAAGGTCATGAATATGACTGTGATCAGCGTAGCGAGGGTTCGCATCACGCCGAAAGGTGACTGTGCCCCCGCCCCGCCGCAACGCGGCGCCCGCCGTCATTCACGAAAACCAGATGCGGCTCGCCGGGAACGGCCCGTCCGATCGCCGTGAGCGGAATGCCGAACCGCGCGGCGAAGGCCGCCCCGTCGAGCGATCCCGGAGCGGAAACCAGCAGTTCGTACTCCTCGCCGCTGGCCAGCGCGTCGAGGGGGGACACCCCGTCCACCACCGGAATGGCCGCCAGGTCGAGGTCGATGCACCGCTTGCTGGCCGCCGCGAGATGGCCGGCGTCGGCCGCCAGACCGTCGGAAATATCGATTGCGGCAGTGGCGCCGGCCTCGGCCAGCCACAACGCCTCCGCGATCCGCGCCTTGGGATGGGCAAAGCGCTCGCGGTATGCGGGGGCCGGCGGGCGCCCGCCAAGGAATGCGCTCAGCGCCGCGCCCGAGCCGCCCAGGCGGCCGGTCACGTACAGCGTGTCGTGGGCGCCGACTCCCGCTCGCGGAAGCGGGTGCGCGGCGTGGCCCAGCACGGTGGTGGTGATGCTCAGTTCGGAACCCTCCGACAGGTTACCCCCCACCACGATGGTATCGGCGGCTGCCGCGGCCTCGCCGATGCCGTCGGCGAGCGCGTCGAGCGCGTCACGCCAGCTGTCCGGGATCACGAACGCCGTGAGCATGCCAAGCGGACGCGCCGCCATGGCCGCGAGATCGCTGAGCGCCGCCGTGGCGGCGCGGTAGCCGATTTCCGTCGGCGTGAGCCAGGGACGCCGGAAGTGCACGTTCTCGACGGTGACGTCGATGCTGGCCACGAGGAGTTGACCCGGCGGCACCGCCAGCAGCGCCGCGTCGTCTCCCGTGCCGGCGCTGCGGGCATCCAGCCGGTGGAGCAGCCGCCGAATGGCGTCGAACTCGGCGCCGGCGCCCAGCGCCACGTGGCGGTCACCGGTCACGAGCGCCGTTCCACCGCCGGCAGCTCGGCGAGCACGGGAGGCGCCGGCACGTCCGACCGCAGGCGCCAGACGTCGGGCAGCGCGTGGAGCACGTCGTCGAGCGTGAGCCCCCGGGCATCGCGACGCGGCAGTTGCGCGCCCCCGGGCCATGACAACGCGTACCCGGAGCGGTCGTCGCCGTCGCCGAGGGACTCGTCGAGATCAGCGCTGAAGGGCGCGGCCTCGCGCGGCGCGCCGAACTGCGCGCGCTCCGCCGCGCGGCCGTGCACCCACGCGGCGCAGGCGGCAGCCGGCGTGGCCTGGCCCATCTGCGCGAGCAGCGTGACGGTGATCCCGGTGAGGACGTCGCCGCTGCCGCCGGTGGCGAGCACCGGCGTGCCGCTGGCGCTCACGAGGCGGGCGGCGCCGTCGGGCGAGAAGATCACCGTGGGCGTGCCCTTGAGCAGCAGCGCCACGCGGAGGCGGACCGCGGTGCCGCGCCCGATGTCGAACCGGCGCTCGAGCACTTCGGGAACGGTGGTCTGCGAGAGGCGCGCGTATTCGGCCGGGTGCGGCGTGAGAATCGCGGGGCGGCCGCCGAGCAGCGCGGCGAGGGGCTCGAGATCGCCCGCGAACACGTTGAGCGCGTCGGCATCGAGCACCACGGGACCCCGCCAGCGGCCGAGGATGCGGGCCACGAGTTCGCGTGACCGCGGCGTGTTGCCCAACCCGGGGCCGATGGCGACGGCGTCGGCCCACCCGGCGATCTGGTCGTCGACCGCCGCATCGGTGAGGGGCCATGGACCGGTGAGCGCGGCGGGATCGGCGCGGCGCACGGCGTCGAGCGACGCGGGGTCGGCCAACACCTTCACCATGCCGGCGCCGCTGCGCAGCGCGGCGCGCGCGGCGAGGATGGCGGCTCCCGACATCCCCTCGGCGCCGCCCACGATCACCACCTTGCGGCGCGCTCCCTTGTGCGCGTCGGCGTGGATGACCGGCACCTGCTGCGCCACCCACGGCTCGTCCACCAGGAGCGGCGCGTCGTCGGGCAGCGCGGCGTGCTCGCCGAGGCCGATGTCGATCACCACGAGATTGCCGCACACCCCACGCGACACCAGCTGTCCGCGCTTCACGGTGCCGAAGGTGAGGGTGAGGTCGGCGGTGAGCGCGTGCGTGGCGTCGCCGGTGGTGGCCTCGAGCCCGGTGGGCAGATCGATGGCGGCCACGCGGGTGCCCGCGTCGCGCTGCGCGGTAACCAGCGCCGCGGCGTCGGCGATCGCGCCGCGCGGGGCGCCGGCGGAGCCGGTGCCGAGCAGCGCGTCGACCACGACGTGGTAGCGGGTGGCGCGTGCTTGGGCGATGGCGACCTCTCGCGGCGGGTGCGGAATCGCGGCGCGAGCGCTCTGGCGCGCGGACACCGCATCGGCGGTGCGGGCCACCACCGCTTCGCACACGTCCACCGGGATGCCGAGCGCGGCCAGCACGCGGGCCACCACCCAGCCGTCGCCTCCGTTGTTGCCGGGCCCGCAGCAGACGAGCACCGGACGATCGTCGAGGGGGCCGAAGCGGCGCTCGATCTCGACCGCCGCGCTGACGCCGGCCACTTCCATGAGGGCACGCGAGGGCGTGCCGGCGGCGATGGCGGCCGCGTCGCGTGCCGCGGCCTGGGCAGCGGTGACAACGCGAACGAGGAGCCGGGGACCGGTCATGGCGCGGAGGCGGCGCATGGCGGCGCCGCGCGGTGCGGCGCGGCTATTTCTGCGACGGGCCCACCGTACGGCCGTAGCTGAGTTCGCCGTTGTCGATGCGCACGTTGAATCCGCACTCGGGGTTGCTGCAGGCCCACGCCTTGTAGGTGATGGGCGCGCCGTCGCGGCCGTAGTCGCTGAGTGGCAGGAGCGTGCCGGCGCCGCACTTGCGGCAGGCGGGCCACTCGATGCCCGGCGTGGTCACGCGTGGATGGCTCCGCACCACGGATAGCCGCGCTCGAAGGCGTCGTCGAAGTCGAATGCATCGACGAACTCGTCGCGGTTGTCGGTGGGCTGGCTGAGCAGCAGGTCCAATTCGACGAGCGTGAACACGACGTCGCCGATGTCGGCGCTGCTGTGGATGCCCCAGTGCTCGAGCACGAGGCGGGCGATGACGCCGAACCGTTCGAGGGCGAGGTCGCGACAGGCGCAGGCCAGTTCGGCCCCCGAGATGTGGCGGCGCTCGGGCAGCCGCTGCTGGCAGTACTCCAGCGAGGCGAGCACGAACAGGTACGCACGCTCGTCGAACCGCCGCTCGTGGAGCAGGATGCGGTCCATGATGCCATCGCGAAAGGTCAGCTCAGCCACGGGTTCTCAACCGGTGTCAGTCGGTGAATGCCGGGCGCCGTTGCCCGACGCGTGACATTATGCGGGGTTTGCCGCCCGATCACAACTCCCCAATTCACCGGCGCCGTCCGACGGTGGCGTAGTACACCGGGATGCCGGCCACGACAACGCCGAGCACGGCAGCCGTGGCCCAGCGGCTGGACGGCGAAACGAGCGCGTTAACCAGCAGGTAGACGGTGGACATCACGAACAGGAGCGGCACCACGGGATACCCCGGCACGCGGAATGCCGGACGGTAGCCCTGGCGGCGCCGCAGCACGAAGATCGACGCCACGCCGAGCGCGTAGAACGGCACGATCGCGGTGACGAACGTGTCGGCCAGCTGCTCGAAGCTGCGCAGCAGCACGAAGATGACGCCGAGCGCGCTGCTCAGTCCGATGGCCACGTACGGCGTCTGGAATTTGGGATGGACGGCCGCCACGCGCCGGAAGAAGAGCCCGTCGTCGGCCATGGCGAAGAAGATGCGCGGCGCCGTGAGCAACGAGCCGGTGAGGGTGCCGAAGGTGGAGAGCATCACCGTAACGCCCACGAACGCCACGCCCGGGGTGCCGAGCAGGCGCTGCGCCACGTCGGCGGCCACGAGGGGCGAGCGGCGCACCTCGCTCACCGGCATCACGGCCAGATACGCGAGGTTGGCCAGCAGGTAGATGCCGATCACGGCGAGGGTGCCGGTGATCAGCGCCCGCGGGATGTTGCGCTGCGGATCGCGCACCTCGCCGGCCACGAAGCTCAGGTCGGCCCATCCGTCGTACGCCCAGAGCGTGGACACGAGCGCGAGGCCGAACGCCGGCAGGGCGAAGCTGCCGGCGGGAGCGACCGGCGTGTAGTAGCCCCCGGTGCGCGGCAGGCCGATGGCGAGCGCGAACAGGATGATGAACAGCAGGCCGCCGTACTTGGCAACCGTGGTGAGGTTGAGCACCAGCGAACTCCACTTCACGCCGATGATGTTCACGGCGCCGAGCGCGGCGATGGCCACCGCCGCCAGATAGTGCGCGTAGTTGTCGATGGGAGCCGTGGTCGGATCGTACCCGGCCACGCGAAAGGCGTATTCGGCGAAGGTGATGGCGATGGCGCCGAGCGACGCGGCGCGGATGATGACCAGCTCCGACCATCCGAACAGGAAGGCCGGCATGCGGCCGAAGCCTTCGCGGATGTACACGTACACGCCGCCCGTCTCGGGATAGGCGCTCCCGACCTCGGCCAGGGTGAGGGCGCCGCAGAGGGCGAACAGCCCGCCCATGACCCACACGGAGGCCAGCGCGAGGGGACCCGGCAGCCGGTCGGCGATGCCGGCCGGCGACCGGAAGATTCCCGACCCGATGGTGGACCCGACCAACACGGCGACGGCGCTCCAGAATCCCAGCCGTCTGGGCAGCACGCCGCGTTCCGGGGGGGCGCTCATGCCGTGGCGACGACGTCCTGCATGGGGTACAACGGGAACGCGGCGGCCATCTCCCGCACCTCGGCACGCACGGCGTCGATCGTGGCGGCGTCTTCCGGCGCGCGCAGCACGCGGTCGATGAGCGTGGAGATGCGCACCATGTCGGGCTCGTGCATGCCGCGCGTGGTCACTGCCGACGTGCCGACGCGGATGCCGCTGGTCACGAACGGCGAGCGCGTCTCGCGGGGCACGGTGTTCTTGTTCACCGTGATGCCGGCGGCATTGAGCGCTGTCTCCGCCAGCTTGCCGGTGAGCGCATCGCCGCGATTGCGGAGGTCGATGAGCATGAGGTGGTTGTCGGTGCCGCCCGACACGATCTGGAAGCCGTCGGTGATGAGCGCCGCGGCGAGGGCGCGGGCGTTGGCCACGATCTGCGCGCAGTAGCGCTTGAATGCGGGCTCCAGCGCCTCGCGGAAGGCCACCGCCTTGGCGGCGATCACATGCTCCAGTGGGCCGCCCTGCGTGCCCGGGAACACCGCCTTGTCGATGGCCTTGGCGTGCTCGGCGCGGCAGAGGATGAGGCCGCCGCGGGGGCCACGCAGCGTCTTGTGCGTGGTGCTGGTGACGAAGTCGGCGAATGGCACGGGCGACGGATACACGCCCGCCGCCACGAGGCCGGCGAAGTGCGCCATGTCCACCATGAGCAGGGCGCCCACCTCGCGCGCCACGTCGGCGAACGCCGCGAAGTCGACGACGCGCGAATAGGCGCTGTAGCCGGCAATGATCAGGCGCGGCCGGTGCTCGCGGGCCTTGGCACGCATGTCGTCGTAGTCGATGAGCCCTTCGTCGGTCACGCCGTACGACACGGCGTTGTAGAGCAGGCCCGAGAAGTTGACCGGCGAGCCGTGGGTGAGATGGCCGCCGTTGGAGAGCGCCATGCCGAGGAAGGTGTCGCCCGGCTTCAACACGGCCATGAACACCGCCATGTTGGCCTGGGCTCCGGCGTGCGGCTGCACGTTGGCGTGATCGGCGCCGAACAGTTGCTTGGCGCGATCGATGGCCAACTGCTCCACCTGATCCACGATCTCGCAGCCGCCGTAATAGCGCTTGCCCGGCAGCCCCTCGGCGTACTTGTTGGTGAGCGGCGAGCCCATGGCTTCGAGCACGGCCGGCGACACGAAGTTCTCGCTCGCGATGAGCTCGATCCCGTCGTTCTGCCGCGAGATCTCCTGCATGATGAGGCCGGCGATCTCCGGATCGGCAGCGCGCAGCGCCGTGCCCGGCGGGCAACGGTCCCAGTCCACCCAGTGATTCATCGTATCGTCTCGCCCGCAAGAGGGGGCCGCTCGATCTTCACCACGCGCCGTTCGTGGCGGCCTCCCTCGAACGGCGTGTCCAGCCAGGTCTTGAGAATGCGCACCGCGTCGTCGTCGGTCACGAACCGGGCCGGCAGCACGAGCACGTTGGCGTCGTTGTGCTGCCGTGCCAGCGCCGCGATCTCCGGCGTCCATGACACCGCGGCCCGCACGCGCGGATAGCGGTTGGCCACGTACGACATCCCGAGGCCGGTGCCGCACAGCAGGATGCCCCGCTCAACCTCTCCCTCGGACACGCGTTTCGCCAGCGGGTGCGCGAAGTCGGCGTAGTCGGTGGAGGCCGCGGAATCGGTGCCCAGGTCGTCCACCTCGTAGCCCATGCCGCGGAGCGCGGCTTCGAGCCGTTGTTTCAGCTCGAAGCCGGCGTGGTCCGAGGCGATGGCGATCCGCTCGCGGCCGTCCATCAGCGCTACTTGTTCGGCCACTGCGGCCAGGTACGCATCATCGAACCCACGGTCTTGATGCGCATCTCGGCCAACCGGTCGGCGGCCACGTACGTGGGCACCTTGTCCTGCTTGGCGATGGCGAACACGCGGAGCACGGTGTCGTAGATCTCGTCGGCCTTGCGGAAGGCGCGCTCCAGGGTCCAGCCGGCCAGTTCGCCGTACACGTTGATCACGCCGCCGGCGTTGGCCACATAGTCCGGCGTGTAGAGGATGCCCTTCTTCTCCAACGCCGTGCCGTGCCGCTCCTCGAGCAACTGGTTGTTGGCGGCACCGGTGACGATCTCCACCTTGAGCTGCGGGATCGTATGGTCGTTGATGACGGCCCCCAGCGCGCAGGGCGCGAAGATGTCGGCCTCGACCGTGTAGATGTCGTCGAGGGCCACGCCGCGCGCGCCGAACTCGGTCACCACGCGCTTCACGCGCTCGGCGTCGATGTCGGTGACGACGAGCTTGGCGCCCGCCTCGTGCAGTTCCTTGGACAGGTAGTATCCCACGTGGCCGCACCCCTGCACCGACACCGTCTTGCCGGCGAGGTCGTCGGAACCCCACGTCTCCTTGGCCGCGGCCTGGATGGAACGGAACACGCCGTGCGCGGTGACGGGCGACGGATCGCCCGACCGGCCGGCGAGGCCGCTCACATAGTCGGTCTCCATGTGCACGAAGTCCATGTCGGCGGTGCTCGTGCCCACGTCCTCGGCGGTGATGTAGCGCCCGCCGAGCGACTCCACGAACCGGCCGTGGGCGCGGAACAGCATCTCGCGGCTGGCGGTCTTGTTGTCGCCGATGATCACCGACTTGCCGCCGCCCAGGTTGAGGCCGGCCACGGCGTTCTTGTAGGTCATGCCGCGCGCCAGCCGCAGCGCGTCGACGATCGCGTCCTCATCGGACGCGTAGCTCCAGAAGCGCGTGCCGCCCAGCGCGGGCCCGAGCGTGGTGCTGTGGATGGCGATGAGGCCGCGGTAGCCGGCGGCGGCGTCCTGGCAGAGCACGAGCTGTTCGTGGCCCATGCCGGCGATGGTATCGAAAATCTTCATCGGAGTCGCTCGAAATCAGAGGGAAGAGGATGCCAGATGGGAATACAACTCGCGCGCAATCACGATCCGCTGGATCTCCGAGGTGCCCTCGTAGATCTCCGTCACCTTCGCATCACGGAACAACCGTTCGACGGGATAGTCCTTCACGTATCCGTACCCGCCGAAGATCTGCACCGCCTGGGTGGTCACCCACATGGCGGACTCGCTGGCCATCAACTTGGCCATGGAACTGAACTGTGTCACGGGGGCGCCACGATCCTTGGCCGTGGCCGCAGCGTGGAGCAGCGCCCGGGCCGCCGACACGCGGGTGGCCATGTCGGCGAGTTTGAACTGGATGGCCTGGAATTCCTTGATCGGCTTGCCGAACTGCCGCCGCTCGGCCGCGTAGGCCGCGGAGTATTCCAGCGCCGCGCGCGCGATGCCCACCGACTGCGCGGCGATGCCGAGCCGCCCGTTGTCCAGCGACTGCATGGCGTACAGGAAGCCGCTGCCGGGTTCGCCGAGCAGGTTGGCCGCCGGCACCCGCAGGTTATCGAACGCCAGCTGCACGGTGGGCGAGGCCCGGAGGCCCATCTTGTCCTCCTTCTTGCCCATCCGGAATCCCGGCATGTCGGGGGTGACGATGAACGTGCTGATGCCGCGGGCGCCGCGGCGGTCGCCGGCGCTATCGGTGCGCGCCATGGCGAGGATCACGTCGCCCTTGGTGCCGCTGGACACCCAGGCCTTGGTGCCGTTGAGCACCCAGTAGTCGCCGTCGCGCTCGGCCTGCGTGCGCAGCGACGCGGCGTCGGACCCCGCGTCGGGCTCCGAGAGCGCGAAGGCGCCCAGCATCTCACCGCGCGCCATCGGTCTCAGGTATCGCTGCTTCTGCTCCTCGGAGCCCCAGCGAAGCAGCATCTGCGTGGGCAGCGAGTTGTGGACGCTCATCATGACGGCCACCGACGCGTCCACGGCCGCGATCTCCTCGAGGGCCAGCAGATAGGTGAGCGTGTCGAGCCCCAGGCCGTCGTACTGCTCGGGGATCATCATGCCCAGAAAGCCCAGGGCCCCCATCCGGGGCACCAGCGACGGCTCGAAGTACGCGTCGCGGTCCCAGGCGGCGCTGTGCGGCGCGAGCTCCGAGCGCGCGAAGTCGCGCGCCATCTTCTGGATTTCCCGCTGCTCTTCGGTGAGGGGGGTGAGAGCCCAGGGCATGTGCGCTCAGTACGTATAGAAGCCGCGCCCAGACTTCCGTCCCAGCCATCCGGCCGCGACGTATTTGCGCAGCAGCGGGCAGGGACGGTACTTGGGATCGCCCAGCCCGTCGTGCAGCACCTCGAGAATCGCGAGGCAGGTGTCGAGTCCGATGAAGTCGGCCAGCGTGAGCGGGCCCATGGGGTGGTTCATGCCCAACTTCATCACCGTATCGATGGCGTCCACCGTGCCCACGCCGTCCATGAGACAGTACACCGCCTCGTTGATCATCGGCATGAGAATGCGGTTGGCGATGAACCCCGGAAAATCGTTCGCCTCCACCGGCGTCTTGCCCACCGCCCGGCTCAGTTCCACCACCTTGGCGGTGGTGGCGTCGCTGGTGGCCAGTCCGCGGATGATCTCCACCAGCTGCATGACGGGCACGGGATTCATGAAGTGCATGCCGATCACGAGCTCGGGGCGTTTGGTACGGCCGGCGATCTCGGTGATCGAGATGGAACTCGTGTTGGTGGCGAGGATGGCGCCGGCGGGCGCCTTGGCGTCGAGCTCGGCGAAGATCTTCGCCTTGAGCTCGCGGTTCTCGGTGACGGCTTCGATCACGAGCGACGCGTCGGCCACGGCGTCCAGCGTGTCGCGATCGGTGATGCGGCCGAGGATCGCGTCCCTGTCAGTCTGCTGGAGGGCGCCCTTCTTGATCTGGCGGTCGAGGTTCCTGGCGATCGTCTCGCGCCCCTTGGCGAGCGCGGCGGTGGAGATATCGATCATCGTCACCGGATAGCCGGCCTGCGCGAACACGTGCGCGATGCCGTTGCCCATCTGGCCGGCGCCGAGCACCGCAATGCGCTCCGTCATGCTATGACTCCTCGCGGCGCCGTCGCCGCGCGTAGAGATACGTGAGTGCCGCCATCATCCCCACCGCCGCGGCGAGCCCGCCCTCGGGCCCCCAGGCACCGCCGGTGAGCCAGGCGGATCCAGCGTCCACCATCCGATAGTTCGGCGCATCGAGCGGAAATCCGCTCACCGCCGAATGCAGCGCCACCGCCATCGTCCAGTTCCACGCAAAGTGCGCCATCCACGCGGCGTACAGACTGCCCGTGGCCAGCACCACCGCGCCCAGAAACACGCCGGCCAACGTCACCAGGGTGACCGATTCCACCGTGGCGCCATTGTTCGCCAGATGCAGCAGGCCGAACCCCACGCTCGTGACGCCGAGCGCCGCCGGCCATCCCAGCGCCTCGCGGAGCACCGAGAACAGGTAGCCCCGCGTGAGCAACTCTTCCAACAATGCCGCGGGCAGCAGGAACCACGACACGCGGGCTGCCGCGCCGATCCAGCTTCCCGCGCCCGCCGGCACCCACCGCAATTGGTGCGCCGCCAGCAGCGTCAGGCAGGGAATTCCGATTGCCAACGCGCCCAGCACCCACCCTTCGAGCCACGCCGCGGGCCGCGCCGCGCCGCGCCCCATCCACACCGCGCTCCACGGCCGCTTGTCCACCACCCGCAGCGCCACCACGTGCCCCACGAGCAGTCCGAACACCCCGAGCCATCCGTCCACGCTCACATTCAGCCCAACCGCCGACGACGCCGCGATCAGCCCAGGCGCCACGAACACGTCGGCCATCGCCCACCCCAACAGCGTCGCGGCCGCGAAGATCGCGATGCGCCATGGGGCCCGGAGCGCGCCGCCCGGCGCGAAGAGGAGGGACGAGCCGGTCAATCCGCGCGCGAGGACGCCGGCGAGCGCGTGACCGCCGCAGCCGCCAGCGCCTTGACGGCGTCGAGGGCCACGAACGGCGCCACGCCGAGCAGCGCGGCCCGCGTCAGGCTGCCGGTGAGCACCGCCAGCTGCGCCAGTCCGCCCACGTACAGCATGAGGATGCCGGCGCCGGCCGCGAGCGCGCGCCCGGAGAAGTCGCGCGTGCGCGATGCCAGCAGTCCGGCCACGTACGCCGCCACCGGATACGCGAGCAGGTAGCCGCCCGTGGGTCCGAGAAACCGCAGCACGCCCGGCGCACCCAGAGGCGCGAACACGGGCAGGCCCGCCGCGCCGGCCACCAGATACACCATCATGCTCGCCGCGCCGAACACCGGCCCGAGCATCATGCCGGCCAGGACGACGAGCAGCGGCTGGAGGGTGATGGGCACCGGCGTGAACGGCAACGGGATCGCCACCTGCGACGCCGCGGCGAGGGCAGCCGAGAATCCGACGATCCCGAGGATGGCGAGACGCCGGTCCTGGACGAGCGCAGTGGTCTTCATGGTCACGAGTCCCGGGTTACACTGAGGGCGACCGCGTCTCCGCCGCCCAGGCAGAGGGTGGCGAGTCCGGTGTGGAGGCCGCGATCCTGCAGAGCATACAGTAGCGTGGTGAGCACGCGGGCGCCGCTGGCGCCGATGGGGTGGCCGAGCGCGATCGCGCCGCCGTTCACGTTCACACGGTCCCAGTCCCAACCCAGCCCCGCGCCGTCGGCGAGGGCCTGCGCGGCGAACGCTTCGTTGGCTTCGATGAGATCGTAGTCGCCGATCTTCGTGCCGCTAAGCTTCATGAGGTTCCGCACCGCGTAGATGGGCGCGAAGAACAGCTCCTTGGGCTCCACGCCGCCGGTGGCGTACGCGGCGATGCGCGCCATGATCGTGAGCCCGTGGGCCTTGGCATACGCTTCGGAGGTGACGACCACGGCAGCGCCGCCGTCGTTGAGGCTCGACGCGTTGCCGGCGGTGACGCTGAGTTCGTCGGCCTTGCTGGTCTTGTCGCCGAACGCGGGGCGCAGCTTGCCCAGCGACTCGGCGGTGGTGTCCTTGCGCGGGCTCTCGTCGGTGTCGACGATGGTGGGCCCCTTGCGGCCCGGCACCTCGACGGGGGCGATCTCGCGCTTGAACCTGCCCGCTTCGATCGCGGCCACCGCCTTGCGGTGCGAATTCGCGGAGAACTCGTCCTGCATCTGGCGCGTGATGCTGGCCTTGCGCGCGGTGTACTCGGCGTGCCCGCCCATATGGACGTCGCACGCGGCGCACCAGAGGCCGTCGCGGATCATGCCGTCCACCATGGGCTGATCGCCCAGCTTCACGCCGCCGCGCATACCATATACGTAGTATGGCGCGTTGGACATCGACTCCTGGCCGCCGGCCACGATCACCTCGCGATCGCCGGCCTTGATGGCCTGCGCGGCGAGCATCACGGCTTTGAGTCCCGAGCCGCACACCTTATTGACGGTGAGCGCCGAGACGCCGGCCGGGATGCCGGCCTTGAGCTGGGCCTGGCGCGCCGGCGCCTGCCCCACGCCGCCCTGGATGACGTTGCCCATGATGACTTCCTGGATCTCGGAAGCCGGGATGCCCGAGCGCTCGAGGGCGGCCTTGATGGCGGCGGCGCCGAGATCGGGGGCAGAGAGCGTCGAAAGGCCGCCCAGGAACTTCCCGATGGGAGTTCGGGCGGCGCTGACGATGACGGGGGTACGGGTTGGATCTGACATGGAGACAAAGCTAACGAGGAGCGCGGAGCGGAGAAACGGCGCCTCAGTTCCCCGCGCCCGTCTCCAACTTGGGGAGCGCCCGCTCCCTCGCCTCCCGAACCACCGTGGAAATGAAGTCTTCCACCCCCATCAGTTCCTGCTTCTTGCCCTCTCCCCGCGCCCGCACCGCGACCGTATCGGCCTCGGCCTCGCGCTTTCCCACCACCGCCATGTACGGCACCTTCATGACCTCGCCGTCGCGGATGCGGTAGTTCAACGTCTCCTTGCGGTCATCCAGATGGGCCCGGATGCCGGCGTCGCGCATCCGGCGGGTGATCTGCCCCGCCACGTCGGCCACCTCGTCGGTGATGGGCAGCACTCGCACCTGCTCGGGGGCCAGCCACACCGGGAAGGCGCCGGCGAAGTGCTCGATGAGGATGGCGATGAAGCGCTCGAAGCTGCCGCTCACCGCGCGATGGATCACCACCGGCCGGTGCATGGCGTTGTCCTCGCCCACATACTCGAGGTCGAACCGTTCGGGCGCGTTGTAGTCCAGCTGGATGGTGCCCAGCTGCCAGAGGCGGCCCAGCGAATCGGTGACGTCGAAGTCGATCTTGGGGCCGTAGAACGCGCCGTCGCCGGGCTTCAACTCGTACGGCATGCCGGTGGCTTCGAGCGCCGAGCGGAGCGCGCCCTCGGCGCGATCCCAGAGCGCGTCGTCGCCGATGCGCGTTTCGGGGCGGGTGGCGAACCGCACCGTGGCCGTGAGGCCGAACGTCTTGTAGTAGTCCAGAATCAGGCCCGCGAGAAAGCGCACCTCGTCGGCGATCTGGTCTTCGGTGAGGAAGATGTGGCAGTCGTCCTGCTGGAACTGGCGCACGCGCGTGAGCCCCGAGAGCGCGCCCGTCACCTCGTTGCGGTGCAGCACGTCGAAGGTGGCCAGGCGGAGCGGCAGCTCGCGATAGGAGTGCTTCTTGGACAGGTACAGCAGGTAGTGCGACGGGCAGTTCATGGGCTTGAGCGACATGTCGTGCTCCTGCGTCTCGCTGTCGAGCACGAGGAACATGTTCTCGCGGTACTTGCCCCAGTGGCCCGAGATCTCCCACAGCCCCTTGTTGTACAGCAGCGGCGTGCGCACTTCCTGGAACTTCTCGCGCTGCAGTTGGCGCACGTAGTCCACCAGCGCGTTGTAGATGGTGGTGCCGCGCTCGGTCCAGAACGGGGCGCCGGGCGAGAACTGGTGGAACAGGAACAGGTCGAGCTGCTTGCCGAGCACCCGGTGGTCTCGGCGCTTGGCCTCCTCGATGCGATGGAGGTAGGCGTCGAGATCGTCCTTCTTGAACCACGCCGTGCCGTAGATCCGCTGCAGCATCTGGCGGTGCTCGTCGCCGCGCCAATAGGCGCCGGCCGTGTGCAGGAGCTTGAAGTGCTTGAGGTGCGAGGTGTCGGGCACGTGCGGGCCGCGGCACAGATCCACGAACGGGCCGTCGGTGTACGTGGAGATGACCTCGTCCTCGCCCAGCTCGGCCAGCCGCTCCAGCTTGAGCGGGTCGCCGGCGAACACCTGCTCGGCCTCACGGCGCGAGACCTCGGCGCGCACGAACGGCAGCTTCTCGCGCACCACCTTGGCCATCTCCTCCTCGAACCGGACCAGATCCTCGGGGGTGAACGGGTGGTCGACTTCGAAGTCGTAGTAGAAGCCGTCGTCGATGGAGGGGCCGAACCCGATCTTGGCCTCGGGGCGCACGCGGCGCACGGCCGTGGCCAGCAGGTGGGCCGTGGAGTGGCGCAGCACGTCGAGCGCCCGCGCATCGCGCGAGGTGAGCACGCGGAACGTGCCGCTCTCGCGCAGCGGCGTCATCAGATCCTGCACCTTGCCGTTCACTTCGACGGCGACCGCCGCCTGCAGCAGCCGTTCGCCGATCGACTTGACCACCTCACCGGGGAGCGTGCCGGGCGCGACGTCGCGTGTCGCGCCGTCGGGCAGCGTGAGCGTGAGCATGTCCGAAGGCCGATCGATCATCTGGGGCAATGAGATTAGAGAAGCGGCGTCACGAGGCGCTCGTACCGGAAGTACAGCGCCACGCCGCCGAGAATCACCAGTCCGATCACGGCCCAGAGGACGATGCGCGGAACCGGAAACACCTCGGTCTCGAGGTCTTGGTCCTTCTTATATAGCCGCGAGACGCGCATGGTCGGGACGCCAGGGGAATCGGGTGCCGGACGGTCGCTGAATGCCGTCTCGTAAGCTATCGTTCCGGGACGACCTACGCCACGGGGACGGCTCGCATGACAGCCCATTCGCACGACCGCGACGGATCCACCACCGGCTCGCAGATCGCCAGCGCTCTGGCCGGCGCGGTGGCGGGAGTGGCCGTGGGCCTGCTGCTGGCGCAGACGCTGGGCGGGGTCTCGGGCATCCGATCGCGCCTCCGCGGCCGGCGGGACGGGGCGCCGCTCGCGGACCCGGGCGATGACTGGTTCGACGAGGAGCCGGACGACGAACTCCTCGACGAGCCCGGGGACTTCGACACCGACGAGGAGTTGGGCGAACGCGTGCTCGAAGCGTTCAGCAACGACCCGACGCTCGCCGAGCGGGCCATCGACATCGACGTGGGGCCCGATGCCACCGTCGAGTTGACGGGATGGGTGGACGACGAGCGCGAGATCGACTACGCGGCCACCGTGGCGGGCGGCGTGCCAGGCGTGCGCCAGGTGGTCACGGAGCTGGCCGTTCAGGGCAAGGGCCGGCGCCGCCACTAGGCGCTGGCGACGGCCGCCGCTCTTCATGGCCCTCGCCCGCGGCGTTAGCTTTGAAGATTCCGCCGCCCACTCCCGCCACCGAGCCGATGGCCAGCCCCAGCACCGAACTCTCCGACCGCTACGATCCCGCCGCCACCGAAGCGGAGATCTATCGCCGCTGGCGTGACGCCGGCGCGTTCGGCGCCGATGCCGGCGAGTCGTCGCGGGCCGGCGGCGCGCGGGATCCGTTCACGCTCGTCATGCCGCCGCCCAACGTGACCGCGGTGCTGCACGTGGGACACGGCCTCAACAACACCGTGCAGGACGTGATCGTCCGCTGGGCGCGGATGCAGGCCCGGACCGAGGCGCTCTGGGTGCCCGGCACCGACCACGCCGGCATCGCCACGCAGAACGTGATCGAGAAGCAGCTGGCCGCCGAGGGCAAGACGCGGTTCGACGTGGGCCGCGACGCGTTCCTCACGCGCACCGAGGCGTTCGTGGCCGACACCGGCGGCACGATCCTCAAGCAGCTCGAGGCGCTGGGCTGCTCGGCGGACTGGTCGCGCACCGCGTACACGTTCAGCCCCGAGCTGTCGCGCGCCGTGCGCGAGGCGTTCGTGCGGTTGTTCGACAAGGGGCTCATCTACCGTGGGCACCGCGTGATCCACTGGTGCCCGCGCTGCCTCACCTCGCTCAGCGACGAGGAGGCGGAGTTCCAGGAGGAGACCGGCAAGCTCTACCACGTGGCCTACCCCGTGTCCGGCGATCCGTCGCGCACGGTGGTGGTGGCCACCACGCGCCCCGAGACCATGCTCGGCGACGTGGCCGTGGCCGTGAACCCGGCCGACGAGCGCTATCGCGATCTCGTGGGCCGGTCGGTGCGGCTGCCGATCGTGGATCGCGACATCCCGGTGATCGCCGACGAGTACGCCGACCCGGCGTTCGGCACGGGCGTGGTGAAGATCACGCCGGCGCACGACGCCAACGACTTCGAGGTGGGCCGGCGGCACGGGCTCGCGATGCCGGTGGTGATCGACGAGACGGCGCACATGAAGGAAGTGGCGGACGCCGCCGGCCGCGTGAGCGCGTCGCTGGCGGGGCTCGACCGGTTCGAGGCCCGCGACCGCATCGTGGCCGCGCTGCAGCAGTCGGGCGCGCTGGTGAAGACCGAGACGCACACGCACAACGTGCGCCACTGCTACCGCTGCGACACGGTGGTGGAGCCGCGGCTGTCGGACCAGTGGTTCGTGAAGATGGCGCCGCTGGCCAAGCCGGCGCTCGACGCCGTGCGCGCCGGCGCCATCCGCATCCTGCCCGAGCGGTGGGAAGCGGTGTACGTCCACTGGCTGGAGGGCATCCGCGACTGGAACATCTCGCGGCAGCTCTGGTGGGGGCACCGGGTGCCGGTGTGGTACTGCGACGCATGCCAGCCGCCCAACGTGTTCGCCAGCCGGCACGATCTCACCGCGTGCCCCAACTGCGGGGGCGCGGTGCGCCAGGACGAGGACGTGCTCGACACCTGGTTCTCGTCGTGGCTGTGGCCCATCTCCACGCTGGGCTGGCCGGACGACGCGGCGCTCGATCTCCGCGCGTTCTATCCCACCGACGTGCTGGTCACGGCCCCGGAGATCCTGTTCTTCTGGGTGGCCCGCATGATCATGGCGGGCTACGAGTTCATGGGGCGCGCCCCCTTCCACACGGTGCTGCTGCACGGCACGGTGCGCGACACGAACCACGTGAAGATGTCCAAGTCGTTGGGCAACGGCATCGATCCGCTGGACGTGATCCGGCTGTACGGGGCCGACGCCCTGCGGTGGACGCTGATCTCCGGCATGGGGCTGGGGGCCGACGTGATCCTCGATCCCGGCGATCTCGAGAAGTCGTTCGCCGCGGGGCGGAACTTCGCCACCAAGCTGTGGAACATCGGCCGGTTCCTGCTGTCCAACGTGGGCGATGCGCCCGTCCCCGCCCTCGCCACGATCGCGCCCCAGCGGCTCACGCGCGCCGACGCATGGATCCTGTCGCGGCTCGACGCGGCGATCGCCGAGTGCGGCGCGGCGCTGGGCCCGTTGCGTCCCACCACGCCGTACGCCGGCGTGGACGGCGTGGCGTGGCGCCCCGAGCAGCGGTATCAGGGGATGCGGCTCAACGAATACGCGGAGACGGCCCGGCGGTTCGTGTGGAGCGAGTTGGCCGACTGGTACGTGGAGGCCGTCAAGGGGCGCCTGTCCGCCGGAGGGACCGACGGCGAGGTGGCGCGCGCCGTGCTCGTGCACGCATTCGATCACGCGCTGCGGCTGTTGCATCCGATCGTGCCGTTCATTACTGAATCCATATGGCAGCGGCTGCCGTCCCGCCGCCCGCACGCGCTCCTCATGCAGGCGGCGTGGCCACAGGCCACGGCGCTGCCCGGGGACGGGGCGCGGGAATTCGAGTTGGTGCGCGACGCCGTGATGGCGCTGCGCCAGGTGCGCGCCGAATACGCCGTGCCGCCGGGCAAGCCGGTGGACGTGGTGGCCGTGCCGCGGGCCGGCGGCCGCGACGGCGTGGACGCGCGCGCCGTATTCGCCGCCGAAGCGCCGGTGATCGGGCGCCTGGCCCGCGCCGCGGTGACGGTGGGCGTGGCCCCCGAGGGCGCCGCGGCGCACGCCATCCTCCCCGACGGCTCGGAGTTGGTGGTGCCGCTGGCCGGCCTGATCGACGTCGAGAAGGAGTGCGCCAGACTCCGGGCGGATCTGGGCGGGCTGGAACAGCAGATCGGCGCCCTCGAGGGACGCCTGAACAACGAGAAGTTCACCGCCAAGGCGCCGGCCGCCGTGGTCCAGAGCGAGCGCGACAAACTGCGCGACTGGACCCTCCGCCGCGATCAACTCCGCGACAAGGTGCGCACGCTGTGCGGCGGCTGATCGCGCTCCTGGTGCTCGCCGGCTGCGCCTCGATGGCCGCCATCCCCGGCGGTCCCGAGGATCACACCCCGCCCGTGGTGGTGGGCATCACGCCCGACACGCAGTCGGTGAACTTCCATCGCGACGCCGTGGACTTCAAGTTCGACGACGTCGTGAACGATCAGTCGGGCCCCACGCGCGATCTCAATGGGCTGTTCCTGATCTCGCCGCGCGACGGCGCCCCCCGCATCTACTGGCACCGCGATCACATCGACGTGCGGCCCAAGGGCAAGTGGCTGCCCAACACCGCGTACACGGTCACGCTCCTGCCCGGCCTGTCCGATCTCAGCAACAACGTGATGAAGAACTCGGTCTCGGTGACGTTCAGCACCGGACCCACGATTCCGCCCTACGGCGTCCTCGGCCGCGTGTTCGATTGGGTGGCGCAGAAGGTCGCCCCGAACGCCGTCGTCGAAGCCATCCAGCGCCCCGACAGCGTGGTGTACTTCGGGCTCGCCGATTCCACGGGACAGTTCCACCTCGGCCCGTTCGGCGCCGGCACGTACACCGTGATCGCCTTCATCGATAAGAACAAGAATCTCGACCAGGACCCGGGCGAACTCTGGGACAGCGTCCAGGTGAAGATCGACAAGACGCAGCCGTATCTCGAGATGCTCGCCGCCCGGCGCGACACCCTTGGCCCGCGCATCGCCACGATCGCGGCCGACGACAGCGTCACGCTCCGCGTGACGTTCGACAAGCCGCTCAGCCCCACCGCGCCGATCGACACCAGCCGGTTCAGCGTGCGCACGGCCGACTCCGTGCACCTGTCGATGCTCTGGGCCAAGTCGCTGCAGCAGTATCAGGCCGAAGTCGCCAAGGAGCACGCCGATTCCGCCCGCGTGGCCGATTCCCTGGCCGCCATCCGCGACACGACCAAACGCGCCAAGCCCGCCCCGCTGCCCGCGCCGCCGGTGAAGACCGAGCCGGAGCCGCCCAAGCCGTCGCAGCCGGCGCCGCCTTCGGTGGTGATCATCCGGCTCGCCCTCGGCTCGCACCTCCTACCGCTCAAGCAGTACCGCGTCACGGCCACGGACCTCGTGAACCTGCTCGGCTACAAGGCCACGTCGTCCCGCGTGTTCGCCACGCCCAAGCCGCCCGAAGCGCCGGTGAATCCCGATTCCACCAAGGGCCCCGCCAGACCCGACTCCGCGGCGCTCAAGCGCCCGCCGCCCAAGCGCGCCGGAGGCGGACGCGGGGGCGGGAGCGGAGCGCCGTGACCGATCCGCGCCGTGCCATCCCCAGCGTGAGCGCCCTGCTCGAACTCGCCGAGGTGCGGGAACTCCAGCAGATCGCGCCGCGCGGATTGGTGGTGGACGCGGTGCGGCGGGTGCTCGACGACGTACGCCAGGGCGCGCCCACACCGGCGGCCGATGCCGAGTGGGCGGCCCGCATCTCGAGCGCCGTGGCGCGGGCGCAGCGCCCGTCGCTGCGCCCGGTGCTCAACGCCACGGGCGTGGTGCTGCACACCAACCTCGGTCGCGCCCCACTGGCCGAACCGGCCGTGCGCGCCATCCGGGCCGTGGCGTCGGGGTTCAGCAATCTCGAATATGACCTGGCCGCCGGCACCCGCGGTTCGCGCTACACGCACTGCGTGGGCCTGCTGCGCGAACTCACCGGCGCCGAGGACGCCGTGGTCGTGAACAACGGCGCCGCGGCGGTCATGCTCGCCCTCAACACGCTGGCCGACGGCCGCGACGTCATCGTCTCGCGCGGCGAGTTGGTGGAGATCGGCGGCAGCTTCCGCGTGCCCGAGATCATGGCCAAGAGCGGCGCCCGCCTGGTCGAGGTGGGCACCACCAACCGCACGCACCTGGCCGACTACGAGCGCGCCATCGGCCCCGACACGGGCGCGATCGTGAAGGTGCACCGCAGCAACTTCGCCATCGACGGATTCGTGGCCGACGTCGGTGTGGCCGACCTGGTGAAGCTCGCCGCGCCGCGCGGGCTCCCGGTGCTGCACGACCTGGGCAGCGGGCTGATGATCCCGCTCGACGCCATCGGGCTCACCGGCGAGCCCACGGTGGCCGACATCGTCCGCGCCGGCGCCACGCTGGTGGCGATGAGCGGCGACAAACTCCTGGGCGGCCCGCAGGCCGGCCTGCTCGTGGGATCGGCCGCCGCCATCGAACGCGTGCGCGCCAACCCGATCACCCGTGCCGTGCGCGTGGACAAGCTCACCATCGCCGCCCTCGAAGCCACGCTGGCGCTGTACCGCGAGCCGCGGCAGGCGCTGGCCGAGATCCCGACGCTGCGCATGCTGGGCACCGTGGTCGAGGAGTTGCAGGAACGCGCCCACGCCATCCGCAAGCGGCTGCGCCCGATGCCCGATGTCACCGTCGTGGCCACCGAGGCCACGGTGGGCGGCGGCGCCTTCCCCACGGCGCGCATTCGCTCCGTGGCGCTCTCCATCGGCGGCGACGCCGGGGCGCTCGACGCGCGGTTGCGCACGGGCGAGCCCGCCGTGGTCGGTCGCATCTCGGGCGGGCGCATGATCCTCGACCTCCGCGCCATCCCGCCGCGCGACGACCACGCGCTCGTCGGCGCCCTCTCGCGGGCCCTCGACGCATGAGCGGCCTACCGGCGGCGTTCCTGGATCGCGACGGCACGCTCATGCACGACTTCCACTTCACCGACCGCCCCGAAGACGTGCTGCTGCTCCCCGGCGCGGCCCGGGCCGTGCAGCGGCTCAACGACGCCGGCGTGCCGGTGATCCTGGTGACCAATCAGTCGGGGATCGCGCGCGGATTCTTCACGATGGCCGATTACGAGCGCGTGAACGCCCGCCTGCGCGAGTTGCTGGCCGAGGAGGGCGCGCACCTGGACGATGCGTATGTCTGCCCCCACCACCCCGAGTTCTCCGGCGAATGCGCCTGCCGCAAGCCCGGCACGCTGCTGTTCGAAGAGGCGGCGCTGGACCACGGGCTCGACGTCGTGCGATCGGTGTTCGTGGGCGACCGCTATCGCGACGTGCAGCCCGGCCTCACGCTGGGCGGGCTGGCGATCCTCGTTCCCAACGACGAGACGCCGGCCGACGATCTCGCCAATGCGCGCGACCACGCCGCCGTCGCCAACACGCTCGGCGACGCGGTGACGCGGTTTCTGGGGCGGGCCCCGTGACCGCGCGGCTCGCCGTGCTCGCGTCGGGCGGCGGCTCGAACCTCCAGGCGATCCTCGACCACTGCGACCGGCTGGGCGCGCGGAGCGCCGGCCAGGTGGTGCTGGTGGCCTCCGATCGCCCGTCGGCCCGCGCCCTCGAGCGCGCGCGGGCCCGCGGCATCGCCACCGGCGTGATCCGGACCAACGCGCACCCCGACGGCGCGCCGCTCGCCGCGCTGTTGCGCGAGGCGCGGGTGGACTACGTGGTCCTGGCGGGATACCTTCGGCTCGTTCCGGCGGACGTGGTGCGCGCGTACGCGGGACGCATCGTGAACGTGCATCCCGCGCTGTTGCCCGCATTCGGCGGACCGGGCATGTACGGTCACCGGGTGCACCAGGCCGTGATCGACGCCGGAGCGGCGGCCAGCGGCGCCACGGTGCACTTCGTGGACGAGGCGTTCGACCAGGGCGCGATCATCGCGCAGTGGCCGGTGCCCGTTCACCGGGACGACACCGCGGATTCATTGGCGGCGCGGGTACTCCGCGTGGAGCATGCGCTCTATCCGCGCGTGGTGCAGGCGCTCGCCGCCGGCCGCGTGCGCCAGGGCCAGCCCCCGCGCACGGGGAACGCCGAACAATTTCCACTCGCCGATCGCGACGATCGGCATCTCGCCGAGGACATCGAGCATGCGTTGGACCTCTAGACTCGCACGCACCGGCCTGTGGTTCGCATCCCTCGCGCTGGCTCCCGCCGCCGGCGCGCAATCCCCAGCGCCCGGTTCGCCGCTCATCCACGTGGTGCAGCGCTGGATCGGATTGCCCACCGCTCCGGGACGCGAGCGGTTCGCCACCGATCGCATCCAGGCCGCCGACCGCGGCTGGACGCGCGATGCCCTGGGCGACCTCGTCAAGACGCGCGGGTCGGGCGCGCCGGTGCGCGTGGTCGCGTGCGGACTCGACGCGCCCGCCTACATGATCAGCCAGATCACCGACGACGGCTACCTGCGCGTGCAGATGGACGGCAACGGCGCCCGCCGCCCCCTGTGGGACGACTTTCACCTGGGCCAGCGCATCCTCGTCGAGACGGGCAATCCCGCCACGCCCGACTCGGTGAAGTTCGTGCCCGGCGTATTCCTGGTCCGCAGCACGCATCTGTGGCGGGGACAGCCGGCCACCAACGGCGTCCCCACGGTGGACGACCTGTGGATCGACGTCGGCGCGCGCAACGCCGCCGAGGCGTCGCGCATGGGCATCCGGCTGCTCGACCCCGTGTTCCGCGATCTCCCGCCGTGGCAGGTGGCCAACTACGTCACCGGTCCCGACGCCGCGTCGCGCGCCGGGTGCGCCGCCGTCGAGGCCGCGTCGCAGGGCACGCCGGCCACGGGCACCGACATCTTCGTCATCGCGGTGCAGAGCAGCTTCAACTGGTCGGGGCTCACCGGCGTGCTGTCGCGCACGCACAACGCCGACTCGGTGATCGTCGTGACGGCGTCGCGCGTGCGGGCCGCCGACACCACCGCCGCCGTGGGCGTGGAACCGATGCGGCTGGCCTCGCTGGCCGGCATGCACGTGGGCGCCGCGTACGCGCTGGCCGTCCGGTCGCGGTATCCCAACACGCTGGTCGAGAGCGTGAGCAGCTCCGACCTGCGCGCGCTGTTCGAGCGGGTGGCATCGGCCGCGGACGTGCGGACCACCGCCAAGCCGGCGATGCCCGTGGCCACGCTTCCGATCGCGGCCGAGCGCCATGACAGCCTGTCGCGCGACGCCGACCTGCTCGCCCGCCTGACCGACCGCTACGCGGTCTCGGGGCACGAGGGCCCGGTGCGCGATCTGATCCGCGACGCGCTGCCGGCGTGGGCCAGGTCGCGCGCCGTGGTTGATTCGGCCGGGAACATGTACGTGGCCGTCGGCCCCGATCGCGACACGGTGGTCATCGTCGCGCATATGGATGAGGTGGGCTTCGACGTGGCCAAGGTGAACCCCGACGGACTGGTGGAACTGCGCATGCGCGGCGGATTCTACACGTCGCTGTGGGCCGGCCAGCCGGCGCTGCTGCACCGCGACACCGACGTGCAGGGCTCCACCGGTGTGCGCGACTGCGCGGCCACCAGCGCCACGGCGCTCAAGGGCGTGTTCGTGCCGCCCGACGACGTGCTCGCCCGCAACTCGCGCACCGTGTATGCCTGGTTCGGCCCCGATCCGGCCGCGCTCGGCGTGGCGCCGGGAATGACCGTCACCGCGTACAAGTGCGCCACGCGACTCGGCGCGCTGCGATTCACGGCCCGCGCCATCGACGATCGCGCGGGAGACACCTCGCTGCTGCTCGCCATGGACATGATCGATCCGGCCAAGCTCGACCACAAGGTGATCTTCGCCTTCTCCACGCGCGAGGAGATCGGGCTCAACGGCGCCGAAGCGTTGGCCGCCGAGTTCCGCACGTCGGTGCGGCGCGTGCTGGCCATCGATACGTTCGTGTCGTCCGACTCGCCGCTCGAGGACAAGCGATTCGCCGACACTCCGATCGGCATGGGCCCCGTGGCCCGGATGATGGACAACTCGAGCGTGACCCCGCCCGACGAGATGGCGCGGCTGTTTCGCATCGCCGCCGCGCACGGCATCCCGCTGCAGAACGGCACCACCAACGGCGGCAACGACGGCTCCGCGTTCACGCGCTACGGCGTGGTGGACGTGCCCATCGGGTGGCCGCTGCGCGATAGTCATTCGCCCGCCGAGGTGATCGACCTGCGGGACGTGCGCTCGCTGGCGCGGCTGGTGGCGGCCTTGGCGGTAGGACGGTAGGAGCGTAGGGGGGTAGGACGGATGACTGCAGAACGCCGTTTACCAACTACTCCCCTACCGTCCTACCGCCCTACTCTCACAATTACGACCCAACTTCAATTCCACACCCCATGCGCGCTCTGCTCTCCGTATCGAATAAATCCGGCCTCGTGGAATTCGCCACGGGGCTCGTCGCCCTCGGCTGGGAGCTGGTCTCCACCGGCGGCACCGCACGCACGCTGCGCGAGGCCGGCCTCGCCGTGCGCGACGTCAGCGAGGTCACCGGCTTCCCGGAGATGCTCGACGGCCGCGTGAAGACGCTGCACCCGGTGGTGCACGGCGGATTGCTGGCGCGGCGCGACCTGCCCGAGCACATGGCGGCGCTGGCCGAACATCACATCGCGCCGATCGATCTCGTGGTGGTGAACCTGTATCCGTTCCGGGAGACGGCCGCCCGGCGCGGCGTCGCGCCGGAAGAGGTGATCGAGAACATCGACATCGGCGGCCCCAGCATGCTGCGCTCGGCGGCCAAGAACTTCGCGTCGGTGTACGTGGTGGTGGACCCGGCCGACTACGGACGCGTGCTGGCGGCGATCCAATCCGGCGACGACGACCTCGATCTGCGGCGGTTGCTGGCCGGCAAGGTGTACGCGCACACGGCGTCGTACGACGCGGCGATCGCCGCCTGGTTCGCGCACGAGCGCGAGGAACTGTTCCCGGCCACGGTGACGATGAGCTTCGAACTGGCGCAGTCGCTGCGCTACGGCGAGAACCCCGGCCAGGCGGCGGCGTTCTACGTGGAACGGCCGGGCGCCGGCCTCTCGGCGCTGGTGCAGAAGGGCGGCAAGGAGCTCTCGTTCAACAACCTCATCGACCTCGAGGGCGCGCTCCTGGCCATCGAACCGTTCGCCGGCACCACGGCGTGCGCGATCATCAAGCACACCACGCCGTGCGGGCTGGCCCTTGGCGCCACCGCGCGCCAGGCGTACGAGAAGGCGCTGGCCTGCGATCCGGTGTCGGCATTCGGATCGGTGATCGCGTTCAACGTGCCGGTGGACGAAGACACGGCGAACGTCGTGGCCAGTCTGTTCGTGGAGTGCATCGTGGCGCCGTCGTTCTCCGACGCCGCGGTGGAGGTGTTGGGGCGCAAGAAGAACCTCCGCGTGCTCGAGGGCACGGCGATGTGGCCGCCGCACAGCTTCGACTACAAGCGCGTGCGCGGCGGCGTGCTGGTGCAGGAGCGCGCCCCGGGCGTGATCGACGACGCGGGGTGGACGGTGCCCACCAAGCGGCAGCCCACCGCCGACGAGCTCAAGGACCTGCTGTTCGCGTGGCGGGCCGTGGCGAGCGTGAAGAGCAACGCGATCGTGCTCACCCGCGACGGCGCGACGATCGGCATCGGCGCCGGCCAGATGTCGCGGGTGGACGCGTCGTTCATCGCGGCGCACAAGGCGCGCACCACGGGCCACGACACCAAGGGCTCGGTGATGGGGTCGGATGCGTTCTTCCCCTTCCGCGACGGCGTGGACCAGGCCGCCGAGGCGGGCGTGGCGGCCATCATCCAGCCCGGCGGCAGCGTGCGCGACGCCGAGGTCATCGCGGCGGCCGACGAGCACGGCATGGCGATGGTGTTCACCGGCAAGCGCCAGTTCCGGCACTAGGCCCGCCGGCGTCGGCGCTCCGAGGGGGCATCAGGATCGCAGGGTCATGAACCAGATGCTCCGGATTGAACGGATGCTCGGGATAGAATCTTTGAGGGCTTCGGCGGAGAGATCTTCCCGCCGAAGCCCCCTATCTGTACTCCGGAGCATCCGTTCGATCCGGAGCATCCTGCGCATACTCTCCGTTCTTGTGGCCCGCCGGCCGGTCCTGCACCCACCACCGATCATTTGAACTGCGCGAACCCCACCGTATTTCCGCCCGGCTCCCGCACGTAGAGCTCCGTGCTCCCGTAGAACGTCTCGTGCCGCGCCTTCACCACCGGCACGCCCGCCACGGCGCGCTCCGTGGCGTCGAGGTCGTCCGTGGAGAGAAAGAGCGTGACGGAGTGCCCCGCCAACTCGCCGGCCAGTGTCGGACTCTCGGCGAGGACGCTCGCCCGGGTCTGGTACATCACCTCGATGCCGTCCTTCTTGGCGCTGGCGAATACGAGCTTGCCGTCGGGGCCCGGCACCTGGTTCTCGACCGCGAACCCGAACCGGTCGGCCCAGAACCGCATACACGGTTCGACTTCGTCCACGATCATCACCGGCGTGAGCTGCAGAAGACGGGGAACCGCTGAAGGCGAAGTGGCGCTCATGAGAACTCCTGGCGAGCGGACGGTGTAGGACGACGCGAACGAGCAACTAGAATACCGAACAAAAGCCGAACTCACAAGCTCGGGCCAATCCACTCGCGGCGCGGAAATACATGTGGGTCCTCACGTTCTTCTGACGTCCGCGTCCCTTTCATAACTCATGGTCCCACCGCATTTTTGAGTATCTTGACGGCGCCCCGCCACCGGCGGGGCGCTTGCTGTGGGCTTCCAACCGACCGTCATGGCGACCAACGCGAAGACCGAACTCGACTACCGCCCCTCCTATCTGGCCGCCACGATCGCGGCGGCGCTGGTCTTTCTCCTCTACCTGCTGACCCTGGCGCCGAACACGGCGATGTGGGACACCAGCGAGTACATATCCGCCGCCTATACCCTCGGCCTTCCCCACCCACCGGGCAACCCGCTGTTCGTGCTGCTGGGCCGGGTGATGTCGCTGCTCCCCATCGCGTCGTCGGTGGCGATGCGGATCAACATCTTCGCGGCACTGTGCAGCGCCGTCGCGGCGGCGATGTGGTTCCTGATCACCGAACGGGTGCTCGTGGGCTGGTTCCAGGAGCGGTGGCGCCGCATCGTGGGCGCGGGCATCGCCACCCTGATCGGCGCCACGGCGTTCACGGTGTGGAACCAGTCGGTGGTGAACGAGAAGGTGTACACCGTCTCGCTGGCCGGCATCGCGATCATCTCGTGGCTGATGGTCCGGTGGTGCGACAATCCCGACGGGCCCAAGGCCGACAAGACGCTGATCCTCATCGCGTATCTACTGGGCCTGGGCTACACCAACCACATGGCGGGCTTCCTGGCCCTGCCCGCGGTGGGCCTGGCGATCATCATCATCCGGCCGCGATATCTCCTGCGCTGGAAGCTGATTCTGGCATCGCTGCTCGCGCTCGGCTTCGGTCTCACGCCGTTCGCCACGCAGCCCATCCGTTCGGCGTACTTCCCGCCCATCAACGAAGGCGAGCCCACCGCGTGCACGCACGGCCTCAAGTGGTCGTGCACGTTCAGCAAGGGCACGTACGACGCCTTCATGTACAACTTCAATCGCGGGCAGTACGGCAAGCCCGCGTTGGGCGATCGCCAGGCCCCGTTCATCCAGGGGCAGGTGGGCATGTGGTGGTGGTACTTCAAGTGGCAGTGGATGCGCGACGCGCTCGACCGGCACCAGGGGCTGCAGAGCATGCTCGCCGCCGTGATGCTGGTGCTCGGCCTGTTCGGCGGGTGGGTCCACTTCAAACGCGACCGACGAAGTTGGTGGTATTTCGCATCGCTGTTATTCACCACCACGCTGTGTCTGATCTACTACCTGAACTTCAAGTACGGCGCGTCGCAATCGCCGCAGTTGGGTGACAGCGTGGCGCGCGAGGTCCGTGATCGAGACTACTTCTTCATCTGGAGCTACTCGCCGTGGGGCGTGTGGGCAGGCCTCGGGCTGATGTTCGTGTGGGAATCCATCGCGTCGCTGTTCGGCACCAAGGCCACGCGCGTGGGCAAGGAGACCGTCGAGGTCCCCTCGCAGACCGGATGGCTGGCCGGATCGCCGGTCCTGCTGCTGGCGGTGATTCCGCTGTTCGCCAACTGGCAGTGGGCGTCGCGGGCCGGACAGACCGACACGCGCGACTTCGCGGTGGACATGCTCAACTCCGTGGAGCCGTACGGCGTGCTCGTGGTGGTGGGCGACAACGACACCTTCCCGCTCTGGTACGCGCAGGACGTGGAGGGCATCCGCAAGGACGTCGTGGTGGCCAACACGTCGCTGCTCAACACCGATTGGTACGTGCGGCAGCTCATCCGGCGGCCCATCTACCAGTATGACGCGGCCGCAGGGCCGGCCCTGTATCGCGGCAAGGTGTGGCCCAAGCCCACCACCGGGCCGTTGCACATGACCACCGCGCAGGCCGACTCCGTGCCGGCGTACTATCCGATCACGCAGCCCACCACATATCGGATCGGCCCCATCGAGGCGACGATCAACCCGAAGAACCTGCCGCAGGACGAGGGCGGCACCGGATACCTCGATCGCGCCGGCGTGTTCGTGCTGCGGATGATCGGCGATAGTTATCAGGACCGGCCCATCTACATCAGCCGCACGGCGGGCAACTACGCGCACACGCTGGGCCTGGACAACTACACGCTCACGCAGGGCCTCGCGTCCAAGATCTTCATCCCGCCCAAGACGATGGGCCCCGACACCGTGCGCGTGGAGGGCGACGGCTACTTCGATCTCGCCACGTCCAAGGATCTCTGGAACAACGTGTTCCTGGCCCCCAAGTCGCTGGCCAAGCGCCACGGCTGGGTGGACAAGCCGTCCATCGGCATCCCGTACCTGTACATGGCCACGGCCATCGAGTTGGGACAGACCGAGCAGTCCGTGGGCGACACGGCGGGCGAAGCGCGCGTGATGCGCGACGCCCAGGGCATCGTGAAGGCGCTCAACCTCCAGGACTATTTCCCGTCGCTCGGCGCGGCGCTGCCGCCGATTCCGGCGGGGGACTCGGCGGCAGGGAAATCGGTACCGATCAAGAAGTAGGACGGTAGGACAGTAGGGGGGTAGGACGGGACTGCGTTCGCAGTTATCCGTCCTACCCCCCTACTGTCCTACCGTCCTACCGTCCAAAAGCGCTATCACTTCCTCCCCCACCCGCTCCATCTCCTCGAGTTGTGGGCTGCACTGCAACAGCAGCAGATCCACGCCCACGTCGGCGAACTCGCGTACCCGGTCGGCCACCTGCTCTGCCGTCCCCGTGAGCCCGGCGCGCAGCCCACGATTGCTCACGGAATATTCGCGCAGACTCACCTGCTGGTCGAGCTTGGTGTTCTGCAGCCAGTCCTGGTAGTTCCCGTACCCTGGCGAGCCCGCGGTGACATTCGTGATGCGCTCCAGCTCGGCGTTCACTTCGCGCTCGCTGTCACGCACGATCGCGTATCCCGCCACGCCGAACGTGAGCGGCCGCAGTTCCTGGCCCGTGGCGCGGTACAGAGTCTCCGACGCCTCCTCGCGTCGCCGCTTGAGATCCGCGATCTTCGGCGCGATGCGATCCGGCGGATCGCCGTGCATCACGTACGCGTCGCACTGGCGTGCGATCAGGTTCCTGGCCGTTTCCGACTCCCCGCCGGCGTAGATCGTGGGGCGCGTCCGGCCGTGTCGCGCCGCCGTCGCCACCGGCTTGGGCTCGAGCACCAGATCCTCGGCGCGATAAACCGCGCCGCCATAGCTGAACGAGGCTTCGCGCCACGCGCCGTCCACCACGTCCAGCCATTCGCCGGTGCGCGCGTAGCGATCGTCGTGCTCGTCGAACGCGGCGCCGTAGCGGCGCGCTTCGTCCTTCCACCAGGCCGAGACCACGTTGAGCGCCAGCCGGCCGTTCGCGATCCGATCGATCGTCGCCGCCTGCTTGGCGAAGATGGCCGGTGGGTGAAAGGACGGCCGCACCGCCACCATCAGCTCCAGCCGTTTGGTGACCGCCGCCAGCGCCGCGGCCGTGGACCAGGCGTCCAGCGACGGCGCATGGATGCCCTTGATGTCGTTGAGCAGCAGCTCGGCGATGAGCGTGAGGTCGAACCCGATCTCCTCGCTGCGCTGCGCCAAGCGCTTCACGTATTCCCACGAGGCGTCCATGCCTTCGTCGGGCACGTTGCGCAGCCAGCCGCCGAACACGGGAAGCCAGTAGCCGTACCTCATGGGAGCGCCGCCTGGCGCAGCTCGGCGGCGTGACGCCCACGCTCGGCCTGCGCACCGGGGACCGGCCGCGGGGCACGATCCGCGGTGAGGGCACGCCGCTCCAGGTAGTCCACCAGCTTCGCGAACGGATCGAAGCCGATCACGTTAGCGGCGTCGGCCACGAAGTTGGAGAGCGCATTGATGTCGTAGAAGTAGTGCCGGCCGTCGCGGTCGTCCACGAGGTACTCGATGCCGCCCACGTCGAGGCGTGCTTCGTGCGAGATGCGCTCCACCTCGGCGATGATCTCGGGCGGCGGCGTGTACGCCTCCACACGGAGCCCCGTCGTGGGCGCGTCCACGGCGCACGCCGAGCGAACGAGTTCCACGCCGTCGGCGCGCCGGCAGGCGTCGGCCGGGCAGAGATCGAACGACCCCACGGCCGGATAGACGTTGATCGCGTAGAGATACTTGCCGCCCAGCGTCTCGACGCGGGTGATGTGGCCGTCGCGAAGTGGCGCCGATTCCTGGACCAGCGCCACGCCGTCGACGCCGAGTTGGACCTCGCCGCGCGACACCGCGCCCGCCAACGCGGCTTCGGACTCGTAGCGGACGATGCCGGCCCCCGAGCCGCCAACGTTGGCCTTGATCAGCACCGGGTACCGAAGCCCCGCGTCGCGCGCCGCATGCACCGCGCGCGACGGATCGTTGATGGCGCGCGCTCTCGGAAAGGGCAGTCCCAGCGATGCGGTGAGGTCGAGCTGCGTGGCCTTGGACAGTTCCAGCGCGTACACGTCGGCCCCGTTCACCACCGGAACGCCGAGCCGCTCCAGATGGCGCAGCCAATGGAGGGTGAAGAAGGTGCTGTTGGCGTGGCCGCGCAGGTACGCGGACGGGCTCGCGCGATTGAAAACCAGCGAGTATGGCACGTCGTCGCATCGCTCAGCGGGATCGAAGGCGTGCGCAGCCGCATCGAGACGAACGTACGGGATGCGGCGGCGATCCAACTCGGCGAACAGCGGCCTGAACCAGTCCGGGTGCTCGTGGAAGATCGCGATCGGCTTGCGAGTCGTGGCGCTCATGTCTGCGGTCCGGCTGAAGAGGGCCGCCAACGACATACGCGAGACGCACGCGGCGCGGGAAAACGGATTCCCGACGCCGAGTGCGCGTCCACGACAAAGCCCGAGCGGATACGGCCGCCCGGGCAATCGCGTTTTAGCTCTTGTTTAACGTGGCAGCAATAGGCGGCAAATCACCACGGGTGTTCAATTGTCAGAAACGAGTATCGGCGGCGGGTCGACGGATGTCAAGGGCTGAGCGCGTCGACGGTTGGAACGCCGTTGCTGGAGCAGTAGGGCGGTAGGACTGTAGGGGGGTAGGACGGCAGACTGCGTAACGCAGTTCCCCCCTACCCCCCTACCCTCCTACCGTCCTACACTTGACGCCGGGCACGCCCTCCCCCTACCCTTCCCCCACAACTGATCCCGTGGTGATTTGCCGCGTATTGCAGCCACGTTAAACAATTCGCTAAAAAGCTCAGGCCCGCGGTCGTCCCGCGGGCCTCGTGTTTTTTGGGAGGTCCCCGTGACCGCCGCCCGTCCCAAGACCACCACCCACACGCTCGCCACGCTCCGCGCCCGCGGCCAGAAAGCGGTGTTCGTCACCGCCTACGACTATCCCACCGCGGTCTACGCCGACCGCGCCGGCGTGGACCTGATCCTCGTCGGCGACTCCGCCGCGATGACGATGATGGGCCTGCCGTCCACGGTCGGCATCACGATGGACGAGATGAGCGTGTTCGTGAAGTGCGTCTGCCGCGCCGCGCCCCGCGCCTTCGTCGTGGGCGACTTGCCATTTCTGTCATACCAGACGAGCGACGAGGACGCGGTGCGCAACGCCGGCCGCTTCATTGCCCTGGGCTGCGACGCGGTCAAGTGCGAGGGCGGCGCCCGCGTCGCCGGTCGCGTGCGGGCCATGGTGAACGCCGGCATCTGCGTCATGGGGCACCTGGGGCTCACGCCGCAGAACCTGGCCCAGCTTGGCGGCTACCGCGTGCAGGGCAAGACGCCCGCCGCCATCCAGCACCTCATCGACGACGCGCTCGCCCTGCAGGATGCCGGCGCGTTCGCCATCCTGCTCGAGGCGCTGCCCGCGGCGGCGGCGGCGTGCGTGCGCGAGCGGCTGGACGTGATCGTGTACGGCATCGGCGCCGGCCCGCACGTGGACGGGCAGCTCGTCATCTCGCACGACATGCTCGGCAACTTCGTGGGTGACATCGCGCCCCGGTTCGTCAAGCGGTACGCGTGCGTGGGCGCACAGATCGAGCAGGCGTTCGGCGAATACGCGCTCGAGGTGCGGCGCGGCGCCTTCCCGGCGCCGGAACATTGCTACCGTACCGACGGATAGGTCTCGTCCCGGTTAGACTTCGAGGACACCAAGGAGATCGGTATGACCGTCGAGTCCAAGAAGATCAATGCCGCCGCGGCCGGCCAGTTCACCATCGGCGGCGACCTCATCGTCAATCGCCTGGGCTTCGGCGCCATGCGCATCACGGGCCCGGGCGTCTGGGGCGATCCCGCCGACCCGGCCGCGGCGCGCAAGACGCTCGCCCTGCTCCCCGAACTGGGCGTGAACTTCATCGACACCGCCGACAGCTACGGCCCGTTCGTGAGCGAGGAGCTGATCCGCGAGGTGCTCCACCCGTACACGGGGCTGGTGATCGCCACCAAGGGCGGCTTCGTCCGCACCGGGCCCAACAAGTGGGCGCAGCTCGGCCGCCCCGAGTACCTGCGCCAGTGCGTGATGCTCAGCGCGCGGCGGCTGGGCGTGGAGCGCATCGATCTGTGGCAGCTGCACCGCATCGACCCCAAGGTGCCGCGCGACGAGCAGTTCGGCGTGATCGCCGAGATGCAGAAGGAGGGGCTCATCCGGCACGTCGGGCTGAGCGAGGTGAACGTGGAGGAGATCCAGGCCGCCCAGAAGTTCTTCCGCGTGGCCACGGTGCAGAACGAGTACAACATGGTCACGCGCAAGAGCGAGGCCGTGCTCGACTACTGCGACGCGCACCACATCGGGTTCATTCCCTGGTACCCGCTCGCGGCCGGCAAGCTCGCCGCCCCGGGCTCGGCGCTGTCCAAGCTCGCCGCCCGGATGGGCGCGACCACGAGCCAGGTGGCGCTCGCGTGGACGCTCCGGCGCTCGAAGGTGATGCTGCCCATTCCCGGCACGAGCAATCCCGACCACCTGCGGGAGAACGTCGCCGCCGCCGCGGTGCAGCTGTCCGACGACGACTTCGCCAGACTCGACCGCGGCGGGCGCGCCTCGCCGTGACCGAGCGGCCGTTGGCGGGGCTGCACCACTTCTGGGAAAGCCACCGGCGCCTGTTCTGGATGCTCCACTCCACCTGGGCGCTCGCCTCGGGGATCGCCGTCGTGTTCCTGGCGCGCGAACGCTATCGGCTGGTGCTCTGGGTGGTGGTGTTCCTCGTGCTGACGTGGGCGTCCACGCTGTACTTCGGCCGCGTCCCGAGCGCGGCGGGGACCCGGACCCCCGGCTCCGGTTCGAGAGCGGCGCCACCCCGGCTGGCCCACGAGGTCACGTCGTACATCACGCGCGTGATGTACCAGGAGACGCTGTTCTTCCTCCTGCCCTTCTACGCGTACTCCACGGTGGTCGATTCGCCGAACGTGGCGTTTCTGGCGCTGCTGGGCGGGCTGGCCGTGTTCTCGTGCATCGACCTGGTGTTTGACCGCTGGCTGCGCACGCGGCCCATCTTCGGGCTGACGTTCTTCGCGATCGTCGCGTTCGGCGCGCTCAACCTGCTCCTGCCGCTGCTGTTCGGGCTGCAGCTGCGGTTCGCGACGCCGGTGGCCGCGCTGCTCGCCCTCGCCGCCGCCCTGCCGCTGGGCTGGCGGTTCATCCACGGCCGCCGGCGCGTGACGGCCGGGCTCGTCGCCGCGGCCGCGGGCTTCCTGACCGTGGCCATCGGATTCCCGGTGCTGGTGCCGCCCGTGCCGCTCCGCATGGAGAGCGCCACGTTCGCGCGGGACGTGGACCGGGGAACGCTCGCCATGCAGGATTCGCTGCGCAGCCCCGCCCCGACCTCGAGCGTGGGCAGCTCGCTGGCCGTGGTCGTCCAGGTGTTCGCGCCGTCGGCGCTGCCGGCGATGGTCCAGCTCGAGTGGCGCCGCGACGGCCGGACCGTGCGCGAGTCGCGCGACATCGAGATCGTCGCCGACCACGCCGGGTTCCGCGTGTGGGATGTGTGGCACCCCACCGACGGCGCCGTGCCGCCGGGTGCGTACGAGGTGGTGCTCCGCACGCAGGGCAACCGCGTGTTCGGCGTGGCCAAGCTGACGGTGCAAGGCGCCTGAGGTCAGGGGCCGAGCTTGGTCCCCACGAAGCCGCCCGACTTGTACGTGTAGAGCGTGGAGACGTCCGGGTAGTTCACCACTTCGAACGATCCCGTCTGGTTGCCGGGCGCCTTGGAGAGGTAGATGCCCACCGCGTCGGCGTCGTACACGGGAAAGCGCGTGACCTCGAAGGCGCGGGGCGTCTTGCCGTTCATGATCGCGATCACGTGCAGCGCCGAGTCTCCCGGGGCCGCGCCCTCGACGATCACGTCCTTGGTGCCGTCGCCGTCGAAGTCGCCGATCGTCGCGAACATGGATTGCAGTCCGCCGCCGGCCATGGCCGCGGCCTGGCTCACATCGGAGCGGAACGAATCGATGCGCACGGTGCGGAAGTTGGGCGCCACGGCGTCGAGCGCCGCCTGCATGCCGGCCGGCAGCGTGAGCACGAACCCGACGGTGGCAAAGTGCAGCTCCGGGTCGGGCGGCTTCGTGCCGCAGGCCGCGAGCACCAACACCAACGCGAACGAACGCAGGACCTTCTTCATCATGCCTCCGGGAGTGGCACGCGGAACTCGGTGGCCGGTTGCAGATCCCGGGGGGTGGACTCCGGCACCGTGGCGAGCAGGGAGCTACGTCGACTCGGGATAACGTACCAGAATCGGCATCGGGGCGCGATACGCGGGGGCCGGCCTGGTCCGGCGCGGCAGGGCTCGGGCCCGGCCCCGAGCCCCGGGGACTGGTGCCCCGGCGGTTTCGGGGTATGATTTCCAGTACGGAAGACGGACCGCTCCGGCACGCCCGGGGTATGATCCAAGCGGCCAGTACCGTGACTGTGGTTCCCGCCCTCGTCAAGGATTCCCCCCTGATCAAGCACCTCACGAGCCTCCGCACGTCGGGCACGATCATGCCGAGTTCGCGGTATCTGGTGCGCCGGCTGCTGGCCGGGATCGACTTCGACCGCGCCACGGTGCTCGTGGAACTCGGCGTGGGCACGGGCTGCGTCACGCGAGCCATTCTCGAGCGCATGCGGCCCGACGCGCGGCTCATCTCGTTGGAGATCAACCCGGCCTTCGTCGAGGCGGGCCGCCGCATCGGTGATCCGCGGCTCGTGGTGCGGCACGCCTGCGCCAGCGCGCTGCCCACGGTGCTGGCCGAGGAAGGCATCGAGCGGGTGGACGCCGTGGTGTCGAGCCTGCCGCTCAAGATCATGGACCAGGCCGTGGTGGACCGCATTCTCGACGTGAGCCGCGCCTGCCTGCGGCCCGACGGGCGGTTTCACCAGTACCAGTACAGCCTGAGCCACTACCCCAAGCTGGCCGACCGCTACGCGGACGTGTACGTGCGGTTCACCGTGCGGAATACGCCGCCGGCGTTCGTGTACGAGTGCACGGGCACGAACGGTCGCGCGCCGGTCCCCGTGCGGCTCCGCCCCTCGGTGGCGGCGGTGTACGCGGGCATGCTCGCCGCGGCGGCGATGATGATCCGCGTGGCGCACGAATTGTGATGGGGGAGTAGGCCCATCGAGCGATGGCCGTGGCGCCCCGCGCCCGATACTCATTGAGTATCGCCCAACCCCAGGGAAGCCATGAACGATCCCAGAGTCGCCGATGTGGACACGCGCCAGTCACGCACGGCGGCGCGGTCATCGCAGTTCATCGATTACGCCTTCTACCTGCTCTATACGCTGCTCACCATCCGTCTGGCGCTCGCGCTCATCGCCGCGCGGTCGTCCAACGGGTTCGTGCAGTTCATCGGCACGGTGACCGGCCCGTTCTACGCGCCGTTCCGCGGCATCGTCGACAACTTCAGCGCCGGCGGCACCACGCTCGTGGTGCCGATCGTGATCGCCCTGGTGGTGTACATGATTCTGCACGCCGCCATCAATCGGGCCCTGCGGATGGTCGGGCACCGCAAGATCGACGTCTAGCCAGGAACCCGGGGCGTGTAGCGCGACCGGGCCCGGCTAGAGCTGCAACGGCCCCCCGGCCACCAGCCCGGTGAGCCCCAGCCGCGCCATCGCCTGGTTGAACGCCGCGAGCCGGCCCGTAAGGAAGTCGTTGAACCCCTGCACCGCGGCCTGATACTCGGGTTCGAGCAGCGCCTGCTGCGCCAACTGCGCCTCGGTGGGCGCCTGATCGCTGCCCTCGGCGATCCCATCCAACGCCGATAGGTGTTCGCGAATGCGATCGGGCACCCGCACGGACGACTCGATGGCCTGCGGATTGCTGGTGATGTTCGCCTCCACCGAGTCCATGCGCGCCTCGAGCGCCTTGACCGCATCCACCACCGGCTGCTCGTTGGGCGTGCCCTTGACCGCGGAGGCCAGCGCCGTGGCCTGCGCGCGCATCCCGTCCAGCCGGTTGAGCGCCACGTCGAGCTGCGACAGGCGGTGCATCAGCGACGCGGTGAACGCGTACTGGGCCTGCATGTCGGCGGGCGCCGCGTGCGAGCGCGGATCGCTCGCCACCTGGAAGGTCTGCGACTCCACGTGCCCGTCCACGGTCAGCGTGGCCGTGTACGTGCCCGGAGGCACCAGCGCCCCGCTCTGCGGGCCCTTGTTGAACTCCTTGGCGCCGTTCCAGCGCACCGGGCCCTGCGCGCGGAGATCCCAATAGATGCGGTGCATGCCCGCGGCCATCGGCACCCAGGGCTTGCCCTTGTCGGCCGCGCCATCGGCGGCCGGCTCGCGCAGGCCATCCATGGTGCGCACCACCCGCCCCTGCGCATCGGTGATCACCAGCTTGCCCGGCGTCTTCGCGGAATCGCCGAGTGCGTAGCTGATCATCGCGCCGTAGGCCGGGTTCTGACCGTAGAACGCACCGTCGCCCAGGAACTCCACCTGCGACCAGGGCCAGAACCGATCTGCGTTCCTGATCGGGAAGAGGCGCAGTGGCGCGCTGGCCGCGGTGGGCGTGAACTGCTCCAGGGGCGTCACGTCGTCCAGCACCCACACCGACCGCCCGTGCGTGCCGAGGATCAGGTCGTGCTGCTGCGGTTGCATGTACATGTCGTACACCGACACGTTGGGCAGTCCGAGTCCCATCAGGTACCAGTGCGCGCCGGCGTCCCACGTGGTGTAGAGGCCGTTCTCGAGGCCGGCGTAGTACATGCGCGGATTCCTGGGGTCCTGCATGGCGGAACGCGCATACACGCCGGCCGGCAGATCGCCGACGATCGAATGCCAGGTCTGCCCGTAGTCGCTCGTAGTATAGACGTACGGCTTGAAGTCGCCGCTGAAGTGGCGGTCCACGGCGATCACCGCCTCGCCGGCGTTCGTGGGCGACACCTTCACCGACTCCACGCGCCCCCAGGCCGGCAGCCCGGGGATGTGGCCGGTGACGTTGGTCCAGTGCGCGCCGCCGTCGCGCGTCACCTGCACCAGCCCGTCGTCGGTGCCCACCCACAGCACGTCGGCGTCGCTCGGCGCCGGCGTCACGATGAGAATGGCGTCGTACGCCTCGGCGCCCGAATTGTCCTTCATGACGTCGCCGCCCGACGACTGCTGCTTGCTCTTGTCGTTCATCGTCAGGTCGGGGCTGATCGGCTTCCAGGTGCGGCCGTGGTCGGCGCTGCGGAACACCACGTTGGCGCCGGCGTAGAGCACGCTCGGGTTCTGCGGCGACACGGCGAAGCCCGACTCCCAGTCCCAGCGATACTGCAGGTTGGCCACGCCCTCGCCCGAGAAGTCGATCGGATAGGGCTCGATGTCGTGCACCTGCTGCGTGGCGCGGTCGAACGCCATGAGCACGCCGTTCTGCGTGCTGTTGTAGATGATGCCGGGGTTATCGGCCGCCGGCACCGCGTAGATGCCGTCGCCGCCGTTCAACGCGAACCACTGCCGGTCGAGCACGCCCTTGGGGTCCTGGCTCCAGCCCGGTCCGCACCAGGAGCTGTTGTCCTGCAGGCCACCGCACACCAGGTACGGGAACTCGTTGTCGGCCGTCACGTGATAGAACTGTCCGATGGCCAGGTTGTGCACGAACGCCCAGTGCGCGCCGTCGTCCCGCGACAGGATGACGCCGCCGTCGTTGCCCTCGATGATGCGTCCCGAGCCCGAGGGATCGATCCAGATGGCGTGGTTGTCCACGTGGTTCTGCTGCGCGATGGGCGTGAAGTGCGCGCCGCCGTCGTGCGAGTCCATGAGGAACATGGACAGCGTGAACACGTGCTCGGGGTTGGTGGGATCCACCGCCACATGCGAGAAGTAGAATGCGCGCACGTCGGCTTCCTGGTCCTTGCTCACCAGCGTCCAGTTGGCGCCGGCGTCGTCGGAGCGCCAGATCACGCCCTCCGTGGAGCCGATCGCCGCGTACACGCGGTCGTGCTGGCTGGGCGCCACGGCCAGCCCGATGCGGCTGACCGGCGTGGTGGGCAGCCCGTGGCCGGACAGGCGGGTCCAGGTGGTCCCTCCGTCCACCGACTTGTAGATGGCGTCTTCCGGGCCGCCGTCGGCGTAGCTCCATGCCGTGCGGCGGAACTTATACGTACTGGCATACAGCACGTTCGGGTTCACCGGGTCCATGGCGAGGTCGGCCGCGCCCACGCCCGGCGCGATGTACAGCACCTTCTCCCAGGTCCTGCCGCCGTCCGTGGTGCGGTACACGCCGCGGTCCGGGCTGTCCTGCCACGGGCTGCCCATGGCCGCCACCAGCACCGTGTTCGGGTGGTGCGGGTCGATGACGATGCGCGGAATCTGGAGCGTGCCGGCGAGGCCCATGTTGGTCCAGTGCGCGCCGCCGTCCGTGGACTTGTAGATGCCGTCGCCGAACGAGACGTTGTTGCGCACGTTGCCCTCGCCCGTGCCGGCCCACACCACTTCGGGATTCACGGGGTCCACGGCCAGCGCGCCGATGGACAGCACCGGCTGATGCTGGAACTCGGCCGTCCACGTGTCGCCGCCGTTGGTGGTGCGGAAGACGCCGCCGTCGGCCGTGCCCACGTAGTAGGTCACGTTGTTGCCGGGCACGCCGGCCACCGCCGAGACGCGGCCGCCGCTGATCGCCGGTCCGATCTGCCGGAAGGCGATGCTCTTGCCCACCGGCATCGGCAGGAGCGTGCGGCCGTCCTGGTCGGCCTGCTGTGCCGTGGCGGGTCGAGGCGTGGTGACCTGCGCCAGGAGCGCGGCGGGCGTGGCGAGCGCGGCCAGCAGAACGGCGGCGCGGAGCGGGCGGACGGTGCGGATCATGGGTCGCGTGGGGTGGAAGTGTTGCGGGCTGGGTACAGCTTCAGACCAGACCCGGGGATGGCGGCTCCGCGTCACGCGGCCGCGGTCTCAAGCCCGCCGAAGAAGCGCTGGTACACCACCAGATAACCCAATTGGAACATCGCCGCCACCACGAACGGCGCCGTGAGCCAGCCCTGATGCAGCATCAGGCCGGCGATGGCCGGGCCGATGGCGCGCGGCACTTGGATGGACACGTTGTTCACCGTGGCCGCCAGCCCCTGGCGATGCTGCCGCGTGAGCCCCATGGTCAGCGCCTGCCGCACGCCCAGCGTGCCCTGGTTGAACGCCGCGCGCACCGCCCAGATGGCCGCGGCCAGGCCGAACACCGGCACGAAGGGGGTGAGCACCATGAGCAGCAATCCCACGCCGCGCATGACCACCACCGTGCGCACCACGCCGAACCGCGGGACGATGCGCTGCGCGATCTGCGATCCCACGGCCGCGAGCACGAAGCTCGCCGCCAGCGCCGGGCCGATGGTGGCCGGTCCATGGCCGAACCGGCGCAGGAACCAGTACGCCATGAGCGGCGCCACGAGTCCGATGCCGAATCCGTTGAGCGTGTTGGCGAACGCGAGCCCCGCGAGCTGCCGGTTCTCCTTCTGGCGGACGGCCGAGGGAGCGCTCGCGGCGTCGGTGGCCGGCGAGGAGATCTCCGCGCCCGCCGCGCGAGGAACCGCCGCGGGCCTGGGCGGCGTGATGTCGGGCGCCTTCCAGATGAGCACGAAGCCGATGGCACTGCCCACCAGCGGGAGCACGAACAGCGGACGGAACGCCAGCGCGCCGGGCAGCGCGCCGCTCCACAGTCCGGGCAGCGCGGCGAGCAGCGCGCCGGCCGCCATGCCCATGAATCCGAGCGTGGAGTTCAGGTTGAACACGCGCGGGCGTTGCGAGGCCGGCAGCCCCTGCGCCAGCCAGGCCTGTTCCAGCGGGCCGAACGGGCCGGCCGCGCCGTTGGCTCCGCGCCCGAAGCCGCCGAGCACCGCGCCAAGCGTGAGGATCCAGGTGCGGCTGCTGAGCAGCGCCAGCACGGCCGCGATGATCGTGATCACTTCGTAGGCCAGCAGGAACTGCTTGCGCCCCAGCCGGTCGCTGGCCGGGCCGACGAGCAGGGTGAGCGCCACGCCGAACAGCAGCGCGGCGGACAGCACCATGCCGATGCTGGCGGCGGTCCACCCCAGGGCGTGCAGGTACAACGTGAAGCCCACCACCAGCGCGCCCTGCCCCACGCTGCGCGCCATGCGGGCGCCCATGACGAGCTTCACGGCGGCGGGCCATGGATCGTGGGATGGCGTCACGGCGCGCTGTCCGCCGCGTATCCCCAGTCGTAGGATTGCTCGCCGCCCGCCGACCGCCACCTGGTGGTCCAGGTGGTGCGCTGCCAGTCGAGCGGCTCGCCCAACGGCTGCGGCGTTGCAGCCAGCGCCAGCGCCGACCGCAGGTCCTGCTTCTGCGCCGCGCCCAGCGCATCGGGCGCCAGCGACACGAAGAGCGTGGTGCCGCTGCGCGACAGCAGGTCCAGCCACTGGCGGTTGAGGTTCCAGGGAATGTGGGTGGTGACTCCCACGCAGTCGGCGTCGGCCGCGTAGAATGCGCCGTGCTGCGCCCCGCGAAAGGCGAGCGCGTTCACCCCCATCCTGCGCACGCGGTCCCATTCCGTGCCGCTCGTGTCGTCGCCGATGCGGCACATCTCGAACTGCCCCGCCGACAGGTGGCTCACCGTGTTGCAGCCGATGATCAGCGAGCCGCCGGCGGCCTCGCGGATGGTGGCGTACAGCTCGTTGATCACTTCGGCGGTGGTGCGCCTGGGCCCCTCGGCGAACGTCCACCCGTCCTTCGTGAGCGCCGAGCCCATCTGCGAGCCCCACCGTCCGAAGATGTCCCAGGTGGAGTAGTCGTGCTTGATGAGGTCGAAGCCCCAACGGTGCAGGCGCGCGATGTCGGCGGCGATCTTCTCGCGCGACTCGGCCACCGTGGGATCGAGCACGCCGCGTTCGCGCGGCAGGCGCCAGCTGTCTGGCGCGTCGGCCGGCGCCTGCAGCGGGCGGATCCACACGCCGGGCCGAGCGCCGGCGCGCTTGACGTCGGCCACGAGCGCGGGGATGTCGGGGAACTTCTCGTTGCCGCGGTCCCATCTGCCGGCGCCGTCGTTGCTGGCGCCGCGGCCGGGCTGCCAGCCGTCGTCGATCACCACGAACGGGCGGTTGCCGCCGGTGGGCGAGAGTTCCACGACGTGGCCGGCGTCGGCGCGCACCGTGGCCGCAGTATTATTTCCGTATGCGTAGTACCAGTCATTGCTGCCGTATACCGGCTGGGCGGGGAGGCGCGGGTGGGCGCACATCTGGACGCAGAGGGCGTGCTGGGCGGCGAACGCCGACTCGCCGTCCTGGCCAGGCCGGCAGACCACGTCGCAGACGGCGAGCGCGCGGTTGCCCAGTTGGACCGGGGTGCCGCCGCTCCGCACGTCGGCCCAGAGCGTGATCCCCTCGGGGTCCACCTGCCACCAGCAGAAGGCGTTGGCGCCCGTGCGCACGCCGTAGCCGTCGGCGCGCCTGCCGTCCCACGCCAGCGCGTACCAGGGCATCACGCGGTCGGGCACGAAGCCGCGCCACTCGAAATCGCCGTAGCCGCGTTCCCAGGCGTCGCCGAGCAGCAGGCGGGTGGCATCGAGCCGGTCGTTCCAACGTAGCGAAAGGCGCGAGACGCCCACCGCGGGCGCCGAGAGTTCGACGCGCGTCGCGCCGGGCACGGCGGAGAGCTGCGCGGAGATCCCCGCCCCGTCCCACCGGCCGCTGCCGCCCAGCGCCGGGCGGAGTTGTTGCACGCCCGAAGCGGCGTGGGCGGTGACCGCGTCGGGTGGGCGAGTGATGTCGAGAAAGCCGGCCGGGCGTTTGGCCGTGGGCGCGACGGCGGGGATGCGCAGCGACGAGGCGAGTACCGCGGCCGCGCTGCGTTGGACGAATTCTCGGCGGGTGGTCATGCGGAGCAATATGCGGGTGGGGAAGGCCGTATGGGCGGTGTGTATGGTGGTGCGGGAATCGTGCGGATGAACTAACCGTTGCGCAACCGCTCGATCAGGCGCCGAGGGCTGACGATCGGGATCGCGGCCTTGCCCTCGGCGATGCTGACATCCCGCGCGTTCCCCGTGACGATCGCGTCCGCGCCGCCCGCTACGGCAACCTCGATGAATTTGAGGTCGCTCGGGTCGGACAGGGTGAGCGGCAGCGGCAAGTGTCCGCAATTGCCGCCCAAGTTGCACTGCGTATGCGGCCTCATCATCTTGTCGCTCCGGTCGAGGGTCGGGAGTTCACACTTCCTTAAGGAGGTTCCGATGAGCGCCGTACAGGGCTCGCCCCGCATCACGCCCTTTCTCTGGTTCGACGCGAATGCCGAAGAGGCGGTGGACTTCTACCTCACGGTGTTCAAGAATTCGCGCCGCCTCGATGCACTGCACACCGGCGACCAGCCCAAGAACCGGCCACTCGTGGTCGCCTTCGAGCTCGACGGGCAGAGGTTCAGCGCGCTCAACGGGGGCCCGATGTTCAAGTTCACCGAAGCGATCTCGTTCGTGGTGCGGTGCGATTCGCAGGAGGAGGTGGATGAGTACTGGACGAAGCTCACTGCGGGCGGCACCGAGAGTCAGTGCGGCTGGCTCAAGGACAAGTTCGGTCTCTCCTGGCAGATCGTGCCGTCGCGCCTCCCCGAGCTGGTGAAGCACCCCAAGGCCATGCAGGCCATGATGGGCATGAAGAAGCTGGACATCGCGGCGCTCGAGCGGGCGGCGCAATCGTGATCGCGCACGGATGCTCGCATACTTCACTCGTGGCGGCTGACCGTCCACATCCTCGGGAGGTTTCCCATGATGTATCTGTTTCTCGCCGGCCGCGTGCTCTTCGGCGGGTTCTTCCTCATGGCCGGCATCGACCACTTTCGTCGCGTGGACATGATGACGCCGTACGCGAAGGCCAAAGGAGTTCCGGCGCCTCGCCTCGGGGTGCTCGGCTCCGGGTTGCTGCTCGTTGCCGGTGGCCTGAGCATGGTGCTCGGGGTCTATCCTACATGGGGCGTGGTCATGCTCACCGTGACCCTCGTGCCCATCACGTACATGATGCACAACTTCTGGACAGCCACCGAACCCATGGCGCGCCAGATGGACATGACCCACTTCATGAAGAACATCGCGCTGCTCGGCGCGGCCTGGATGCTGCTGCTCATCCCGCAGCCCTGGGCACTCAGCCTCTTCCGATAGGGAAGCTCGCCACATGATCGAAGCCACCGTTCACCTGAAGACGCCCGACGGCGTGATGCCCACGCGCACCTTCCACCCCGGCGAGGGCAAACGGTACCCCGCCGTGATCCTGTTCATGGACGGCGTGGGGATCCGGCCCACGCTCATCGAGATGGCGCGCCGCATCGCGTCCAACGGGTACTATGTGGCCCTGCCCGATCTGTTCTACCGGTCGGGACCGCAGGCTCCGTTCGACGGCGCGACCGTGTTCAGCGATCCCGCCGAACGCGCGCGGCTGATGAGCCTCATCAAGGAGGTCACGCCGGCGCGCGCGATGTCCGACACCCGCGTGATCCTGGACTATCTGGACAGCGACCCCGCCGCCGACGCCCGGAAGATCGGGACCGTGGGCTACTGCATGGGAGGCGGGGCGGCACTCAGCGCCGCCGGCCAGTTCCCCGATCGCGTGCTTGCCGCCGCGTCATACCACGGCGGGCGCCTGGCCACCGACGCGCCCGACAGTCCGCATGTGCTCGCGTCGGCCGCCCGCGGGCGTGTGTACGTGGGATACGCCGAGAATGACAACAGCTTTCCCGAGGAGCAGCGGCAGCGGCTGGAGGCCGCGCTCACCGAGGCGGGCGTATCGCACTCGATGGAGCTATACCACGCGGCGCACGGATTCAGCATGACCGATCTGCCGGTGTACAACGAAACCGCGGCGGCGGAGCACTGGCGAACGATGCTGGGGTTGTTCAGGGAAGCGCTGAGGTAGAGGCTCAGCGGTAACCGCCCAGAGAACCCAGACACAACGACGTTCAACACGTCGAGCGTCCGATCGTCCACGGCACCGTAGCGTTCGGCGCCGCCGGGAGAGATGTCGACCGGCCCGTGGCCAATGGGGCGCATCGCACGGTCTGGCCCCTTGCCATTTATTACACCCTACGGTATAATGTTTGCCATGGATCAACTCACCAACGTGCTCACGGCCATTTCTCATCCTTCCCGGCGGGCGATCATCCGGCAGCTCTCGCATGGGCCAGCCCGGTTCCTGGACGTGGCCGATCAGTTCGACACCGCGCTCAATGCGGTGACCAAGCACCTGAAGCTGTTGGAGCGGGCCGGGCTGATCGAGCGCGAGAAGCGCGGGCGCGAGGTCATGATCTCACTGCGGGCGGAGCCACTCAGGGAGGTCGCGGGATGGGTGCACGAGTACGAGCGGTTCTGGAACGAGCGGCTGGACGAGTTCGAACACCACTTCAAGGCCAGGAAGGCGAAAAAGGAGAAGAAGAAATGACGACGAGCGACAAGAAGACCATCGAGATCAGGGTGGAGCGGACCATCCCAGCCTCACCGACCGAGGTGTACGATGCGTGGCTCAACCCCGAGACGCCGGGCACGCCCTGGCACGAGTCCACCAAGCTGATCCTGAATCCGGCGGTGGACGGGATGTTCTACTGGCGTTTCAAGGAGACCCCGCATTTCGGCCGGTTCACCGAGATGAAGCGCGGGGCGCGCATTCAGCATACGTGGATGTCCCCCAACACCATGGGCGTGGAGTCCACGGTCACCGTGACGTTCCAAAAGAAGGGGGACGACACCCTGATGACGCTGGTGCATTCGGGCCTGCCGGATAACGACCAGGCGAGGGGGCATGAGGGCGGGTGGAACTACTTCCTGGGGAATTTCACGAGCCAGTTCGAGGGAGCAGCGGGGAAGAAGGCGTAACGTCGAGACTACGCGTCCGCCCTCGTCGGAAGCTCGACGACGAAGACGCTGCCACGGGGCTCCCCGCTTTCCACGCGGATGGAGCCCCCGTGCGCTTTGACGGCAAGCGCACAGAACGCCAGCCCCAGCCCCGCCGAGTGCGCGCCGGGGTCCGAGGCGACGCCGGACGCCGTATAGCGTTCGAACAGGCGGGCGCGCAGGTCCGCCGGTATGCCCGGCCCCTCGTCGCGCACCGCCACCTGCATGTGCCCGTCATTGGCAGATACGTCAATCCGTATACCCGTGTCGGGAGGCGTGTGCTTGATCGCGTTGCCGAGCAGGTTCTCGATCACGCGGCGGACGAGCTGCGGGTCGCAGTCACACACGCCCGGGCTGGGCGCGTGGACCTCGATTTGCCGGGTGGGACTGAGGACGTGGAGGCCGGCGACGACGTCCCGGGCCAGCTCAGCCACGTCCGTCGGTGCACGACGCACGGGCATGTATCCTGCCTCCATGCGGTGCACGTCCAGGAAGTTGTTGGCCAGCGCGTTCAATCGGATCGCGTTTGCGCGGGCGGCGTCCACGTGCTCGGCCATTTCGGAACCGGGGGGCACGTCCTCGCGGAGCAGCGCGAGGCTGGTCGCGATGACGGTGAGCGGCGAGCGCATGTCGTGCACGAACATCTGGATCAGGTCATCGGTGGCCGACCGCCTGGCCTGCTTGAGGAGCAGCGTGAGGGCCACCAGCGTGCCGGCTAACCCCAAGACGATCACCAGTAGGTACACCGCGATCAATCGGGGTCCGTTGATCGGAGCGACGAATTCCGTGGGCGCGCCGACCGCCAACGCGATGGCGCACAGCAGGCACGCCGCGGCCGTGACCACGCTGCCGCGCGTGCCGAGGAGACCGGCCGCCATGAGCACGAACAGCACGTAGAACGCGACAAACGGCGAGTGCACACCGCCGGTGATCCAGGCGCGCTGGGTGAGCACCGCCGTGAGACCGAGTACCAGGAGCCAACTCGCCAGGTTGGTATGGCCGCGCCGGTTGAGGGCATGGACCACGACGGTCAGCACGGCGATGGCCAGGATCGCCACCGCGCGCCGGCCGATTGTCTCGGGCATCAGGGCTGTGGCAACGCCGAACAGGGCGACGACCACCCCCAGGAAACTCCACTGGAGCTTCCACAGCGCCCGTGCGCGTCGCGAGGCCTCCGAGGACTCGAGCGCGGGGGCGTCGAACCAGCGGAGGGCGCCGGGGAGCGTCACCGCCGCCCCCCGCTGGTGCAAGTCGATTGTGCTGAGGTCAGGCGAGTGTCCGGTCGGAAGTGGGTCGGCCAACTACGCGGGCGAAACTACGGCGTGGGACGGGGTGGCGGGAGGGGAGGATGCGCAGTGGAAGTGGAGCGCATCGCTGCGAAGCCCCCGGTCACATCCTTGGCTTCCGTGTACGGGCCGTCCTTCACCTCCATCTTTTCCTTCTGCTGGGGGCGTGGGCCAAGCAGTTTGAGCTCTACCGGCGCATGTCGCCCGTGGAACGAGCCGACGGGGTGCGTGCGCTTACCCTTGCGGCGAGCGCCGTCTACGGCGAGTTGCCGTCCACGAACGACGTGGACTTCGTTGTCGGAATGGACGCCGCGCGGGTAGCGCCGCTCGCGCCAGCGCTGCGCGGGGATTTCTACGTTTCCGAGAGCGCCATGCGCGAGGCGGGGCAGCTCGGGACCTCCTTCAATGCCATCCATACTACCGACGGGAATCAAGATCGACGTCTTCGTCGCCGGCGATGATCCATTCGACGCCGAGCGGCTGGCGCACCGGCTCCGCACCCAGGGCGCCCGCCTGGACCGGGCGCGCCTCGCCGACTGGGCCGAGCGGCTCGGCGTGAGTGATTTGCTCGGCCGGGCATGGCACGAGGTGTGAAGGACGCGGGTGGCCCTATCGCATGAGGAAGGGCTCGCGCCCGCCGGAACCGGACGAATTTCCACGGCCATCAAACGTCCAGCCGGTCCGCGGCGTATGATAGGGTGTCCGTGACTCTCGCCGTTCCCACCCACACCGGATGTCCGTCATGCCGAGCCTCACCCGCCGGGTTTGAGCGGCGGGAGCGAGTCGAGCAATAGCTCCGTGAGCGGATGGTGCGAGGCGTCCACCGTGATCAGCCGCGTGGCCGCGGGCCGGTAGCCGTACGGCACCGTTCGCGTATCCCTGATCTGAACCGCCGCGGTGCCCTGGCCGGCGAAATGGACGGTCGCGTGCCCGGGGGTCGCGCTCGCCATGCCCGGCAAGCCGAGCGAGGCAGAGTCCACCGATAGCACGCTCCAGTTCGTGCTGCGAAGACTGAACCGTACCGAATCGACGGTGCGTCGAAGGAGTCCCGCCTGGTCGATCGGCCGAAGCGCGACGCCGAATCCGTTGGTGTCGGCCGTGGTCGCCTGGACGAGTTGAAGCTGCGGTTGCCCCACGGTCACCAGCAGGCTGTCGGGGATGATGCCCGGACCATCGGCCACGATCCACGCCGAGCCGGCTTCAGTGCCGCCAATGAGGTCGAAATGGCCGTCGTCGGCGGTGAAATCGATGCCGTGTACGGTGGCGGCAGACGGCTGAATGATGGCGTCGTTGGAGCTGTGCAGCCTGACCGGCGCTGCATATTGAACGCCTACTGGCACGTCGATGTAGACGTGCTCGTCCGGGAGCAGCGTCTGCCGGAATCCCACCGTGACGCCACCGGTCGGCCCCACCGCGCCGACGTATCGCAAATGGACGGCGGCTGGAGCGACGGTGATGGCGATGGAGGTATCGGGAATGGCGCGCCCCTTGGCATCGCTCAGCACGAGCCGGGCGGTTCCCGGCCCAACCCCGGTGACATGGATGTCTTGCCCATCGCTGCTGCCGCCGGTGAAGATGATCGAATCGCGGTCCGGGCGCAGCACGTTCGTGTCCGTCGATGTGAGCCGCGCCACGTACTCGTCGCCGACGAATGGGCCGCGCTGCTCCGTACCGGCCGAGTCGGTATAGATCGCCTGCAGCGTCACTTTGTGGAACATCGTAGTCGTGGGGAACGTCGGGGCGTTCACCAGCGTGGCATACGTCGTCTGTCCGAAGTTGAAGCGGAAGGAGGGCCGCGTGACAATCACGATGAGCGAGTCCGGCCTGTAGCCGGCGGCCGTCGAGATGATCGTGTCGCGCCCCTCGGTGAGCGCCTGCACGTGGAAATAGCCGTTGTCCCGATTGGCGGAATCCGGAATCGCGATCACGGCCCGGCGGCCGTGGCTCAGCGTTAGAGGAACTGTGGTGCTCCATCCGCCGAGCGCGGACGCAAAGACGCCGACCTGATAGTAGGTCGTGCTCTCGCCCGCACCCAAATACATCGACGCGCCCCGTTCGACGTTGGTGGCTCCGGGTTCCCTGGTGAACAGGAGGCGCGGCGCATAGGTGGTGACGTGCACTCGCGTGCTGTCAGGCGTGTAACCGTCAGGGTATGCGATGAGCCAGGCCACGCCCGGCCCCGTGGCGCGCATGCGGACGGTGACGTCGATCTGCCCGCTATCCACGGTAACGCTCGAGGCAGAGGGAACCACCACCGTCGTGTCGGATGCGCGATAGCGAACGGTCGCCGGCCGCCAGAGCTGGCCCTCGTGGCCCAGCGAGTCCTGGAAGTCCGCGAACATCGTCGACGTGGCCGTCGCGTGCGCGGGATCGAACAGCGGCAATACCGAATCGATCATGTCGAGCTTCGGCGTTGTCACCCGCACGACAACGGAACCGGGGCCGTAGCCGGGACCGGTGGCCGTCATGACGGTCACGCCCGCGCGACGGCCGAAAGGCCGAACCGCCCCCGCCGAGTCGGGGCCGTACGTCCCCAGCGACACCGGAGTGCCCTCCACGGCGATGGTCGAGTCGGCCATGGTGAACGTGATGGGCACCGGGTGGTCCATCGCGAAACTGTCGGCGATGACCAACGGCAGCGGCGCGGCGTACGCGCTGGGATACTGCCCGACACCGATGTTGATCGTGTCTCTGCTGAACCGGAGCGGCGGCGGCGGCGCGACCACCAGCGGCATGGCGCGGGTGAATCCGCTGACCGACGCCGAGATCGTGTCGGTGCCCTGGGCGAGTGCGGTGACCAACCCCGCATGATCCACGGAGGCGAGCGTCGGGCGAGCCGAACTCCAGGTCACCGCCCCGAGCCGCGCAATCGTTGCGCCCCGCGCATCCACCGGGCGGCCTGCGAGCTTGACCGCGCGGCCCAAGGGAACGCTGTCCACGGTCGGCGAGACTGCGATGCCCACCACACGCTGCTGCACCACGACACGGATTGAGTCGACCCCACCCGCGTCCTCGCGCACCAACAGATACGTGGTTCCCTCGCTCGTGGCAATCGCGCGCCCGTTCTGCATGACCCGCACCACCCCGGAATCACGACTGGCCCAGGTGAGCGACACCTGGTCGCTCTGCGCGCCGGAAACGCTGACCGACAGGGGCAGTGTGTCGCCGAGTGAGGTGAGCGTATCGAGGTGGGACGATAGCTGGATGGAGAGCGGCTGGCGTACGACCACCAGCGTGCTGTCGGCGAGCGAGGCGTTGGAGGCCACCACCCAGGTGCGCCCTGCTCCGGTTCCCACGAGCAACCCCTGCTCCGCAAACCGTGCAACCGACGAATTGCGCGTATCCCACTTGAGGTCGACGACGCCCGCCGCCGTGCCGTCGGTACGCGCGGCGACATACGGCACGTCCAGCGAGTCCCCGACCGCGATCAACACGCTGTCATCGAGCAGTTGGAGCGTGGAGAGCTGGGGCAGTTGGACCGGTTTGGTGGCGTCACTCGCGCCGCCGCAACTCAGTCCGGCAAAGGTGAGCGCGCACAGCGCGGCGGTCGTCAGGACACCCCGGCGATGACGCTGGCGCGCCCTCAAGGCCTTCATATCAATCATCGCAAGTCATCAGTGCGGCTGCGTCCACGAGCGCCGCGGATGGGGAGGCTTTCGAACAAATGCGAATGCTCATGGACCCATGCTCCTGGCGCGGACCGCGGGCTGTCAAGCCGGTCACACCTGCAGGGCACTCGTCCCGTCGCGCCCGTACCTCCTGGCGCAGTATCTGAACGTACCGGCAGGAAGAACGTGTCGTGCACAAACGCACCCGACGTCGGTGGGCAGCGGATCGAGGCCGAGGGCATATACCCAGAGCGCGGTGAAGGGGGCAAGCGCGTCTGCATAGGAACGTCCGGCATGCGCTTCCCGCCCCTGCTGGGCCTCGAACTCCTCCAACGCGCGATGCGGTCCAATCATGCGAGTAATATATGGCTCTTTGGTGACGGCGGCTACGCGTCGGCCCGCGTGGGAAGCTCGACGACGAAGCCGCTGCCACGGGGCTCCCCGCGTTCCACGCGGATGGAGCCTCCGTGCGCTTTGACGGCAAGCGCGCAGAAGGCCAGCCCCAACCCCGCCGAGTGCGCGCCGCGACCCGAGGCGATGGCCGACGCCGCATAGCGTTCGAACAGGCGCGCGCGCACATCAAGCGGTATGCCCGGCCCCTCGTCGCGCACCGCCACCTGCACGCGCGCATCGTTGGCCGATACGTCACTTAGTATAGCCGAGTCGCGAGGTGTGTGCTTGGTCGCGTTGCCGAGCAGGTTCTCGATCACGCGGCGGACAATGTGCGGGGCGCAGTCGCACACGCCCGGGCGGGGTGCGCGGACCTCGATTGGCCGGGTGGGGCTCAGCACGCGGAGGCCGGCGACGACGTCGCGGGCCAGCGCCGCCACGTCCGTCGTTGCGCCCCGCTCGCCTGTCCGGCCTGTGGCGGCGCGATGCGCATCCTCGCGTTCATTACTGAGGGCGCGGTGATCGATCGGATCCAGGCGCACCTGGGCCGCGCCCCCGAAGCCGCGCGGCGGGCGCTGCACGAGGCCCGGCCGCCCCACGCCGGCCGTCGCAACACCCGGTACGGTCCGCGAAACTGCCCGGCCGCGACGAGATCGTCTTGACACCCTGTGGCCCCGGCCATAGGGTGCTCCAGTAGAGCCGTGGTACGGCCGATGCGGGTCGTGCAGCGGATCCAATCTCTGCCGAGTACCTGTACGATGCACCAATCGCACCGCATGCACGGCGGCTCCGCGGCGTGCCTTGTCGCGCCCATCGCCATTATCGTGCTGCTCGCGGCCTGCGGCGGATCGGACGGCGGTGGAACCACCGCCCCACCGCAAGGCCGGCAACTCACACTCAGTGTGACTGCCGGTGCGTCGCTCGCCGACACCGTGCAGAGCGCCGACGGTGTGGCGACGGTGAAGCTGAAAGACGGCACGGGCGCCGCCGTATCTGGGCGCCAGGTCTCGTTTGCCGTCGAGCGCGCCGTGGACGGCACGCCCAGCACCACCGACGCCCTGACGATCGCCGTGTCAGGGGGGGCGTCGTTTGGGACTTCGGCGTCGGCGACCACCGATGCGTCCGGGCAGGCGAGCGTGACGTTGCGCTATGGCAGCCGTGCCGATTCCGTGCTCGTGGTGGCCACCACGGATTCGGCGACGGCGGTGGCGGCGCACGTGCGGGTATTGGCGGGCAATGTGGTGTCGATGCCGCGGCTGCAGCCGTGGGCAGGCGTCCTCACCGGCGATACGCTCACGGTTCCAGTGGCGCCGCAGGACCGGCTCAAGAATGTAAACATGGCGGCGGCCACGTTCAGTGCGGGCTCCGCCGTCACGGTGGACGGAAACGGCGTGATCCATGCTGGGACGTCGCCGGTGTATTCGTACGTGCTGGCGCAGGTGGGAGCGGTCAAAGATTCAGTGACCGTCAGCGTGGTGCCCAACGTGACGGTCCTGGATGTGGCCCCGCGGCACTCCTATCCGTACGGGACCTTTCAGATTGCGCTCACGCGATTGGACGGCCGCCAGGAAACCACGGTG
>Ga0307373_10000817_pt1 | contig 59868 bp, 60 predicted proteins | sample OX2MG_FD_202534 | JGI IMG/M metagenome (GOLD analysis project Ga0307373, IMG submission 202534) | Soil microbial communities from Risofladan, Vaasa, Finland - OX-2 | ecosystem: Environmental > Terrestrial > Soil > Coastal area > Acid sulfate soil | place: Finland: Risofladan, Vaasa | collected... | reverse complement strand
AGTCGGACGGGATATCGAGGCTGGCGAACTCATACGGTCAGGCTTGCGATCATCAAACCGAACATCGTCGTCCTTCGATTAGTTCTCATCCGGCCGCGATCGTCAAGCCACTCCGGCCGTCGGTCGCGGTGATCGTGAGCGCCGGCCTGGTTTCGCCGCGGGCGTAAATACTAGCGACGACGAAGATAGTTGCGGCGCCGACACATGCCAGAGCCATCGACAAACCGAGCGCTGCCGGTGACAACTTCATGCGCCTATCGCTCACAAAGTAGCCGCCACCTTCGACTCCCCGCCGGCGGTCATCGTGCGGCCCGAGGCCGCCCGCTCGAGATCGCTCGCGACGCGCTGCGGCGCGGCTTTTTCACCCAGGTATTGGAGCACTGCGCGACCGTGCGCATCAACCAGGAAGAATTCCAGCACGTGACCGACCGTGCCATCGGGTTGGCGCTGTCGAGCCAGGTTGAATCGCGCCATGACCTGATCGATCTGCTTTGGCGTCCCGGTCAAAAACAACCAACCCTTCACATTGGCCTTAAACTCTTTGGCGTAGGCGAGCAGTTGCGGCGGATGATCGTGCTCCGGATCGACCGTGATCGACACGATTCGAGCTTCGGTCCCAAGCGCGGGGCCCAGCCGGTTTGCGATCAGCTTCATATGCGAGGTCAGCAACAGGCACGGTCCCGGACAGGTCGTATAGATGAAATCGAACAGCACCGGCTTGCCCTTGAGCGCCGCCAGCGAGACCTTTTGCCCGTGCTGGTCGAGCAGCGTGATGTCGGGCAGGCAGTCGGCCGCATCGCGCATCACGAAACCGCCGCTCTCGTCGACGCCGGTGGCTGAGCGGCGGCAACCCGCCGAGACCATCGAAACCATCAGCGCGAACAGCAGCGCGGCGGCGAGTCGGCCGCCGACCGGCATCGAAACTCGAAGGGAACTCACGGTTATTTCCTCATTCCGATTCAGTGCAGCTTCAGCAATGGTAGCACCGCGGCGGCGAGGCTCTGCGCCGTCACCGGCTGCTTGTCATCCGGCGTCAACTTCGCGCGCACGATGCCGTGGCGATCGATTATATAGGTCGTCGGCAGCGAGGACGGCTCACCGAATTCGTTGACCTTGGCGTCATCCAGCATCGCCGCCGGATAGCCAAACGATTGCATGACCTTGATCACATCGGATTTATCACGCCTGCGGTCGGCGCTCAGCCCGATCAGCGCGAGTCCCTGGCTACGATAGCGGCGGTAGAACGCATCGAGGGCGGGCATCTCCTTGCGGCACGGCGGACACCAGGTGGCCCAGAAGTTGACGATCACGACCTTGCCGCGCAGTTTCGCGAGGTCAAAAGTCTGGCCGCCCAGTTCCTGCACGACCAGCGCCGGCGCCGGTTTACCGACGGTTGCGAGCGCGAATAGCGGGCCGGCGGCGCACGCGATCATCGCGGCGCCCGCGACCAGCATTACCAACCAGGATCGAGGTCGCACGAATCACTCCTGTTAGAAGCTGTAACTCACAATCAGCTTGGTCGCGAACGGCGCGGTCAGTTGATAGCCGTTGATATTCTGGAAGATCGGCACTTCGACATCGGCGTAGATTCTCACGCCCGCAACCGTCGTTTCGATTCCCGGCGCGATCGAGACCTTGTCGTAGCCGGTGTCGGCCGGACTCGCGTTGCTACCGCGGTCGCGCGTGCGATCGCTGCCGAGCATCGACAGCATCGGGGCTAGCTCGGTCAGCGGACCGAACACGCCGAAGTTGTAGTAGCTCCCCACCGCGCCATCAAACTCGCGGCCGGGCTGGTAGTGATCCTGATACGCGAACGGCAGGTCGTACATACCCTGTACGAACCAGCCGACCGGACGATCCATCAGCGTGAACGGCGAGTGGCCGATCTGGTAGCCGCCCAGCAGCAGATCGGTGCTGCCGGTGCCGATCTGATTGTCGCGGTCGTAGCGCGGATAGTGCCAGTCGCCGCTGGGCAGCTTGAAGCCGGCTAAAAGACCGGTCGACATATCCTCCGACCATCCGGTCCACATCCCCATCAGCCTGATATCGCCGATCGAGTTGGTATCGAACTCGTGGAGGTCCTGATTGTTGCCGACGTAGGCGCCCTGGTAGTTACGCTGCCAGTACGGCACCTCCAGCATCGCGCCCCAGCTTCGATTGAACATGTATTGCGCGCCGACGGTGACGAAATTGGTCTCCAGTTTTTTGTCGTTGTTGTGGCCGGCGGAGGCGGGCGTGGTGGCGTGCCAATTGATGTTCTGGTCCATGTAGTCCCACTCGGTCCACACCATCGCGCCCGAGCCGTTGGGAAGCAGCGACGGAGTCGCGACCTCGAAGACGCCGCAGCCGCAGGCGCAGGCCCAGCTCAGGCTGGGCGTCAGAACGACGAAGAAAACTGCCGCCAGCAACAGGCGTCTGCAGCGCTTGCTGATATCGGGCAGAGAAAGCGCCGTGCTGGCCAACCGACCGGCTCCGAAAACCCATCGCATAAATTCTCTCCGGGCGAACATACGGGATCCGCCAATGGAGAAAGCCCGACACCGCAACAATTGCGGCGTCAAAGTTTCAAATCGGGATAACTTGTCGGACGAAGGCTCTCAGACCGGCAGTTGCGGCGGCGGCGTGTCGGGCGCGACATGCAATTCGACCAGTCGCACGGACCGAGCGGCAGGTAGCGAGCCGAGATCGCAGAGCATCGACTCGAGTACCGGCGGCGCTGGGCGGGCGAGCAAAATACCGGGCTCCAGCTCGAGCGGCTGAATCGGATGGCAGATATCGACGGTGAATTCAGGATGGCTGGGGCCGCCGATAATCACGACGCCGACGCTCATCGGGGCGTTGGCCAAAAACAGCGCCACGGCCAGAATCGAACTGAGCGCCCGCAAATCGCCCTGTGAAAAAAGCTGCCTCATGCCGCACATCAATCTCTAAAGCAAGCCCGTCACGGGTTCAAGCTCGACGCGAGCGCAAAGCCCGGCGCCGCTGGCTCGCCAGGCTACGCCCCAGGCAGCTATGCAGGTGCGATACGGCCGGCCACCATCGCGAGCATCACTTCGGTCCAGCCGTCGAAAATCAGATCGATGCCGATGAACAGCCCGATCACCCACAGTCCGGAAACCGGCCACGCATCCAGGATCATCAGGCCCAGCACAATCGCGACGATCCCGCTGAGCGCAACCCATCCGCGATGGTGCAGATGCAGGGAGAAGGCGACGAACAGCCGGAAAGTTCCGGCGACGATCAGCAGCATCGCGATCAACAGGGTCAGAGTGAGGGCCGCCATCGTCGTATGGGTCACCATCAGCAGCCCCGTCACGGCATAAAGCACCCCGGCGAGCAGGTTGAGCAAGTGGCCGTGCCATTGCCGCCGCATCAGGCCGTGAATGACCGCAAAAACACCGCCGAAGATGAGTATCCAGCCGAGCAGCATCACTGACACGAGCGTCGCGAGCACCGATGAACCCACGGCGATGCATCCCAGCACGATTAGCAGGACACCCCAGATAAAGAACCAGGCTCGATGATTGCGCACCTCTTCGATCCCCGAGCTCAGCATGCCCTCCATCATTTTCCTGACCTCCTGTGTGAACCAGAGTCCGCATCACCGCTGCGGTCGGAACTCGCGTTATTCCGGCCACCGCACCCTGGCTGATAGTAGACTTATGGCGACAGCTTGCAATGTTTTTGAGCATCATCCATTGCCCGCAGCAAAGCTCGACCGGTTATGGCCGGGTGCGGGAGATGTATACGGAGGGCGAGCGGGCCTACTTCAAGGGCGACTACGCCGAAGCGGTCAAGAAACTGAACATCGCCGACCGGATCGTGCGCGGTATGCCCAACGATTACAGCGCCGAGCTGGAGTCCAGCCGCGGCGCCAATGCGCCGGCGGTGCCGCCGGTAGGCCATACCGCTCCCTGAGCGAGCCGGCTACGCCGCGGACCGGGGGAGCGAGCCCCGTCTATTCGTATTCGTCGCCGAAATGGGCGCGGATGATGCGCGCCTTCAGATACTCGAGCGTGCCGAGATCCTCAACGATGTCGCCACCGGTATCGTAAAAGAACAGCTCGCCGTTCTTGGTCCGGCCGACCGCGATGATCCATTCGAGGTCGTCACGATCCTCGAGCAGATAATTGATGGTCTGCGCCACGCCGCGGCCCGGAATGATCGTAACCTTGGGCCGTGGCTGCTTTTCCTTTTCCTGCTTGGGCATCGCTTTAATTCAGTTCCCGGCGGGAAGATCGCTGCCAACTGCGCTACTAGCTTAGGAATGCGTCGCGAGCTAAGTCAATAGCATCTCGGCCAGCACCTCGACGTGATGCGTGTTGGGAAAGAAGTCGAACGCGCGCACCGTCCCGAGACCAAACCCGCCGCGCGCAAGCTGCTTCAGATCGCGCATCAGGGTCGCGACGTCGCACGATACGTAAAGCACCTGGCGCGGCTGCAGCGCGATGACCAGGTCGATGAGGTCGGCGGCGCCGGCGCGCGGCGGATCGAGAATCACCTGCTGCGGCCGGTAGCGCGCGCGGGCGAGAAAGCGCGCCAGCTCGCCCGCCTTCATCGCAATAAAGCGCGCCCCGGCGAGCTTCAGCCGCGCGGCGTTGCCGCGGGCCGCGGCGATCGCCAGCTCGTCGGCGTCCACCCCCGTCACCTGCGCGCCGCGGCGGGCCGTCGGCAGACTGAAATTGCCGGCGCCGCAGTACAGGTCGAGTACCTCGTCGCCCGCGGCGAGCGCCGCCGCCTCCATCACCGCGGCCACCAGCTTGCGGTTTTGCGCGCGATTGATCTGCGTGAAGCGGTCGGCCTCGACCTCCAGCGTCAAGCCCGGCTCCAGTTCGATCGCAATCGTCGCTGCGCCGACGATCTCACGCGCGCCGCCGCCGCGCACAATGATGCCGCGTACCGCAGGGTCGGCGACCAGCGCGCGGCTGGCCTGTGCGATCTCGGCGGGCGTCGGACGCCCATCGAGATCGGCGACGATTACCTGGTAACCGTCGCCCGCAATCACTTCGAGTTCGCGACAATGGCGGCCGAGCGCCGCGGCCAGGCGGATCGGCACCGCGATCGGCGGCGCGGCGACCAGGCATCGATCGACCGCCACGACGCGGTTGCTCGCGGCCGCGTGGAATCCCACCTCGCCGCCGCGCCCGACCTTGAAGCGTACCCGCGCGCGGTAGCCGAACTCTTCCGGCGCCGGTTCGATCAGCCCGTCGAGCGCAAGCTCGGCTCCCAGTGCGCGCGAGAAGGCCGCCGCGATCAGCCGGGCCTTGATGGCCAACTGTCCCGGATAGTCGAGTTGCTGCCAGTCGCAGCCGCCGCATCGCGGCAGGAACGGGCACGGTGCAACGCGGCGATCGCCGCCGGCGCGAAGGATCTGTTCAATCCGGCCGACGGCGTAGTCGCGCCGCTCGTTCTCGATGGCGATTTCGAGCAGGTCGCCGGGCACCGCATTGGGCACCATCACCGCCCGTCCGTCGAGATGGCCGACGCCGTACGGACCAAGCGTCATGTCGCTGATTTCAACCGTCGCCATTGCACAGCCTCGAGAGCCGGGATCGTCGCTGCAACTATATCAGCCGCATGCCCGTTACTGGTCCAGCGGTCGCGCGCGCATGATGCGGCGGCTGCGGCGGAGCGCTATAAGCAATATAGCCAGCAGTTGAAACCCGAGGCACAACCCGCAGAGTGTTAATCCAACCGTGGCAACCCAGGCTGACCCCCATCAGATAATCGACCGCGCGCTGTCGGAAGATCGCGCCCGTTACCTCGACCTGTTCACCGAGCGGCTGTTCGCACGCCAGCCGGCCAGTCTGATCGCGCGGCTGGCGCCCGAGACCCGGCGCGCGATCGCCGCTGAGGCCTTCGAATTTTTCTACCGGCGCCCCGAGCCGATAAAACTCCAGGTGATCGGCGCGGCCGACGGCGAGGCGGTCATCACGATTCGCAACACGATGGAGGACTGTCCGTTCATCGTCGATAGCGTGCTGGAATTGTTCCACGCCCTGGGCGCACCGGTGCGGATGGTGCTCCATCCGGTGTTCAGCGTCGCCCGCGACCCGGACGGCCGCATCAAGTCGTTCGAGCGGATGCGTGCGGGCGAGCGTCGCGAGTCGTTGCTCAATCTTGAAATCGAGCTCGCCGCCGGGCCCGATCAGCTCGCCCAGCTCGAGGCTTCGCTGCGCGAGGTGCTCGAAGAAGTGCGCCGCACCACCGGCGATTTCGAGCGGATGACCGCGCGCGCGCTCGAGATTTGCCAGGAGAGCGCCGGCCTGCGGGAGATGATCGAAGTGCGCGACTTCCTGCGCTGGCTGGTCCAGGGCGGGTTCGTGTTTCTCGGCTATCGCCGCTATCGCGTGGTCGCGCCCGAGCACGGCCAGGCGACGATGGAGATCGACGCGGCCTCGGGGCTGGGGCTGCTGCGCGGCACCGAAGCGCGCTCACGGTTTGCGGCGCCGCGCCCGGTGCGCGAACTCGATCTCGAGCAGCGCAAGCTGCTGTTTGACGGCCCGGTGCTGATCATCGGCAAGAGCCGCCAGCAATCACGGGTGCATCGGCGGCGCGCGATGGACGATATCACGATCCGGCGCGTCGGCCCCGGCGGCGAAATCTCCTTCGATCGCTTTCTCGGACTGTTCACCTCGCAAGCCTATAGCGAAGAGGCCGAGCACATCCCGGTGCTGCGGGCCAAACTGGGCGAGCTGATCGAGGTTGAGCATGCGCAGCCCGGCTCGCATGATTTCAAGCAGCTGGTGGGGGCGTTCGACAGCTTCCCGAAAGAGGAATTGTTCCGCGCCACGGTCGCCGAGCTGCGCGAGCAACTGCACCTCATCCTCGACGTCAAAAACGAGGCGACGGTGCGCCTGAGCTTGCATGCCGATCCGGAGCGCGGCGTGGTGGTGGCGATGGTGCTGATGCCGCGCGAGCGCTTTTCGGCCGAAGTCCGGGTGCGGATCCAGGAGGCGCTGGCGGCGCGGCTCGGCGGCAAGGCGATCTACTATTACCTGGCGATCGGCGAGGGCTACACGGCGCGCCTGCACTTTTGCTTCGAGGCGCCGCCGTTTCAGCCGGCGCTGCTGGCGCCGCTCGAGAGCGAAGTTCAAAAGCTTGCGCGCACCTGGACCGATCGCTTGCAGGAGGCGCTGGCGGAGCGCTTGGGGGCAAGGCGGGCGCACGATCTCGGCCATCGCTGGGCGCGGGCTTTCAGCGCGGATTACCAGGCCAGCACCAGCGTCGAGCGGGCGGTGGCGGATATCGAGCGGCTCGAGGAGCTGCTGCGCAGCGGTGGCACGCGCGTCGAGGTGGGTGCGGTCGGGGATGAGATCGAGGGCGTCAGCGAGCTGCGCATGTACGAGCTCGGCGCGGCGCCAATCCTCTCCGAGCTGATGCCGCTGCTGCAGAACTTCGGCCTGCAGGTGATCTCCGAGGACGCCCACGAGCTGCGGCCCGAGACCGGCGAGGAGAAGCCGCGGCCGGCCTTCGTGCAATCCTTCCGCGTCAGGGGCCTCAGGCACGAGACCGTCGCCAGCGCGGCGGGCGCGGCCCGTATCGCCGAGGCGCTGACCGCGGTGGTGAGCGGACGGGCCGAAAACGACCCGCTCAATGCGCTGACCGTGAGCGCCGATCTCTCATGGCGCGAGGCCGCGCTGGTCCGCGTCTACCTCGCCGCCGGCTTCCAGATGAAGCTCGCGCCGGCCCGTCCGGCGCTCGACCGCGTGCTGCTGCTCCATCCCGAGCTGGCGCGCCTCCTGATCGAGCTGTTTGCCGCCCGGCTCGATCCGGATCGGGCCGTCGCGCCCGACGAGATCGCGCGGCTGCGCGCCGCCTATCTCGAGCGGCTCGCCAGCGTTGAAAATATCGCTGACGATCGCGCCGCCCGCGTGGTGCTGTCGATGGTCGAGGCGACGGTGCGCAGCAATTATTTTCGTCCGTCGGCATCCGCCGATTCCTGCATCGCGCTCAAGTTCGAAAGTGCCAAGGTCCTGAACCTGGCCGATCTCGCGCCGCTCTACGAAATTCATGTCAGCAGCCCGCGCATGGAGGGCTGCCATCTGCGCGGCGGCAAGATCGCGCGCGGCGGAATCCGCTTCAGCGATCGGCCCGAGGACTTTCGCACCGAAATTCTGGAGCTGATGAAGACCCAGACGGTCAAGAACGCGATCATCGTGCCGGTCGGCAGCAAGGGCGGCTTTATCGTCAAGCCGCGCGGCCCGGCCTCGATCACGCATCAGGAAGTCGTCGAAGCCTACCAGACGCTGATCGAGGCGATGCTGGAGGTGACCGACAACCTGGTCGACGGGCGCGTGGTCCCTCCCGAGCGCGTCAAGGCGCTGGACGGCGACGATCCCTACCTGGTGGTCGCGGCCGACAAGGGCACCGCGAGGTTTTCGGATCTGGCCAACGAAATCGCGGCGCGGCGCGGATTCTGGCTCGGCGACGCGTTCGCCTCGGGCGGCGAGCATGGTTACGACCACAAGGCGCTCGGGATCACTGCGCGCGGCGCCTGGGAATCGGTCAAGCGTCACCTGCGCGAGATGGGCCGCGACCCGCATCGCGGCGCGCCGGTCACGATGGTCGGAATCGGCGACATGTCGGGCGACGTGTTCGGCAACGGCTTGCTGCAATCCGATAACCTGAAGCTCATCGCGGCCTTCGACCATCGGCACATCTTCATCGATCCGAATCCCGATCCGGCGGCGAGCTTCGCCGAGCGCCGGCGGCTGTTCAATCTGCCCAACTCGCAATGGTCGGATTACGACCCGGCCCTGCTGAGCCGCGGCGGCGGGGTCTACAAGCGCGGCCTCAAGCGCATCGAGCTCAGCTCCGAGGCGCGCGCGGCGCTCAAGTGCGAGGCCGAGGCGCTCGACAGCGAGGGGCTGATTCGCGCCATCCTGCGCGCCGACGTCGACCTGCTGTACAACGGCGGGATCGGCACCTACGTGCGGGCCGCCGATGAAACCGACGCCCAGGTCGCCGACCATGCCAACGACGCCTGCCGGATAACGGCGCGCGAGCTGCGCGTCGAGATCCTGGTCGAGGGCGGCAACCTGGGACTCACGCAACGGGCGCGAATCGAGTACGCGTTGCGCGGCGGCCGTATCAACACCGACGCGATCGACAACTCGGCCGGCGTCGATTGCTCCGACCACGAGGTCAACCTGAAGATCCTAATGCAGCCGGCGGTGGTCAGCGGGGCGCTCGGCCTCGAGCAACGCAACCGCCTGCTGGCCGCGGCGGCCGACCAGGTCGCCGACAGCGTGGTGCGCGATAATCGCGACCAGGTGCTGGCCTTGAGCCTCGAGCAGATCCGCAGCCGCGCCGCGGTCGAGGCCTACCGCGAGCATCTGAGCGCGATCGATCAGCGCGGCCTGCTGCGCGCTCACGAGCCGGCGCTGCCGAGCGCCGAGGCGCTGCACGAACGGCGCGCGGTGTTCACCGGCCTGACTCGCCCCGAGCTGGCGGTAATCACGGCCTACACCAAGATCGATCTGGTCGCGCAGCTCGAGAAGTCGAGTTTCGTCGACGATCCTTATTTCATCGAAGCGTTCGTGCACCCCTACTTCCCGGGCCCGATCGCGGCGCGCTGCGCCGACCAGATTCCGCGCCATCGCTTGCGCCGTGAACTGGCTGCGACCCGCGTGGTGAACGAGCTGGTCGATCTGATGGGCTCGGTGTTCGTGTTCCAGCTGGTGCGCGACCACGGCGTGGAAGCGGAGGAGGCGGTGCGGGGCTGGGTGGTCGCGGCCGGGCTGCTGGATTTGCGCGGCTGGACCGAGCGCCTGCACGACGCGGCGCAGGGGCTCGGCGCCGACGCCGAGGTGGCCGCTTGCTTCGCCCTTGGGCAGGCCGCCGAGCGCGCTTCGGCGTGGGCGCTTGCCAGTCGCGAGACGGCGCCCTCGATCGGCCAGACCGTCGGCCGCTTCAAGCCCGCCTTCGACGACCTGGCGGGATCATTCGAGGAGTGCCTGGTAGGGGCGGAGCGCGAGCGCTTCGAGCGCATCTATCGCGATCTGCGCACCACCGTTCAGCAGGAACGGCTCGCGCACGATCTCACGCGCCTGGAATTCGCCGACCATCTGCTCAACATCCTCTCCCTGAGCTTTGCGCGCGGGGTTTCGGCGGCGACCGTGGCGCGGGCCTACTTCCGGCTGAGCGCCGAGCTTGATTTCGCCACGCTCGAAGCGGCGCTCGGGGCGGTCGACGGCGACCGCTGGGAGCGGCGCGCGGCGCAGGAACTCGCGATTGAGCTGGCTGCGGCGCGAATCGCGCTATGCTGCCTGGCGCTGGACGCACGCGACAGCGACGATGCGGCGATAAAGAGGCTTCGTGAAGAGCGGCCGCGCGAGTTCAGCGCGCTCGAGCGCCTGCTCGCCGAAGTCCGCAGCATACCGCGTATCGGCCTGCCGGCATTGCAGGTCGCGGTCCGCGCGCTTTCGCGCCTGGTACGCACCCCGTCGGGAAACTGACGCTAGGCTTCGGCCTGCTGCGGGAGCGACGCGGTCTTGAGCGGGGCCATCTCACGCGCGGCGGCTGTCTGCTGGTCGTTGAACGCGACCAGATCCTGATAAAGCCGCGCGCCGGCGGCGATGAAGAAAGCGACCGTCGCGTAGGCCACCGCGACCGCCAAAAGATCGATCAGGAAGACGATCGTGCCGACCGTGCCGGTCAGCACCCCGACCGGGCCGAGGATGCGGCTGATGACGACGAAGGCCCCGCCCGCCCAGGCGTTGTATCCCGACCATACCGCCAGGAAAACCAACACCCGGACGGCAACCTTGAAGAACCGTCCGCGCATCAGGTCGCGACTGTAAAGCAGCGCCGGCCAGCTGCGCCGCGAATCGAGCACCAGCGCGTATTGCGCGAAGTAGACCCAGATAAAGGCCAGCACCCCGGGTATCACCAGCAGCACCACGCCGACCGCGATTGCCAGCAATTGCAGCAGCACGATCCAGAAGAAGGCGGGCAGCAGCTCGAACGAACGACGGTAAACCGCCAGCGCCTCGCCGATCGCACCCGACTCGCGGGTGCCGCGCTGGATCCGATCGAGCGCGCACAGCACCACCAGGTTGACCGTCAAGGTGACGAGGATCGAGGCAATCTGCAGGACCCGCACCGCCCAGTTCGGCACCGGCAACGGCTCGGCGGGGGTGGCGTGGGTGTATGGTACCTGCGCCGGGATGAGGCTCACCGTGTGGATCCCGGCGCCGAAGTGGCGCGCTACGATCGCCTGCAGATTGATGGCGTCGGGCAACAGGCACAGCGCGGCGATCAGCACCAACGGCGCCAGCACCAGCGCCAGCACGCCGACATTGCCGCGCAGATCGTTGACCGCATTGGCCAGATAGATGAAGCTGCTTTTTAGCCGCGGTTGCTGGGGCACAATGCTCACGAGGTTGGCATCCGGCACGCCTGCAGACAAGGGATGCTATACTGCGGACTGTGCTTTGGCCCGCCGGTTTGCAGGGGAAAGTTGCTTATGGCTCAAGACGAACGGGCGGCAAAGATCGAGGAAGAAAACCGGAACATCCGGCGACTTCGCTTCCTGGTCAACCTCACCTACGCCACCATCGCCCAGGACGATTCGATGACGCTCGAACAGGCGTGGGAGCATGTGCTCGCACTCAAGGGGGCGGCGGTCGCGATGTTCCCGGGCAAGGAGGAGACCTTCGATATGATCTACCTGCCGCGTTTCTCGCGCCTGCTGGCCGAGCTGTTCCGCGCCAACTGAAGCGTCTCCGGCTTCGATGACGCGGCTGGCCGGGCTAATCGCGCTTCCCGACGGCTCGACCCGTTCCGGCCGGGTGAGTTTCTCCGAGACTGTCGAATCGGTCGAAGCGATTGCCGGAGCGTCAACCGATCAGATCCTGCCCGGGCCGATCGATCTCCAGGTCAATGGCGCCGGCAAGTTGAGCGTCGCCGGCGCGTCGGCCGGGGAAATCATCAAGCTCGCCCGCCTGCTCGCCCGCGAGGGCACTACTGCCTTCCTGCCGACCGTGATTACCGCGCCGCTCGAACAGATCGAGGCGGCCGACCGCGCGATCGCCGTTGCGCGCGCGCAACAAGCTGGCGCTGCGGATGGCGCGTCGATCCTGGGGATGCATCTGGAGGGACCGTTCATCTCGCCGGCGCGCCGCGGGATTCATCCCCCGTGCACCCTCGAGCCGAGCGGCGCGGCGCTCGAGCGGGTGATGCAGCTCGCCGCGCTGCGGCTGATTACGCTCGCGCCCGAACTCAAGGGCGCCAGCGCCGCGATTAGCGCTTTGGTCCGGCGCGGTATCGTGGTATCGCTCGGTCATAGCGAGGCGACGCTGGAGCAAGCCGACCAGGCGATCGCGGCGGGCGCGCGGATGGGCACGCATCTGTTCAACGCGATGCGCCCGATGCATCACCGCGACCCTGGTATCGCGGCCGCGATGCTGTCCGCGCCGGCTTATGCGGCGGTGATTCCCGATGGCGTGCATGTGCATCTGGCGATGCTCCGGCTGGCGGTCAAGGCGCGCGGCGCGGCGGGGATCATACTTACCACCGACCGGGCGCCGCTCGGCGGCGGGATCGAGGCCAAAGACGGCGCGGCGCGGCTTGCCAATGGCACGCTGGCCGGGAGTATCATCTCGATGGTCGACGGGCTGCGCCTGATGGTCGAGCGGGTCGGCGTCAGCGTCGGTGAGGCGGCGCGGATGGCGGCGACCAATCCGGCGGCGCTGCTGGGACTCGCCGACCGCGGCGAAATCGAGCCGGGCCGTCGCGCGGACCTGATCGTGCTCGACCGCGAACTCAGATTGAAGGCGGTGTTTATCGGCGGACGCGAGCTTGACTGAGACGGTTGCGGCTTAATCGCATCGGAGTGCCATGGCGCTCAACAAGAGCTGTATCGGCAGGGAATACCCGGCGGTCGAAACGCGCGTCACGCGCGAGGCGATCCGCGACTACGCGCTGGCCTGCAACGATGACAATCCGCGTTATCTCGATCCCGCGATCGCCGGCGGTATCGTCGCGCCGCCGCTGTTCGGCGTCACCGTGACCTGGGAATCGCTGCTGCGCGCCAGCGGCGATCCCGAGGTCGGCGTGGACGTGATGCGGCTTCTGCACGGCGAGCAGGACATGGAGTTCGCGGGCCCGATTCGGCCGGACGACCTGATCACTTCGCGCTCGCGAATCGCTTTGATCGAGACCCGCGCCACCGGCGAGGCGCTCGATATCGAACTCACCGCGCACAACCAGCATCGCGACCCGGTGCTGCGCGCGATTACCGGGATCTTCATCCGCGGCGCACGGCGCGAGCGCAGCGCGCCGGTTGCGGGAGCCGCCGAGCCCACGCGGCCCGCCGGCGAGCCGCTGCTGGTCACCAGCCAGACCATCGACCGCGATCAGACCGTTCGCTACGCGCAAGCCTCCGGCGACCGCAATCCCATTCACGTCGATGAGAACGTCGCCAGGATGGTCGGCTTGCCCGGGATCGTCGTGCACGGGCTGTGCACGATGGCGTTCGTTGCGCGGGTCATGGTCGACGGGCTGTGCGATCGCGATCCGGCGCGGCTCAAACTGTTGCGCGTGCGCTTCGCCCGCCCGGTTTTTCCGGGGCAGACGATCAACACCCTGGTGTGGAGCGACGGGGAACACGCCGGGCGTCCGCGCTATGCATTCGAAACCTACAACCCCGACGGGCAGGCGGTGATTCGCGGCGGCATCGCCGAAATCGCGCGCGCTCAAGGGAGAACGCCGTGAGCGGCAAGCTGACCATCGGTCTTAGTCTTTCGCTCAGCGGATCGTACGCCGCGATGGGGCGGCAGGCGGAAGCCGGGCTGCGGCTGTTCGTCGCCGACCTCAACGCCGGCGGCGGACTGGCGCTGGGCGGCGATCATTACGAACTGGCGCTCGATTGTCATGACGATGGCAGCGACCGCGCCCGCTGCGCCGAGATCTATCGCTCGCTGTGTTTCGAAAACCGCGCCGACCTGATCTTCGGACCGTACTCGAGCCGGCTGGTCAGGATCGCGGCCCCGATTGCCGAGCAGGCCGGCCTGGTGATGGTCAACCATGGCGGCGCCGCCGACGATCTCTATGAGCATAAGCTGCGGATGATGGTCGGCGTGCTGACTCCGGCCAGCGAGTACCTAAAAGGCTTTGCGCGGCTGGTCGGCACGATGAAGTTCCTTCGCAAGCGGGTCGCGATCGTCGCGGCGCGCAATACTTTCGCCCGCGAGGTCGCCGCCGGGTTCGAAAACGCCTGCAACGATCGGATCGCCTGGCGCCGCGGCATCAGGGTGCGGGTCAAGTTCACCGGCGACGTCGATCCCGCCGATCCGCCCGCCCATCTGCTGGCCGCCATTACTCGCAACCGCGTGAACGTGCTGGTCGCGGCGGGCAGCTTCGGTCACGACGTCAAGGTGATGCGCACCGTCGTCGACCTCAACATCCCCGTGCTGGCCTGCGTCGCCGCCGGCGTGATCGGGTTCGGCGCCGAGCTGGGCGAGCATGCCGAAGGAATCGTCGGCCCCAGCCAATGGGAAGAGGAGGCCGAGATCAGCGCGGAGCTGGGACCGACCTCGGCCGAGTTCGGCCGCCGGATGCGCGAGCGCTACGGCGACGCGGGCTGCGATTACCCGGCCGCGCAGGCCTACGCCGCCGGGCTGCTGACGACCGCCGCGTTGCAGGCCGCCGGCGCGCTCGATCAGAATCGGCTGCGCGCCGCGTTCTCCGATCTCAGGACCACCACGCTGTTCGGCGGCTTCGCGATCGATCGGGTCACCGGCCGCCAGCTCAACCATCAGCTGATGCTGGTGCAATGGCACGCCGGAAAAAAAGTGATCATCGAGCCCGAGCCGCGCCTCGACGCCGGCGCGATCGAGTTCCCGTCCGGATGGCGTCTGATCACGTCATCGTTGCAAATCTTCAAGCTGAGCCGCGGCAAGCAAGCCCCGCACGATAGCCAGGATTAGGCGCGCGCGCACGATGTTGTCGGGCCTGCCCGCGGCTAGTTCTTTTCGTCCGCGCCCGCCAGCCCGATCTTCGCCGCCGACTCGTGCTGCGCGGCCTTGAAGACCCCGCGCGTAATCAGCGCCTGCGATTGTTCGGCGCGGGTGCCGTACATCTGCATCCGCGCATGGTTCACCGCCGGATCGTCGGGCGCCGCCGCGTACGCCCAATCGATCAGATGCGCCGCCAGCTTGAGATCGCCGGCGTTGAAGCGGCTCATCGCGCGCGCCACCAGTTGACTGGTACCGCCCGCCAGCGCGGTTATCTCCTGTCCCTGCTCGGCCATCGTGGCGGGCTTCAGATGCGAAGGCCGGCCGTCGTACCATCCCCCTTCCAGCCGGTAGACGTTGCGCACGATGTACTCGGGCTCGTCATAGATCGCCCGAAGGTACGGACGATCGGCGAGCGCCGCGGGCGGCGTGACTTCGTTGAGCGCGATATCGAGCGGCGCGCCGTCATTGAGCAGCTTGAGGGCCTGATCGTAGATGCTCTGCAGATACTCGGCGGTTTCGTTCAGCACCTGGCGGATCCGAATCGCGCCAAAGACCGGCAAGCCATGCCCCGGCACCATCACCTCGGCGCCGCTCTTGGCCATCGCGCGCAAGGCCTCGGCCCACTCGCGCGCATAACAGAGCGCGCCGCTCGGATTGCCGGCGGCGGGCGCGGCCCAGATTATGAAGTCGCCGGCGAACAGCACCTTGCCTTGCGGCAGGTAGACCCAGCAGGAATCGTCGGTCGCGCCGCGCGCATAATGGCATTCGAAGCGATGGCTGCCGGCCGCGAGATTGAACTGATGGTCGAAATAGGTGTCGGGATAGACAAATTCGGCGGGCCACTCGGCGGCGCGGCTGGCGAACTGGCGGCGATGGACCGCGAGATCGTAGGCCGCGGTGCGGCGGTAGCGATCGAGATGCGCTGCGATCGCGCGATGGCCGACGACGCGGGGACGCGCGGCGCGGTTCTTTCCCGCCTCCAATGCGATCGCGTGCATACCCGCCACATGATCGACGTCGCCGTGCGTGTAGATTGCGCTATTGACCCGCGCCGGCGAGTAGCGCCGCAGCATCGCGACCACGTCGGTGCCGCCCGCCGTCATGCCGGTGTCGACCATCACCAGCCCCTCGGCGGTTTTCACCGCGCTGAAGTTGGCGAACCAATGAAAGAAGGCGACGCCGTCGGCAATCTCCTCGAGCTCGCCGCTGGGAAGAAACGGGTGATGCTCGCGAATCGACGCCTCGCCGCTTAACAGCTTTTCTGACAGCTCACGAATGGTACCCATCACGGCGATTATCCGCACGCTATCCGGTGCGCGGCAAGTTCGGCGCGCATCGGCGCCAGCGCAAGCCGCGGCGACCGCAGTTGCGGACCCGGTAGGCAAAAAGATATGATTTTTCTGGTTTTTTAACGAAATTCGGCGGGCAGAATCTATTGTTCACAGGCATCATCGAGGATCTTGGCACGATTGAGTCGCGGCGCGGCTCCGAACAGGGTGCGGTCGTCACGATTCGCACTGCCCTGCCGGTGAGCCGCCTCAAGATTGGCGACTCGATCGCGGTCAATGGCGCCTGCCTGACCGTGATCAAGAAGGGCCGCGGCACGATCGCGATGGACGTCTCGGCCGAGACCCTCAGGCGCACGACGCTCGGCGGGCTCGCGGCGGGCGACCCGGTCAACCTGGAGCGCTGCCTGACGCTCGACAAGCTGGTCGGCGGCCATCTGGTTTCCGGCCATGTCGACAGCGTCGGCCGGGTGGTTGCGATCGAGCCCGAGGGCGACTCGCGATTGTTCACCTTTGAGGTTGCTGCCGAACAGGCACGCTATCTGATCGAGAAGGGATCGGTGGCGATCGACGGCGTCAGTCTCACGGTCTTCGCTATCGACGGGAGGCGCTTTCGCTGCGCGCTGATCCCGCATACCCTCAGGATGACGACGCTTGGCCATCGGCAACCCGGCGCGCCGGTTAATATCGAGAGCGACATGATCGCCAAGTACGTCGAGCGAATTTTGGGCGAACGCCAGGGCCTCGCGGCCGTGGCGGGAGGTCAGTCATGAGCCTGATGCAGATACCGCGCAGAATCGAGTATGCGCTGCGGGCCATGATTCACCTTGCCGACCGGCCGGGCGGAGTGGCGCGCGGCATCGAAATCGCCGAGCGCGAGCAGATCCCGAAGTATTTCCTGGAAAAAGTGATTCGCGATCTGATGCGCGGCGGGCTGGTACGCTCCCATCGCGGCCCCGGCGGCGGCTATGAGCTGGCGCGGGACCCCGAGCTGGTGACCTTCAAGGACATCATCGAGGCGGTCGAAGGTCCCATCACGCTCAACATCTGCGTCGACGGTTCCAGCATCTGCGCGCTGCAGCCGGCCTGCCGGATGTACCGGGTATGGGAGGAAGGGCAGCGCGTGCTGCTCAAGGTGTTCTCGCAGACCACGCTCAAGGAGATCGTCGATTCACGCCATCCCGGACTGGTCGCTATCCACGCCCACGCCGAGGCGACGGCTTCCGGAGCCGCCAAGCCATAGCCGGTGCCGAGCCATCCGGAACGCCAGCCGCGGTTCATTACATATCGCTTCAGCCTTCAGGTGTGACAGCCGCTAACATGGCCGTAGCTTACGCCCAGCGCGCCATGCGCGCCGAATTCACCGAGAAGACCTTCTATCTCGAGGAATTCTACGGCAAGAGTCTGCTGTTCGCGCTGATCCCGCCGGCCGGCGAAAGCGCCCCCGATCTCCATTCGCTGCTCCGCACCTTGCGCGAGCTCCGGCGCAACCACGTCCGCTGCATCGTGATCGTCTCGCATCAGGCGATGGCGAAGATCCTGGCGCGGATGGGCCGGATGGCGCCGGCAGGAGCGCCGCCGGTGTTCGATCCGGCGCGCGGCTTGCGCTCACGTCCCTATCCGCCCGATGCGGCCGTGGCCGCCATCTGGCAGGAGTTGCGCGCCGGATCGATCGTGGTCGCGGGCGTGGCGGCCAAGGATCCGGCGGACCTGACGATCTTCGCCCAGGAGCTCGCCAGCCGGCTGCGGGTCTTCAAGCTGATCCTGCTCGATCGCCAGGGCGGACTCACCGAGCGCGACGGGCAACGACTTTCATTCCTCGAGCTGCGCCGCATCCCGCGGATGCTCAGGCGCGAGCGCTCGGCGCTGCGCCGCGGAATCCTGCGTGCCGCCGCCCGCGCCCTGGGCGACGGCGTCGGCTCGGTCAACCTGGCTTCGCCGCGCGGCGTATACGAGGAGCTGTTGAGCTTCGTCGGCACCGGCACCTTGTTGACCGAGCGCCAGTACGGTTCGGTGCGGCCGATCTCGATCGATGACTTCGAGGAGGTCGAGGCGCTTATCGAACGCGGCCAGAGCGAGGGCGTGCTGCTGCCGCGCTCGCCCCAGGAACGCGCCGCACTGCTGCCATCATGCTTCGGCTATCGGGTCGGCGACGAGCATCTGGCCGGGGTCTGCTCGCTGCTGACCGAGCCCTACCGGCGCGAACGCGCCGGCGAAATCACCGCGCTCTATACGCTCACCCGCTTCGTCGGCGAAGGGGTGGCAGCGGAACTGGTCAAGGAGGTTCTCAACGAGGCGCGCTCGCGTGGCCTGCGCTACGCCTTTGCCTGCACCAGCGAGGAGCGGGCGGGCCGCTTCTTCGCCCGCCTGAAGTTTCGTCGCATCACGTCGGCCGAGGTTCCCGCGGCCAAATGGCGCGGCTACGACCGCGGCCGGCGCGAACGCCTCAATATCTTCCGCTTCGAGCTCGCCTGAGAGGCTCGCGATGACTGCGCCGCCGACCACTGGCACGACCGCTATCCCGCACCGGCTGCAAATCCCGGCCATCTTCTCGCTGCTGCTGGTGATCCTGATGATCACGCTGCATCAGCTCGGCTCGGGGCCGTGCGAGGTCGCGGTCGCCAATCCGGTGGTGCGCTTCATGCGCAGCGGATTTTGCGGCGCAGACGTCTGCGGCACCAACGAGGCGATCGAAGGCGTCTTCGTGCAGGACATGGTCGAACGTGGCCAGGTGCTGTTTCCGACCGGGCAGGGCGGAACCCCGATGTACAAGCCGCCGCTATTTCACTGGACGGCGCTCGCGATCGATCGCCTGTTCGGGATCCATCGGGTCACCGCCTTCAACCTGCGCCTGCCGTCGGTGCTCTATGCCCTCGCGACCGCGATCCTGGTGATGGCCTTCGCGATGGGCCGCTTTGGTGCGGGGGCGGGATTGCTCGCCGGCCTGGTGCTCGCCGGTTCGTATCAATTCATCGAAATCGCGCGGATGGGCCGTGTCGACATGGTGCTCACCTGCTGCGAAGCCCTGGCGCTGCTGAGCTTTCTATGGTGGATGCCGGCGCGGGGCCGGCCGCCGGCGCGGGGCGCGTGGCCTTTGCGATATCTGTTCGCGGCGGCGTTGGGAGCGGCGGTGCTCGCGAAGGGACCGGTCGGGATGCTGCTGCCGGGGCTGGCGATCGCGATCTTCATGGTCTCCGAACGCCGCTTCGGCGAGCTCTGGAGCTGGTTCATCCCCGGACCCGCCGTGCTCGCGATCGCGATCGGCGCGAGCTGGTATCTGGCCTGCTTCTTCGCCGGCCGCTACAGCTTTCTGAACCGCCAGCTCAGCAGCGAGAATTTCGGGCGCTTTATCGGCACGCTCGGTGCGATGCCGCCGTGGTATTACCTCAAGCCGCTGCTGCTCAACTCCGGGCCGCTCAGCCTGATCGCGCCGTTCGCGATGTTCTTTGCGCTGCGCGTGCGCCAGCCGGCGACCGACGTCGCGGCCGAACCGGCCGCACTGGAGGCGGCCGCGCGCCGGCGCGACGCGCTGCGCCTGCTCGCCATCTTCTGGATCGTAACCGTGGTGTTCTTCTCGCTCGCGGCCTACAAACGTCGCTCCTATCTGCTGCCGCTGTGGCCGGCCTCGGCGGTGATGATCGCGTGGTGGTTCGAGTCGCTGGGCGAGCGGTTTGCGGGACGCTTCGCCCGCGCCGCCCTCGCGATCGCCTGCGCGAGCATGGTGATCTTCAACTTCCTCTACATTCCATGGCACGAGCAGCGTGAATGCGCGGGCCAGTCATATCGGGCCGCGGCGACCATGATCGATCGCACGGTCGGGCCGCGCGAGCCGCTGTACGCCTACGGGTTCAGAGCGGACCTCGCCCCGCTGGTCTTTTATCTCGATCGTTACGTCACGCCGATCCACGGCCGGCTCGGCGACGCACCGCCCGGCTACGTGCTGGTGCCGGGTCAGGTGTGGGCGATGGTCCGCGATCGGGCGCCGGGTCTCGCGCCGGTGTTGATTGCTCCACACGGCCGCTTTGGGCTGGTGTTACTCAGTCATGGCCGCTTTTATGCGCGCAATGATTCGCCGGCATCGCTGCACCGCACCATGCACGCTTTATTACTTCATCGAATCGCAGCTTTGGGCAGTTCGCCTTTACATGATTTTGATGCCGCGTTATGCTCGCCGAGGTCAGCTCGATGCCGCAGGATGTCTTACCCGCCTTTTTTTAGATTCGCAGGTTTCTTGCCCTGAGAGCTTCTGACGATCGACAATTTCATGAGGAGGGCTTTTGATGCCCAGCAAGCTGTATGTAGGTAACCTGCCGTTTTCGGTTACCGGGGATGACCTCAGCGAGTACTTCTCCCGGGTCGGGACGGTCGAGAAGGCCGTCGTGGTCAGCGACAAGTTCTCCGGACAATCCCGCGGATTCGGGTTTGTCGAGATGGCCGACGAGGAATCTGCAGAGAAGGCGGTACAGAGCCTTAACGGCACTGACTTCAAGGGCCGCACGATCAAGATTGACCATGCGCGCGAGAGCACCGGTCCGGGCGGCGGCGGCGGTGGCCGTCGCGGCGGTGGCGGTGGCGGTCAGCGCGATCGCTGGTAGTCAGTTCACCCGCAAATCGTGGAAGGGGCGCAGCCGGAATGTCCGGCTGCGCCCCTTTGTTTTTCTGCCTCCTGCCCGGTGTCAGCGGGAGCACGGAATCGCCGCGGGCCGGGCCGCTGGCGAGGCCGCGAGCGAACGACCGGGCCGCAGTGCTATGCTGTTTGGCGATAAGCTTCGTGAACTGCCATGGCCAAGAGCTACCGCGTGAAAGAGATTTTCCACTCGCTCCAGGGCGAGGGGGCGAACGCCGGCCGCGCCGCGATCTTCTGCCGCTTCGCCGGCTGCAACCTATGGTCAGGGCGGCTAGAAGATCGATCGCGCGGTCCGGGCTCATGCTCGCAATGGTGCGACACGGATTTCCTCGGCGGTACTGACTACACCCTCGACGCCCTGGTCGCAGCCGTCGCCGGCGAGGATGGCGGCCGCGGCTGCCGCTTCGCGGTGCTGACCGGCGGCGAGCCGCTGCTTCAGATCGACCGCGATTTCGTCCGCGCGCTGCGCCGCAGCGGGTTCGAGGTCGCGATCGAGACCAACGGCACGATGGCGGTCGCGATTCCGGAAATCGACTGGATCTGCGTCAGTCCCAAGGCCGGCGCGCCGCTGGTCCAGAAAAGCGGCGATGAATTGAAACTGGTCTTCCCGCAGGCGGGCCTGAGGCCCGAAGAGCTGCCGCTCGATGAACTCGACTTCAAGCATCTGTACCTGCAGGCGATGGACGGTTGTGCGCTGAGCGCGAACCTGGCCGCGGCGGCGCGCTATTGTATGGATCATCCGCGCTGGCGGCTGAGCCTGCAGGCTCACAAGTTCGTGGGTATCCGCTAAGCCGGAGCGCCGTCCCGGGGCAGTTCCCGACTCTGGCGGTCGCTTCCGCGGTGAGAGTATAAGCAGGTAGTCAGACATTTCCTCGCTCGCCGAAAAGACGGGCGGGCGGTTTTGATTCAGGAGGCATCGCGGGATGGCAGCGGTAGCTGGTCAAGTTGAACGCCCGGAACTGCTGGCCACGCAGGAGGTCAGCTACACCAGCGAGGGCGCCCGTATCGCCGGGTACCTGGCTCGCCCGCGCGAGAACGGCAAGTATCCGGGCCTGATGATCCTTCACGACATCTTCGGCGTCAGCGATCACGCGCGTGACGTCGCCCGGCGCTTCGCCAATGCCGGCTTCGTGGTGCTGGTGCCCGACGCTTTCAGCCGTATCGAGCTCGGCAGCGACGAATCGCGCGCCCGCGAGCGCGCCGCGCAGCTCGACGATCGGCTGACGGTGCGCGATCTCGACAACGGCGCGGCCCTGCTGCGCAGCCTGCCGGTCTGCAACGGCAAGGTCGGCGCGGTCGGCTTCTGTATGGGCGGACGCTCGGCGCTGCTGCTGGCCGTCAGCAGCGAGCGGGTCGACGCGGCGGTCGATTGCTGGGGCGGCTCGATAACCGCCGACACCGGCGTCAGCAAGCTTCATCCGGTGCCGGTGGTCGATTTGGTAAAAAACCTCAAACGGCCGGTTTACGCGGTGTTCGGCGCCGAGGATCAGAATCCGTCGCCGGCGCACGCGGCGGAATTGCGATCGCGCCTGGAGCGCGAGGGCAAGCTCAGCCTGGTCACGATCGAGAGCTTCGCCAACGCCGGCCACGCCTTCTTCGCCGACCAGCGGCCCGACCGTTATCGCGAAAAGGCGGCGTTCGAGCTGTGGCCCAAGATGCTCGCGTTTCTGCGACAGCATCTGGCCTGAAAAAGTGCAAAAATTAAAGCTGAACTACGTTCGGAGGGCATCGCAATGGCGTTTATCAAAGTGACTGATATTGCTTATGGGCGGCTGCGCTCGCCCGACCTGGATATCCAGGAGGAGTTCTTAACCAACTTCGGGTTCATCAAGGTGGAGCGGACCAAGAACGCGCTCTATATGCGCGGCTCGGATGCGCCGCATCATATCCACGTGACCGAGAAGGGCGATCCGGGTTTTATCGGACTGGCCTACTATGCGGCCAGCGAGGACGATTTGAAGAAGATCGCCAAGGCGCCGGGCGCTTCCGAAGTCGAAAATATCGACGAGCCCGGCGGCGGCAAGCGGGTGCGGCTGACGGAGCCCAACGGCTACCAGCTCGAGGTGGTGTGGGGCATCCAGCAGCTCGCGCCGATTGAGGTGCATCGCGACCCGACCAACTCGGGCGACGAGCCGTTGCGCCGGGCCGGGCGCCTGATGCGCGTGACCAAGGGGCCGACGCCGATCAAGCGCATCGCCCACGGCGTGATGGGCACGCCGAAGCTGGCGGAGACCCTGAAGTGGTTCCGCGAGCATCTCGGCTTCATCTCGTCGGACGATATCTACGTCGGCAAGAAGGACAACATCATTGCCTCTTTCAACCGCTGCGATCGCGGCGACACCTTCGTCGATCATCACGTCTTCTTCTGCATGAATCACAAGAAGGCGGGCCTCAACCATCTGTCGTTCGAGGTGCCCGATATCGACGCGGTGTTCGTCGATCACGAGTTCCTGACGCGGCTCGGCAAGTACGAGCACATGTGGGGCGTCGGCCGCCATATCCTCGGCAGCCAGGTGTACGATTACTGGGCCGATCCATGGGGTCGCGTGCACGAGCATTGGGCCGACAGCGACCGGCTGAACGCGGCCAACGGATCGAACCTGTTGAGCGCCGAGGAAGGGCTGAACTCGCAATGGGGCGAGCGCGCGCCGGAGAAATTCCTCGATCACATCACGCCGTGACGATATTCCGCGTCGTGGATCAGGCGGACTGACAAGCACGGCCGCGGTTGAGGGTAACTCCCTCGGCCGCGGCCGTTTCGATCTGAGCGGACGCCGCGCGCGTCAGGTTGTCGGGCGTCCGGCGTTTCCCGTCATCAGGCAGTTCGCGTCGAGCTGGGAGAGGCTCGGGCAGCCGATCTGCGCCATCACCCGATCGATCTCATCGCGCAGGATTTTGATCGCGCGGCGTACGCCGGGAAGCCCGCCGGCGGCGGCGCCGTAGAGCGTTGCCCGGCCGACGAAGACGAATTGCGCGCCCAGGCAGAGCGCGGTGACGATATCGGCGCCGCGCCGCACCCCGCCGTCGAGCATCAGCGTGGTCCGGCCGCCGACCGCGGCGCGGATGGCGGCGAGCGCGTCGAGCGCGGCCGGCGCGCGATCGAGTTGCCGGCCGCCGTGATTCGAGACCCAGATGCCGTCGACGCCCGCCTGCACCGCGCGCGCCGCGTCATCGGGATGCAGGATGCCCTTGATCACCAGATGGCGCGGCCACAGGCGCCGGAAAGTTTCGAGGTCCCGCCAGGTCACCGTGGCTGGAGTCTGGCGGGCGAAGAAAGCGTTGGTATTGCCGCCGTCGTGCACGTAGGGCGTCCAGTTGTCGAACTGCGGCATCCCGTGGCGCAAATACTCGGCGAGCCAGGCCGGATGGGTGAGCGCCTCGGCGATAACCCGCGCTTTCAGATGCAGCGGTAGCGAGAAGCCGTTGCGCAGGTTGCGCTCGCGCTTGGCGTTGACGGGGATATCGACCGTCAGCACCAGCGCCCCCAGACCGGCATCGCGCGCCCGCCGGATCATATCCTCGGAAATCTTCGGGTCGCGCGCACAATATAGTTGATACCAGGCATGGGCCGGGGCGACGCGTGCGGCATCCTCGAGCGAGGCGGTGCTGGCCCCCGACATCACGAACGGCAGGTCGGCGGCGGCGGCGGCCTCGGCCAGCATCAGATCGGCGCCAGTGCGAAACAGGCCCGCCAGCCCGGTCGGCGCGATACCGAAAGGGCTCGCGTACTTGCGCTCGAACAGCATCGCGGACTGATCGCGCTTGGCGACATCGACCAGGTAGCGCGGCAGCAGTGGATAGCGCGCGAACGCCGCTTCGTTGCGTATCAGGCAGCGCTCGTCGTCGACGCCACCCTCGACGTAATCGAAGGCGATACGCGGCAAGCGCCGCCGGGCCATCCGGCGCAGGTCCTCGATATTGACCGCGTCATCGATTTTCATCTCACCGCTCCCCGCCGGCGCGCGCCGCGGCGCGCCTGTACGAAGGAGTGGCTTACCCGGCGATTCAAATCAAGCAAGCTGGTTCAAGCCGGCGAGCGGGCCCGACGATTTTCTGAGCGTCAGCCGGGCGGGGAAGTCCGGGGGCGGAACTTAAGCGAGAAAGCGGACGGTCGGGCGGGGCTCTTTTCGCGCCGAGGCCGTCACCCGTATCTCAGCGTGGGGCAAGCCGAAGGCCATGAAGCCGATATACCAGGGGACCCTGCGGCGCAGCGACAGAGTTATCGCCCGGTCGTCGGTGGCAACCGTAGTCAGGACGATTTCATCCGGCGCGATCCCGTCGTGCTCCGCGTAGCTGACCACCATCCGTACCGCGGCCGCCGGTTCCCTGGGCAGGTAGCGAGCTCCGCTTCGGACCGCGTTCTCGGCCACCACCTGCAGTGAGGTGGAGTTGGTAGCATAGTAAACCGCGGCAGCCATGGAGTGAACGACCATGACTGCCGCGAAAGTAGTTACAACCGCAATGCTCAGAGCCTTCGGACCGAACCATGAATGTCGCGGCGAAACCACAGGTTCACTTATTTCCGCTTCGCCGACGAAGTCAAGTTTCCGGCGCTATCTATTGCTGAGTGATCGTCCAGCTGCCGCCGCTGCACGGATTGACGGAGTAGGTGTAGGCGTACTGGCTCGCCCCGTTCAACACCGCCATCAGATCATAGGTGCAGTCCGTGGTCGGAGTACCGATATTGATCGTGGCCTGCTGACCAGGCGCCAGCGTCTGTCCGGCGATTAGGTTGTCGTTGGTGTCCCACGACGTGCTGTCGCTGCTCGAAGCATAGAAGGCGACCATCGTATAGGAGGTGCTATTGGTGACCTTCACGGTCGCGCTGCTCGTGGCGATAGCTTGCGGCACGCCGCTCAGGCACAGAGCAACAACGATACCCGGCAACAAGCGAAGCGATTTCATCTTCATTTCTCTCTTCCCCTTTATTAGCCTTCGCAAAACGCTGACTCGGAATTGGTCAGCGTGGTTGGAAACTTGATACCCAAAAATGGATTGGGCACCGCGATCAAATGCGCAGCGTTGAAACTGACCGAAACCGTCACCGTGGCGCCGAAGGTGCAGGGTGAAGAGGGACTCAGGGTGGTGGTGAGATAGCTGCCGTTGTTGGCGCCGATGGTCGGCGACGCCACCGACACCATGTAACTCTGAACCCCCGCCTGGGTGTAACTGGTGGCGTTGACCGCCGCCCAGCGCGCGCCCTGGTAATTCGCCTGGCCCAGCGCAAGGGCCGCTTCGCCGATGATCGCGAACTGCACGCCGACCACCAGCACGATCAAGGCGACCGTCAGGATAATCGCGAATTCCACCGCCGCCTGGGCGCGGCCGGCACCGGCCACTACCCGCCGAAACCTGGAAGCAGTTGCCATCCGTTCTCTCGCACCGTGTCTATCATCCGTAGTCATAGTAAGTGGGCCTCCCTCCTCCTGCCGTCCTATTCCGCTACCATCGCGTTCACATCAGGACGCCTTAATTCTTCAGGAACGGCACGCCGCGTCCGCCGAAGGAAGTGGCGCCCGGGCTGCCGAAGCTGTCGGCTACGACCTGGCTGATGAAGTGCACGGTCACGTTCCCGCCGCTGTAGCTGTCGAGCCATAGCGTGGCGAAGGCCGTCACCTGCACCTGCTTGCGACCGTTTTGACCCTCCCAGTTGACCACCGGCACCACCAGCACCCGCGGATTGTTCAGCGAGTGATTTAAGAAGGTGCCGGTCGGATCCGTGGTCATCGCGAGCGCCAGCCGATCCTGAAAACCCTGGTCAACGGGGCCGACTTTCTGGCCCGGTTCGGTGGTGACCCAGTCGTTCACGCTGACCATGCCGCCGTAGCCATCGGCGATTCTGGTTCGGAGATTGTTGCCGCCGACGCCGCCGAGCGCCAGCAAGTCCCAGTTGCCCGGCCCGACCTGGCCCTGCTGCAGGGTTATCGAATTGCCGTTCTTGTAAACCGTGTTGGAATCCAATCCGATCGGAATCAGCCCGCAGCCGCCGACGCCGCCGCTACTGATATTGGTGCCACTGCTGTCGCAGTAATTACCGACCGTCCCATTGGTGTCCCCGATCGATGCCGCCTGCCCCGGCGAGCTGGCGTTGACCGTAGTCGGCGCGTAGGGCGGCCCGGCCGACGCAGTTACGGCGACGGTGCCGTTGCTCAGGCCCAGCACCTTGGCGAAATAGTAGGGTACCGTGCGGTGCAGATTGATGGTGATCGTGAGATCATCCGGAGTGACGGTGGTCGAGGTAATTTCAGCCGCCTTGGCCCCGTCGCTTTGGGCGTACTGATTGGCGGTGGTGATGGCTTGGGTGGAATTGTCGGGCAGATAATTGGCTCCCGCCAGCACGGCGGCGTCGGCCGCCTTCTGCAACTGCACCCAGTTGAAGTAAAAGATCGCGACGTCGGTGCCTAACGCAATCGCGCCCAACAACACCGGCATCACCAGGGCAATCACAACTATGGTCTGGCCTTTACTTTTGCGTCTCATATAGTCCTTCTGCCGCACGGGTATTGCAGCATTCTTGCCTGATCCAGCGTTCAGCAGGTTCTATGCCATCGCAAAGACGAGACAAGACGGATTATGTGATGCTTTATCGTCGGGAAAGGAATCTTGGCGCGGGAAGCTGTTGCAGGTCTGCAACGATCGAAGGGAGCGGACGGTAGGAAAATCCCGGCGCGTGGTCGGGAAGCAAAACTGCCGATCCCCGGTGGTCCGGGGATCGGCAGTTAATCAATCAGTTGGAGTGCGGGAGGACCGGACGGTTACTGCTCGAGCACCACCAGGCAGGGACCACTGTTCCCTGGCGTGCAGGTCGTGCTGGTCCCGCCGGGTACACCGCCAGGGCTGTTCGACGTGATGAACGTGAATGTCATGGTGCTCCCGACGACGCTGTTGATCCAGACCTCGGCGAAGCCCAGTATCGGGACCGACGAGCTACCACCAGTCACGCCGGTGGAGTTAACGATCGGAATTTCCACCACTCGCGGATTATTCGGATCGAAGCTGGTGGCGGAATCGCCCGGGTACTGCGACAAACCCTGATTTATCCGGGCCTGGACGCCCGCCGCTGCTCCCTGAAGCGAGGCGTTGCCGGTGTCCACCTGAACGCAGCTCGGTCCCGGCGCGCAACCGGGAGTCCCAGTAGGATCGGCGACCACAACATTGGCGGGATTGTTCGAGGACCAGCCATTGCTAACGATGTTCTCGAAGTACGGTTTGCCGTTGCTGTTAGCCATGCCGGGGAGCTGCAAGAGCCCCCAATTTCCCGGACCGTACACCGTGTTGCCGAGCGTGATTTGAGTGCCCGTTGCTCCGGGGCAAGTGCTCAGGCCCGCGGGACAATCGATCCACAGCGGCAGGGTATGGCTGCCTCCGTAGGTGCCGTTGACCGAGGTGATGCCGGCCTTGGCCGTCACGTTGAGCGTCGCGGTGGTGAGTCCGAGCGCGCGGCCAAAAGAGTAAGGCACCTGCCGCGACAGCTGGACCTGAACCCAGGTCGGAAAGGCCGAGCCATCGACCGTGACAGTGGGAGCGGGATCGCTGGGCTCACCATTCAATTTCGCGTACGTAATCGCCGCGTTCTTCGCACCGTTTGTATCGTTAGGCAGGTAGCCGGCGCCGGCCAGCGCGGCGGAGTCGGCCGCCTTCTGCAACTGCACCCAGTTGAAGTACATCACGGCAAAGTCGGCGCCCAAGGCGACCACACCTACTACCACCGGTAACACGACTGCCAGGATGACAGCGATCTGTCCTCGTGAGCGGTTCGATTTCCTGTTCATATGCTTCGCCTCTCAAGGAGTCGGTCTGTCGGACCCTTACTGCTCGCCTGATCAGACACCAGCCCCTCAAACCACACCACTTTCAGGCGCCACGATCTACCGCGCAAACGCACGCAACTCTATCCTTTAACAACAGGAGGTGACTATAACGGCCTTTTACATCCATTGCAAATATTCCTGAGCCGCGCTTTTCGCACCCCGCAGACCATATATCCCGGCCATTGATGCCCCGGATTTTGTATCGATCCGGCCCTGTCGACCCTTGACCGGGCCTGCCCGGCTAATCAATATAAGTTATAATAGCATCATAAAGATAAATTATACTAGGATTGGATATACCGAATAATAAACAGGTCAGAGCAGCCTCCTGCGGTGTACATGGCGATTCGGCAATCGCGGACGGTCTGCAGGCGAAACGCGCTTCGGCGCCGGGGTCGATCGTATGACACAGGTAAGTATCGCCCAGACAATGCTTGCCTACCTTCAGGCGCAGGGGATCCAGGTCAGCATGGCTCCCCTGCTGGCGGGGGTGTTTTGCGTCTACCTGACAATCAGGCATGACCATAACCAGCAGTTGACCGTGGCATACGCCATGGCAGCCGTCACTTTTTTTTCGGCAGCGGTTTTTTTATCGGCAGGGCTAAGTCAAATCGATTTGAGCCACGTCCTCACCCTGATCGGCCGCCATTAGAAATGGTCGGCCTCCAACGGCGTGCACCTGGCGATCGGCCGCGCGCCAGACAGAGCGCGCTAGGCGAGCTCGGCTACCTCGCGATGCAGTGCGAGCAGCCCCGGGATGGTTCCCGGGCTGCGCCGGCCGAGTCCGCATTCCGTGGCGACCCCGAACTCCGTGACGACGCGCCGGGCCGCCGCCAGCCGGCGTCGTGCACCGTCGAGGCCGTCGGTGAAATGAACCAGGCCGAGATAGAGCTCGGTCCCCGGCTTGAGCTTGAGCCCGCCGAGCGGCGCGAAGTAGGCGTCATCGTCGCGCCCGCGCGGCACCGGCAGATGAATCCAGTTGATCGGGCGGCGAATCGCGCTCGACAGCCGGTTGGCCATCTCGACCGCCGGCCCGGTGTGCTTGGGCTCGACCACGTGCTTATGGCCCGGGTCGCCATAGCAAAGATGCAGCCCCAGTTCGATCTCCGCCGGGACGTGGTCGGCGACCCGCACGATCGCGGCCAGCAGTTGGTCCGCTGGCACGCCGGAACCGAAGACCTGCCGGATCGCATCGGAGCGCTCCGAGATGGTGTCGTACTCGATCATCTCGGGCGCGATGTCCCATTGGATTGCGAGATCGCGATTCGGTATCGCGCGAGCGATCTCATCGACCTCCGCCATCATCTGGCGCTCGTAGATTTCCCATAGCGCCGGAAACGCCGAGCGTTCGCTGAAGCTGTAAGCGACCGCGAACGGCGTTGGCAGGCTGATCTGGAGCCGGGTCGTGCGATGCACCTTGCCGGCCTCGCGCAGCCGTTTGAAATCCTCGTAGGATTGAATCGCCGCCGTGGCGTAGCCGAGCGATCCGAGCTTGACATCCGCCGCCGCCACCCCCGGCTTGATTCCATAGAGCGGGAACGGCGGAACCCCCGGCACCAGCCGCTCGGCCGCGACGTGCAGGCCGCTGGCGGTGCGGAAAGCCTCGCCCTGGCATCCAACCCACAGCAGCCGGATGCCGGTCTCGCCGTCCGGGATACGCCGCGCCAGCTCGCCCAGCGCCGTGCCGGCTGTCTCGAACACTTCAGCCGCCGAGCCGAGCGGAACGCTTCCCACCAGCAGCACCGGCCGTCGCTTGGTTGATGTAGCCATCGGCGTTCTCCCTGCGGATTATCGTCAGTTGCGCGAGACGCGGTCGTGCGATGCGCCTCGCGATACTTGCCTATCTATCAGAACGCGGGCCTGCCGCAAGCGCCCGCCGCCGCGTGCGCGCCGTCCTCTACAGCAGGACGCCGCGGAACGGATCGTTTTGGTCGGGGGGATGCTGAATCAGATTGATCGCCCAGCGATGGGCCTGCTTGAGCGCCTCCTCGGCGCGGCGGAACAGCCGCTCGCGGTACATCGTGCTCCAGACATAAACGTCGACCGACGGCTCTTCGCTGAGCGTCACGTCGATCATCCAGTCTTCGAGCTGCGGACCGCAGACCAGCAACCGCACCAGCCGGCCATGGTCGAGCAGCACGCCGCGCGCCTCGCGCGGCAGCCGGAACTCGTCCTTGATACGCTGGACCAGCTTGGGCGAGTAATGCTCGGGGGTCATCGAGACCTGCACCCACTGTCCCGGCTCGGGATTCGCCTCGCGCGCGATACGCAGGTTGTTGTCGGTCAGGTCGTCCTTGGCGCGTTCCTGGTCGTAGTCGCGGGCCGATTCGTAAAAGCCCATCGCCACCGGCAATTGCGGCAGCTCGGCTTCGGGCTTGTCAGCCGCGTCGGCCGCCTGGTCGCCGGCCTTCTGCGGCGGCGGCTTCTTGCGCTTGACGGCGGTCTCGACCCACCATCGGTTCTCGACGTTCGGTTTGCGGGGCTCGGATGCTCCTCGGGTCGCCATCGCGATCTATTATAGACCAGCGCCGATAGATCAGCGCTACGACGCGCGCGCGATCCGGCGGCGGCCGCGAATCGTCGACGGTGTCGCGCGACGGCGGCGCGCCACGGCTACCCGCGAGCGCGGGGCAGCGGCGGCGGCGCGGCGGGCGGCGCGGCGCAGACCGTTGACCATCCGGCGCATGAAGGCGTCGGCCTTGCGCTCGGCGTCGGTCCACAGCAGGTAGTGGCCCATCTCATGGTAGACCATCTGGATCCACATCCGCTCCCGGTTGTAGATCCGCCCGCGCTTCCAGTTTTCGGGATGCACCAGATGGATCCGGCCATCTTCGTAGGTGCGGCCGGCGGTCTTGCCCCAATCGATATACTCGAACCATTGGATTCGCGGCTGCCGCACCCCGTAGAAACGGCACAGATCAGAGACTGCGCGTTTGAAAGCCGACAGGCGGTGAAGCCGAAAGAAAAGCGAAAAGTTGCGATCAATTTCACGCCGGCTGATGACTGGAGGGACGATCATGCGCATGACGAAGAAGCCCTTTACAGTAAGATTGTCGGCAATCTTACGAGGGCGCCCCAAAACTAGTCAATGAAGACCGCGATCGAATTGAAAATGGCCGCTAACTGGCCGGAAATAAACAAGAATCGAAGCAAGGGGCAGAAAATGGTCGCAGCCCGCCGGATTCTGCTATGATAGTCGGCTATCCCGATCGTGAACGGCCCGGCGATCTTCGCCAAGGAGGCGACGATGGACAACTTCTATGAGCGCAGTAATCTGAAAAACGTTCGCAAGCTGCGCGAGCTCAAGCCTGACGCCTACAACAAGTTTATGGAGTTCAGCCAGTCGGTCTTCAAGGACGAGGCGCTGCCCAACAAGATCAAACAGCTGATCGCGATCGGCGTTGCCCATACCACGCAATGTCCGTGGTGTATCGACGTGCATGTCAATGCCGCCAAGGATCTCGGCGCCAGTGACGAGGAGATCGCCGAGGCGGTGCTGGTGGCGATGGAAATTCGCGCCGGCGGCGCCTTCACTCATTCGGGAATCGCTTTCGGCCTGTCGGCCGAGCACGCGCAAGGCCACAAGAAGTAGACGGATCGCGCAATGACGCACAGCGGATCGACGGCTCCCACAACGCGGGCGGTCAAGGTCGGCGGCACCGTCGTCGGCGGCGGCGCGCCGGTGGTCGTGCAATCGATGTGTGCGACCAAGACCATGGATATCGAGGCGACCGTCGCGCAGGTCCATCAACTGGCCGGCGCCGGCGCCGGCGTGGTGCGCCTGGCGCTCGACAGCGAAAAGGAAGTCGCCGCGCTCAAGGAGATTCGCGCGCAGACCCGCGGCGTCAACCTGTCGGTCGATTTGCAGGAGAACTACCGGATCGCCGACAAGGTCGCGCCGCACGTCGACAAGCTTCGCTACAACCCCGGCCATCTCCACCATATCGAGAAAGCCAAATCGATTCCCGACAAGGTGCGATGGCTGGCGGCGGTGGCGCGCGATCACGACCTCGCGATCCGGATCGGCGTCAACTGCGGCTCGGTGGCGCCGGCTTTTCTCGAGAAGTATGCCGGCGATCAGATGGCGGCGATGGTCGAATCGGCCGTCTGGCACTGCGAAATGATGGACTCGTACGGCTTCGATCGGTTCGTCGTGTCGCTCAAGGATTCCGATCCGGCCAGGGTCCTGGAGGGCAACCGGCGCTTCGCCGCGCGTCGCCCCGACGTGCCGCTCCATCTCGGCGTCACCGAGGCGGGATTGCCGCCCGACGGGATTATCAAGACCCGGCTCGCCTTCGAGAAGCTGCTGGCCGAGGGTATCGGCGCGACGGTCCGGGTCTCGCTGACGCTGCCGCACGAGCGCAAGCACGAAGAGGTCGAGGTCGGCTTTCAGATTCTGCGCGACGTCGCCGCCGGCCGCTTCATCTCGGTGCCGGATTTCGGCAAGGGGATGAATATCATCTCATGCCCGTCGTGCTCGCGGGTCGAGAACGAGAAGTTCGTCGAGCTGGCGCAGGCGGTGAAGGACATGACGGTCTACGCCGCGGCGCATCGGATCACGATCGCGGTGATGGGCTGCCGGGTCAATGGGCCCGGCGAGACCGACGACGCCGACCTCGGGCTGTGGTGCGGCCCGACCACGGTCAACCTCAAGAAGAAAGACACCAAGCTCGGCAACTTCGCCTACGACAAGGTGCTCGCCCGGCTGCGAATCGAGCTCGACAAGCTGATTTCCGAGCGCGCCGCCGCCAACTGACCGCGCCGTCGAAGCTTACGACGCTACTCGATCTTCTGCTGAGTGGCGCGCCGCAAAGAACGTCAGCGCGTGACGACCTCGCGTCGAGCTGGCTGCGGGCGCAGCAGCTCCGCGCGCATCAGGGTGACCCGTCCGGGCGCCTTCAGCGCCGCCAGCAGCTCCGAGATCGAATGGTTGAGGGTGGGATGGGTGAGCGCCGGCGCCAGCTCGCTCATCGGCACCAGCACGAAGCGCCGCTCATGGAGGCGCGGATGGGGCACCTGCAGATGGCGCGAAGCGATCACCTCCTTGTCGAAGAACAGCAGGTCGAGATCGATGATCCGCGGCCGATAGGGGCCGCGCGCCTTGGGCTTGCGGCCGCGCACCCGCTTGCGCCCCATCATCCGCTCGATCGCCTGCAGGCGGGTGAGCAGGGCGGGCGCCTCGAGATCGGTTTCGATCTCGAGCACGCCGTTCAAAAACGGGGCGCTGCCGCGCACCGACTCGATTGGCTCGGTCTCGTAGATGGATGATTGACGGACGATTCGGGTTTCGGGCAGGGCCTGCAGCCGCGCAATTGCCTCCCGGTAATTACCGGCCCTATCTCCCAGATTACTTCCAATCCCGATGAAGACCCGATGGGGCATCCCCACCCGTCACAATTTGAGCGCCGCTAGTCGAGCCACCGCCTCTTTCAGCCGCTCGCTCCCGACCGTCATCGAGAAACGAACGAACCCCTCACCACCCTTGCCGAATCCGGAGCCCGGCGTAATCGCTACGCCGGCCTCTTGGAGCACGCGTTCAGTGAATGAAACCGAGGTATAGCCGGCCGGGACCTGCGCCCATAGATAGAAGGTGGCGCGCGGCACCTCGCATGGCAGGCCGAGTTTGTGCAGCAGCCCGACCATCAGGTCGCGCCGCTGGCGATAGATCGCGCAGTATTCGCGCACCGCGTCGTCGCCCGCGTCCATCGCGGTGATGGCCGCTTCCTGCACGGCCTGGAAGACGCCCGAGTCCATGTTGGTCTTGACCAGGCCGAGCGCCTTGATCAACTGGGCGTTGCCGACCGCGAAGCCGACCCGCCAGCCGGTCATCGAGTAGGTCTTCGAGAGCGAGTGGAACTCGATCGCGCATTCCATCGCGCCGGGGACCTCGAGCACGCTCGGCGCGCGATAGCCGTCGTAGGCGATCTCGGAGTAGGCGACGTCGTGAGCGAGGATAATCTGGTGCTTGAGGCAGTAGGCGACCGCTTCTTCGAAGAACGCGCGATCGACGGTGGCGGCGGTGGGATTGTTCGGGTAGTTGAGCCACATCAGCTTCGAGCGCCGCGCGACCTCGGGCGGAATCGCGCCGAAATCGGGACGAAAGCTATGCTCGCGCCGCAGCTTCATGAAGTAGGGCTCGCCGCCGTTGAACACGCATCCGGAGAAATAAACCGGATAGCCGGGGTCGGGAATCAGCACGATATCGCCCGGATCGACCACCGCGGTGGCGAAATTCGCAATTCCTTCCTTGGAGCCGATCAGCGCGAACACCTCGCGCCCCGGATCGAGCTTGACGCCGAAGCGGCGCAGGTACCAGCGGCTGGCGGCCTGGCGAAAGCGCTCGAGCCCTTCGTAGTCGGGATAGCGATGGTTGGGCGGGTTTTCGGCGGCGCGCTGCAGACTTTCGATTATGAAGCGTGGCGTCGGCAGATCGGGATCGCCGATACCGAGGCTGATTACGTCGACCCCCTGTTGTTGAATCTCCCGTTTCAACCGATCGAGCTCGGCGAACAGGTAGGGTGGCAACAGGCTCAATCGCGCAGCAGGCTTGATTTGCACGTGGTCAGCAACGCTCCGGACGAATCTTGATGTAACTAGCTAGCATAGCGCGGCAGTGGGTTAAACGGGGGTGCGTATCGAGGGGTGCACAATTGCGGATGCGCTACCGATTTGCGATGCGGCGCTTGTGGCAATGAGCGACTCGTCCATTGTTTTCGCATCACGAACGATCGCCAGAGGCTTTGTGTTTCGCTCGACAAAATGCACTCGACAAAATGCGCGTGGTCCATTATTTTCTCTTGCCCAGCAGCCCTCGCAATGTTAGTTATTTTCGCGTTCGTGGTTTGAATGCAGCGGGAGTCGCGACATCTCCAAGGGCAAGTTGCCGCCCTGCTGAAATATTGAGCGTGTGGCGCAGACGTTTGAAATGCCGGCCTCAGGCGTGATAGGTCGAGACGGTTTTGAAAGCTGCGTCCGAGTGTAAACCGGATCTGATGACACGATGAACCGGATATTGATTCCTGTCGCCTTGGCTACGTTCCTAGGCGGCCTGGCGGTGCTGGCGTTTTCCCAGCGGCCCTGGGCTCCGCGTCAGGACGTCGAGCAGCCGATCCCTTTTAGCCATCGGATTCACGCCGGCGTGAACAAGATTCCCTGCCAGTACTGCCATGAGTATGCGCGCCGCTCGGAGACCTCCGGCGTGCCGCCGGTCGAGCGTTGTGTGGGATGCCATGGCGACGCGTTGTTCGGCGGGCTGAAGCCGGTGACGCGTCCGTGGACCAATCACACCCAGCCGCCGTTCGAGATTCGCTGGAACCGGGTCTACACGCTGCCCGACTTCGTGCGCTTCACCCATCAGCCGCATATCTGGGCCGGGGTCGCGTGCCAGACCTGTCACGGCCCGGTCCAGGATATGGACCGCATCGAGCCGGTGCATGAAATCAACATGGGCTTCTGCCTCTCTTGTCATGAAAAACGTGGTGCCACCCAGGACTGTTTTGTCTGCCACCATTAAGCGAGGGTTCTGATGTCAGAAGGGTTCAGCAGACGGTCGTTTCTTAAGATCGCCAGTGCGGCCGGCGCCGCCGCGGCGATTCCAGGATGCGAGCCGGCCGGGCGGGAACTTATTCCCTACGTCGTGCCCGACGAAAATGTGATCCCCGGCGTACCCTCCTTCTACGCCACGACCTGTAACGAATGTGGTGCCGGATGCGGAGTAGTGGCGCGGGTGCGCGAGGGGCGCGTAATCAAGCTCGAGGGTAATCCCAAGGATCCTATCGGCCAGGGCTCGCTGTGTGCCCGCGGCCAGGCTGCGCTGCAAGGCCTCTACAATCCCGACCGCCTGGCCCATCCGTTCGTGCGTGGCGATGACGGCCGGGTGCGCCGGATCTCATGGGATATCGCCACTCGCGCGCTGCTCGGCCATCTCTCGACCGCCGCCAAGGCCGGCAAGGATCGGGTCGCCTACCTGGCCCATCCGCAGGGTCCGACGCTCGCTAAGATCGCCGGGCTGTGGCTGTCGGCATGGAACTCGAGCAAGGCGGTCTTTTACGAGCCGTTGGCGAGTTCGGTGGCGCAGCAGGCGGCGCAGGATTGCTTCGGGCGCAGCGATACGCCGGTTTACCATCTTGATCAGGCGGAAGCGCTGATTTCGTTCGGCGCCGACTTTATCGATACCTGGGGCTCGCCGCTCGAGCTGATGCGCCAATATGCCGCGTTTCGCGCGCCCCGCCAGCGGCGCGGCAAGCTCGCCATCGGGCGGGCAGTCTACGTCGGTCCGCGGTTGAATCTGACCGCCGCCAAGAGCGACGAGTGGATCGCGGTCAAGCCCGGCCACGAAGCCGCCATCGCCATGAGCGTGCTCTACGTGCTGGTGCGGCAGGGATGGATTTCGCCCAACTCGGGCTTTGATATCGCGACTCTCAAGAGCTTCGTCGCGGGCTACGAGCCCGAGACCGTGAGCCAGCAGACCGGGGTTTCGGCCGAAGCCATCATGCGCCTGGGCCAGGTCTTCGGGCAGGCCGAGGGCGCCGTCGCGCTGGCCGGCACCGAAGACAAGCAAGCCCACGTCGCAGCCTTTGTTTTGAACGCCGTGACCGGCAACCTGGGCAAGACGGTCACCTTCCTCGACGGCGCGCCGGCCTCGTCGCTGAGTTCCCAGGCCGACCTCGACGGCCTTATCACGGCGATGAATCAGAAGCAGGTCGACGTGCTGGTGATCGCGGCCGGAGCGAATCCGGTATACGCGATGTCGCCGGCGGCCAAGTTCAATGACGCCCTGCGCCAGGTGCCGTTCGTGGTGTGGGGTGGCCTGGTGCCGGACGAGACCGCCGAGCGGGCGCATCTGCTGCTGCCGATTCATCATCCGCTCGAGAGCTGGCGCGACAGCGCGCCGCGGGCGGGTATCAACGGACTCGGGCAGCCGGTGATGCAGCCGGTGTTCGAGAGCCGCGATCTCGGCGACGTGATGCTGGAGTCGGCCCGCGCGGCCAGCACCGACAGCAAGGCGGTGCCGTGGCAGTCCACCGCGGAGGCCGTCAAGGCCAGCTTTCAGGATCTCCAGAAGCAGCTTGGCGATCAGGGCAAGCCCGAGGATTTCTTCGCGCAGGCGCTGCGCGACGGCGGCGTCTTCAGCGCGGCCAAGGCCGCCGACGTCAAGCTCAAGGCGGCGATCCTGCAGAACAAGCCTAAGCCACCGGATGCCGGCCCCGATCTCGTGCTGGCCGTCTATCCGCATATCTTTCTCTACGATGGGCGCGGGGCCAACAAGTCGTGGCTGCAGGAAATTCCCGAGCCGGTCGATCAGCTGGTCTGGGATAGCTGGGCCGAGATTCATCCCGAGACCGCCAAGACGCTCGGAATCGCGGCCGACGAAGTGGTCGAGCTCAAGACCGATCAGGGTACGGTCGCGGTCTCGGCGCTGGTTTCCGAGCATGTCCGCCCGGGGGTAATAGCGCTGCCGCTGGGACAGGGGCACACCTCATACGGCCGCTATGCGAAGGGGCGCGGCGTCAACGCCTTCACCATCCTGGCGCCCGGCGCGCTGAGTGCCGCGGTCAAGGTGAGTGGGACCGGCCGCAAGAATCCGCTGGTGTCGCCGCTGTACTCGGAAGACATGATGGGCCGCAATATCGTCGAGGCGATGAGCATCGAGGATCTGGCCCGCGGCATCACCCCCAAGTCAGAAACCGAGACCGAGCCCTACGAGATGTACGGGGCGTTCAAGTATCCGACCCACCAGTGGGGCATGACGATCGACGTCAACGCCTGCGTCGGATGCAGCGCCTGCGTCGCGGCCTGCTACGCCGAGAACAACCTGGCGGTGGTCGGCAAGGAAGGCGTCCACCACGGCCGCATCATGTCGTGGATGCGCATCGAGCGCTACACGCCGCCCAAGGCAGAGGCCGACAAGGCGCCGCTGATGTACATCACGCCGATGCTCTGCCAGCAGTGCGAGCATGCGCCGTGCGAGCCGGTCTGTCCGGTGTTCGCCGCCTACCATACCCAGGAAGGCATCAACGGCCAGAACTACAACCGCTGCATCGGCACCCGTTACTGCGAGAACAACTGTACCTACAAGGTGCGCCGCTTCAACTGGTACAAGCCCGAATGGCCGGCGCCGCTCCATCTGCAGCTCAATCCGGATGTGACGGTGCGCGGGGCGGGGGTAATGGAGAAGTGCACGTTCTGCATGCAGCGCATCGTGTACGCCGAGATCAACGCCAAGACCAGTGACCGGGCGCTGCACGACGGCGAGATCGTGCCGGCCTGCGCGCAGACCTGTCCGACCCGCGCGATCAGCTTCGGCGACCGCAACGACAAGCAAAGTGCAATGATGCAGCGGCGCAAGGACAACGATCTGCGCACCTACCGGATCCTGAACGCCGAGTTCAACACGCTGCCCGCGATCACCTACTTGCGCGAAATCTACCACGAGAAAGGGAGAGCTTAAGTGGCAGCCGCTGCACCAACCAGCTTGACCCCGACTTTCAGCGATATCGATCGTCAGGTGCGCAGCGTGCTGGAGCCCGGCGGGCTTCAGTACTGGGCCTGGATTTGCTTCTGCGCGTTCTTCGTAGTTATCGGGGGCGCGCTGTGGACCAATCAGGTTTACAACGGCCTGGGCGTAACCGGCCTGACCCAGCCCACGATGTGGGCGATATACATCACCAACTTCGTCTTCTGGGTTGGTATTGCGCACTCCGGCACGCTGATCTCGGCGATCCTCTACCTGTTTCGCACCCGCTGGCGCACCGCGGTCTACCGGCTGGCGGAAACCATGACGATCTTCGCGGTGTTGACCGCCGGACTGTTCCCGATCATCCATCTGGGCCGCCCGTGGTTCTTCTACTGGCTGGCGCCCTATCCGAATGAGCGCTCGCTGCAGCCCGATTTCCGCTCGCCACTGGTGTGGGACGCCTTCGCGGTCACGACCTACCTGACCATCAGCAGCCTGTTCCTGTTCATGGGGATGATTCCCGACGTCGCCAACGCGCGCGACGCGGCCAAGGGCTGGCGCAAGAAGTTCTATTCGATGGTGTCGATGGGCTGGCAGGGGACCGACCGCCAATGGCGCCATTTCTCGATGGCTTACCTGCTGCTGGCCGGCTTCGCCACGCCGCTGGTGATCTCGGTTCACAGCGTGGTGTCCTGGGACTTCGCGATGGCGCAGTTGCCGGGCTGGCACAGCACCATCTTCGCCCCCTACTTCGTCGCCGGGGCGATTTTCTCGGGCGTCGCGATGGTGCTGACGCTGCTCATCCCGATCCGCAAGATCATGGGGCTCGAGGAGCTCATCACCCCCTGGCATCTCGACAACCTGGCCAAGGTCATCCTGCTGACCTCGCTGGTCATCTCGTACTCGTACATCTGCGAATCCTTCATGGTCTGGTACAGCCGCGACGCGATCGAGCTGATGACCTTCCATGAGCGCTACTTCGGCCCGCAGGGCTATTTGTTCTGGATGATGGTCGCGTGCAACTGCGTGATTCCGCTGTTGCTGTTCTCGCCGCGGGTGCGGGTCAGCACGGTCTGGCTGTTCGTCATCTCGCTGTTCGTCAACGTCGGGATGTGGCTGGAACGGTTCGTGATTATCGCCGGCTCGCTGGCGACCAATACCGAACCCTCGCAGTGGCACTTCTTTACGCCCTCGGTCACCGAGGTTTTCATCACGGTCGGCAGCTTCGCCTGGTTCCTGATGCTGTTTTCGTTGTTTGCGCGCTTCCTGCCGATCGTTTCGATGACCGAGTTGAAGGAAGGTATCCGCTGGCTGCGCGAAGCGCTGCATGACACCTATCGGAGGGCGGCATGAGCGAGGTTCGGATGGTTGCCTCGTTTGCCGACGAGGAGCAGTGCGTGCATACGATCGAGCGGCTGCTCGAGACGCGGCTGCGCCCGCGGGTGTTCTCGCCGATCCCGAGCGAGAAAATCAATGAGGCGCTCTACGAAGGGCGCAGTCACGTGCGCGGCTGGGTGCTGAGCGGCGGAATCTTCGGCGCGCTCTCGGGCTTCGCGATCACGCTCGGCACTTCCTACGAGTGGGGTCTTAACGCCGGCGGCAAGCCGATCGCGTCGATTCCGGCCTACCTGATTATCGTCTTCGAGCTGATGATCCTGTGCGGCGGAATCGCCGGCGTGCTGGGCTTTCTCACCAACGCCCGAGTGCCGGCGATGGAGCCGATCGAGGGCTACAGCCCACATTTCAGCGGCGACCGCTTCGGCGTGATGGTGAACTGCGAGGAATCGGACAGCGCCCGTATCGAGGCGCTGTTCAAGGACGCCGGCGCCGCCGACGTCAGCCGCGAGCCGCTGCCGGCGACGACGGTATCACCCGGGCACGGCGGCCATTAGGCCGGCCCTCGGATTCGACGACAGGCAATGATGACCGAGCTATGACGGAGATGAGATAAGGCCGGGCAAACATGAGTTCTAACTCAGAGTCAACATCGCGGGCGTCCGCGCCGGGGACGCATGAACCGATCCAGCTCTCGCTCGGCTCCTGGACGACCATTGCGGTCGTGCTCCTGGTAGTCGGCGCGGCGGGATTTTTCCTGGCGCTATGGATGGGTCTGGGCGCGCGAGCCTGGCAGGCCTACCTGGTAAATCTGCTGTTCTGGATGAGTATTGCGCAGGGCGGGGTGGTGGTTTCCACCGCCTTCTACCTGAGCCAGGGCCGCTGGGCGGGACCGGCGCAGTACCGGTTGGCGGAAATGTTCGTCGGCTTCATTCCGCTCGGCTTCCTCCTGTTCTGGGGGATGTGGCTGGGGCGGGCCGCGATCTTCCCCTGGGTGCTGCATCCGGTGGCGGATAAAGCGATGTGGCTGAACGCGCCGTTTCTGTTCGCGCGCGATGGGGCCGGGCTGCTGCTGATGACGGTGCTCAGCCTGTGGTTCGTATCGGCCTCGCGCCGTGAAGCGGTGCGCGAATGGGCCAAGACACCCAACAATATCGCGCTGCCGCCCAATATCATCCGGCGGCTGTCGCCGGCGCTGGCGCTGAGCTACGCCTTCGTCTACTCGCTGCTGGCCTTTGACCTGATCATGTCGCTCTCGCCGGAGTGGCGCAGCACGCTGTTCGGCGCCTGGTTCTTCGCCACCGCCTTCTGGAGCGGAATTACCGCGATGGCGCTGACGGCGGTAATCCTGCAGGCGGTGTTCGGGGATCGCGTGGTGTTCTTCAGCCGTCGCGTGCAGCATGACCTCGGCAAGATGGTGTTCGCCTTCTCGATCTTCTGGGTCTACCTGTTTTTTGCCCAGTACCTGGTGATCTGGTACGGCGATATCCCGGCCGAGACCTTCTTCGTCGTGCGGCGCTCGATAATGCCGTGGGTGCCGCTCTCGATCGCGATGCTCACGCTGGTCTGGGGATTGCCGTTCTTCGTCCTGCTGGGACGGCGCCCCAAGCGCACGCCGAAGATCCTCGGCACCATCGCGCTGCTCGGCCTGATCGGAATTTTCGTAGAAGATTACGTGCTGATCGTCCCGTCGCTCTCGCCTAAGGTCATTCCGTACGGATGGGTCGAGATTGCCGTTACGGCGGGTTTCCTCGGTGCCTTCGCGCTGTGCGCCTTTCCGGGACTGCGGCGCGTGGTGGCGGCGAGTTCCGCGCCGTTCACACCCGCTGGAGAGATGGAATGAGAGCCGCGGATCGATTCAAGAGTATCGCCGGCCCGCTCATCGTCGCGCTGGCGGCGGTCGGCGCGCTGGCCGGCTGTCAGCATTACAACGCGCCGATGAACACGCTGGCGACCAACTCGGACCTGGCGCAGTGGATCTACTCGCTGTTCCTGCAGGTGACGATCTGGGACGCGATCATCATGGTGATCGTAGTCATTGCCCTGCTGCTCGCGATCTTCGTCTTCTCCTCGCGCGAGGGCGATCCGGGCGAACCCGCGGAGCACGAATCGGACCTGATGCTGGAGCTGGCCTGGACCATCGGCCCGGCCCTCATCCTGGTGTTCATCACCATTCCGACCATCCACACGATCATGAAGACCCAGCCGTCGAAATGGCCGGGCAACGCGCTTACCGTCCAGGTCCGGGCCCATCAATGGTGGTGGGAATTCGATTATCCGGGCCTCAACATCCAGACCGCCGACGAGTTGCATCTACCCAACGACCGGATGGTGCACCTCGAGCTCTATTCCGAGGACATCATTCATAGCTTCTGGGTACCGGCGCTGGGCGGCAAGCGCGACGTGATTCCGGGGCAGGTCAATCAGATCACGCTGGTGCCAAACACCCCGGGCGAATATTACGGGCAATGCGCGGAATTCTGCGGACTGTCGCACGCCAACATGCGCTTCCGGGTAGTGGTCGACACACCCGCCGGGTTCAAGCGCTGGGTGGCCCATCAGCAGACGCCGCCGGACCAGCCGACCAGTGCCGCGGCGCAGGCTGGCGAGAAGATCTTCAAGAATGCGCCCTGCGCGATTTGCCATCAAATCCGGGGCATTTCCGGATTTTCCAAGCAATATAGTTACGGTTTTCGCGGCCCTGACCTGACTCATTTCGGCAGCCGCGGAACACTGGCCGGCTCGATCATGAAAAACACCCCCGAGAACGTTGCGCTGTGGATTCAGAACCCGGATAAAGTCAAGCCGGGGGCGCGGATGCCGACGCTCGGGATGCGCGGCAGAGATCTCAACGATCTGGTGGCGTACCTGGAGAGCCTGAAATAGGGAAGTTGCGAATGGCTGCTCAACCAAAAGCGCTAGGATTCGAGTACCCCAACTACCTCCAGGAGCCGCGCGGCATCTGGGGCTGGCTGACCACCGTCGACCATAAGCGCATCGCCGTCCTCTACGCCGTTTCGGCGCTGTTCATGATGGCGGTGGGCGGCTTCGAGGCGATGTTGATGCGGGGCCAGCTGATGGTGCCGGACAACCATTTCCTCTCGGCCGCCATCTACAACGAACTGTTCACGATGCACGGCACCACGATGATCTTCCTGGTCGTGATGCCGCTGGAGCTGGGTTTTTTCGCCAACTTTTTCATCCCGCTGCAGATCGGCGCGCGCGACGTCGCCTTCCCACGGCTCAATGCGCTTTCCTTCTGGGTCTTCCTGGCCGGCGCGATCTTCCTGCATATCGGCCTGTTGAAAAGCCTGGGCGGACTGCCGGATGCGGGCTGGTTCGGCTATGCCAACCTGACCGAGCGCATGTACTCGCCGGGCATCAACATCGATTGCTGGGTGATCGGGCTCCTGATCCTCGGCCTCTCAACCCTGCTGAGCGGCCTCAACTTCTTCGTCACCATCGTCAATATGCGCGCCCCGGGCATGACCTTCATGCGGATGCCGATGTTCATGTGGGCGATGCTGGTGACGACGATCCTGATTCTGCTCGCCTTCCCGGCCCTGACCGTCGGCCTGGTGTTCCTGTTCGCCGACCGCTTCCTGGACACTCATTTCTATCGCGTTTCGGCCGGCGCCACGCCGATTCTATGGCAGCACCTGTTCTGGATCTTCGGCCATCCCGAGGTCTACATCATGGCGCTGCCGGCCTTCGGCATCATCTCGGAGGTCATCCCGCCGTTCTCGCGCAAGGCGCTGTTCGGCTACCCGATGATGGCCTATTCGCTGGTGCTGATCGCGTTCCTGTCCTACGGCGTGTGGGGCCATCACATGTTCGCGACCGGGATGGGCCCGTTCGCCGACGCCACCTTCTCGATCACCTCGATGCTGATCGCGATCCCGACCGGCATCAAGATTTTCAGTTGGATCGCGACGGTCTGGGGCGGACGATTACGCTTCACCACCGCGATGCTGTTCGCGCTGGGCTTCATCATCGAGTTTACGATCGGCGGCCTGAGCGGCATCATGCACGCCAGCACGCCGGTCGATCTGCAGCAGACCGACTCCTACATCGTGGTCGCGCATTTCCACTACGTTCTGTTCGGCGGCATGATTATGGCCATCCTGGCCGGGTTCTACTACTGGTGGCCGAAGGTCACCGGCCGCTCGCTCAATGAAACGCTCGGCAAGTGGCAGTTCTGGATCACCCTATGGGCGTTCAACGCCACTTTCTTCCCGATGCATTTTCTCGGCACGCTCGGGATGCCGCGGCGCATCTACACCTATGCGCCCAACATGGGCTGGGATTTCTGGAATTACTTCGAATCCATCAACGCCTTCATCCTGGGCTTCACCTTCCTGCTGTTCTTCATCAACCTCATCTGGAGCACGCGGCGCGGCGAGCACGCCTCGTCCGACCCGTGGGACGGGCGCACGCTCGAATGGTCGCTGCCCTCGCCGCCGCCGGCCTTCAATTTCGTGACGGTGCCGATGGTCACGGCGCGCGACGCTTTCTGGGTGCGCAAGTATGGCAGCGTGGGCTCCCACGGCGTCGCGCCGGCGATCGCCGGCGGTGCGGCGGCCACGCCGATCGGCGCGCCGGCGGAGGTGCAGGAGCATATTCACATGCCGGCGCCTTCGATCTATCCGCTGATCTTCGCCCTCGGCGTGTTCATGATGGGCGTGGGATGCCTGGACTGGGTCCGGCTGATTATCATCGGCGGTGCCATCACCCTGATGAGCATCTTCGGCATGCTCTTCGAGTATCCGAGCTTCGGGCAGTTCAACCCCGAGATGATCGGTGAGAGTGCGCTCGGGCTGGACAGTCGCAAGCTCGGCATGTGGGCCTTCCTGGGTTCCGAATGCGTTTTCTTTGCGGCCTTGATCTCCACCTACATGGTTTACAAGGACCGCAACATGGGCGGCCCCGACGCGATGATCCTCAACATTCCGCTGACCTCGTTCAGCACCTTCGTCCTGCTGACTTCGAGTCTGCTGATGGTGCTGGCGCTGGCGGCGGTACAGCGCGACGACCGCAAGTGGGGATCCATCTGGCTGTTCGGCACGGCCTTCTTCGGCATGATCTTCCTGGGCGGCCAGGCCTTTGAGTTCACCGGCTTCGTGATGAAGGGCCTCAAGATCCAAACCAACCTGTTTGGCCAGACCTTCTACACCCTGGTCGGCTTCCACGGCATCCATGTCCTGATCGGCGTATGCTGGCTCCTGGTACTGGCATTTGCCACCGCGGCCGGCCGGATCGGCAAGGATCGCAGCCTGGCGGTCGAGATCGGCGGCCTGTACTGGCACTTCGTCGATATTGTATGGGTCGTGATCTTTACGCTGATCTACCTGATGCGGACGGTGAAACACGCATGAGCGACTACGCAATCGAGCATGGCCACGCGGGCGCGCGCGAAGATCCGACCGACGCGCATCCGGGACCCGTCGTCTACCTGGTGGTGGCGGCGATTCTGACGGTTCTGACGGCGGCCGAGATCACGGTCTTTTACGTCTCGGCGCTGCAGCCGGTGCTGGTGCCGATTCTGCTGGTGCTGGCGGTGGTCAAGTTCGCGTTCGTCGGGATGTTTTACATGCACCTTTATTACGACAGCAAGGTCTTTACGATCTTCTTCGCCGCCCCGCTGCTGCTGGCGACGCTGATCGCGCTCGGCCTGCTGCTGCTGTTCTCGCATCTGGCGGGGGTGCTGTCGTTCACGATCCCGTGAGATAATCGAGTCGCCGCGCCCGATGTATCAAATCAGCCCGCTCGTGATTCTCGCAGTGTTCGCGCTCGCCGCGATCTACGCCGGCGCCGCCAAGCTGATGGGACGCAGTTTCACGCCGCGCCAGACCTTCGCGCTGGGGCTCGGCTTGATCGTGATGTTCTTCGCCTTCACCGGCCCGATCGACTATTACGTCCGCGATCGCTCCTTCGCGACCTATATCTTCCAGCAGATGCTGCTGGTGTTCGTGATTCCACCGCTGCTGCTGCTCGGCACGCCCGACTGGCTGGCGCGCGCGGTCTTCACCCGGCGCTGGATCGAGCGGCCATGGCGGATTCTGACCCGGCCGGTAGTAGCCTTCTTGATCTTTTCCGGGACCTTCACCCTCATCCACTATCCGGTGCTATGCGACCGGATCTGCCACGTGCGCCCGGCCTACGGCGATATCCGCGAGCTGTTGCTGATCGTCGGTGTCATCCTGTGGTGGCCGCTCTTGAGCCCGCTGCCGGAGTATCCGCGGCTGCCGTACCCGACGCAGATCATGTACCTGTTCCTGCTGATGATTCCGATGACCGCAGTGGCCGCGCCCATCACCATGGCGCACACGGTGCTCTACATGTTCTATCGCCCCGCGCCGCATCCGTTTGGCTTGACGCCGCACGCCGACCAGGTGCTGGGCGGGCTAATCATGTGGATCGGACAGGGGCTCTACGTGATGTGTATCTACACTGCGATTTTCTTCCGCTGGTCGCGGCGCGACGATCGCGAGATTCCCGCGTTCAACCTGTCGCGCACCCCCGAGTTGCGCGTCATCAAGCGGCACACCGCCTGATTCCTCCGCGCCTGCTGTAAATTTCCTGCTGCCGGGTATGCCGCACGATTGGGCTTGCCAATCGATCGGGGCGAGTCTAATCTTTGATTATCAAGAAGCGATGCTTAAATATCGATTAAGATCTACTTAATTGATAAAAGCGTGCGTGGCCGCCTCATCCCCGTACCTCCTGGCCTGAACCTCCCGATCCGGCCTCTTGAGTTCCGCAAGGAGGTTAGCCATGAAGCATTCTCGAGCCCGCATAATCCTCGACGGGGTGATCTCCGGCGTATGCGGCGCGGCGGTAATCGCGCTGTGGTTCCTGCTGCTCGACGCGGTGCGCGGCCAGCCGCTTCAGACCCCGGCGCTGCTCGCCGCCAGTCTGATACCCGGCCTGCACCACGCAGCCTTAACCGGGACGGTTGCCTGGACGCTGGTGGCGGAATACACGGCGCTGCATTTCCTGACCTTCATCGCGATCGGCATCGCCGGGGCGTTTATGATTGAGGCTGCGGCGCGCGATCGCGCCTTGTTTCCCTCGTTGCTGCTGTTCGTGTTCGCCTTCGAGGTGTTCTTTATCGCGGTCGTGATGCTGCTCGGACCGTCGGCGGTGGCGGTGATGCCGTGGTGGAAGGTGATGATCGGCAACGGCCTGGCTACCGCTGCGATGCTGGCAGTCTTCCTGTGGCGGCAGCCGTCGCTGCTCGACAGCCTGCTCGGACCATGGGTCGGTGTGATGAACGAAGGAATCATCGCCGGCATAATCGGCGCGGTGATTCTCTCGGCCTGGTTCCTGATCATCGATTTTGCGCTCGGGGAGCCGCTGCGCACCCCGTCGATTCTGGGCACGGTAATCCTCGGCGGCGCCGGCGGCAGCGCAATCTCGCTGCCGATGGTGGTCGGCTACACCGCCCTCCACTTCATCGCCTTTATCGCTTTCGGCGTCGCCGCCTCCATCCTGGTCTTCGGCTCGGAGCGCGAACCGCTGCTGGCGCTGGGCGTACTGATCCTGTTTCTATGGTTCGAGGTGCTGTTCCTGGGCTTCGTAACTGTGCTCAACGCGGCGGCGCTCGAACAGCTCGGATGGTGGCGGATTATCGCCGGCAACCTGCTGGCGCTGGCCGCGATGGTCGGCTACTTCGAGTACGGCCATCCGCGCATCATCCCGCGCATCGCGCAGCGCTGGAGCGACCTGGCGGCCGAGAACGCGACCAACGGGCGGCGGATGGGTGGCCCGCAACGGGCGGCGCGTTAAAGACCGAGCACCTCGCGCATCGAATAGAGCCCCGGCGGCTGACGCTCGAGCCAGGCGGCGGCGCGCAGCGCTCCGCGCGCCAGCGCGTCGCGGCTTTGCGCGCGATGGGTCAGTTCGAGCCGTTCGCCCTGTCCGCCGAAGATTACCGTATGGTCGCCGACCGCGTCGCCCGCGCGCATCGCCAGCACGGCTATCCGATCGCGTTCGCGCACTCCGGTAATACCCTCGCGTCCGTAAATCGCGTTGCCCGCGAAATCGACGCCGCGCGCCGCGGCGATCGTGCGGCCGAGTGCCAGCGCGGTGCCGCTCGGCGCGTCGACCTTGGTGCGATGATGGATTTCGATCACCTCGGCGTCGAAGTCGGGGATAATTTTCGCCACCTCGGCGACGATCCGCATCAGCACATTTACGCCCACGCTCATGTTGGGCGCGATCACGGTGCGGGTGCGCGGCGCGATGGCGCGCGCCCGGGCGTCCAGCTCGGGCGTAAAGCCGGTCGAGCCGATCACGATCGCCGCGCCGTTGGCGGCGGCGACTTCGAGATGGGCCAGCGAGGCGGTGGCGCTGGTGAAATCGAGCGTCACGGTATCGGGCCGCGCCAGCGCCGCGTAGTCGTCGGTGATCGCGACGCCCAACCGGCCGATGCCGGCCGCCTCGCCCGCGTCGCGCCCCAGCGTCGCAGCGCCGGGCGCTTCCAGAGCCCCCGTGATCCGGTAGGCCGGGTCGGCCGCGGCCAGCGCGATAAGCAGCCGGCCCATCCGGCCCGCCGCGCCGGCAATAATCAGGTTGGCCATCGCGGGTTTCCCTCGCCGCCGATGCTCCGTCGGTAAGCCACGACGTCCATCACATCCCGCGCAGAATCTCGACCGCTTGCAGATGGTTGTGCTGGATCTGCGGCAGCCGTGCGACCGGCTCGCGGCCGAAACCGCACGGTGCGGCGATACCGAATTGCGGCAGATATTTGCGTGACAGCTTGAGCCGGGTCTTGAAGCCGTCGAGATCCTCCATGTCGTGGATGACGCCGAGATAGATCTGCGTGCGGCCGACCTTGAGATCGCTGAGCGGGCGGAAAAATTCGTCGCTGGTGCGCTTGAGGGTCGGCATATGAACGAAGTCGACGCGCCGCCCGGCAGCCGCGACGATCGCGTTGGTGAAGCGCACCGGCATGCTGAGATCCTCGGGCTCGAAGCACGGCCATCCACCGAGCGTCCCGAAGCACAGATGGAACCCGAGCATCACCGTTTCCGGAATCCCCGGGACCAGCCGCCCGACCTGCGCGACGTTGCGCTCGAACGCGCCTTCCTTGGGCAGATACGGCAGTTGCCCGGCGAGATCGCCCATCTCGAGCGCCGCGTCCCATTGAATCGCGAGGTCGTTGGGCGGAATTTTCTCGACCAGCTTGGCGACCTCGGCGCGCATCGCCGCCTCGAAGCCCGGGATAATCCGCGGATACTCCGAGTAATCGTGGAAGTAGGGCGTGATCACGCTGTAGGTCAGCGGCAGCGAGACCTGGAAGCGGACCTGGCGGGGAATGATGCCCTCTTCCTTCAGCTTGCGGAAGATGAAGTAGGAATTGACCGCGTCCTTGGTGAAGCCGAGCCGCCATCCGGGGTCGCCGAACTTGACCTCCTTGATGCCGGGCTTGATGCGAAAGCCCCACTCGTCGCGCAGGCTGCGCGGCCGCCATCGCTCGACGCCGTCGTCGGGCGCCGGGCGGCTGAGGGTCTCGAGTTGCGGATGGCCGTTGAAGACCCGATAGGCGACGCCGTCGACCCAATACTGCCGATCGCCGACCTCGCCGTCGGGCATGCATGGCAGCATCGGCGCGAGCGGCGCGGCGAAATTGCGAAACACCTCTTCGACCGTTTCGAGCGGAACGCTTCCGACCAACAGCAGTTCATTCGCCATGGCAGTTCTATATCGCCCCGTTGGGCAATCTCAAAACGGTTCTCAATGTCGATTTCGAAATACCCTATGAGTAAAGCCCAGGACTTTATCAGGAGTGTCAGGTCGCAGGTTGTAGCCTGGAACCGATCCGCCCCCGACGTAAAAAGGTACAGGCGGTTCTCGGTACGCAGGACCATGGGACGGGCGCCGAGACGGCGAAAGCCTGCGAGCCAATGAAGCAGTCGTGTGCACATGCCGATACTCGTCGTGGACCATGCCGAGGCCGCATAGAACCGCGATACCCACGACCATCGTGACCAGCACGGAACCGGCAAAACCGTGCGGCGTGAACAGCCCCGCACCGTCTACCAGGTAGGCGATGCCAAGAATTCCAAGTGTGATCAGGAGCGGGCGAGCGACGAGCGCGATGGCGTGCCGGGGTTTCACACAGGTCTCCTGATTGGCAGGATCCCCTGGAAATTACCGAGCCTACGAGCTGGCTGCGCCCTCGCCGCCTGCCGCTGCCGGCGGAGCCGCGGCTGGCGCGGCCGCGGCAGCCTTGGCGCCGCGCGACGCCTGATAATGCTGCTCGCAGAGGCTGCCCTTGAAGCGCGGCTTGCGGCACTTTTCTTCGGTGCAGATCTTGTAGCGCGGCTTGGGCATCTCGCCGTGCCGCCATAACCGATAATGCTGGCGGCAATAACTCTTGGCAAACGCCGCGCGCTTGCAGTCGGTGGCCTTGCAATTCCCTTTGGTTGCCATACTTTCCTTCGATTCTTAAATCAAAACTCGGCCTTGAGTTCGCGGCTGAGCAGACCCTCGACAATATCGCGCGGCGGCTCGGCTTCATAGAGGGCGCGATAGACCGCTTCGACGATCGGCATTTCGACCCCGCTGCGGCGCGCCAGCTCGATTATCGAGCGGGCGTTGGCAAAACCCTCGGCGACCGGTATGCCCTCGCCATGGCCGAGCGCGTCGGCGACCTTTTCACCCCGTCCCAGCCGCACGCCGAGCGCGCGATTACGCGACAGCTCGCCGGTGCAGGTCAGCACCAGGTCGCCCAGGCCGGCGAGCCCGGCGATGGTTTCCGGGCGCGCCCGCAGCGCGGTCGCCAGGCGCGTCAACTCGGCCAGGCCGCGGGTTATCACCGCGGCGCGGGCGCTCGAGCCGAGTTCGAGGCCGTCGCCGATTCCGGTCGCGATCGCGATGACGTTCTTGACCGCGCCCGCCAGCTCGATCCCGCGGACATCGATACTGCGGTAGACCCGCAGCGCATTGCCGGAAAAAATCTCCTGGACCTCGCGGGCGGTCTCCTCTTCGGCGGCGGCGGCGACCAATGCGGCCGGCTTGCCGGCAGCGACCTCGGCCGCGAAGCCGGGACCGGACAGCACGGCGAGCTTCACGCCCGGCGCCACCAGCGTCGCCAGCATCGCGCTCATCGTCAGCAGCGTGCGCTCCTCGATTCCCTTGGTGGCGCTGACCACGATGGTGCCGGGACGGATCGCGCCGACGACGCCGGAGAGCGCCGCGCGGGCGAAGCTCGAGGGTATCGCCATCACGACGATCCCCGCCGCGCCGACCGCCTCAGCCCATCGATCGGAAATTTTGAGCCCGGTGGGAAAGGCGATTCCCGGCAGGTAGGTCGAGTTCTCGCGCCGTTTCAGAAACGACTCGAGCTGCGCGGCGCGCCGCACACAGAGCGTCGTCGGCCGGCCGGCGCGCGCCAGCATCACGGCAATCGTGGTGCCCCACGCGCCCGCTCCCAGAACTGCTACCGTCGCCGGTTTCAATCGCGATTTTCCGCCGGACGCCGCATCCGGCCGTCTCGAAGTGGTCAACTGACGGAGCGCAGGACCCGGTAGACAGGTTCGAGTTCGCGAAAGGCGTCGAGCAGCTCGGCCCGCTCGAGCCGGAGCGCCTCGCCGCGCGGCCATCCGAAACCGATATCGATACCGCCGGTTTTCTTCGCGACGCTGTCGCCAAGCTGTTCGAAAAATTCCTTGCCGGCCGCGACGCCGGCGGGAAGCTTATGGAAATCCCACTTGTCGTAGCGGGCGATTTTCGTGCCGCTGAGCGCCTTGGCAAGCTCGGAGCCGCGGCGCTTGAGTCCGCGCGCCATCGCGAGACGCTGATCGGCCTCCGACTTCACCACCGCGCGCGCATGGAGCCCCGCGCCGGAAATACACAACGCCAGATAGCCGTAGCGTTTGTAGCCGCGCGGCGACGGACCGAACGCGGCCCAGGTCTCGGGCGGAGGATTAACCGTGCGGCGCGCGTGCTTGGCGACGTGCGGGAAAAATTCCAGGTGCAGAATTCGCGCCAGCTCGGGTGCGAGTTCGTCGCCCAGCCGCACCAGCCGCGGCCGGACGTGAGCGTAGATCTGTTGCATCCGCTCGCTGAAGCCTTCGACCTCGAAGACTTTGAAGCTGGCCGACGTGAATCCCAGGGTCGCCACGATTTACCTCGCGATGGTTCGCACTCGGCGCGACGCTAGCTGGCGCGCGGGCGCTCGTAAACGACGCCGGCGCGATGGGCCGCCTCCCAGTTGCGCCCATCGAAATAGCCGCGCTTGAGCCCGGCGATATCGACCCCGTCGAGGCAGCGGAGATTGACGTCGATCTGGTCGGGCGCGGAGCGCGGCACATAATAGGGGGCGCAGCCGCAGATCGCGCAGAAGTAGTGCTTCGCCACGCCGGTGTTGAAGCTGTAAGTGACTATTCCGTCGTCCGAAGATAGCAGGCGGAACTGGTCGCGTGGCACGATCCAGTGAAGGTAGCCCTTCTTGGTGCAGATCGAGCAGTTACATTCGATCGCCTCGCCAAGTTCGCCGTCGACCTCGAACACGATCTCGCCGCAATGACATCCGCCTCGATAAGTAGCCATATCCGCCAGCCGCTTTGGGGCGCCAATAGTTTCGTGGAGCGGCGCCGTTTCGCGCGCGTAGTGTAACGCGTTTCATGGCGGATGGGGAAGCAAGCGGCGGTTGCGGGCCTCGCGGCGACGTGTTTAGGTTGCCTCGGCGGCTGGTGCCGCCGGATGCCTCGCCGATGACACCGATCAACGCGGCACAAGAGATTCTGCGCCCGGCCCGGGAGCGCGGTTACGACGCGCAACCGGTGCTGATCGCCGGCGACCGAACGATCTCGTATCGCGAGCTGACCGCGATGGTGAACCGGGCCGGCAACGCGCTGCGCACACTCGGTGTGGCGCGCGGCGATCGCGTGCTGATGATGCTCAACGACAGCGCGGAACTGGTTTGCGCGTATCTCGGCGCGATGCGGATCGGAGCGGTTGCGATTGCCTTCAACACCCGCTCGTCGCCGGCCGAGCTCGAATTTGCGCTCAACGACAGCCGCGCCCGGGCGCTGTTGATCGATGAAGAATATCTCGAACGCTATCGTTCGATCGCCGCGCGGCTTGTAGATCGTCCGGCAGTGGCAGTGGCCGGCGGGTTGCACGCGGACTTTGCACAGCTCGGTAGACTGATCGCGGCCGCCTCGGCGGCGCTCGCCTTCGAGCCGATGGCGCCGGAGGAGATGGCGTTCTGGATCTACACTTCGGGCACCACCGGCACGCCGAAAGCCGCGGTCCATGCGCATCGCGACGTCCTGAGCGCCGGTCCGTATCTCGAGCAATGCCTCGGCGTGCGCGCCGGCGAGCGGTTCTATTCGACCTCGCGATTGTTCTTCGCTTACGCGCTCGGCAACTGCCTGTTCGGAGCGATGCGGCTGGGTGCGACCACGATCCTCGACGCGGGATGGCCCGACGCCGCAAGCGTCGCGCGGATAGTCGAGAGGGCGCGGCCCGACGTGGTCTTCAGTGTGCCGACGCTGTACCGCAATCTGCTCGCGTCGGGTCACGCGGGCGAGCCGGGCTTCGCGGCGGTGCGCGCCTATGCTTCCGCCGGTGAGCGCTTGCCGGCGGCACTCGCCGAGCATTGGCATCGCACGACCGGCGTCAGGATTTTCGAAGGGATGGGCAGCTCCGAGACCATCTACATGGTGTGCTCGAATTCGGCCGCGGCCTATCGGCCGGGATCGTCGGGCAAACTGGCTCCGGGAGCCGAGGTCAGGCTAATCGACGAGCACGGCGAGCCGGTGAGCGAGCCGGGCCGGATCGGCACGCTATGGGTCCGGATGGCGTCGGCGAGCGAGCGCTACTGGAATCAGCCGGAAATTACGCAGCGCGTATTCGTCGAATCGTGGTTTCGCACCGGCGATCTTTATTCCTTCGACACCGACGGCTTCTGGTATCACCATGGGCGGGCCGACGAGATGCTCAAGATTTCTGGGCAATGGGTGAGTCCGGTGGAAATCGAGGAATGCGCGGCGACGGTCCCGGACATCGCCGAGGCGGCCGCGGTCGGAATCCCCAATCGCGACGGCCTGGTGCGTCTGGCGCTGGCGGTGGTGGCGCGCTCGGGCGCGGCCGACCGCGAGCGGCTGGCCGCCGAGCTGCGCGCGACGCTCACCAGCCATCTTTCGATCTACAAATGTCCGCGCGATATCCGTTTTGTCGAGCGATTGCCGCGCACCGCGACCGGCAAGCTGCAGCGCTTCCGTCTCTGCCAGGAGCTGAGCGGCGGCGCCGCGGCGGGTGGCGGGAGCGACGGCACTGATCAATAATCGCAGGAGAAAGCCGTGCCCAAGCAGATCATCACAGCGCAGAGCGCACCGACCACCGGCTTCACCGATCGCCAGACGCCCGCGCCGATCGCCCAGGCGATCCGATGCGGCAACCTGTTGTTCGTTTCGGGCCAGGGACCGCTCAATCCCGAAACGCGCGAGGTGGTGGCGGGCGATATCGCCGTGCAGACCCGCCAGACGCTCGACAACCTGATCGCGGTGCTGGGCGCCGCCGGCGCGACCCTCAAAAACGTCGTCAACATGCGCGTGATCCTGCGCGATGTCGCGGATTTCCCGCAATTCAACGCGGTCTTCCGCGAGTACATGGGCGGCGAGAAGGTGACGCGCACCTGCGTCGGCGCGACGCCCCATCGCACCGGCGTCAACGTCGAGATCGATTGCGTCGCGATGTTCGATTAAGCGGTGGAGGACAACCATCATGGACAGCGGCATTATCTGCTCGGGCGTCACGCCCCATACCCCGCGGATGGGAATCGAGTCGAAGGCGCCCGACTTCACGCGCCCGGTGATCGCCGGGTCGTACCAGATGGGCGAGGCGTTGCGCGCGATGAAGCCCGACGTGTTCGTGGTGAACTCCGCGCACTGGGTCTCGACCTTCAACTGGTACGCCACCTGCCAGCCCGAGCATCGCGGCATGTGCGTCGCCGACGAGGCCCCCGACCTGATTCCCGGCGTGCCGTACCGGCGGCCCGGGATGCCGAAGTTTGCCGGCGCGATCGTCGACGAGGTCAAGGCGCTCGGCTGCCCGATCTATCGTAACGAGACCGAGCATTTCACCTGGGATTATGGATCGTACGTGCCGCTCCACTATCTCGATCCCGAACAGACCGTCCCCGCGGTGCTGGTTCCGACCTGCGTCTCGGCCGACCTCGATGAATGTATGCGCGTCGGCGCGGCGATCGATCGGGCGGCGCGCAAAGCCGGCGTGCGCGCGATCTTTCTCGCCAGTTGCAGCCTTTCGCACAAGCTGGTGCGCGGCCCCGATCAATGGCCGTCGGCCGAGCGGCTGGAAATCGATCGCGCGTTTATCCGCATGCTGTGCGAGGGTCGCATCGCGGAAGCCAAGCGCTGGTTCCCCGAATATAGTGAGCAGGTCGTCGCTGAAATGGGCGGCCGCGATCTCGCCGCGATGCTCGGTTGCCTCGACGAGAATGACGGGCCATATGTCGGCAAGCAGTTCGGCGCTTACGGGCAATCGTCGGGCAGCGGCAACACCAGCGTCGCCATCTGGCGCGCGAATCAGTAGCCGGGACGGGCGCGGCGCGGACTAATTGTCGTAAACCGGGGCCATCCCGCGCGGCCGCGTCCGAAAGCGCCGATGGGTCCACAGGAACTGCTCGGGATAGCGCCGCACCATCGCTTCCACGGCAGCGACGAAACGGCTGGTATTCTCCACGATGTCGGCGGCTTCGTCACCGCTCTTCTGGAGCGGAATTTCGGACTGGATCTCGATGCGATGGTGCCGCTGATCGGGCTCGCGCACGATGAAGGCCGGCACCACTGGGGCGCCCGAGATGCGCGCCAGGCGCGCCAGGCCGCTGGTGGTGGCGGCGGGCTCGCCGAAGAACGGCACGAACACCGCCTCGCTGCGCTTGGCATTCTGATCGAACGGGATGCCGACCATCTTGCCTGCTCTCAGCGTTCGCAGCACGGGGCGCGCCGCCGCATGCTTGCGGATTATCTCGACCCCGGCGCGCTCGCGCACGAAGGTCATCAGCGCGTCGCCGGCCAGGAAGCGCTGGGTATGATGGACCAGGCTTACCTGGAAGCCCTTGAGCGCGTGGACTGCTGGCAACAGCTCGAAGTTGCCGAAATGGGCGGTCAGAATCAGCACGCCGCGGCCCGGATATTCGGTGTTCAGCCATTCCCAGTAATCGAATCGATCGTAGCTGACGCGCTGTCGGAAGCGGCGATAAAAGAAACCGCCAAGCCGGACGTACTCGGCGCAACAGCGGCCGAGGTTGATATACGAAGCGCGCAGGATTCGGCGGCGCTCGGGCTCGTTCTTTTCGGGGAAGGCCAGCGCCAGGTTTTTCGCGCCGATGCGGACGTGGCGGCGGTCAAGCCAATAGGCGGCCCATCCACCGAACACGCCTAGCGGGTAAAGGATAAAATCCGGCAACAGGCTGAGCAGATGGATAAGCGCGGCCATCGCCCAGAAGATGATTCGATCGCGCGTGCCCAGCCTGAGTCTGCCGCCTTCGCTGGTCGGCGCGCGACGCGCGGTGTGGATCGTCCGGGTGGTGTCGGCCGGCGAGACCGGCGAGCCGGGTTCGGAGCGGCGGTCCGGGATAGTTGTCGATTCAGGCACGATGGCAGGCGGCCGCAGCGGATTCCCGCTCAGAGCATCTCACGCTCGCGCTTCGGGCCCTTGGGAATCACGACCAGGCCCGATTCGGTGACGAAAAAACGCTTGCGGTCGCGCTCCAGATCGTAGCCGATCTCGTCGCCTTCCGGAACGTAGACGTTCTTGTCGATAATCGCCCGCCGCACGCGCGCATGGCGGCCGACCTCGGCATAGTCCATCAGCACCGAATCCTCGACCTGGCTGTAAGAATGGATGAACACCGAGCGGCCGAGCACGGAGTTGCGCACCGTGCCGCCCGACACGATGCAGCCCTCCGACACGATCGAGTGCAGCGCCTGGCCGCGGCGGCCGCTCTCGTCGAACACGAACTTGGCCGGCGGCTGACCATAATAGGAGGTGCGCAGCGGCCAATAGGGATTGTAGAGATTCAGATGCGGCCGCGCGTCGCGCAGATCCATGTTCGCTTCGTAGTAGGCGTCGAGCGTGCCGACGTCGCGCCAGTAGCTCAGGTTGACCTCGGAGTCGCCGCGGATGCGGTTGCTCATGAAGTTGTAGGCATAGACCGGAACTTCATCGATCAGCTTGGGAATCAGATTGTGGCCGAAGTCATGATGGCTGGTGTCGTTGTGCGCGTCGTCGATCAAAGCCTCGCTCAGCACGTTGGGCGCGAAGATATAGTTGCCCATCGACGCCAGGCATCGATCGGCCGACCCTGGCATCGGACGCGGATTGGCCGGCTTCTCCTCGAAGCCGCGCACGCGCAGGTCCGAGTCGGCCTCCAGCACGCCGAAGTCGCCGGCTTCCGCGAGCGCGACCGGCAGGGTCGCGACGGTCACGGCCGCGCGATGCTCGAGGTGGAAGTCGATCATCTGCTGCACGTCCATCCGGTAGATATGGTCGGCGCCGAAGACCGCGACCAGGTCGGGCTTGTTGTCCTCGAGCAGGTTGAGATTCTGGAAGATGGCGTCGGCGGTGCCGAGATACCAGGTCTCGCCCATCCGCATCTGGGCCGGGACCGGGGTGATGAAATGGTCGGACATCACGCTGCCGAACTGCCAGCCGTCCTTGAGATGCTCGATCAGCGATTGCGAGCGCCATTGCACCAGCACGTAGATCGAATAGATGCCCGAGTTGACCAGGTTCGACAGCACGAAATCTATCATCCGGTACTTGCCGCCGAACGGGACCGCCGGCTTGGCGCGATCGCGGGTCAGCGGATGGAGCCGCGTCCCTTGTCCGCCGGCCATCACCAGTCCAAGAGTTCTCATGCGAGACCCGTAATTTGTGCGGATTTCGTCCATCATCAGAAACCGATCCCGCCTAGTATAAGGTGGACTTAAGTTTGGCGAAAGGCTGCCAAACCCGAGTCGCCGAAATTCTCAAAAAATTTATAATTCGCAAATCTGCTGGCAAAATTTCAAGCGCATACTGCCATCTGAATCTTACACCTCTGTTGAGGAGTCCCGGAAAAAGGCCCGTTTTTCGGTATTTTTATCGCGCTCGGTAGGAGGGCTCGGGCAGGCACGGGCTTTGCGTGAAGATTTAGAAGGCCCGGTCGTCTAATTCTCACGAAGGCACTTCGGCTGAGTTGGACGTAATAAAGAAGGTGACCACCATGCAGACAATCGCAACCCGCCATGAACCGCATACCGCTGCCAAGGGTGTCGTCTACCGGACCACTTGCCAGAATCCGGGATGTGGTTTCAAATTCGACCTGCGGATTACCCCCGAAAATGCCGGCCTGCTGGGCGGCACGATGCCGTGTCCGCGATGCCATCGGCGCGGCGGAATGCTCAAGCGCGAAGGACGGCTGGGCGATCGGCTGTTCGGAGCCAAGCTGATGTTTCGCGCACTCGCAGTAAGCCATGGAACCGGCGAGGACGAGGGCGACCTCTTTTCCGAGCGGTTGAACTGACAGGAAAGGCAGTCGGGACCGCCGCCTCCCCAGGTCCGGCCGATTGCCTTTGCCCGCGCGGACGTCGCCCGGTTTTTCGGGCGGCGTCCGTTCTTTTTTTCGACCGAAAACCTGCCGCGCCGGCCGACCGCTAAACTCCGGCGCGCGGCTCGACCGTGAGTCCGTCGAGTTCCTGGATACTGGGCCGCTCCAGCATCCGCTTCAGCCACGCGTCGACATGGCTTCGATTCGCGCCGACCTCGAGATCGAGTTCCTTCAGGATCACCAGGCGTGGCACGAAGCTGATGTCCGCGACGGAGAATTCGGTCGCCAGGTACTGCTGCTCCTGGAGCTCGCGGTTGAGGTAGTCGAGCACCCGCTCGATCGACTGGCGCAGGCGCGTAATCCGCCCCGCGTCGCGCTCGGCGTCGCCCTTATACAGCTCGGCCATCAACTGGCCGACCTGGGGCGTGAACGAACTGTCGGCGAAGTCCTCGAACAGCCGCGCCCGCGCCCGCAACGCGCTGGAGCCGATAGCCGGCAGCACCGGCGGCTCCGGGTACTCGTCCTCGAGATATTCGCCGATGATGGTCGAGTCGTAGACGGTAATATCTTCGTCGACCAGCACCGGCACGCGCGCAAAGGGATTAAGCCGCAGGAACTCGGGCTTGCGCTGCTCACCGAGCGTCAGATCGACCGGCACCAGCTCGAATTCAAGGCTCTTCTCGGCCAGCACGATTCGGACCTTTTGACCGAATGGACAAGGCAGAAAATCATAGAGTTTTATCATCGAGAAGCCAGCCTCATTCCGCGCTAACGGTTAACTTGAGATTAGCCTCAACCTCAGGCTCCAGCCGGACCGCGACG